>Ga0102944_1000080_pt1 | contig 75575 bp, 52 predicted proteins | sample SalPonD_shore_MG_FD_78172 | JGI IMG/M metagenome (GOLD analysis project Ga0102944, IMG submission 78172) | Salt pond soil microbial communities from South San Francisco under conditions of wetland restoration - Salt Pond MetaG... | ecosystem: Environmental > Aquatic > Marine > Intertidal zone >... | reverse complement strand
TGAGCGTCCCCCCCTCCCGCGCCCTCGCCTGGTCGACGCGGAAGAAGCGCTCGAACACGTGCCCGGCGGCCTCGGGCGGGATGCCCGGGCCGGCGTCGACCACCCGGAGGTCCCAGGCGCCCTCTCCGGCGCGCATCGAGACCTCGACCGCGCTCCCGGCGGGCGAGTGGCGGATGGCGTTGTCCAGGAGGTTGAGGACGAGCCGTCCGAGGAGGTCCTCGTCCCCGGCGAGCCTCGCCTCGGGGAGGGGTCCGAGCTCCACCCGCACCCCGCGCTCCTCGGCCAGGGGGGTCGCGGTGCGCCCGGTCTCGCGCACGACTTCGTCCAGGCGGAGCGGGGCGCGCGCGAGGACCAGGTGCCCCGCGTCGGCGCGGGCCAGGAGGAAGAGGTCCTCCACGATCCGCCCGAGCCTCCGGGAGGCGTCCCGGATGATCTCGAGCGAGGCCCGGTACTCCTGCTCGGGCCGCCCCTCGCGCGAGAGGGTGACGTCCGCCTCGGTGCGCACGATGGCGGTCGGGGTACGGAGCTCGTGCGAGGCGTCCGTCATGAAGCGGCGCTGGGTCTCGAACGAGCGCTCCAGGCGGTCCAGGAGGTCGTTCAGCACGCGGGCCAGGTGCCCCAGCTCGTCGTCCGCGACGATCGGGAGGCGCTCGTCCAGGGTGTTCGCGCCGATCTCGGCCGCGCGTGCCGCCATGGCGGAGACGGGGGCGAAGCTCCGCCGGGCCAGGAAGAAGCCGCCTCCGGCAGCGAACACGATGATGAGCGGGATCGCGATCAGGAACAGGCGGCGGATGCGGCCCAGCATCGCCTCGACGTCGGCGAGCGGATGGATGCCCACCAGGCGGAACGAGCGGTCCTCCTCGGAGAGGGGACGGACGAGGACCCGATAGGCGCGGCCGGCGCGGCGGACGGTGGCCATGCGCGGCCCGCCCTCGCCGGCGCGCCCGGCAGCCTCCGCCAGGCGCGCGGCATCCGGGGGCGCGCTCGCCGCGCCGACCTCCGCGGCCGGCGCCAGGTGCGGGCTCGTCCCGACCAGGTCGCCCGTGGCGTCGAGGATGGCGATGTCGACCTCCCGGAAGCGGACTTCGCTCAGGGTCCGACGCATGGCCTCCTCGAGCGAGGGGCCCGCGCGCCGCTCGGCGCCCAGCTCGCGGGCGAACACGGTGAGGGCGTCGCTCACGAACGCGTCCGTGCGCTCCCGCACCGTGTGCGAGAAGGTGAGGTAGGAGGCGACCGCGAACGCGACGAGGGGCAGGGCGAGCGCCACGGTGTACCACAGGGTGAGCCGGGTGCGGACCGAGGTGGGGAGGAGCCGCACGGGCTCAGCCGCCGGGGTCGGAGGTGGTCGCCGCGCCCGCCTCCAGTGCGTAGCCCACGCCGTGGTGGGTCACCAGGAGCGGCGCGGCCTCGCCCTCGTCGAGCTTCCGCCTGAGGCGGCTGGCGTACACGTCGATCACGTTGGAGCGCGCCTCGCTGTCCTCCCACACCTCCGCCATGAGCTCGCCCCGCGTCACCACGCGGCCCGGGCTCCGTGCCAGGTGGACCAGGAAGGCGTACTCGCGCGCGGTGAGGTCGATCTCCCGCTCCCCGCGCCGCACGCTCCGCCGGCGCGTGTCGATGACCAGGTCAGCCACCCGGAGGACCGGCCCCCCCGCCGCCTCGCCGTGCCTCCGGGTCAGCGCCCGGACGCGGGCCACGAGCTCGCCGAAGTCGAACGGCTTGGGGAGGTAGTCGTCGGCGCCCGCCTCCAGGCCCTCGATCCGGTGCTCGACCGCGTCCAGCGCCGTGAGCATGAGGATGGGGACCCAGCTCCCGGCCGAGCGGAGCTCGCGGCACACCTCCAGGCCGTCCTTGCCGGGGAGGAGGATGTCGAGGACGACGCAGTCGTAGGCGCCGGCGCCGGCCATCGCGGCCGCGCGCTCCCCGTCCTCCGCCTGGTCCACCTCGTAGCCGGCCTCGCGGAGACCCCGGGCCACGGAGGTGCGGAGCTGGCGGTCGTCCTCGACCAGCAGGAGGCGCACGGCTCGGCCGGCGGGCGGGCGGGGCGCCTCAGCGCCTCGCGCCCCCGCCCTCGCTCCCGCCGCCGGCTCCCGCCGCCCCGCCCGGCATCGCCACCGTCTTCACGGGAGGGATGAGCTCCACGCCGGCCTCGCCCACGCGCGCCCGGAAGGGCGCGACCTGGCCCTCGAGCACCCGGTTGGTCCGGTCGATGGCCTTCGAGACGGCGTCGCGGCCGAGCTCGAGGCGCTTGCGCTCCTCGGGGTTGGGGCCGAACCAGGCCACGTCGCTCATGCGGAACGGGGCGATCCCGATCTTCCCCATGACGGTCTCGCCGCCGGCGATGCCCTGGTGCTCCTCGATCGGGCCGGACCACGCCTCCTCGACGGCCTTCAGGCTGTCGACGACGGTCTTTCCGGCGTCGCGCAGCGAGTCGGCCGCCGCGCCGGAGAGGCCCTCCTGGTCGGCGAGCGCGTCCAGCGCCCGGTTCACCCGGATCCGCGCTTTCCGTACGGCCTCGACCGCGTCGGCCGCCGCGCCCCGGAGCCGGGCCACCTCCACGAGCATCGCGCGCGTCGCCCGACGCTCGCTCATCGGCGTGTCGATGCGGGGGTCGCCCTCGACCCGGAGGGCGCCGCTCACCGTGTCGCCCGGGCTGATGACGCGCACCGTGTAGGTGCCCGGCAGAACGGCGGGGCCGCGGCCCTTCGGTGGAGCCGTCGTGTCGGGGGAGGAGAGCGCCTTCTCGAGCTCGTCCATCGAGCGCGGACGGCGGCCGGGACCGTCAGTGGAGAACGCCCACGTGTGACGGTTCAGCCCCTCCTCGAGCTTCAGGCTGTCCTCGCGGATCACCGAGTCGCCCTCGAGGACCTGGAAGACCGCGGCCTTCGTGGGGACCGGCGGGGTCGTGTCGGGGGCCGACTCGACCTCGGTGTAGGGGTACTTCGCGGTGTCGGCGGGCGCGGCCGCGTCTTCGCCGCCGGCCCCGCTCCCGCCGCCGCGGGCCCCGGCCCCGCCGCGGGAGGCCTTCCCGCCCCCGGCGCCCGCCCGCTTCGTCGCCAGGCTGTCGGGCACGTGCGCGGCGATCGTGATCGTGGCGCCGTACGGCTCGTTCTGGCCCTCGTACATCGTGCTCCCGGGCGAGTCGTAGGTGATGTTCCCGGTCTGCTGGTGCTCGATGGCCGTCCCCGGGTCGAACAGGTGGAGGTCGGCGTGGAGGAGGGAGGGATCCCCGGCCAGCGCGCGGAGGGGGCGGACGTCGTCGATGACGTAGGCCGCCCGGCCGAAGGTGCCGATCACGAGGTCGCTCTCGCGCTCCTGCGTGACCAGCGCGTCCACGGGGACGCCGTTCGGGAAGCCGTGCCGCCACTGGGTCCAGGTCCGGCCCCGGTCCAGGCTGTAGTAGAGGCCGAACTCGGTCCCGAGCCACAGGAGGTCCGGGTCGACAGGGTCCTCCTCGAGCGTGCGGGCCCAGCCGTCCACCGAGCCGGTGGGGAGCCGCGCCCAGTGGCGCCCGTAGTCGGTGGTGCGGTACACGTAGGTGGTCCAGTCGCCCCGCATGTAGTCGTGGAGGACGGCGTAGGCGGTCCCGGCGTCGTAGTGGGAGGCCTCGATGTGGCTCACCCAGGCGTTCCGGGGCTTGCCGGGCATGTTGCCCTGGACGTTGGTCCACGTCCGGCCGCCGTCCCGCGTCACCTGCACGTTCCCGTCATCGGTGCCGGCCCACAGCACGTCGGCGTCCCGCGGGCTCGGCGCCAGGGCGTAGATGGTCGTGTACATCTCCGCGCCGGTGACGTCCAGCGTGAGCCCGCCGCTCCTGTCCTGCTGCTGCCAGGCGGGGTCGTTCGTGGTGAGGTCGGGGCTGATCCGCTCCCAGCTCATGCCGTCGTCGGTCGAGCGGTAGACGAACTGCGCGCCCAGGTAGAGGGTGTTCGAGTCCTGGGGGCTCACAGCGACCGGGGCGTTCCAGTTGAACCGGAGCTTCGTGGAGTCGTCGGGCGGGGCCGGCTTGGTCCAGCGCAGGTAGCCGGTCTCCCGGTCGTAGCGCATGAGGTTTCCGCCCTGCCACTCCGACCAGCCGTAGCGCGGGTCGTTCGGGTCCTCCATCGTAGCGAAGCCGTCCCCGAAGCCGAGCGAGATCCACCGGTAGTTGCGGATCCCCCGCCCGCGCCAGCTCGTGCTCGGGCCTCGCCAGTTCCCGTTGTCCTGGAGCCCGCCGTAGACGTGGTACGGCACCTGGTCGTCCACGGCCACCTCGTAGAACTGGGCGAGCGGGAGGTTGGAGACGAACCGCCAGCTCTTCCCGCGGTCCTGCGAGATGTAGACGCCGCCGTCGTTGCTGTCGACCAGGTAGCTCGGGTCGTCCGGGTCGATCCACATGGCGTGGTGGTCCACGTGCACGCCCTTGCCGCGCGTGATGGAGTGGAAGCTGTGGCCCCCGTCATCGCTCACTCGAAGGTCGCCGGCTATGTGATAGACACGATTCGGGTTGGATGGATCGACCTCGAGTCGATTGTAGTAGAAGGGACGGTCGCCCATGTCCCGCGAGCGGTTCACCGTCTCCCAGGTACGGCCGCCGTCCTCGGAGCGCAGGAGCTGCGTCCGCCTGGCCTCGACCAGGGCGTAGACGATCTGTGGGTCCGAGGGGGCGATGGCCACGTTGATCTTGCCGAGGGGGCCCTTCGGCAGGCCGTCCTTCGAGGTGACGTGCTTCCAGGTGTCGCCGCCGTCGAAGGAGAGGTACAGGCCGCTCCCCGGGCCGCCCGACTTGAAGAAGTAGGGCCACCGCCGGCGCTGCCACAGCGTGGCGATGATCCTGTCGGGGTTGCTCGGGTCCATGGCCAGGTCGGCCCCGCCCGTCGTCTCGTTGGGGGGGGCGAGGACCAGGCTCCAGTGCCGGCCGCCGTCGGTGGTCCTGTAGATGCCGCGCTGGCCGCCGGCGCTCCACAGGGGGCCCGTGGCGGCCACCCAGGCCACGTTCGTGTCGTCGGGATCGAGGAGAATCCCCGCGATGTGCTCGCTCTTCTCGAGGCCGACGTGGGTCCACGTCTTCCCGCCGTCGATGCTCCGGAACATGCCGCGTCCCATGCCGACCGAGTTCCGGGGGTTGTCCTCGCCCGTGCCGACCCAGATCACGTCGTGGTTCCGCGGGTGGACCGCGATCTCGCCGATCGAGAGCGCGGGCTCGTCGTCGAAGATCGGCTCGAAGGTCGTGCCGCCGTCCGTGCTCTCCCACACGCCGCCGGTGGCCGCACCCACGAACAGGGTGTCGCGCGTGCCCGGGACGCCGACCACGTCCCCGATGCGCCCGCTCATGGTCGCCGGCCCGATCGAGCGGGCGTCCATCGCGGAGAGAGCCACCGTGTCCGGCTCCTTCGCCCGCGGTCTCCCGCCGAAGAACTGGGCGGAGGCCGGGGCGGGGAGGAGCGATGGGAGAAGGAGGAGGACGAGCGCGAGAGCGAGCGTGCGCGGCTTCATGTCGCGGCTCCGTTGGGTGGCGTTCTCGATGTGCGGCCGTGAGGCGGGAGGATGACCCGAGCGAGGCGGTCGGGGCAAGCGCGGTGGCGGCCGGCAGTTTTTGACGACATCGCACATCTTTGACGTCCGGAGACGCGCGCGCCGGCGTCCGCTTCCATCGTCCGCAGCGGTCGGCGCATCCCGCCCGGCGTCCCGGAGACACCCGGATTCGCGCGAATCTCCCGGGCTCTTCACGCGGGACGGCCGATCCGTGGCGGTCGTCCGTCCGTCCACGCTCCCTTTCGGCACGTCTCTTCCCCATGCCCCGCCCGTCGCCAGCCTTGACGGAGTCCGGCGTCTCGAGCTGGCTGTGACCGACGCGTCCATCCGCACCGGCGCGGCAGTCGAGGAGGGGCCCGGTCCCCTCCAGTGTGAGCGGTTTACTCCCGACCAGAGGGGTCGTGCATGGGTGGGTGGGTGTCACGCGGACGTGTGCCGCGGAGCTCGGGCTGGGTCTCACGCTGCGTCTTCCTCGTGGGCGCGTCTCTGGTGTTCCGGACTCCTCCGCTCAGGGCCCAGGGGGCGGTCACCGCGACGCTCGCGACTCCCGGCCCCACGGTGCAGATCACGGGGCTCCAGACGAGCCCCGCCTGGGCCATGCTCACGATCACCAACGTCGCCGGCGAGGACGTCGAGGGACAGGTCGAGGCCACCCTCTCGCGCAGCGGCGGGGACGTCCTGGTCGCGCGGCTGGGCCCGGCCGCCCTGCCGTTCGGGACCATCCCCGGAAACCCGGACGGAGCCGTCACCACGGTCGTCACCGCGCCCCGCATGGCGCCGTGGAGCCAGCTCGCCTACACGGGCGAAGCGGGGCGGCAGATCCGCGACACGGGCCGGCTCCCCGACGGCGACTGGACGCTGTGTGTGACCCTCACCGGGCTGACGGGGAGCTCGACCGGCCGGCCGCAGCCAGCCGTCACGTCCTGCTCGACCTTCATCATCCGGTATCCGGAGGCGCCGAGTCTCCTCCTTCCCATTGACCGGAGTGCGGTCAACCAGCCCCACCCGGTGTTCCAGTGGACGCCGGTGACCGGGGTGGCCAACGCCAGCTACCGGTTCCGTCTGGTCGAGATGATGAAGGGTCAGAGTCCGCGCGATGCCGTGGAGGCGGACCGGCCGATGCTCGAGACGCTCCTGGGCACGCAGACGACGCTCCTGTACCCGCCTGCCGCCTACCCCCTCCGGGCCGGGGCGTGCTATGCGTGGCAGGTGCAGTCTGTGACGTTCGCCGGGAGCGACCTCCAGCCGGTCCTCGAGCCGGTGGGCACGAACAAGGGCAGGAGCCAGGTCCACACCTTCTGCTACCGGCCGCCCCGCGTGGCCGTCATGCCGGACACCCTGCCGGCCGACACCACGGCGGGAGCGGGCGTGGCGCTGGGGCCGGGCGGGTGGGGAGCTCGGGCACCGTCCGGCGCGGCGGCGCTCGGCTCGACGGCGTACGGCGGCTCGGGCGATTATGGCGCCGACGCCGGCCAGGAGGCCTCGTCGACGGATCCGGTCACCGCCACGGGCAGCATCACCGCCTACGGCGAGCTGTACGACATGTCGGGAACGGGAGGCCAGGCCGCGCGCCCCGACCAGACCGGGAGGCTCGAGGTCGCCACCACGCTGTCGGCGGCGAACGGCCTCGTGAAGATCCCCCTCCAGGCGCTCATCTCCAGCGACCAGGTCAGCTTCCGCCAGGAGATCGACCAGGTCGGTCTCAGCCCCACCTGGCGCGATTACACGGTCCACGCCGGCTACTTCTCGCCCCGTTTCGGCGAGCTCACCCTCTCCGACGCCAGGCTCCTCGGGGGCGGGCTGGAGGGCCATCCCGGACACTTCCGCTTCCAGGGAGGCTACGGCCGGGCGCGGCGGGCGATCCTTCCGGAGCAGGGCCAGCTGGTGACCCCGACGTACACCCGGTGGATGGGCGCGGGCCAGTTCGGGTGGGAGGGGGACTCGGGCCTGCTGGCCGAGGTCAGCCTCCTCACGGCCAGGGACGACGCGGGATCGCTCGGTCTCTTCGGGGACAGCACCGGCACGGTCTCGCCCGAGGAGAACTTCGTCCTCGGCGTGCACGGCAAGCTCCCGATGGCCGGGAGCCGGCTGTGGATGGAGGTGACCGGTACGCACTCGAGCTACAGGGCGGACCGGCGGGCGACGGCCGACGCCGTGGGTGACGTCGCGGGCTCGGTCGCCCTCTCGTGGAGGGTCCCGACCTGGTCGCTGGGCGCGGAGGTCACCTACGTCGGTCCGGCCTACCGCACGCTCGGCAACTCGCAGCTGCAGGCCGACCAGGTCCGCTACGGCCTCACCGGGGAGCTCCACAGGGGAACCCTGGACCTGACGGCCGAGGGCGGCATCCAGCAGAACAACCTGGATCACACGCTGGAAAGCACGACCAAGATGCGGGGCGTCTACAACTTCACGATGAGCTGGCAGGCCTCGCGGCTCTTCGGGCTGAGCGGCAACGCCAGCAACGTCCTCACCGACATCCAGAGCACCGATCCCACTCTGGCGCTCCGGAACCTGGTCCAGTCCTATACGCTGACCCCGACGCTCACGTGGCAGACCGGTGGCGCGCAGAACATCCTGAGCGCCACCGGCACGTGGCAGAAGTCCGGCAACAGCTCGCCCGGCATGATCGACCTCCACGACCAGCGGACGAGCGTGGGCGTGCTCACGTACACGCTGGCGTTCGCCTCCGGTGTGGCGCTCACTACCACCGGCACGATGACCCAGACGAAGGTGGACTCGGTGGCGACGAACCTCGCGACCCTGTACCCGGCGCTGTCGTTCCCGCTCGCTCAGGGGCGCATGAACACGATGATCGGGTTCCAGTGGAGCGCGAGCGGCGTGTCCGGCCAGGACAGGGACCACGAGTTCTACCCGCAGCTCAACGCCTCCTTCGCGCTTACGCGCCGCCAGCAGGCCGTCCTCGAAGTCTCGAGGCGCCACTATGCCTACGGGGAGGCGATGCCCGGAAGCACCTTCAACGAGACCCAGGCCAGCCTGACCTGGAAGTACACGTTCTGATGGGACGATCGGCCGTGCTCGTCGCGGCGGCGCTGGCCCTGGCCGGGCCGGCCCGGCCGGCCGCCGCGCAGGGCTCGGGCGTCACCATGACCGTGACCGTGCCCTCCCCGAAGGCGGATTGGTCGGCGTGGAGCGTCGACCCGTCCATCGCCATGGTGATGCTGCAGTCGACGCGGACGGCCACGTCCGAGGCGAGCTCGACGGTGACGCTGAAGAAGGACGGTCGGACCGTGGGGCAGGTGCCGGGCAACATTCTTCAGGTCGCACCGGGGAGCCACGTCATCCGAACGCCGCAGCTCGCCCCGTGGAGCCGAATGAGCTGGAGCGGATCGGTGGGAGCGGCCGTGCAGGACGCAGGAGCACTGCCGCCGGGGAGCTACGAGCTGTGCGTGGACCTGGACGTGGCTCCCCCTCCGGGGATGACGGCGATGAGCGGTCCCCACGCCACGCTCCACGCCTGCGGGCGCTTCTCGATCCTGGCCCCGATTCAGCCCCGGCGACAGCGGGCGGAGCCCGGCCGGCAGGCCCGGCCGGTCCAGCCCGGCGTCACGATTCAGGTCCCGCCGCCCCACCTCATCTCGCCGGCGAGCCACCAGGAGCTCCGGGCCCCGTACCCCACGTTCCAGTGGACGCCCGTGGTCTCGACGCAGTTTCCGCGGCCGACGTATCTGCTCAGGATCGCCCGGGTCCGGGAGGGTCAGAGCCCGAGAGAGGCGCTGGAGACGGGCCAGCCGCTCGTCCAGCGCGAGGTCACCGGGATGACGACCTTCCCGTATCCGGCCTCGGCGCCTCCCCTGGAGGCGGGCGAGACCTATGCCTGGCAGGTGCAGGCCCTGACCATGCCGAGCGGGGAGGCGGGCGGCGAAGTCCGTCCGCTCGGCATGAACCAGGGCCGCAGCCAGGTCTATACCTTCACCCGCGCCTCCACGCGCGTGGTCGTCGAGAAGCAGGCGCCGACGGGGCCGGTGGGCCAGAAGGGCCCGCTGTTCGACCACGCGCTGGGCGGGCGGATGATGTACACGTTCGAGCGCGCCGGCGTACCCGAGCCGCAGAAGGCCTCCACCTACCTTGGGCCGCCTCCGGGCGCGCAGACCTTCGGGCTGGGCGTGCAGCAGGGTGGCGCGGGCTACGTGCAGACCGGACAGGAGGGGAAAGGGCAGGCCGGAGGTGGCGGGGCCGGGGGGGGGCAGGGCGGCGGCTTCCCGATCATGACCCGGGAGCCCCGCATCGAGCCGCTGGCCGGGACCACTCTTCGGCTGGTCGTCCACTACCGGACGGGGAAGCAGTGGATCCGGGGATCGAGCTTCTCGGCCGGGGGCAAGGTCTACTCGGACAACGGGAAGGTGATCGCCAGCGCGAGCACCGGCGACGACGGCCGGTTCACCTTCTTCTTCCACGACGACCTCCCGACAGGGCTGGTGGCGTTCCACCAGGACGTCTCGGCCGGTAGCGGCGAGTTCGGCTACCACGAGAGCGGCGCCAACGTGGTCCGCTTCTATATGGTCGACGTCGGCGATCCCCATTACGCCAGCCCTTCGGACGAGCTGGTGCCCGACTCCGCGTCGGGCGGCGACCTGGGGACGCTGGTCGCCCTGGTCAGGACGTACCAGCTCCGCGTGAAGGTGGTGCGGGCCGGCCACAACGCGAGCCTGACCGGCCTCCGGGTCCAGCTCCTCCGGGCGAAGCGGATCGAGGGAGTGCCCGCCACCGAGGGGCCGGCCCCGATGCCGCACCGGACGCTGCACGGCATCCTGGGTGAGGTCGAGGTCATCGGCGAAGACGTGACGGGCGGGGACGGGACCGTGACGTTCACGAACCTGGTGAAGAACGTCGGATCGGCGGACCTCTACCAGGTGCTGGTCTCCACGGAGCCGACCGCCAAGACCAAGGCGTACTACGGGGCTATGGCGACCGTGAGCCATCCCATGCCGCTCGACGACCCGATCGCCTGGGACGACGCTCACCTGAACGAGACGTACAGGACGAGCCGGCTCTACCACCTCACCGTCCCGGTGACGCCCCATCCCCCGGCCTTCGAGGGCGTCGTGCAGCGCTCCGACACCCACCAGGCGATCGGGAAGGCGCTGATGGTCCTCGTGCGGCACGGCGTCCAGGGTTCGATGGTCCTGCACGCGGTGAAGCCCGCCGACCAGGGCAAGTTCTACATCACCGGCATCGAGGGGAACCGGAGCTACGTGGTCTACGTCCACGCGCCGGGGTTCCGGCCCGACTCCGCGGTCGTCCAGCCCGACACGGGCGTGGTGACGCAGAAAGTCTTCGAGCTCTCGCCGCGGTCGACGGTCACCCTGTCCCTCGTCGACGAGGACGGAAACCCGGTGCCGGGCGACGTGACGGTGGGGAACCAGCCGAGCAAGGCGGCGCGGCCCGTCTACGGGAACGACCGGGGCCAGCGGATGGTGGCGTACGGGGGGGGCCTCTCCTGGACGAGCCAGGGCGGCGGCGGTGCGCAGGCCGGCGCAGGCGCCACGAAGCAGGGCGGCCGGCCTCCGGCGGGCGGACAGACGCGGGCCGGGCAGATGGCGTCGGGCCAGGGCGCGATGCTCGGACAGCAGTCCGCGACGGCCAGGGGAGCACCCGCGCATCTCCTCGCCTACAGCGTGACCGCCGGAGCCGTGCCCGGGAGGCGGACGATCCACGTGGACGCGGGCCCGGACTACTTCCGGACCGACACTACGGTCACTCTCCCCGACGGCCACACGGACCTCGGGAACGTCGCCGTGTACCTCCGGAAGCGGCGGCTTCGCGTACAGGTGGTCGGGCTGCAGCACGCGCCCGCGCCGACCGGCGGCGGCGGCGGCGGAGGCTTCCGCGTCATGCACATCACCAGCGGTCCGACGCCGCCCCCGATCCGGGGCGCGCGTGTGAGGCTCCCGAACGAGTCGGGCCAGCCCTCGGCGACGACCGACGCGAACGGGATCGCGGAGTTCGAGTGGAAGGGGACCTCCGACCGGGTGGACGTCGAGATCACGCCGCCCGCGGGCTCGGACTACATGGGCGCCACGCCGCAGGTGAACGTGCCGGAGAGCCCCACGTTCCGGAAGTCCGTGCTGGGCCTGGCGCCCGCCGCGAGCGTGACCGGGACCGTGTTCGCGGGTGAGGGGACCGAGCAGCCGGTTGCGGGGGCGCGGGTGTTCGTGCCCGGCGTGGGACCGGGCGGCGGCGACCTGGCCGACACGACGGACGCGCAGGGGCACTACACCCTGCACGCTGCTCCGACCGGCACCTTCTGGGTCCGCGCCGGGAAGGCCGCCTCCGAGTATACGGGCGACTCCGCGCGGGTGGAGGGCACCGCGGGAGAGGCCGCGACGCAGGACTTCCACCTCACGGCGGTGGACGGGCTTCCCACCGAGCTCCTGGGTCTCCCGATCGAGGTCCAGTCCTTCCGGAAGACGGCCGGCGGCGCCGTCCTAAGCGGTCGGTTCACCGGCATTCCGTCCAACGACGCGTTCGCGCCCGACCCCACCGACCTCACTCTCGCCTTCGACAGCGTGGCGGTCACGGGGACGGGGAAGGACGCGGTCCCCGAGGGCGGCGTCGTGCGCGTGGCGGAGAGCGACCTGCCGCTGGACCTGTTCGGCAAGTACCTGGTGCTCCAGCACGCGCATGGCGGGCTCGAGGTTCGGGACCGCGGCCAGGGCGAGGGCGCGGTCGTGGGCTCGGTGGCTCTCCTCCCGGGCTCCTTCCCGGTCAATTCGGCGGAGCTCGTGTTCGGCGATTCGCTCCACCTCCTCCAGCCCGGCGCGTCCGGCGCCGACCGGACCCGGCTCGCCACGCTGGTGGCCGGCGGCGCCTCCCCGGCCCCCTCGGCGGGCTACGACGTGGGAACGAGCGCCGGCGGGAACCCGAAGCTCACGGTGTACGGGTTCGACGCCGACGGGTCGGCGTCCTCCTCGCACCTGACGGCCGAGTCGCTGCGCCTGGACGCCACGCTGCACACGGCCATTCCCGGAGTGGGCGACCTGGCCATCGAGGTCCCCGAGCTCACCGTGAAGCCGGGCCAGGGGCCGGGCGCCGGTCTGCAGCCCGCCCGGGGCGACCAGGCGCTTTCGCTCGAGATGGACACGTGGACCCTCGAGTCCCCGAGCTGGTCGCTCCACAAGGGGCGGCTCGACCTCGTGCACGGCGCCATCCGGGTGCCCCTGACGGACCGCGCGGCGGGCGGGCACGTGGACTTCCCGTTCACCGGGATGGACGTGACGCCCACGAAGCTCGAGGGCGGGAGCTTCGGCGGCGGGCCGATCCTCCTGGGCGGGTTCGTCCCGCTCGACGTGACCGGGAGCATCAGCTTCGTCCGGGACTCGCCGACCGGACCCTGGAAGCTGTTCGGGGACGGCGGCCGGATCGACGCGCTCCCGGGGATGGCGGCCTCCGACCACGTCGACATCGACGGCTTCAGCTTCTACTCGTCCGGCGAGAAGATCTTCTCGATGGTGCCGGGGGCGAGCGTCAGGCTGTACGGGACGGGGGACCTGGCCGTCTCGACCCTCGGGTTCACCGAGTCCACGGTGAGCTTCGCCGGCCCGATGGACCTCCACGTGCCGGGCCTCGATCCCCAGTCGGTGGTGATCGACTATACGAGCGAGGGCCCCAACGGCACGCCGAAGCTCAAGTTCAACCCGATCGACATCGCCCCGTTCGACATCGGTGGTCCGAAGGCGTCGGTGAAGCAGGGCACCCTGGACGCCTCCGGGTTCCACGGGGACGGGTCGGTCTCGGTGCCGGGCAAGTTCTCGGTCGCCTCGACGTTCACGCGCACGCCGCTGGGTCCGAACGAGAAGATCCAGGCGCTACCGAAGCCGGGCGCGACCCTGGACGTGGGACAGGTCGCCATCGCGAAGCTGACCGGCGGGGCGAAGGCGTCGGGCGGGAAGTGGTCCACCGACTACGGGGGCCACATGGACGTGGGCGGCCAGGTCTCGGGCGACATCACGATCGGGGTCGAGGGCGCCGGCGTGACCGCGGGGACCGGCGGGCTGGCCGTCAAGAACATCCCGACCCCGTTCGGGAACATGGCCATCACCATGAACTTCCCCGAGCAGCGGCTCGAGGGGTCGGTCCAGACGGACAAGGACATCGCGGCCGGCGCCCACGTGAAGGGCGCGAGCGAGATGGTCATCAGCGGCAATCCCGCGAACCGCTACTGGTACTTCTTCACGGGCGCGGCGTTCACGCTGAAGACGCCTCACATGAGCGGCAAGGCCGCCCTTCTCCTCGGCTCGGCCACGCTGGGCGGCGAGCTCCTGTCGCGCTTCGAGAGCTACGGTCGGCGGCCGGTGCCCGGCCAGTTCCACGTGATCAACGGCTTCTACATGGAAGGGGAAGTGAAAATCCCCGTGCCGGTCTGCCCCAACGGGGCTTTCGACATCGGCATCGCGAGCGTGGAGGTGTGGTGCGACGTGTGGGGCGACGTTCGGCTGGGAGGCAACTTCCAGCAGGCCAACACCTACTACGTGGGCGTCGGCGCCGGTCTCGACGCGGGCGTGAAGGGCGGGGTCGGCATGGGGCTGTGCCTGCACGTCTCGGCGGAGGTGAAGGCGGCTCTCGACGGCGAAGGGGCCTACCGGAGCGACGGCGCCTGGTTCGCGCGGGGGAGGGCGGACTTCGACCTCCTGGGGAGCGCCTCCTACGGCGTCGGGCTCGACGACATCTGCCTGGACCATACGACGAGCGTCCACATCGGGCTCGGGGCCGAGGCCCAGCTGGGCTACGACTGGGCCAGCAACGTCGGGCCCCACACGCGGGTGTTCTTCAAGTGAGCGCGCCGGAGCGTCTCCGGCGGGTCGCCCGCGCCACGCCGCGCGCGCTGCTCCTCGGAGGGATCGGGGCCGCCCTGGCCGCCCTCCCGGTGGCGCTCGGCGCCCAGTCCGCCGACACCATCGCCTTCGCCAGCCCGCGCGGGACCTACGTGTGGATGAAGGGGACGGCGGTGTCACCGGCCCACCCCGTGGACGGCGTGGTGGCTCACCGGCTGGAGCGGTCGCGTCCGGGCGGCGACTGGGAGGAAGTGGCCGACGTGAGCGCGGTTCCGGACGCACGGAGCTTCTTCTCCCGGCTCGACTCGCTCACGCGGCGCGCGGTGGTGGGCGCGCTGCGGCAGAAGGACGAGGCGGCCGCGTGGGACTACATCGTCCGCTTCCCGAGCGCCGACTCGCTGGCCGCGATCCTGGGGAACGACGACGTGCGGCTGGCGCTGGGCATCTACGGCCTCGACCCCTCGCCGCGCGACGGCGAGACGTGGCGCTACCGGGTGAGCGACGTGGACGCCGACGGGAACGTCTCGAGCCCGGTGATCTCCAACCAGGTCGGCTACCCGCCCGAGGTCCGATTCGACACGTTGAGGTCCGCGCGCAGCCAGGGCGCCGACTCGGCCACGATCACCTGGTGGTACGTCGGCGACAGGAACACGCGCGCCAAGACGGTCGAGGTGTGGCGCCGCGAGGGGCGGACCGGCGAGTTCGCCATGGTGGACTCCGTGCCGGTGAGCGTGCTGGCCGGCGACTCGCTCCTGGCCAGGAGCGAGGACCGGGACGTCGTGCCGGGCGCCCTGTACCAGTACTACGCGGTTCCGCGGGACCTCTTCTTCAACCGCGGGAGCCCCAGCGACACGATCTCGGTCTACACCGTGCCGCTGGCCGGCGCGCTCCTGCCCGACTCGATCGTGGCACGGGGCGTCGACACGGTGGGGGTCGTCCTCACCTGGCGGCTCGAGACCCCCGAGAAGATCCGTACGATCCAGGTCTTCCGCGCGCCGACCCAGGACACCGGCTACGTGCAGGTGGCCGAGCTCCCTCCCACCGCCACGCGCTGGGTGGACGAGGAGGTCCGGCCGATGCGGACCTACTGGTACAGGCTGGGCATGACGGGGCTCAGGGGCGTCGTGGCCCCGCGGAGCGCGGCCGTGTTCGCCTACTATCGGCCGGCCCTGGCGCCGTCCCCGCCGCTGGCCGTGCGGGCGGACACCGTGAAGGGCGGCTTCCGGATCCGGTGGACGCCGGCGGGCGACGCCGACCTGTCCGGCTACCGAGTGTACCGGACCGATGCGCCGGTGGGCGTCGTCTCCGACTCGACCGGGGCTCGGCTCGTGAGCCCGCTTCTAGCGCCCACCGACACCGTCTTCGTAGACAGCGCCTCCGTCCTGGCTGCGGCCCGGCGCTACACGTGGGCCGTGAAGGCGGTGGGTCCTGGCGACCTCGAGAGCGACTTCTCGAACCCCGCCGCGGCGTCGCGGACCGTCGCGCCGCCGCTCCCGGTGCCGACCGGCCTGTCGGGCTACGTCGACCCGACGGGGGCCAGGCTGACCTGGGACGACATGACCGAGGCCGATCCGCTCGTGAACGGCTACCTGGTCCTGCGGCGGGACGTCGGGGGCGGGCCGGCCGGAGCCCGGCAGGCCGCCTCCGCCCCGGGGGCTCCGGAGACGGCCTGGGACACTCTGACGGCCGCTCCGCTCGGGCGCCTCGAGAACCGGTTCAGGGACACGACCGCCGTGCGCGGGGCGTGGACCTACGCGGTGGTCTCCGTGGGCGTCACCGGGGAGGGGAGCGGAGCCTCGGCGCCGCTCCGGCTGAGCCGGACCCTTCCGCCGCCGCCTCCCCCCGCCGGGTTCCGGGTGCAGGCCGGGAGCGACGGGATCCGCATCTCCTGGGACCCGGCCGCCGACAGCGCCGCCACGGTGCGCATCTACCGATACGAGCGCGGCGGCGAGGTCGCCCGGATCGGGGACGTGCCGGCCGGTGACCTGGGCTACCTGGACACCACGGCCCGTCCGGGCCGGCGCTACTACTACTTCCTCACGACGCTGGCCGACGGCGTGGAAGGCCCCCACAGCGTGGAGCGCAGCGCCCGCAGGTAGCCGGCGCGGGATCCGACCGCGTCGACGCCGGATCGGGAGCTCCGGGAGGATCTCCCGTCCGACCCCTCGCCCTCCCCGTCCTCCCTCGTTGCCGGGACGCCGGGACCTCCCCCATCTTGGGCGCTCCCAAGGCGTCCCCCATACTCGCACCCGGGCCGGCGAAAGGCGTGACCGAACCAGTCCCAGGCACGTCCTCCGCGCCGACTCCGGGCCCCCCGTCCCGGGGGCGCGGCCCGTACGATCGCTCGCTCGTGGAGGGGCCCCTCCTCCCGGCCGTCTGGAAGCTGGCGTGGCCCACGATCCTCCAGAACATGATCGGGGGCATGCAGGGCATCGTGGACCACATCATGGTGGGCCACTACGTGGGGTACACCGGGAACGCGGCCATCGGGGTCAGCTGGCAGATCTACCTGGTCGTGGTCGTGTTCATCTCCTCCCTGTTCATGGGCATGAGCGTGATGGTCGCCCGGTTCGCGGGGAGGGGCGACCACGAGAAAGTGGACCGCACGGTCTACCAGGCCTTCCTGCTCGCGAGCGGTCTGGCCGTCGGCGTGCTGGCCCCGCTCGGCTACTTCCTGGCGCCCAAGCTCCTGGTGCTCGTGAACGCGGCGCCCGAGGTCCAGGCCGAGGCGCTCCCGTACCTCCGCATCATGTTCGTGTTCAGCTTCGGGACGCTCATCTACTTCATGCTGGGCGGCGCGCTACGCTCGGCCGGGGACGCGAGGACGCCGCTCCGGCTCGGCGTCATCGTCACCGTCGTCAACATCATCCTGAACGTGATCCTCATCGCCGGCCTCGGTCCCGTCCCGGCGTTCGGGACCGCGGGCGCCGCCATGGGGACCGTCATCGCCTCGGGCGGGGTGGCCGCGTTCGCCCTGTGGCGACTCTCGCACGGAGGCTGGGTGGTCGGCTTCCCGGAAGGGGGCTGGGGCGGACCCGACCTGGACATCATCCGCGAGCTGTTCCGCTTCGGACTGCCCGCGGGGATCCAGGGCGTCGTCATGAACATCGCCGGCCTCATCCTGCTGGCGTTCATCGGGTCCCTGGCCGACAGCGCGGCGGCGCAGGCCGCCTACGCCGTGAGCTACACGCAGCTTTTCTCGCTCATCACGTGGCCCTCCATCGGGCTCCGTTCGGCGGCGGCGGCCGTGGCCGGGCAGAACCTCGGCGCCCGCCAGCCGGACCGCTCGGCGGCGGCCGTGCACGCGGCCGCCAGGATCGGCATCGGGGCGGCCGTGGTCGCCGGGGCGCTCTTCCTCTTCCTCCCGCGCGAGCTCCTGGGCGTGTTCGGCCTCCAGCAGCCCGACGTGGTCCGCCTGGGCGCCCAGCTCCTGCGCGTCCTCAGCATCTCGGGGATCTTCCTGGCCATCGCGCTCACCTACACGGGCGGCCTGCAGGGCACGGGAGACACCAAGAGCCCGCTCTACATCTCGATCGTCTCGCAGATGGTCGTCCCGGTGGGGATCTGCGTGGGCATGGAGCAGCTCGGCACCCTGACCGCCATGCACATCTGGTACGCCATCCTCCTGGGCCACTTCACGCGCTGCGTGCTCAGCGTGGGACGCTTCCGCCAGGAGAAGTGGCGGTCGATCAAGGTGAAAGTCGGAGGGGAGTAGGGGCCGGGCCGGCGGCGGGGGGGCGGCGCCGGCCGGGATGGACGACCGATGCGGGTCCCGCCAGGGATCGGTACATTCGTGTAGTACAGCGCCGCCGCTCCGGGCGACCCGCCCGCGTCGATCCGAGCGGCGCGTCGGGTCCCAGGACGCCCAGCCTTTCCGACGATCTCGACTCCGGAGAACCACGTGAGACGACCGCGCGCAGCACTCCCGACTCTCCTGCTGTCGTCCGCCGCGGTGCTCGCCGGAGCCGCCTGCGGCGGAGGGGACTCGGTCACGGGTGGGGGAGGGGGCGGCGGAGCCAGCTCGCCGGTGGCGTCGATCACGGTCGCTCCGGCGCTGGACACCGCGGCTTCGATCGATGAGGTGCTGACGTTCACGGCGACGGCCAGGGACTCGAGCGGCAACGCGGTTTCCGGCGTCACCTTCACGTGGAGCTCCTCCGACGAGGCGGTGGCGGCCGTCTCGAGCTCGGGGCAGGCGACCGCCCGGTCCGAGGGGACGGCGCGGATCGTGGCCTCCGCGTCCGGGGCCGCGGACACGGCCACCCTGGTCGTCGATCAGCGCCCGGCCGTGGTGCTGGTGAGCCCCGACAGCGTGCGGCTCGAGGCTCCGGGAGACACGGCCCGCTTCAGCGCCGTGGTGCAGGACGCCCTGGGCAACCCGGTGCCGGACGCCCCGCCGGCCGAATGGAGCGTGTCGGACACGGCGGTGGCGGTGGTGGACAGCGCCGGCCTGGTCACCGCCCGTCGGACCGGCCGGGTCGCCGTGAGCGCGACGGTGCCGGCCGGTGGGTCCTCCACGGCGAGCGGGACGGCGGCGCTCCGGGTCGCCTCCGGCGTACCGCCCACGATCACGTCGGTGAGCCCCTCGCCCCTCCGGGAGGGAGGCCAGGCCACGATCTCGGGCCAGGATTTCGACTCGGGGGCGGTGGGGGACACGGTGCTCGTCGACGGCGTGTCCGCGACGGTGACCTCGGCCTCGGAGACCTCCCTCCAGATCACGGTCCCGACGTACGACTGTCTGCCGGCGCGCTCGGTCGTCGTCCGGCTGGCCACGGACGGCGGGGTCGACCAGTCGTCCGCGACGCTGCAGCCGGACGAGTCGCCAATCTCCCTGGCCGTGGGCCGGCAGGCCCTGCTCACGGACCCGTCCGCCTACTGCCTGCAGTTCCCGGCGACGGCCGCTTCCGAGCGCTACGTCGTGGGGGTCCAGTCCCTGGCATCGACGGGTCTCGCGGCCGTGAAGGTCCAGGGCGAGGCCGCCAACACGCAGGGAGCGGCGAGCGTGGCGAGCCTGTCGACGGAGACGGCGCAGCTCCGTACGGTGAGAGGAGGCGACGTGACGCCCCGCATGCCCTCCTGGCTCCGGGGTCAGCGTAGCGCGGAGGCGAGGCTCCGGGACTGGGAGCGCTCCCATCTGGACCCGAGGGCGTCCATCCCGGCCGGCAGCGGCACCTCCGGGCCTCGGGCGCTGCGCCTCTCGGTGAGCGCCGGCGCCGCGGTGGGCGACACGGTGTCCCTGCGCGTCCCCGACATCAACGCGAGCAACGCGTGCACCGCCTTCACGTCCGTGACGGCGACCGTGCGGGCCGTCGGCCAGCGGGCGATCGTGGTGGCCGACACGGGGAATCCGGCCAACGGCTTCACCCAGGCCGACTACCAGAGCATCTCCGGCCAGCTCGACAACGGCATCTTCGACACGGACGTCGCCTACTTCGGCGACCCCGGGGACATCGACGCCAACGGCCACATCGTCGTCCTGTTCACGAAGGCCGTGAACGCCATGGCCAGCAGCGCGTCGCACTCCGTAGTCCTCGGCTTCGTGTTCGGGGGGGACTGGTTCCCGCGCCTCTCCTCGACGAGCCCCTCGTGCCCCTCGAGCGACGAGGGCGAGATCTACTACGGGCGCGTGCCGGACCCGAACGGGACCGTCACCGACAGCGCCGTCGCGTCGAACCGCAAGGACGAGCTCTCGCGCGCTCCCCAGGTGATGGCCCACGAGCTGACGCACCTCATCCAGTTCGGGCGGCGCTTCGACCTGGGCCTGGGCTTCATGGGCTCGGTGGTGGCCGAGGGCCAGGCCACCTTCGGGGAGGAGGTGGTCGGACACGCCGTGACCGGCAACCGGCCCTATCAGAACTACGGGGCGGACGTGATGTTCGCGACGACCGGAACGGACTCGGTGGCCTGGTACGCCAACAAGTTCACGGACCTGGAGGTCTACTTCGGGTTCGACGGCCGGACCACCCGGATCGGCGGCGCCCCCGAGCAGTGCGGCTGGTGGCAGGGGGATCCCTCGCCATGCGTCGGACGACCGCTGTGGTACGGGGTGAGCTGGAGCTTCCTGCGCTGGGCCTCGGACCGGTACGGCCCCGCGTATCCGGGCGGGGAGATCGGCCTCCAGCAGGACATCATCGCCAGTCCGGACACGGACACCCGGCCGCAGGTCGTCTCCGACCTGGTGGGCGTCCCCCTCGACTCGCTCCTGGCGCGCTGGTCGGCCGCTCTCTACGTGGACGACCGGATCCCGGGTCCGGATCCCTCCCTCACGTTCACGAGCTGGAACCTGTCCGACTTCGAGCAGAACACGGTGTCGTCGGCGCACCTCCAGCCGTACGAGGAGGCGTTCGCCGACTGGACGCTGGGAGTCGACGTGCGCGCGAGCTCGACGGCGTATGTGGCCGTCGGCGGATCCGGCCGACCCGCCACGGCGGTGAAGGTCCGGGACCCCTCGGGCCAGGTGCTGGACTCCGGCGTCCAGGTCTGGGTCGTCCGCATGCAGTAGCTCCGCTCTTGCTGTGACCCGCGGCCTCGCCGCACGATGTCCGGTCCGTTCACCCGGAAGGAAGGCGAGACACGCGTGCGAGTGGCCGAGGCCGTCGGCAGGAGCCTGGTCGAGCTGGGCGTCGACCACGTTTTCGGCGTGGTCGGGAGCGGGAACTTCGAGGTTACCGAGGCGCTGCGGGCCGCCGGCGCGACGTTCGTGGCCGCGCGCCACGAGTGCGCGGCCGTGTGCATGGCCGATGGCTACGCCAGGGCCTCCGGCCGCCCGGGCGTGGCCAGCGTCCACCAGGGCCCCGGGCTCACCAACGCCGCCACGGGCCTGGCCGAGGCCGCCAAGTCCCGGACGCCCCTCCTCGTCTTGACGGGAGACACGTCGGCGGCAGCCGTGCGCTCCAACTTCCGGATCGACCAGGACGGGCTCGCCGCGTCCGTGGACGCCGTCCCCGAGCGCGTGCACGAGCCGGGGAGCGCACTCGACGACCTGGGCCGCGCGTGGCGTCGGACCGTGGTCGAGCGGCACGCGGTCGTGCTCAGCCTACCCCTGGACGTGCAGGCGGCCGAGCTCCCGGCGGGCGCGGAGCTCCCGCCGGTGGTCCCGTTCGAACCGCCCTCTCCCGCCTCCCGGGCGGTGGAGGCCGCGGCCGACCTCGCGGAGGCGGCGTCCCGGCCGGCCATCCTGGCGGGACGGGGTGCCGTGATGGCCGGGGCCGGGCCGGCGCTCGAGACGCTGGCGGAGAGGATCGGCGCCGTGCTCGCCACCTCGGCCAACGGGCACGGCCTGTTCGCCGGACATCCCTGGTCCCTCGGGATCTCCGGCGGCTTCGCCTCGCCTGCCGCGGCGGAGCTCCTCGCCTCGGCCGACCTCGTCCTCGCCTTCGGCGCCTCGCTGAACATGTGGACGACCCGGCACGGCACGCTCCTGGGGCCGGACGCGCGCCTCGTGCAGATCGACCTCGAGCCCGCCGCCCTCGGCGCCCAGCGGCCGGTCGACCTGGGCGTGGTCGGGGACGCGGCGGCGACCGCGGCGGCGCTCGAGGGGGAGCTGGGGCGGCGCGGTTTCCGGAGCGGGGGCTTCCGCACCGAGGAGGTGGCGAAGGGTCGGGCCCGGTGGCGCTGGAAGGACGTCCCCTTCGAGGACGGGTCGACCGACGGGACGATCGACCCGCGGGTCCTGACGCTGGCTCTCGAGGAGCTCCTGCCCGCCCGGCGCACGGTCGTGGTCGACTCCGGTCACTTCATGGGCTGGCCCGCCATGTACCTCTCGGTCCCGGACGCGGCCGGCTTCGTGTTCAACCAGGCCTACCAGTCGGTCGGCCTCGGGCTCGGCGCGGCGATCGGCGCGGCGGTGGCCCGACCCGACCGCCTCACGGTCGCCGCTCTCGGGGACGGCGGGGCGTTCATGGCGCTGGGCGAGCTGGAGACGGCCGCGCGGCTGGGCCTTCCGATGCTGATCGTGATCTACGACGACGCCGCCTACGGAGCGGAGGTCCACCACTTCGGCTCGCAGGGGCACCCCACCGACATCGTGCGCTTCCCCGACGCCGACCTGGCCGCCGTGGGACGGGCTGCGGGCGGGGAGGGCGTGACGGTGCGGGGAACCGGAGACCTGACGGAGGTCGCGGCGTGGCTCGAGGATCCCGCGGGGCCGATGGTCGTGGACGCGAAGGTCACCCCGACGGTGGTGGGCGAGTGGCTCGAGGATGCCTTCAGGGCGCACTGAGCCCGGGCGGCCGGCCGGCGCGCCCGCGGGCCCGCGGAGGACGGACACGGCTTTCACGTGACAGGAGGACGCATGTCGGTGCTGTCGGATCTCGTCGTCGGGCTGGCGGGCGGGTCGGTGGAGGTCGTGGACCTCACGGCCCCGCTCTCGGAGCGCACGCCGGTCATCGAGCTCCCCGAGCCGTTCGCGAACTCGCCGGGTCTCTCCACGGAGGTGGTGAGCCGCTACGACGACCGCGGGCCGGCCTGGTACTGGAACGTCCTCCACCTGGGCGAGCACACGGGAACGCACTTCGACGCGCCGGTCCACTGGATCACCGGGCGCGACGGCCGGGACGTCTCCGAGGTCCCGGCCGCGCACCTGGTCGGACCCGCCGCCGTCATCGACCGGAGCGCGGAGGCGGCGGCCGACCCCGACTACCTGCTCGAGGTCGAGGACGTCCGCGGCTGGGAGGAGGAGAACGGACCCCTGCCGGAGGGCGGCTGGCTCCTGTACCGGACCGGGTGGGATGCCCGCTCGGGCGAGCGCGAGGCCTTCCTGAACGCCGACGAGGAGGGCTCGCACACGCCCGGCGTCTCGGCCGAGTGTGCCCGGTGGCTGGCCGGGGAGAGGCCGATCGTGGGGATCGGCGTCGAGACGGTCGGGACCGACGCCGGCGCCGCGGGGGGCTTCGATCCGCCCTTTCCGGTCCACTCGTTCTTTCTCGGGGCGGGCAAGTACGGCCTCACGCAGCTCCAGAACCTGGACCGCCTGCCGCCGACCGGAAGCGTGCTGGTCGTGGCGCCGCTCCCGATCGAGGGCGGCTCGGGAAGCCCGTGCCGCGCGCTGGCGCTGGTGGCTCCACCCGGCTCCTGACCGGTCCGGGCGCCGCCCGGGGACCGGACCCCTGTCGTCGACCCTCTTGAAATCTATTTGAAGAGGGTTCCGCGAACGGAGAGGGCCCCGGCACTTCCCAGCGCCGGGGCCCTCCGTCCTCCGTCCATTCGCGCCCTTCCGGGAGCGCGCCCTAGCCGTTCGGGTCCAGGATCCGGTCTATCCTGTGCTCCGCCCCCCGCAGGTGGTAGCGGGTCTCGCGGTCGCCCGCTCGCGGCAGCGCCTGCTGGACGTTCGCCCTGAGCGTCTCGAGCTCGCCGCGAATCAGGGCCCTGGCCTGGTCGCTCAGCGGCGGCGGGGGCGTGAACCCCGGGAACCTCCTGCGCGGGCTCTCGCTCTCCGGCTTCGGGTTCAGCTTGTCGTCCAGGAGCGACAGGTAGCCCATCTGGAGGCCGCGCCGATAGGCGTCGATGTGGACGCTGGAGGCGGACAGCTCCGACCAGATGCCGTGCCGTACGTCGTCCATCAGGTCGATGAGCGAGTACGCGTCCGACGGGCGGTCGGCCATCGCGCGCGTGGCGATGAGCCGGTCCAGTCGCTGGTCGTCGAACAGGAACCCGAGGACGCGCAGCTGGGCCCGGTTGATCTTCCGGACCATCTGGTCGGGCTCGATCCGCCGCTCGATCTCCGGACGGATGAGGTAGGTCGGCGTCCTGAACACGTGCTCGTCGAGGAACCTGACGCCCTCGACCTGCCGGGAGCGGGGCAGGGGCCGGTAGACCGGACCCGGCTGGCTTCCCGACTTGTACCGGACCTTCGCGCCCCCGACGAGCGTCGCCACCTGGCCCGCCTCGCGGGTCCACTGGTCGATCGTCTCGTCGTAGAGGTCCTCGAGGTCCGAGTTGTCCTGCATCGGCCGCAGGGCGGCATCGGAGATGTAGCCGACGACCCGCTGCAGGTTGCGGAAGCCGAGACCCGTGGACTTCACCGGGTCGGCGTCGCCCACGGCCTCCGTCAGCGTTCCCGTCCCGCCGAAGGCGTTCCGCTCGGAGAAGCGATACCATGGGATCGTGTCCTGCATCCCGATCCACTTCTCCAGGGTGGGACGCTCCGCCTCCGGCGTGGAGGCGCCGGGGATCGGCTCGTAGCCCCACATGATGGCGTACTTGTCGTAGGGGCCGATGCGGGGGATGATGTCCTCGAGCGCGATCCCATCGCCCGGTTGCGCCACGTAGTTGAAGCGCGAGTAGTCCATGATGCTGGGGGAGTGGCCCATCTCGTGGACCCAGGTCGGGCTCCTCACGCTGTCGGCGGGATACGTCGAGCTGCCGATCTGGTCGTGGCGAAGGCCGATCGTGTGCCCGATCTCGTGGGCCACGATGAACTCCAGGAGCCGGCCCATGAGGGAGTCCGGCATCGGGAGGCTCCGCGCGCGGGGATCGAGCTGCGAGGCCTGGGCGAAGTACCAGTCACGGGCGAGCGTGAGCACGTTCTGGAAGATCCGCACCGAGCCGTTCAGGACCTCGCCCGTGCGGGGATCGCTCACGTGCGGCCCGACGGCGTTCTCGATCGTCGAGGGCAGCCAGCGGATCATGGTGTGCCGGACGTCCTCGGGCGACCAGGTCGTGTCGTTCGCAGGAGGGTCCTTCGCGATGATCGCGTCCTTGAAGCCGGCGGCCTCGAAGGCCACCTGCCAGTCCGTGATCGCCTTCCGGATCCACGGCTTCCACACGTCGGGCGTCGCCGGGTCCACGTAGTAGACGAGCGGTTCCTTCGGATAGCAGAGGTCGCCCTCGTGGCGGTCCGAGCACTGGAGCCGCCAGCGCGTGATGTACTGCCGCGGCGCGGAGCCCTGCTCGGCACCGAAGTCGACCTGCCGGATCGAGAAGTAGCCGATGCGCTCGTCCCACCGCCGGCGCTGCATGGGATGGTCGGGGAGCCGCACCAGGCTCCAGTGCGCCAGCACGCTGCGGGCCCGCTGCTCGCCGCGGCCCGGAGGGCCTCCGCCCCCGGGCCCGCCGTTCGAGGAAGGCGTGCCCGTCTGGGTCGCCTCGATCTCGACGTTCTTCGGGAAGGCCAGCGTCCGCTCGACGAACGAGCGTTGGGCGTCGATCCTCCCGTCGATGGCCTGGAACTGCGGAACGGAGGTCGTGAACAGCTTGGTCACGTCGACCACGGCCGCGCTGTCGGGGCCCCACGTCTCGACGTCGAGGACCGCCACCACGGGTGGGTAGTTCGAGGCCTGCACGGCCTTGAAGACGGACAGCGAGCTGTCGGCCGTGATGGAGTAGGAGGGAGCGACCAGGATGATGCGGTTGCCGTCGCGCTCCCATCGCAGCGTGGCCTCCCCGAACTCGTCGCCGCCGTACTCTCCGAAGCCGCCGCGCGGATGGTTCGGGTCCTGCGCTCCGGCCCGCGCGTAGCGGCCCACCAGGAGCATGTCCTTCCCGAGCTCGGCCTGCGGGATCTCGAAGTACAGCTTGCTCCCCACCCGGTGGGTGATGAACATGCCGCGGTGGGTCACCGCGTCGGAGGTGATCACCTTGTCGTAGGGCCTGGGACCCTTGCCGTGCGGGCCGCGGGCGGTGGTGTCGGCGTCCTCCTGGCCGGCCCCCTGCGGCGTGCCGGCCGGGTGCTCCTGGCCCGCCGCGGCCACGGGTCCGGCGGAGGGAGGCCGGGCGCCGGCGTGGGCGCAGGCGCCCAGCAGGACGGCGGTCGCGAGCACGAGAATTCTTCGCATTCGGGTACCTCGTCGAGAGGGCGATTCGGACCCGTGCCGCGGATGCCGCTCGGAGGCGTCGGGTCCCTTGAAACGGCGGAAGAAGATCGCGGCGGGGTCCGACCGCGTCAACCGTTGCGCGCGCCCGAGACCCGCGATGCGGAGGCGGGCCGTCGAGACCGCCCGCCCCCGCCCGTGCGCCGTCGGTGGCACGGTCCTCAGTGCGACGCGACCGGAGTCGAGAGGAACGTGGCGACCAGGCCCGCGTGGTCCGAGGGCCAGATCGCGTAGTCGGGTCCCTGGACCCGGTCGGAGGGCACGTCGCCCACCCGGTCGATCGTCCCCTGGAGCTCCGGGCCCGACCGTCCCAGGCCCCGGGTGAAGATGTAGTCGATCCGCTGGTCGAGCTCCCCCACCTGATCGGAGAGGTCGGGCAGGTGGCAGCAGGTGTAGCCCTTCGTGCCCGGCCGCAGGGCCGCCCACGTGTCCGTGAGCGACGCGTCGGTCAGCACGCCGTGCATCTGCGAATCCGGGCGTCCGTTCAGGTCTCCCATCACCAGGAGACGGTCCGCCGCCGAGAGTGTGGCGGCCAGCTCGGAAGCCTGGTGGACGCGCAGGCCGTCGAAGGACGTGGCGCCCACGTCGGATTCCATGTGCGTGTCGACGACCGTGTACTCGGTCCCGTCGACCTCGATCCGGGCCTGGACCCAGCCCCGCACGAGGTCGATCCCCGGGGGCAGGAAGCCCGGAGGGACGACGTCGGCGAACTGGACCGAGTAGGGATGGGCCGAAGCGGCGAGCACGGTCACGCGGTCGGCGTCGACGAGCAGCACGTCGTGGTCACGGATCGCGATCGAGCCGAAGTCTCCGGAGAGCGTGATGTCGATCCCGGGACCGATCACGTCCGAGCCACCCTCCGAGACCAGCTCGTAGTCGAGCCCGCGCTCGGCCAGCGCGGCCTGCAGGACGGGCAGGTAGTCCACCGAGAACACCGGACCGCCGACCGGGCTCAGGTCCACGTCGAACGAGGAGACCTCCTCGAAGCCGAGCACGTGGGGCCGGTACTTCGCCACGTGGTCGGCGATCGCCTTCACGCGGACCGAGACGTCCGTCGCCTGAAGCGTCGCCAGGGCGCTCTGGATGGCGACGAAGTCGTCCTGCTGGTCCGGCGTGAGGAGCGCCTGGAAGGCGGCGTCCACGTCCGTTCCCACGTACATGTTCCAGGTGAGGGCCGTGAGGGTCCGACCGGGGGCGGCGTCGGTGGCGGCGGACCGGTCGGCGCGGGCGCCGGGCGCCATGAGGTCGGCGCCCTGGCAGCCGGCGAGGATGCCGGCGATGAGGGCGACGCCCAGCAGGTGGCGCGGCACGGGAGTGAGGCGTGCGGGTGAGAGGTCGGGCATGGGACACCTCCATGGGGTGATGCCGAGATCCCGGAGCGTCTCCCGGTGGAGGCCTCCGGTCGGTGCCATCCTCACACTAACACATGGAGTTTCGAAAATCTGTCGGGGAACGGTGGATCGGCTCGTAGGGAGGGGCTCGTGACGGTCGGGTGAAGGGCTCAGGCTACGTCGGGCCTGTTCCCGCTGCTCCGCAGCTGCTCGAGCCCCTCTTCGTCGTGCAGGCTCAGGAAGGCGTCGACGACCTCGGGGTCGAAGTGGGTCCCCGCCTCGGCCCGGATGTGCTCGAGGGTTCTCTCCACGGTCCATGCAGCGCGGTAGGGACGGTTCGAGCGGAGGGCGTCCCACACGTCGACCACCGCGAAGACGCGTGCGGAGCGAGGGATCTGCTCTCCCGCGAGGCCTCGCGGATAGCCCGATCCATCCCACTTCTCGTGATGGCAGTACGGGATGTCCAGGGCCGGACGAAGGTGCTCGATCGGGGAGAGCAGCTCGTAGGCGAGCACGGGATGCCGCCGCATGACGCGCCACTCGTCCTCGTCCAGGGGACCGGGCTTGAGGAGGATGGCGTCCGGCACGCCCACCTTGCCGATGTCGTGGAGTAGCGCGCCCCGGCGCACGTGGACGATGTCTCCGTCGGGAAGCCCGAGCCCCCGCGCCAGCCGGAGGGTCACCTCCGTCACGCGCTCAGTGTGGCCGTACGTCTCGTGGTCGCGGAGCGCGAGCGCATGCGCCCATCCCTCGATCGTGTGCTCGTAGGCCTCGCTCAGGCGCTCGTTGGACCGCTGGAGGTCGGCGACCAGGGAGGCGTTGTCGACCGCGATCGCGGCCTGCCCGGCCAGGACCTCCAGGAAGCTTCGCCAGTCGTCGGTCACCGACAGGGCCGAGCGGTTGAAGACCTCGATGACCCCGTTCACCCGCCCCTTGGCCACCAGGGCCACGGCCGCGTAGGAGACGAAGTCCTCTCCGACCAGGTCGGGAGCCCGGACCAGGCCGTCCGGTGCGCTCCACAGGTCCCGGACCGCCAGCATCGAACGGTCGCGCGCGACCCGACCGGCGTAGCCCTCGCCGATGGCGAGGCTCGTGTGGCGGAGCGCGTCGGACCTGAATCCGCGTCCGGCGGCGAATTCGAGCGTCCGGGTCGCCTCGTCCAGTAGGAGGACGTCCGCCGCGTCGACCTCCAGGTGATCGAGGACCTGGTCGAGGACCACGTTCAGCGTGACCCTGAGGTCGAGGCTGGCCGTGATCGCGACGTCGATCTCGCGCAGAGCCCGGATCCGCCGGACCTGGCTCTCCGCGTGGAGCCGCGAGGCCTCGAGGTCGGTGATGTCCTTGGTGGTGGCGACCACCATCGACATTCCGTCGAGCTCCTCGACGGCGCTCGAGGCGAGCCACGTCCGGCGGGCGCCGCCCGGGAGCGTGACGTGGAGCGGATAGTCCCGGACGAGTCCGTCGACGGCCAGGCGTCCGGTGTACTCTCGCCAGTCATCCGGGTCGAACTCGAGTCCGAGCTCGTGGGGAGCACGACCCTCGACCTCCCCCTTCGGCCGTCCGAGGACCTCCAGGAAGGCCCGGTTGGCCACCAGGTACGCATCGTCCTGCCTCCGACGCACGACGGCGGGGTCCGGGAGGAGGTTCATGGTCCGGGCCAGCACCTTCCGGACGACCTGACCGCGGCGCATGAAGGCTCGGGCCAGGAGGAAGATCACGACCGATGAGGCCACCACGAAGACCCAGCCCTTGTAGAGCTGCCACGTCTCGAGCTGGCTCCGCGATCCCGCCAGGGCGTTGGCGGCCCGGTCGGAGAACGCTATCCACAGCGCTCCGAGGACCAGGTACGCGAGCGCTATGGCAAGGGGCGAGGCCCACGAGGTCGAGCGCTTCCTCACGTACGGTCCCGGCTGAGCATGCGTGGCCTCGGTACACGTAGACATTTCAAGATATCGGTCCTCCAGGTACGCGGAAGATACGTGAGGAGTCCGCTGCAAAGCCAATTGTCGTCGGCCCCGATCGAGGGGGGGGGGCGGGAAGGGTGGGGGGGAGGCGCCGCGCGGGCCGGTCCGATGCCCGGTCCGCGCGGCGGTGTCCGGTCAGGCGGCCGGGGGGATGTTCTGGTTGACCCGGAAGAGGTTGTCGGGGTCGTAGTGGGCCTTCACCTTCCGCAGGCGCTCGTAATTGGGGCCGTACGAGGCGGCGATCGGCTCCTGGCCCTCCTCCATCATGAAATTGAGATAGCCGGCCCCGGCCGAGTGGGGATGGAGCGCGTCGTGGTAGCGCCGCGTCCAGTCCGTGATCACGCCGGCGTTGGCCGGGTCCGGGTCGACGCCGATGATCACCTGAGAGTAGCGCACGTCGCGGTGCCCCCAGGCCGTCTCGGTCGGACCGACCCGCTGCACCGCTCCGTCGATCGGATACAGGTGCATCCCCGAGAGCATGGAGGGGAGGGCGGGCCCGTGCTCGAGGTGGGCCGCGACCGCCTGGTCCGACAGCTCGCGGAAGAAGTCCCCCTTCCAGTACCACTGGAGACCCTTCGGGTAGAGCGCGTCGAAGGCGCCCTGGAGTGCCGGGTAGGGCATCGTGGCGATCCCGTTCAGGGCGGGCGGGCCGAAGGATGCGACGGACGCGAACACGTCCTCCGCCTCGGCCTCGTCTCCCGACCAGCACCAGACGATCCCGCACATCTTCCGCAGGTGGAGCTCCTCGGGGAAGGGCGGACCGGGAGGCACGGTGAGGAACGCGAAGAAGCCGTTCAGGTCCTCGGGCGCCTCCGCCATGAAGCCGTCCCACCAGCGCAGGACCTCCCCGGCGTCGTCGATGTCCCACAGGGTCGGCCCTCCGACCACGTTCCGGACCTCGTGGAGCCGGAAGAGGAACGAGGTGACGACCCCGAAGTTGCCGCCTCCGCCCCGCAGCGCCCAGAACAGGTCCGGGTTCTCGTCCTCGCTGGCGCGGACGAAGCTTCCGTCGGCCAGCACGACGTCCACGGAGAGGAGGTTGTCGATCGTGAGGCCGTACCGGCGGCTGAGGTAGCCGTGGCCGCCGCCCAGGGTGAGGCCGGCCACGCCCGTCGTGGACACCACCCCGCTCACCGTGGCCATCCCGAAGGCGTGCGTGGCGTGGTCCACGTCCCCCCACCGGCAGCCGGCGGCCACGCGGACCGTGCGGGCGTCGGGGTCGACCCGGACGCCCCGCATCAGCGAGAGGTCGGCCACCAGCCCCCCGTCGCAGCTTCCGAGTCCCGGGCCGTTGTGGCCGCCGCCGCGGACGGCCAGGAGGACGCCGTTCTCGCGGGCGAAGTCCACGCAGGCGGCCACGTCGGCCACGTCCAGGCAGCGGGCGACGGCGCCGGGACGCTTGTCGATCATCGCGTTGTAGAGAGCGCGCACGTCGTCGTAGCCGGGGTCGGACGGGCGGATCAGGGGACCGCGGAGCTCCGCCGCGAGCGCGCCGAGCGCGTCCTCGTCGAGCGGGGCTCCCGGCCCGTGGGAAGAGCTCGTTCCGGTCATGTCTCGTCTCTCCGGGTCTCCTGGGGCCTCCATCCCGGACGCCCGGCGGCGCGCCGCCGGGAGGTCCGCCACGAGTCGTCGCTACCAGAAGCCGGAATCGGGCGACGGGAGGCTCACGCGTCGGGGGGAGGGCGCTGTCGCGGCCTCCCGGGCCGAGGGCCGGCCGCGGCGGTCCCGGAAGCCGACGTGCCCAACGTGTGGACGCGCGGCCGGGACCTCCGATAACTTTTCTCGCTATCGTCGTCGGTCTCCCGCGGGGCTCTGCCGACTTCCGACAGGACGTCCCCGCCGGCCCACGGGGGAGAGAGCCCATGCGCGAGCGCGGAGAAGTCACCCGGCTGCTGGAGGCGGCCACCCGGGGGGACGACCACGCCCTGGACCGACTGATCCCCCTCGTCTACGACGAGCTGCGGGGGATCGCCGCGCGCCGCATGGCGGCCGAGAGGAACGGCCACACCCTCACCACCACGGCCCTCGTCCACGAGGCCTACCTCGATCTCGCCGGCCTCGACCGCATCGAGTGGAAGAACCGGGCCCAGTTCTTCGCGATCGCCGCGCGCCTCATGCGGCGCATCCTGGTCGACCACGCCGTGCGCAGAGATGCCGAGAAGCGGGGCGGCGGGAGGACGCCGGTGACGCTCGACCGCGTGGCGGGCGCCCTGGCGGTGGTCCCCGAGAGCGACGCCGAGATGGTGGCGCTGGACGAGGCCCTGAAGCGGCTGGAGGGGGAGGACGAGCGCCTGGCCCGCGTGGTCGAGTGCAGGTTCTTCGGCGGGATGACCATCGAGGAGACGGGCGCCGCGCTCGACGTCTCGCCCGCCACGGTCAAGCGGGACTGGACCCTGGCCCGGGCGTGGCTCAACCGGGAGCTGGCCCCGTGACCCGTCTCGGCCGCGTCCGCGACCTGTTCGCCGAAGCCCTCGAGCGGGAGGCCGAGGCGCGGACCGCGTACCTGGATCGTGCGTGCGGGGACGATCCGGCCCTCCGCGAAGAGGTGGAGAGCCTCCTCTCGGCGCACGAGGCCACGGGGCCCGTGGACCGGCTGCAGGGGGCCCTGACGTCGGCGCTGCGGGGGCCGCCGGAGGAGGCCGTCGCCGGCCCCGGCGCGCTCGAGCCGGGCTCCGAGGTGGGTCGCTACCGGATCGAGGAGCTCCTGGGCGGCGGCGGCATGGGGATCGTCTACCGCGCCCGCGATCCGAGGCTCGGGAGACCTGTGGCGCTCAAGCTCCTCTCGCGGCGCCTGTCGGGCGACCGGGAGGCCCGGGAACGTCTCCTGGTGGAGGCGCGAGCGGCCGCCGCGCTCGACCATCCCAACCTGTGCCCGATCCACGAGATCGGAGAGGCGTCGGACGGTCGGCTGTTCCTGGTCATGCCCTGCTACGCCGGGCGGACCCTGGCCCGGCGGCTGGAGGACGGCGCGCTGCCGCTGGACGAGGCCGTCGACATCGCGCTGAAGGCGGCCCGGGGCCTGGCCGAGGCGCACCGGGCCGGCTTCATCCACCGGGACATCAAGCCCGCCAACCTCATGCTGACGGCCGACGGAGGGGTGAAGATCCTGGACTTCGGCCTCGCGCTCCGTGCCGGCACGTCCGACCCGTCGGGCCGCGCGGGGACGGTGGCCTACATGAGCCCGGAGCAGGTGCGGGGAGAGGAGCTGGATCCGCGCACGGACGTGTGGTCGTCCGGGGTGGTCCTCTACGAGATGCTGGCCGGACGCCGGCCGTTCGATGGCGCCGACGACGCCTCGGTGATGGAGGCGGTGCTGGCGGGCGCGTGCGAGCCCCTGGCGGCGTGCCGCCCCGAGGCGCCGCCGGCGCTCGCGGCGGTGGTCGAGAGGGCCCTGAGCGCGGGACGCTCGGAGCGGCCACGGGACGGCGGCGACCTCCTCGCATCCCTCGTCGAGGCGGCGGGACCGGTGCTCTCGGGCGGCTCCGGGGGCGGAGCGGCCCGCGCGGGGGAGCCGGCACTGCTCCCGCACGGGGAGCGCCGGCAGGTCACCGTCCTCCATGCCCGCGTCGAGGGATCGCCGCCGGGGACCGCGGCGAGCGCTTCCGGGGAGCTCCGGGCGGCCGCGCGGCGCATCGTGGCCCGGCACGGCGGGCTCGTGACCCGGTGCGGCGACGGGATCGTCGAGGCCCTGTTCGGGGTCCCCACCACCCACGAGGACGATCCCGTGCGGGGAGCGAGGGCCGCCGCCGAACTCCGCAGGGAGGTCGAGAAGATCGGACGCGAGGCCGGCGGCCGGCTGCGCGTCCGCGCCGGGCTCGACACGGGATCGGTGGCCGCCTCGCCGACGGGCGAGACCGGGCGACCCTACAGCGTGTCGGGCTCGCCGGTGGAGGGGGCCGCGGCCCTGGCGGCGAGCGCCGACCCCGGGCGCACCCTGGCCAGCTCGGAGTCCCGCCGCAGGCTGAGCGGCGAGATGGTGGTCGAGTCCGCCGGACCGGTGCGGGTGCCCGACCGGGGCGAGCCGCTGAGGAGCTACAACGTCGGCCCGGAGGTCGCGCGACGCCGCCCGCTGGGCCTCGAGGCGGATGCCGGGCTGACCGCCTTCGTGGGGCGGGAGTCCGAGCTCTCGGTCCTGGAGACGTCCCTCGAGCGGGCGCTGGCCGGCGAGGGGAGCCTGGTGACCGTGACCGGCGAGGCGGGCGCGGGGAAGAGCCGCCTCCTGCTCGAGTTCCGGCGCCGCATCCCCTCGGGTCGCGTGGCGCTGGTCCAGGCACGCTGCCCCTCCTACGGCGCGGCGGCCTACCGGCCGCTCGTGGACGCGTTCCGTGACCGTCTGGCGATCGGCCCGGAGTCCGAGCGCCCGGGCGCCGAACGGGTGGCCGGGGCCGTCCGGGCGCTCGACCCCGAGCTCGAGGAGTTCCTGCCGCTCTATCTCCACCTCCTCTCCGTGCCGGGATCGGAGTCGCGCATGCCGCGCCACCTGGAGGGAGAGCACCTCCGGGTGGCCATGATGGAAGCCATCTCGTCCCTGTTCACCCTGGGCTCGGTCCGGGAGCCCACGGTCATGCTGCTGGAGGACTGGCACTGGGCGGACCCGGCCTCGGCAGAGACGCTCCGCAAGCTGGCGGAGATGGGTTCGGCCTACCCGCTGCTCATCGTCCTCACGTGCCGGCCCGGGCACGCCGTCGACTGGGGCCACGCCGCGCGCCACCGGCCCCTGCACCTGGGCCCGCTGAGCGCCGCGGAGTCGGCGGAGGTGGCCACGTCGGTCCTGGGAGCCGAGCGGCTCGCCCCCGAGCTGGCGGGGCTCCTCCACGACCGCACGGGCGGCAACCCCTTCTTCCTCGAGGAGGTGAGCCGCGGCCTGAGCGAGGTCGGCGCGGTGCGGGTCCGGGGCGGCGAGGCCTCCCCGTCCGCGTCGCTGGACGGCCTCCGGTTGCCCGACACGGTGCAGGGCGTCATCCGCGCGCGGCTCGACCGCCTGGGTCGGCCCGCGCGCGAGGCCCTGGCCTGTGCGTCCGTCATCGGCCGCGATTTCAGCCGGCCGCTGCTCGAGCGGGTGGCGCCCGACGGGCTCGACCTCGAGGATGCGCTCGATCGGCTCCGCGAGCTCGGCCTCGTGCAGCAGGTCCGCGTGCTGCCGGTCCCCTCCTACCGCTTCCAGCACGTCCTCACCGAGGAGGTAGCGTACGATGGCCTGCTGGAGGCCCGCCGGCGGGACCTGCACGGAAGGGCGGGGCGTGCCCTCGAGGAGCTGCACGCGGGCCGCCTGGAGGAGCACCTCGACCGGCTGGTGCACCACTTCGCCCGGGCGGGCCTGTGGGGGGAGGCCGTCCGCTACGGCCTCGAGGCCTGCCGGCGGGCCTCCTCGCTCAGCCGCTTCTCCGAGGCGCTGGAGATGGGCGACAGGGTCCTGGGATGGATCGACCGGCTTCCGGCCGACGACGAGGCCGAGCGGACGCGCATCGACCTCCTGTTCCGCCAGGAGAGGCTGGGCGAGACGCTGGGCCTGAGGGACCGGCAGCGCGCCCTGATCGAGGAGCTCGTGGGGCGTCTCGAGCGCCGGGGCGAGGACCATCTCCTGGTCGAGGCGCTCGTGCGCAGGGGGGATCTCCACACCCTGGTCCGGGAGTTCGACGCGGCCGAGCGGGCGCTGGAGGAGGCGCTGCGCGTGGCCCGGGCCATCGAGGACCCGACGGGCATTCGGCACGCGCTCCGCAGCCTGGGCCTGCTCCGCTGGCACCAGGGGCTGGACGAGGAAGCCGTCGAGGTCGGACGGGAGTCCCTGGCCATCAACGAGGCGCGCGGCGACACGGAAGAGGTCATCCTCGACCTCTCCAACCTGGGGATCGTTCTGAGGGGCATGGGCCGGCTGGGGGAGGCCCGCGAGCACCTGGAGCGAGCCCTCGCGCTCGCGGAGGCCCGCGGCTCGCCCGACGACCTCCCGCAGGAGTGCTCGTTCATTCTCCACAACCTGGCCAACGTCCACCGCCAGGCGGGCCGCGACGACCTGGCCCTCGAGTGCCTGGAGCGAGGCCTGGCCCTGCACGGCGACCAGGGCGTGCCCATCAAGGACTCGTACGGCCTCACCGCGATCGGCAACATCCGCCTGCGCCAGGGCCGGGTGGAGGAGAGCCTGGAGCTCTACCGGAAGGCCCTGGAGGAATGTCGGAGGGCGCGGAACGCGGTGGGCCACTCGCAGTCGGCCCGGATCCTGGGGGAGGTGCTGCTGGGCCTGGGCCGGGTGGAGGAGGCCATCCCCTACCTGCGGGAAGCCGCCGAGGTGTTTCGGCGGCTGGAGGATCCGTCGAGCCTGGCGCTCATGCTCCGCCACCTGGCCCGGGCGCACGAGGAGGCGGGCCACCGGGCCGAGGCGGTGGCGACCTGGTCCGACGTCCGCAGGCTGTGCGAGTCGAGGGAGGACGTCCCGGGCGCGCTGGAGGCCCTGGGTGGCCTGGCGAGGAGCTTCCGCGCCACCGACGCGGGGCTCTCCCGCCGCTACTACGAGGAGGGCCTCGAGCTGGCGCGGCGGAGCGGAGACCGGGAGCGCCAGGCATCGTTCCTCAACGGGCTCGGGATCCTGGAGTGGAAGAGCGGCGAGCCCGCCCGGGCGCTCCAGGCCTACGAGCGCTCGCTGGCCCTCTTCCGCGAGCTGGACGACGAGGCGCGGATCGGGCTCGCCCTGAACAGCATCGCCGCCTGCCTCCGCGACCTGGGACGTCCCGGCCAGGCGCTGGCCCGGCTGGCGGAGGCGCTCGACGTCCACGAGCGTACGGGGAAGCGGCTCCCTGCCGCCCACGCGCGCTCGGTGCTCGGGGACGTGCACCGGGCCCTGGGCCACCCGGCCGAGGCGACCGGGGCGTACGAGGCCTCGCTCGAGATCCGCCGCGAGGTGGGCGACGCGGACGGCGAGGCGTGGATGCTGCTGCGGCTGGCCGAGCTGGCCGCGGAGGCGGGGAACGAGGACGGGGCCAGGGAGCTGGCCCGCCGGGCACGCGCGGTCGAGACGGGAGGTCCGGACGAGGAGCTGGAGGCGGCGCTCGCGGCGCTGCCGGGGCACGACTGAAAGGAGGCGGAGGATGCCACGCTACATCATCGAGCGGGAAGTCGGACAGCTCACGCGCGAGGAGCTGGAGGCCTCGGCGCGGAAGTCGAAGCAGGTCCTGGAGGGCATGTCCGGGGTGACCTGGATCCGGAGCTACATCTCGCAGGCGGAGGGGAAGATCTACTGCGAGTACGACGCGCCGAACCCGGAGGCCATCCGGGAGCACGCCCGCCTGGCCGGCCTTCCCGCCGACCGCATCTCGGAGATCTCGATGGAGGTCGATCCCTCGATGTTCCACTGAAGGGCGGCGGGTGGCCGCCCCCATCGGGCCCCGCCGAGGGTCCTCGCCGGATCGGGACGCTCCGCGGCGCGAGCCGCCGGCCCGACTTGACAGGCCCCCGCGGATGCGTTCGCTTCCGTTCTCGATGACATACTCGACGCGGCGGATCCGGCATCATCACGGCCACCACGGAAACGTTCCGGGGATCCGGAGGGGTGCGCCGCCGCGCTGACCAGACACGACGGACCAGAGTCGACCCAGGCGCCCGCTTCCGGAAGCGGGCGCCTTTTTTTGTGCGGACGACGGAGCCATGAAGATCACGAACGGACACAACCTGAGGATCGCGGTCCAGAACGACGGGCGGCTCACGCGCCGGAGCCTGGAGCTCCTGCGCGGCATCGGCCTCGAGTTCGAGGAGCACGAGCGGCGGCTGTTCGCCCGCTGCAGGAACGCCGACGTCGAGCTCCTCTTCGTCCGGGACGACGACATCCCCGAGTACGTGCAGGACGGGGTGGCGGACCTGGGCGTGGTGGGCCGGAACGTGGTCCTGGAGCAGGGAGCCCGGGTGGACGAGCTGGAGCCGCTCGGCTTCGGCTACTGCACTCTGGCGCTGGCCGTGCCCCGCGAGTCCGCGGTCCGCCGCCCCCCCGACCTGGACGGGTGCCGCATCGCGACGACCCATCCGGCCTCCCTCCGCGCCTACCTGGAGCGCGAGGGGATCGAGGCGACCATCGTCGAGATCCGCGGCGCCGCGGAGGTCGCGCCGGCCCTGGACGTGGCCGAGGCCATCTGCGACCTGGTCTCCACCGGGACGACGCTCCGCATGAACGACCTGCGGCGGATCGGAGACGTGTGGGAGTCCGAGGCGGTCCTCATCGCCAACGGCGCCGCCCTCGAGCCCGGCGAGCGCGCCCGGCTGATCGAGCGCCTCCGCGTCCGCCTGCGGGGCCTCCTCACCGCCCGTCGCATGAAGTACGTGACCCTGAACGCGCCCCGTTCCGCCCTTCCGCGCATCCAGGAGATCCTCCCCGGCATGAAGAGCCCGACGGTCGTCCCGCTGGCCGAAGAGGGGATGGTGGCCGTGCACGCGGCGGTCGAGGAAGAGGTGTTCTGGGAGGCCATGGAGCGGATCAAGGAGGCCGGGGGCTCGGAGATCCTCGTCCTCCCGGTCGAGAAGGTGATGCGATGAGCGCCCGGGCGGAGGAGCGCGCGCGGGGGGCGGCGTCGGACCGGACCGCGGACCCGAGCGCGCCGATCCCGGTCCTGGCGGGCCCGGAGGCCGCCCTGTGGCTGGAGGAGCGCCGTCGCCGCCCGGCCGCGGGCCCCCGCGCCGAGGTCCTCGAGATCCTCGAGGAGGTGAGGACCGGCGGCGACCAGGCGCTCCTCCGTCTCACCGAGCGGCTGGACGGCGTCCGGCCAGCCTCCCTGGCGGTCCCGCGGGAGCGCTGGCGGGAGGCGCTGGCCGATCTCGCGCCGGAGCGGCGGGAGGCGCTCGAGCGCGCCCGCCGCAGCCTGGAGCGCTTCCACGCCGCACAGCTCCGCGGGGAGGCGCCGGTCGAGGTCGCGCCGGGCGTGACGGCGTGGCGGGAGTTCCGTCCGCTGGAGCGCGTCGGGATCTACGTCCCCGGCGGCCGGGCCGCCTACCCGTCCAGCCTCCTCATGGGGGCGGTGCCCGCGCGGCTGGCCGGGTGCGAGCGGGTCGTGGCCTGCTGCCCGCCGGGTCCCGACGGGCTCCCGCCCGCGTCGGTCGTGGCCGCCGCCGGGCTGGCGAGCCTGGACGCGCTGTATGCGGTGGGCGGCGCGCAGGCCGTGGCCGCCATGACCTGGGGGACGGAGACCGTGCCGGCCGTGGACCGGATCGTGGGTCCCGGGGGCCGCTGGGTGAACGAGGCCAAGCTGGCCGTCTCCGGCGTCGTGGCCATCGACCTCCCGGCCGGCCCCTCCGAGGTGGTCGTGTGGGCGGACGGGAGCGCGGACCCGGCGCTCGTGGCGGCCGAGCTCCTGGCCCAGGCCGAGCACGGGCCGGATTCGCTGGCCGTGGCCGTGCTCCCGGACGCCGGCGCGGCCGCGGGCGTGGCCGGCGCCCTGGCCGCCGCCCTGGAGCGGGCGGAGCGGCGCGAGCTGGCGGCGGAGAGCCTGGCCGGCTCGGCCCTCCTGGTGGCCCGGAGCGATGGGGAGGCGGCGGCGTGGGTCGATGACCTCGCGGCCGAGCACCTGGTCGTGCTGCGCGAGGACGCGCGGGAGGCGGCCGGGCGGGTGCGGCACGCCGGGGCGGTGTTCCTGGGGCCGTGGTCCCCCGTGGCAGCGGGGGACTACGCCGTGGGGACGAACCACGTCCTCCCTACGGGCCGGAGGGCGCGGTCCGACGACGGGCTGTCGGTGGACGACTTCGGGCGCTGGATCCAGTTCCAGGAGCTCTCGCGCCGGGGACTCGAGGCGCTGGCGCCCGCGATCGTGACGCTGGCCGAGTGGGAGGGGCTCCCGGCGCACGCCGACGCGGTACGGGCGCGGGTGGGGACGGGTCCGGGCGGTGCGGGAGACGGCGCGGACGTGGCGGCCGTCGACGACCACGCGTCCACGTCTCGCCGACCGACGGGCGGCGAGCGGGGTGGGGCCGCAGCCCGCGGGCCTGCGACGGGGAGGGCCCCCGACCTCTCGCCCGCGAACCTCGTCCGCCCGCACCTCAGGGACCTCGAGCCCTACCGTACCGCCCGCTCCGAGCACCTGGGCGGGATCCTCCTGGACGCCAACGAGAGCCCGTTCGGGCCCCCGGCCGGGGTCCCGGGGGGCCTGAACCGCTACCCGGACCCGCGCACGCCGGTGCTCCGGGAGGCGCTGGCGGCCCACCTGGCCGTGGAGCCGGAGCGGCTGTGGATCGGGAACGGCTCGGACGAGGCCATCGACCTCCTGGTCCGCGCGCTCGCCGCGCCGGGCGACCCGGTGGGCGCGGCCACGCCCAGCTACGGCGTGTACGCCGCCCGGGCGAGGGCGCACGGGGCGCGGGTCGTCCCCGTGCCGCTCGACGGGAGCTTCGACCTGGACGTCGACGCGGCCGTCCGGGCCCTGGGCGGGGCGCGCCTGGCCTTCCTGTGCTCGCCCAACAACCCCACGGGAAACCGTCTCTCGGCGGAGCGGGTCGAGGGGCTCCTGGACCGGTGGGCGGGGGTCGTGGCGGTGGATGAGGCCTACGTGGAGTTCGCCTCCGGCCCGTCGCTCGCCGGCCGCGCCGGGGCGGAGCGGCCGCGCCTGGTCGTCCTCCGCACCTTCTCCAAGGCGTGGGGGCTGGCCGGGGCGCGGGTGGGCTGGCTGGTCGGCCACCCGGAGCTGGTGGACGTCCTGGACCGGGCGGGCCTTCCGTACCCGCTCTCGTCCTCCTCGGCCGCGGCCGCGACGGCCGCCCTGGCCGACGCGGACGGAATGCGCGGGCGGGTCCGCCGCATCGTGGCCGAGCGCGAGCGGGTCCGGGGCGCCCTGGAGGGCCTCGGGCTCCCGGTGCTCCCCTCGGAGGCCAACTTCCTGGCCTTCCGCGTGGACGCCCCCCGCCGCGTGCAGGAGGCCCTGGCCTCCCGGCACGGGGTCGTGGTCCGCGACCGGAGCTCCCTCCCGCGCCTCGAGGGGTGCCTCCGGGTCTCGGTGGGGACGCCCGAGGAGAACGACCGCTTCCTCGAGGGTCTGGTCGAGGTGCTGCGGGAGGACCGCCGATGATCAACTACCACGCCCACGATGACGCCTCCTCCGACGCCGCCGGGAGCCTCCTCGACCACGCGCGCGCCGCGGCCGAGGCGGGCCTCGCCGAGCTGTGCGTCACCAACCACGTGGAGGTCATGGACGGGGACGGCCGCTGGACGGTGGACGCCGGCGAGGTCATCGACCGGCTGGGCGCCGAGATCGAGGCGGCCGGGGAGGTCCGCGCGCGGGTCCCTGACCTGGAGCTCCGGATCGGCGCGGAGCTCGAGTACCGGCCCGAGTGGGTTCCCGAGCTGGAGCGGATCGCCGCGGGGCTCCCCCTCGATTTCCTCCTCGGGTCGGTGCACGTGGTCGACGGCCACAACATCTCGGGCGGCGCCGGCGTGGACGACTACTTCACGGACCGGGGCCTGGAGGAGGCCTACGGCCGCTACTTCCGGGTGGTGGGAGAGATGGTCGAGTGGGGGGGCTTCGACGTGGTGGCGCATTTCGACCTCATCAAGCGCTTCGGGCACCGCGCCTACGGCGACTTCGACGCGCGGGTCCTCGAGGAGCCGATCCGGGACGTGCTGGAGCGGACGGCGGCCGCGGGGCTCGGGATCGAGATCAACGCGTCCGGCTACGGGCAGCCGCCGGCCGTGGCCTACCCCGAGCCGGAGATCCTGCGCTGGGCGCGGGAGGCGGGCGTGCCGCGCCTCACGCTGGGGGCGGACTCGCACGCCCCGCACCGGATCGACGCGGGCCTCGGGCGCGGGGCGACGCTGGCGGCGGAGACGGGCTGGACGGAGCTCAGCGGGTTCGACCGACGACGCCCGCGTCCCGTAGCGCTGCCGCCGATCGTGGCCGGCGGCTCGGGCTCCGCCGGAGGCGCCGGGGGAGGCCGGCCGTGAGCCGCGTCGGCGAGGCCGTCCGCGAGACGTCCGAGACGTCAGTGCGCGTCCGCGTGGACCTGGAGGGGCGCGGCCGCTCCGAGATCGACACGGGGATCGGCTTCCTGGACCACATGCTCGAGCTCCTGGCCCGCCACGCCCTCCTCGACCTGGAGGTCCGGGCGGAAGGCGACCTCCACGTGGACGAGCACCACACGGTCGAGGACGTGGGCCTGGTGCTGGGCGAGGCGATGGACCGCGCGCTCGGCGAGCGCCGCGGCATCCGCCGCTACGGCTTCCTCCTCCCCATGGACGAGTCGCTGGCGCGCGTGGCCGTGGACCTGGGCGGCCGCCCCTACCTGGTCTTCCAGGCGGAGTTCTCGCGCGAGCGGGTGGGAGACCTCCCGACCGAGCTGGTCGAGGACTTCCTGAAGGGCTTCTCCGACCGGCTCCGGGCCAACCTCCACGTGCGGGTCGAGTACGGGCGGAACGACCACCACAGGATCGAGGCTATCTTCAAGGCGCTGGGACGGGCGCTGCGCGCGGCCATCGAGCAGGACCCGAGGCTGGGCCGGGAGCTCCCGACCACGAAGGGGACGCTGTGATCGCGCTCGTGGACTACGGCGCCGGGAACCTGCGGAGCGTGGAGCTGGCCCTGGAGCGGCTGGGAGTCCCGAGCCGCAGGGCCGCCTCTCCGGCCGGGCTGGAGGGCGCGTCCGGGATCGTCCTCCCCGGCGTGGGCGCGGCCGCCCCCGCCATGCGCGCGCTCGAGGACGCCGGGCTCGCCGCGGCCCTGCGCCGGACGGAGCTCCCCTTCCTCGGCATCTGCCTGGGCATGCAGCTCCTGGTGGACGTCTCCGAGGAGGGAGGCGAGGAGACGGCGTGCCTGGGCGTCCTCCCCGGGCGGACGGGAGCGTTCCCCGAGGGGGTGCGCGTCCCGCACACCGGCTGGAACGCGCTCGAGCCCGTGCGGGGCGACCCGCTCCTCGAGGGGGTCCCGGCCGGGACGCACGTGTTCTTCAACCACTCCTTCCGGGTCGAATGCCCGGAGGAGGCGGTCGTGGCCACGGCCACGCACGGGCGGCCGTTCCCGGCGGTCCTCCGCGCGGGCGCCCGGGCGGGCGTCCAGTTCCACCCCGAGAAGTCGGGGCCGGCCGGCCTGCGGATTCTGGCCGGCTTCGCGGCGGCGTGCGGGGAGCCGTGCTGATCCTGCCGGCCATCGACCTGCGGGAGGGCCGCTGCGTGCGGCTCGAGCAGGGGGACTACGAGCGCGAGACCCGCTTCTCCGACGATCCGCTGGCCGTGGCGCGCGGCTTCGTGGAGGCGGGCGCGCCGGCCCTCCACGTCGTGGACCTGGACGGTGCCCGCGAGGGCCGGCCGGTGCAGGCCGGGCTCGTGGGCGAGCTGTGCCGCGCCTCGCCCGTCCCGGTGCAGGTGGGAGGCGGCCTGCGGACCGCCGGGGACGTCGAGCGCTGCCTGGCGGACGGGGCCGAGCGCGTCCTCCTCGGCACGAGCGCGGTCCGGAGGCCGGGCTGGCTCGGGGAGATAGTGGCCCGCTGGGGCGCCGACCGGATCGCGGCCGCCGTGGACGCGAGGGAGGGACGGGTGGCCGTGGAGGGGTGGACCGAGACCGGGGAGACGACGGTGGGCGCGCTCCTGGACCGGCTCGAGGGCGAGGGGGTGGAGACCGTGGTCTACACGGACACGCGCCGGGACGGGACCCTGGGAGGGCCCGACGTCGAGGGGACGGCCCGGGTGGCCGCGCGCGGCTTCCGGACGATCGCGGCCGGAGGCATCCGGAGCGCCGACCACGTGGCGGCCCTCCGCCGGGCCGGGGCCGCGGGCGCCGTGCTCGGGAGCGCCCTCTACCGCGGAACGCTCACCCTGGAGGAGGCCCTGGACGCGGCCCGGGGGTCGGCGTGCTGACGCGGAGGATCATCCCGTGCCTGGACGTGGACGACGGCCGCGTGGTGAAGGGCGTCCGCTTCCGGGAGCTGCGCGACGCGGGGGACCCGGCCGAGCTCGCGGCGCTGTACGCCGCCGAGGGCGCCGACGAGCTCGTGTTCCTGGACATCTCGGCCACGCCCGAGCGCCGCGCCACGGCGGTGCCCCTGGCCGGGCGGGTGGCCCGCGAGCTCTCGATCCCGTTCACCGTGGGGGGCGGGCTGCGGACGCTCGAGGACGTGCGCGCGGTCCTCCACGCGGGCGCCGACCGCGTGGCGCTCAACACGGCGGCCGTGCGCGAGCCCGACCTCGTGCGCCGGGCCGCGGAGCGGTTCGGGTCGCAGGCCGTGGTCGTAGCCGTGGACGCCCGGCGGACCGGCGGGAATGGGGCCGGCCCGTGGACGGTGCGGGTCCGGTCTGGCACGCGGGAGGCCGGCCTCGACGCCGTGGACTGGTGTCGCCGGGCGGCCGCGCTCGGGGCGGGCGAGATCCTGCTCACCTCGATGGACCGGGACGGGACCAAGGAGGGCTACGACGTGGAGCTGATCGCGGCGGTGGCCGGGGCTGTCCGGGTCCCGGTGGTGGCGTCGGGGGGCGCGGGGCGCCCCGAGGACTTCCTGGCGGCGTTCGAGGCGGGGGCCGACGCGGCGCTCGCGGCCTCGCTCTTCCACTTCGGGGAGCTCGGGATCCCGGACCTCAAGACGTGGTTGGCAGAGCGGGGCGTTCCGATCCGTCCGGCATCGGAGGCCCGCCCCCTCGAGGGACGAAGCGAGATCGGAAGGAGGCGGACGTGAGCGAGCAGGCGCAGGACGACGCGAGGGAGCCGGGGCCCGGCGGCGTGCGGTTCGACCCCGGCACGGGCCTCGCGCCGGCGGTGGTCCAGGACGCGGACGACGGCCGCGTCCTCATGCTGGGCTACATGGACCTCGAGGCCCTGGAGCGGACGCTCGCGAGCGGACGGGTCACCTTCTGGTCCCGCTCCCGCCGGCGGCTGTGGGAGAAGGGCGAGACCTCCGGTCACACGCTCGAGGTCCGGCGGATCCGCACCGACTGCGACGGGGACGCGCTCCTGGTCGAGGCGGTCCCGCGCGGCCCGACCTGCCACACGGGGAAGGGAAGCTGCTTCGAGGCGGGCGAGACGCTGGACGAGCGGCTAGCGGGCGCGCGCGGAGAGGCCGGCGGTCCGGGTCCGGACGGGAGGGGAGGCGGCGCGGACGGAGAGCCGCGGGCCGACGGCCGCTCCCTGGGCCGGGTGCTGGGCGACCTGGGCCGGGTGATCACGGACCGGGACCGGGTGCGGCCCGAGGGCTCCTACACGGCCGAGCTCCTGGCCGGCGGCCGCGAGCTCCCCGCCCGCAAGGTGGGCGAGGAGGCCGTCGAGGTGCTGGCCGCGGCGCTCGCCGAGACGGACGCGCGGCTGGCCGAGGAGTCGGCCGACCTCCTCTACCACCTCCTCGTCCTGTGGCGCGCCGCCGGCCTGGAGATGGAGGAGGTCGCGGCGGTGCTGGAGCGGCGGGCCGGGGGCGGGCGCGGCTAGAAGTCCAGGGCCGAGTCGTCCAGCTCCTCCGGGTCGTCGGCCCGTCCCATCAGCCGCTCCTGCTCGTCCGTGATCGGACGGCGGCCCCGGTAGCCCCCGTCGACCTCGTGCCAGAAGGCAATCCGGTCCTCCCCGATCCGCCAGCACAGGTAGACCCAGCGGCCGTCCCAGCTGGTGGGGAAGTCCAGGAGGCCATGCTCGAGCCCCCCGCTCGGGAAGCGGATGCCGCGGGCCCTGAGCTCCGCCTCGATGATGGCCTGGACCGCGCGGGCGGCCTCCGTGATCTCCTCGCGGAGAGCCGCGTACTCCTCGTGGTCGGGGTTCCCCTCGCGCGTCACGTCCTCGCCCCAGAGGACGTCCAGGAGCTGGAGCCGCTCGAAGGCGTCGCCGGCGCCCGCCTGCGTTCGGCGGATGCGCCGGAGCACCTGACGGAGGCGCGGCAGGAGCTCGTTGGCCTCCTGGACCGTGAAAGCGTGGTAGCTCACGTGGCGGTCATGACGTAGGCGTCTCCGTCCGCAGCGTTCGGCCTCCCCGTTTTCCAGAACACTACGGCCGGCGCCGCGATCAGGCGACCCGGCGGTTCTCGCTCGACCCGCCCCGGATTTCCTCTTGACCTCCTCTTGACCCGCCGCCGGCAGGATGCGTCGGAGACCCCCACCGCGAGGAGGTCGAGCCATGCTTGTCCGGACGTGCGTGCTCGTCGTGTGCCTGGTGACCGCGGGAGGCTGCGTGAAGCGGCTCCACCGGACGCTCGTGCCCCCGGATCGGGCCGAGACGCTGGACCGTGAGGCTCCGTGGCTCAAGGTCCACATGGCCGACGGCCGCCTGTGGCGGCTCTCGCCCTGGAGCGTGGACGACGAGGCCCGCCGGGTGAACGGCGAGGGGACTCTGTTCGCCGCCGACCGCTCGGAGCTCCGGTCGGGACCGGCGGAGATCCCGCTCGACTCGGTGGCCCTGTTCGAGACCAACGTCGTCCGACCCTCGCCGACCGTGGCTGCGCTCGGCATCGTGACGGGGATCACGGCGGGCGTGGCCGTCTACTGCGCCGCCAACCCCAAGGCCTGCTTCGGCTCGTGCCCGACCTTCTACGTCACCGACGGCTCGGGTGAGATCCTCCAGGCGGAAGGCTTCTCGGCCAGCATCGCGCCCGCTCTCGAGGCCACCGACGTGGACGCCCTGTACCGGGCCCGTCCGTCCGGCCGGGAGGTGAGGGTCCGGATGGCCAACGAGGCGTACGAGACCCACGTGGTGCGTCACGCCGACCTGCTGGCCGTCCCCAGGCCGCCGGGCCGCCGGGTGCTGGCCGACCCCGCGGGGACGTTCTGGGTGACGAGCGCGCCCGCGGCGCCGGCCCGGTGCGCCGCCCCCGAGGGAAGCTGTGCGGCGGCGCTGGCGGCGTTCGACGGCCGCGAGCGCTGGAGCGATGCCGACTCGACCGATCTCGGCGCCCGGGAGGTCCTCGACCTCGCGTTCCCGCCCGTCCCGGGCGGCCGGCCGGCGCTCGCGGTCGCCTCGCGGCAGTCGCTCCTCCCCACCTTCCTCCTCTACCAGGGGCTCGCCTGGCTGGGGACCAGGGTGGGCGACTGGATGGCGGCGCTGGGCCGGCCGGGCGGCCCGTCGCTGGACGCGGCCCGGAGCGTGGCCGACGCCCTCGGCGGGATCGACGTCCTGGTGCGGGACCCCGCGGGCGCCTGGGACTCGGTGGCGACGATCCGCGAGACGGGCCCGCTGGCGGCCGACCTGCGGCTCGTGCCGCTCCCGCTCCCTGACGACGGGGACTCGGTGCGGGTGCGGCTCCGCATGGCGCGCGGGGCGTGGCGGCTGGACCAGGTGGGGCTCGTCGCACGTGAGAGGGAGGCCCGGCCGCTCCGGATCCGGCCCGCGGAAGCGCTTTCGGCCGGGAGCCCGGACACGGCGGCGCTCGCCGAGCTCGTGGACGAGGCGCGCACCCTGGTCACGTTCCCGGGCGACGCCTACACCCTCGTCTACCGCCTCCCCCGCGACGCCGCCGGCTACGAGCTCTTCCTGGAGTCGAGGGGCTACTACCTGGAGTGGATGCGGCAGGAGTGGATCCGCGAGGAGGACGGCCTGCGGGCCGCCGGGCTCCTCCTGGACCCGGAGGGGGCGCTCCGCCGGCTGGCGCCCGCCTACAAGCGGGCCGAGCCGGGCCTCGAGGACGCATTCTGGAGGAGCAAGTATGCGGGCTTCCGGCGGTAGGCCCGGAAGGCCGCTGCGCGCGGTCCCGGCCGCGCCCCTCGTGGCCGGGGCCCTCCTGGCCGCCGCGCTTGCCGGCTGCGCCCCGTACCGGCCTCCGGAGGGATGGCTCGAAGCGCCCGCCCCGTCGCAGAAGGACGTCTACGGCGCCTGGATCCGGCTCCGGTTCCCGGAGGACGAGCCCGACGTGGACGGCGAGCTCCTCGCCGCGGGCGACGACAGCGTGTGGGTCCTGCGCCGCGACGGGAGGGTGGAAGCCGTCGCGCTCGCCGGCATCGAGAAGGCGGAGCTCTATGCCTACGACCCGGACCTCACCGGCGGGAACGTGTGGGCCACCCTGGGCATCCTGGGCACGGCCTCGAACGGGTACTATTCGAGCTTCACGATGCCGCTGTGGAGCCTGGCCGCCGGGATCGGCCTCGGTTCGGACCGGCGCGCGGCCGCCCCGTCGGCCCGGGAGCGTGGCGAGTGGGAGAAGGTCCGGAAGTACGCCCGCTTCCCGCAGGGCCTCCCGCCGGGTCTCCCGCGGACGCTCCCCACCAGGATCCCGTTGCAGGGGAAAGGCCGCGGGTAGCGCCGGCCTACCGTCTCTGGCCGTGCGGGCTTATGCTGGGTCGGAGCCGCCGCGCCGGGCCCCGGCCCCACGGGGACCGACGCGGCCCGCCAGCCGGTGTCCTCCCCTTCGCCCGACACGGAGGCCGTCATGACGCCCCTGTCCGCCCTGTGGCTGCCCGTCCTCGTCTCGGCCGCCATCGTGTTCGTGGCCAGCTCCCTCATCCACATGGTCCTGCCCTGGCACAAGGGCGACTACCCCGCGGTGCCCGACCAGGACCGGGTCATGGACGCGCTCCGGCCGTTCTCGATTCCGCCCGGGGATTACATGATGCCCCGGGCCGGGAGCGTGGAGGAGATGAAGTCGCCCGAGTTCGCCGAGAAGATGGAGCGGGGGCCGGTCGCGGTCCTCACGGTCATGCCGGGCGGATCGTGGACCATGGGGAGGAACCTGTCCCTGTGGTTCGTCTACGCGGCCGTCGTGAGCCTGTTCGCCGGGTATATCGCGAGCCGCGCGCTCGGGCCGGGGGCGGACTACCTGGAGGTCTTCCGCTTCGTGGGCACGGGCGCGTTCCTGGGCTACGCGGCGGCCCTGTGGCAGATGTCGATCTGGTACCACCGCGGCTGGCTGCTCACGTTCAAGGCCACCGTGGACGGCCTCATCTACGCTCTCCTCACGGCCGGCACGTTCGGGTGGCTGTGGCCCGGGTGAGGTGGGGGTCGGCGCCGGAGCCTTCCCGACGGCTCCGACGCCGCCTCCCCCGCGGTCCGACCGCGACCGGGCCTCCGTCCCGCCTCGCCCACGGCCCGACCGCAGACGGGCCGCCGCGTCCCGCTCCTCCCGCTCACTCCCCGGCGGCCGGCGTCGACAGGAAGCTGGCCACGAGGCCCGCGTGGTCCGAGGGCCACATCTCGTAGGAGGGACCCTGCACGCGGTCGGCCGGGACGTCCCCCAGGCGGTCGATCCGTCCCTGGAGGTCGGGGCCGGAGCGGCCGAGCCCGCGCGTGAAGACGTAGTCGATCCGGTGGTCGAGCTCGCCCGGGAGATCCGAGAGGTCGGGGACGTGGCAGCACGTGAAGCCGTCCGCCCCGGGCCGCAGGGCGCGCCAGGCGTCCGTGAAGCCGGCCGCCTCGAGCACACCGTACATGGCCGAGCCGGGCCGCCCGTTCAGGTCGCCCATGAGGATGACCCGTCGGGCCGGGGCGAGGACGCCGGCGAGCTCGGAGAGCTGGGCGGCTCGGAGCTCGTCGAGCGAGACCTCCCCCTGGTCGGACTCGGGGTGGGTGTCGACGATGGTGTACGCGGTGCCGCCCACCTCGACTCGCGCCTGCACCCATCCGCGCGTCAGGTCCACGCCGGGCAGGGCTTCGCCGAGGTTGTGGGTGAAGGCGTGGTCCTCGCTGGCCAGCACGTCCACCCGGTCCGCGTCGGCGAACAGGACGTCGTGGTCGGAGAGGCGCACGGCTCCGGACGCGAGCGAGACGTCGAGGCCGGGTCCCACGGCCACGGGATCGTAGTGGAGACCCCTGTCTGCGAGGGCTTTCCGGAGGATCGGGAGGAAGTCCACGTCCACGGTCGGCACGCCGGGCACGCCGAGGTCCACGTGGATCTCGGAGACTTCCTCGAAGCCGAGGACGTGCGGACGGTACCGGGCCACCTGGTCTGCGATCGCGGCGGCCCGGGCGGAGACGTCGGTCTGCAGGAGGGTGGTCAGCGCCGCCTGGATCGCGGCCAGGTCGTCGGACGGATCCGGCGTCTGGAGCGCCGCGAGCACGGCGTCGACGTCCGTCCCCACGTACATGTTCCAGGTGAGGACGGAGATCGCGGCCGGAGCCGGGGCTTCGGTGGGGCGAGCGCCGGTGGCGTCCGGGGCGGTCGCCAGCGCCCCCCCCTCGCACGCGGCGAGCGCCCCGAGCAGGAGGGCGGCGCCGGCGAGGATGCCGACGTGCCGCGACGGACGGTGGTTCGAAGTGCGCATCTCCATGGTGGGCCTCCGCGGGCCGGGGTGGATCGGTCGCGGCCACCGCGCGGCGGCCGCCCGGGGTCGGAGGGAGCGTGGCGCGCGCCGGTCAAGCGGCGGTAAAGGGCGCGATTGGCCCGCGTCGGGGCCGGCCGGTTATCGTGGGGACATCGTGGTCATCGATCTCCTGTTCGGCCTGGTCGCGCTCCTCATCCTGGGGGCGGGCCTCGTGGTGCGGCGGCGTATCCGCGAGGCGACGCGGAGGAGCCCGCCCGAGGTCACCGACGAGACGCTCCGGCGCATCGAGGAGGAGGGCGTGCTCCGGACGGACGACCCCGGCCCGCTGGACGAGAAGGCGATCCGCGAGGAGGAGGACCGGTTCTGGGAGGAGACCTGGGACCGGCCCGAGAACCTCTGGGGCTAGAGCCGGCCGGCGGCGAAGCGGCGCCACGGCAGGCGCCACTCGAGCCCGCCTTCCTCCCCTGCGCCGGCGCCGGGGCCGGGCTCGTCCCCGCCGGCCCGGGTGCGGGTCACGACCGGGGGCGGGGCGGGCGCGAGGAGGCTGCGGCCCGTCGGGTCGCTGAACCCGCGGCGGCGGGCCTCGGCGGAGGTGAGGCGTCGGAATCCCTCCTCACCCGGACCCAGGCGGAGCGCGCGACTCAGGGACTCGACGTACGCCCGGTGGCGGCCCAGGAGCCAGGCCGCGATGCGGGACAGCTCCCGGCGCACGAAGGGCGGCATGCCGGGGTCGTCCCAGCCCGGCCGCTCCCGTGTCTCCAGCTCGCCGCCCGAACGCAGGTAGGCCCGGGGCACGGCCCAGCGGGGGTCGCCGCGGCCCAGGAGCCCGGAGGCTTCGTCCAGGTAGGCCACGGCCAGGAGGCGGGCCAGGTTCTCGGGCCGGGCGTGGGCCCGGCCGGTCACCAGGAGCCAGTGGTAGCTCTCGGCCGACGCGTGCTTGGCGATGACGGCCAGCGTGCGGGGCGTGGGCGGGTTGAGCCGCATGAGGACGAGCTCGAAGCGGCGGCCCGCTCCGGAGGTGCGGGGCCGGGTCACGGCTCGGGTCCTGTCCAGGTCGGCATCGTCGTCCGCTCGAACGCCGGGGTGGTGCGCACGGCGCGTCCCGTGGCACGTCTGTCTCGGACTCACGGGTATCATTGTGACGCTCCGACGCGTCCGACGCGAGGATGAGTCCTCACGAACATCGGGCGGTCCCCCTGCGGAGGAGGATGAAGGTGACCGGTCCCTGGCTGCTGTACGGCGCGTACGGCTTCACCGGCGAGCTCATCGCGCGCCGGGCGCTGGAGGCGGGGATGGCACCCGTCCTCTCGGGCCGGGACGCCGGGAAGGTCCGGGCCCTGGCCGCCGAGCTGGGGCTCGAGGCCCGCCCGGCGGACCTGGCGGACGCCGCCGGGCTCCGCGCGGCGCTCTCCGGGATGGACGCCGTGGTCCACGCGGCCGGCCCCTTCGTCCGCACGTGGCGGCCGATGGCCGAAGCGTGCCTCGCGGCCGGCACCCACTACCTGGACATCACGGGCGAGATCGAGGCGCTCGAGGGTCTGGCCTCCCTGGACGGGCGCGCCCGGGAGGCGGGCGTCGCCCTGATCCCGGCGGTCGGCTTCGACGTGGTCCCGACCGACTGCCTCTCGGCCCGGCTGGCCCGCGTCCTTCCCGAAGCGGTCCGGCTCGAGATCGCGTTCGAGAGCGACGGGACGCCGAGCTCGGGCACCGCGCGGGGGATGGTCCAGAGCCTGGAGCGGCCGCCGCTCGAGCGGCGGGGCGGGGAGATCCGGCCGATCGAGGGCGGGGTCGGGGCGGTCCGGGTGCCCTTCTCGGATGGCGAGCGGACGGGCGTCCCGGTGAGCTGGGGCGACGTCGCCACCGCTTGGCATTCGACGGACATCCCCGACATCCGGACCTACATGGTGGTCCCCGAAGGGCTGGCGGCGTGGTACCGGCGGCTGGTGGCGATCCGCCCGCTGCTGGCGCCCCGGCCGGTCCGGGCGGCGCTGGAGTGGATCGTGGCCCGGGTCGTCTCCGACCCGGACCCCGGGCAGGGGTCCTGCCGGGTGTGGGCGCAGGTCCGGACGGCCGGGGGACGGTCGGCCTCGGGGGAGCTGGCGACCCCCGGTGGCTACGCGTTCACCGCCGCGAGCGCCGCGGCGGCCGTGCGGGAGCTCCTGGGGGAGGGGCCGGCCGGCCGGGCCGGCGGCGAGGCGGGGGCGGCGTCCCGGGACGATCCGCCGCGCTCGGGCTTCCTCACGCCCTCCATGGCCTTCGGCCCGGGGTTCGTCGACCGGATCGAGGGGACGCGCTGGATCCGGAGGCCGGAGGGATAGGGGCGGTCAGCCCGCCTCGCCCTCCACCTCGCGGATCTCGCCGATCCGGTTCACGTCGACCCCGAGGACGCCCTCGGCGGTCCTCTGGTAGATGTCCACGAAGCGGGCGCCACACGCGACCTCGTCGGCCCGGTAGGAGGTCCGGACGAGCACGGGCTCGGCGTGCGCCACGTCCACGGCGCGCACCTGGACGAGGAACTCGGCCGCCTCCCCGATGAGGTCCGCCTGGCTCTTGCCGCGCAGCGGGCTGGTGGGGTCGATCGGATGGACGACGGTCCAGTGGAGCGGGAAGAAGGCGATCCGTGCGCGCTCCAGCTCCAGGCGGCGGAAGCGGCGGGCCACGTCCTCGCCCGTCTCCTCGAGGAAGGTGTAGACGACCTCGACCTCGACCTCGATGAGCTCCTCGCGCGAGGCGTTCACCATCCGGAACTCGAAAGCCTCCTCCTCCCGGTAGGGGGCGACGACCGCGCGCTCGCTGAACCGCACGCGCGCCCGGGGCCGCGCCAGGCGGGCGACGAACAGGGCGGCGACGACCGCGAAGCCTCCCAGGCCGAGGAGGGCCTCCGCGCTGGAGATGACGTTGGCGGCCAGGCTCGCGGGCGCGAGGTTCCCGTAGCCCACCGTCGTGAGCGTCTCGACGCTGAAGAAGAACGACTCCAGGAACCGGCGGCCGCCGCCCGTCGCGCCGACCCCCTGCAGGGCGTCGGGACCGCACGCCCAGTAGGCGGCGGCGAACAGGACGTTCACGGCCAGGTATCCGCCGGCGATGAGGAGGTAGAACTGCCACCAGTCGATCCGGTGGAGGAAGCCGTACAGGCTCACCGAGCCGAAGCGGGGGAGGCCCTCGCGGACCAGGTTGTAGGAGCCGTCCCGGTTCAGGAGGCGGACCCAGGGCTCGCTGGCCACCCGCGAGCCGAAGCCCAGATCGCGGACGGTCTCCTCCGGATCGCCGGAACGGGGCCGATCCGGGTCGTTCGCCATGGGCGAGGTGTCATGGGTCATCGGAGAGTCTTCCTCGATTGGCCGCATCCGGGCCGGCAGACGCTCGCCCCGGCCGGGCCGGACGAAGATGGGCGCGAGGTCGCCCGGGGGACAACTCGCGCCGGTGGCTTTCTCCCCTCGCCGACCGGAGGCGGGGCGGGCACGGACCTCCCTTTCGTCCGTGGGTCGAGGATGCGGACGGGCCGTCGGGGGGTGCGGTCCACCGGGGGCCCCGGTATAGTGCCGGCCGGCCCGCACCCGAAGGGCCGATGCCGGGTGCCTTCCGTAGGGGGGAGACCGATGAGCGCCCAGAGACCGAACGTCACCCGTGCCCTGGTCCTCGGGGCGGGCCGCGTGGGGTCGGCCATCGCCAGGGACCTGGCCGCGGACCCCGCGTTCCGGACCACGGTCGTGGACGTGTCCGACGCGGCGCTCGCGAGCCTCGGTGGCGTCCCGGGCCTGGAGACGGTGGCCGCCGATGTGTCCGACGATGCGGCGCTCCGGGAGCTGGTCGCCGAACGGGACCTCGTGGTGAGCGCGGTCCCGGGCCCCATGGGCTTCCGGACGCTCGGGACCGTGCTCGAGGCCGGCCGCGACATCGTCGACATATCCTTCTTCGAGGAGGACCCCTTCCAGCTGGACGACCTGGCCCGCGAACGGGGATGCACGGCCGTGATCGACTGCGGCATCGTGCCCGGCTTCTCCAACATCCTGGCCGGCCGGTACGAGCGGGAGCTCGAGCCCCTGAACAGCGTCCGTTGCCTGTGCGGCGGGCTCCCTGCCGTCCGCTACTGGCCGTACGAGTACCGCGCCACCTTCTCGCCCATCGACGTCATCGCCGAGTACACCCGGCCGGCGCGGCTGCGGCGGGCCGGTCGGGACGTCGCCCTGCCGGCCCTCTCGGAGGTGGAGCCGGTCGAGTTCGAGGGGGTGGGCACCCTGGAGGCTTTCGTCACCGACGGCCTTCGCACGCTGCTCCAGACCGTCCAGGCCGAGGAGATGGTCGACAAGACCGTTCGCTACCCGGGGCACGCCGAGCGCATGAGGCTCCTGCGGGACACCGGATTCTTCTCCGGGGAGCCGGTGAGCCTGGACGGAGCCGAGGTCCGTCCCATCGACCTCACGGCGGAGCTCCTGTTCGAGGAGTGGCGCTTCCGGGAGGGGGAGGAGGACCTGACGGTGGCGAGGGTGGAGCTCGAGGGCCGGAGTGGCGGCCGGGACGTCCGCCACACGTGGAGCTCGGTCGACCGCTACGACCGGGAGCAGGGCATCGCGTCGATGGCGCGGGTGACCGGCTACACCTGCACGGCGGCCGTCCGGCTCGTGGCCGGGGGGAGGTACCGGGAGCCCGGTATCTCCCCGCCGGAGTACCTGGGTCGCGATGCGAAGTGCTTCGAGTTCATCGTGGACCACCTGCGCGAGCGGGGCGTCGAGTGGCGCCACGACGTGAGCTACCTGTGATCGGCCGTCGGCGTTCGGAGCCGCCCGCCCGCGATCCATCGGCCCGGCTCGTTCACCGCGGGGCGGCGGACGTGGCGTGAGCGCGCCGGACCGGGGCGGGCGGTCGGCGGCCGAAGGGACGCCGCGGCCGGAGCACGGCACGGTCCGCGGCATCGGCCCGTGGACCGCTGGAGCGCTCGTGGTCGGCAACATGATCGGGTCGGGGGTCTATCTCCTGCCGGCTTCCCTCGGCAGGTACGGAGGCGTCAGCCTGCTGGGCTGGCTGTTCGCCGCGGCCGGAGCCATGCTGCTCGGACTCGTCTTCGCCCGGCTGTCGCGGATGGTGACCGGCGCCGGCGGGCCGTATGCCTACACGCGGGCGGGGTTCGGCGACTTCGCGGGCTTCCTGGTGGCGTGGGGGTACTGGATCTCGATCTGGGCGGGGAACGCCGCCATCGCCGTCGGCTTCACGAGCTACCTTGGCTACCTGTTCCCGCCGCTCTCGGCGACGCCCGCCGCCGGCGCGCTCACGGCGGTGGCGGCGATCTGGCTGGTGACGTGGATCAACGCCCGCGGCGTCCGCGAGGCGGCCATCGTGCAGGGGGTGACCACGATCCTCAAGATCGTCCCGCTCGTGGCCGTGGGCGTGATCGGGTGCCTCTTCTTCTTCCAGGGAGCGCACTTCCGTCCGTTCAACACCAGCGGCGACTCCTTCTTCGGCGCCGTCTCCGCCACGGGCTCCCTGACGCTGTGGGCCTTCCTCGGCCTCGAGTCGGCCACGGTGCCCTCGGAGGAGGTGCGAGAGCCCCGGCGGACGATCCCCATGGCCACCCTGATCGGGACGGGCATGGCGGCGGTCATCTATATCGTGGCCACGGCGGGAGTGATGGGAGTCCTGGCGCCGTCGGAGCTGGCGGTCTCCGGCGCGCCGTTCGCCGACGCCGCGCGCGCCATGTGGGGCGGGTGGGCGGGGAAGGCCGTGGCGGCCGGCGCCGCGATCTCCGCCTTCGGAGCCCTGAACGGGTGGATCCTCCTCCAGGGCAGGGTGCCCTGGGCCGCGGCGCGCGACGGGCTCTTCCCCGCGCGCTTCGGACGGCTCTCCGGCCGCGGGACCCCGACGTTCGGGCTCGTCGCCTCGAGCCTCCTGGCCACCGTCCTCATGGCCACGAACTACGCGTCCGGCCTGGTGGCCGTGTTCACGTTCGTCATCCTCCTGTCGACCCTCACGTCCCTGTTTCCCTACGCCCTGTGCGCGATGGCCGAGCTCCTTCTCCTCGTGCGCGACCGGTCCGGCTTCGACGGTGAACGGCTGGGATCGGCCACGACGATCGCCGGCCTCGCGTTCCTCTACGCGCTGTGGGCCATCTACGGTACCGGGCGGAACGTCGTGTTCTGGGGCTTCCTCCTCCTGATGGCGGGGGTGCCGGTGTACGTGTGGATGGTCCGGAGCCGGGCGAACGGCGCCCGTGCAGGGGACGGGCAGGTGGAGGTCGCCGGGTAGCCCGCCGCCGACGAGCGGCATGGACCTTTCACTCTCGGGGAAGCCGGAGACGAGAGAGACGACTGCAGGCGACGGGGACACGATGGAGACGCGAACGCTGGGCGACCGGGGCCTCGAGGTCTCGAGCCTCGGCCTGGGCTGCATGGGGATGAGCGAGTTCTACGGCACGGCCGACGAGGACGAAGCGGCCGCCACGATCCGCCGGGCGCTCGATCTCGGGATCACGCTCCTGGACACCGCCGACATGTACGGGCCGTTCACCAACGAGGAGCTGGTCGGCCGGGCCATCGAGGGCCGCAGGGACGAGGTGGTCCTGGCCACGAAGTTCGGGAACGTGCGCTCCGAGGACGGAGGCTTCCTGGGGGTCGACGGCCGCCCGGAGTACGTACGCGAGGCCTGCGAGGCCTCGCTCCACCGGCTCGGGGTCGACCACATCGACCTCTACTATCAGCACCGAGCCGACCCGGAGGTCCCGATCGAAGAGACCGTGGGGGCCATGGCCCGCCTGGTCGAGGAGGGCAAGGTCCGCCACCTGGGCCTCTCGGAGGCCGCTCCCGAGACCATCCGGCGGGCGCACGCCGAGCACCCGATCACCGCGCTGCAGACCGAGTGGTCGCTGTGGAGCCGGTTCGCCGAGGGAGAGATCCTGGACACGGTCCGGGAGCTCGGGATCGGCTTCGTGGCCTACAGCCCGCTGGGCAGGGGCTTCCTGACGGGCCGGTTCGGGGGCCCGGGGGACCTGCCCGAGGACGACTGGCGCCGCGGCCACCCGCGCTTCGTGGGCGAGAACTTCCGCCGCAACCTGGAGCTGGTCGAGCAGGTCGGGGAGATCGCGGACGAGAAAGGCGTCACGGCGGCGCAGCTCGCCCTCGCCTGGGTGCTCTCGAGGGGTGAGGACGTCGTGCCGATCCCCGGGACGACGAGCCGCGAGCACCTGGAGGAGAACGTGGCCGCGGCGCGCATCGAGCTCGGCGACCGGGACCTGGAGCGTCTGGAGGAGGCGTGCCCGCCGGGCGCCACGGCGGGGGAGCGCTACCCGAGCATGGACACCGTGAACGGCGTCACGCCCAGGCCCGAGGGGGTGTCGGGCTAGGCTCCCGTCGCGTCCGTCGGTCGGCCGGGGCCGCGGGAGCTCCGGCCGCCGGTCGTCAGCGGTCGGTCGAGGCGCCGTGGGCGAGCTCCTCTATGAGCCGGTCGGACAGGGGAGGGAGCGGGCCCTCGAGCGCCTCGCGCAGGAGGTCCGCCGCTTCCCTGGCCAGGCTCGCGGGGTGCTCGCGGTCGGCCGCGAAGCGGACCACGTTCCCGGCGTGGAGCGCGGCGAGCCGGTCGTCCTCCCCCTCGCCTCCGGGCCCGGCCTCCTCGTCCGCGGGAGGCGCCCGGCCTCCCGTGGCAGGAGGAGCCCGAGGCCCGGCCGCCGACGGTCGGGCCGTCGCTTCGGCCGACAGATCGGGCACGTCGTCCAGGCTCTGTCGCCACGCCTCGTCGGCCTCCGGCCCCGAAGCCCCCAGCATGCCACCGAGCTCGGAGGGCGGAAGGAGGACCAGGAGCTGCCCGACCACCCCGGGATACTCCTCGGCGCAGCTCATGCCGAGCTGGCGGGGCTTTCGGAGGAGGCCCCGGAGCTGATCGACGGCTTCCTCGGCCGCGGCGAACTGTCCGATGGGAACGCCGGTGTCCCTTCGCAGGAGCCGCACGGACACCGTGCCGCGCGGCACGGGTCGCTGGTCGTCCAGCTCCGTGGTGAGCGGTACGAGGCTGCGGGTGCCCACGAACACGACGTCCGTCTCGTCGTTCACGCTGCGCACGTCGCGGGCGTCCCGGTGGGTCGAGTCCATGTAGGTCCTGGCCACGGCTCCTCGCGCCTCCTCGTCTCGGGGCGGGTCGCGAGGGCGGCTGTCCCGACCCTCGCCTCCCCGTGCTCTACCCCGCGCGCCGCCGGAGGGTGCGCCCGCACGCGACGCCGCACGGCCCCTCTCCGTCCCTTCCGGATGCACGCCGTCCCGCCCGGGCGCGCGCAGCACGGGGCCGGGCGGTCGTCCCGGGAGTCGGGCGGACCGGCTCCGGCGATCGGCGCGCCGGTGGCATGCACCCGGAATCGAGATGAGATGACAGACTGTATCATGTTGTCATACAGTCATGTGACATGGGGCGCATGCCGTGGCTTCGACGGGTCACGACGGCCGGCCGGGGCCAGGCCGCACGCTGTCGGGCAGGGGTCCCTGCAGGCCGTCCCGTGCCGCGCCGACGGCGGTTCGCTACACTGGTCGGGACCCCTGCCTGGAGGATCGTGAGCCGCTCCGACGACGCCCCCGGTGACCGACTTCGCCGCCTGTGGCAGCGCCTCGAGCGCTGGCCGGGCGGTGCGTGGCTGTTCAGCAGGATGGTGGGGTGGATGGCTCCCTACTCGGGCACGATCGGGTCCCGGGTGGTGGCGCTCGAGCCGGGACGCGTCCGGGCGGTTCTGCGCGAGCGGCGGCGGGTGCGCAACCACCTGGACTCCGTCCATGCCGTGGCGCTGGTCAACCTGGGTGAGCTGGTCACCGGCCTGGCCACGCTCACGGCCCTGCCGGCCGGCACCCGCGGGATCGTCGTGGGACTCGAGGCCTCGTACGAGAAGAAGGCTCGCGGCCGGCTGACGGCCGAGTGCCGCACCGAGGTCCCCGAGGTGACCGGGCCGCGGGAGCACGCCTCGATCGCCGAGATCCGGGACGGTGCGGGCGACCGGGTGGCCACGGTGCGGGCGACCTGGCGCCTGGCTCCACCAGGGTCGACGTGAGCCGCGAGGTCGCCGTGGGAGATGAAGATCGGGGGCCGGGCGGCGGGTCGGCCGACTCCGGGGAGGGCGGGACGGCTCCGGATGCTCTCGCCACCCGCCTCACCCGCGATGCCGGCGTGCAGGTCCCGCTCATCTGCGGGGCCATGTACCCGTGCTCGAATCCCGAGCTCGTGGCGGCGGTCTCCGAGGCCGGAGGCCTCGGCGTCGTCCAGCCCATCTCACTCACCTACGTTCACGGCCACGACTTCCGCGAGGGGATCCGGCTGATCCGGCGCCTCACCTCCCGTCCGATCGGCATGAACGCCCTCATCGAAGCGTCCTCACGGGCCTACAGGAAGCGGATGGAGGGCTGGGTCGAGACGGCGCTCGAAGAAGGGGTCCGGTTCTTCGTCACCTCGCTGGGAAATCCGCGCTGGGTGTGCGAGGCGGTCCACGCGGAAGGCGGGATCGTCTACCACGACGCCACGGAGCGGAAATGGGCCGAGAAGGGGCTCGAGGCCGGCGCCGACGGGCTCATCGCTGTCAACCGCCGCGCGGGCGGACACCCGGGCGACCTGGGCGCCGCCGAGCTCCTGGCCCAGCTCTCCGACCTGGGCGTGCCGGTCGTGTGCGCGGGCGGCGTGGGCGCGCCGGGGGACTTCGTCGAGGCCCTGCGGACGGGCTACGACGGGGTGCAGATGGGCACCCGGTTCATCGCCACCGAGGAGTGCCGGGCGTCGGGCCCGTACAAGCGGGCCATCGTCGAGGCGGACGAGGACGGCATCGTCCGCACCGAACGGATCACCGGCGTCCCGGTCTCCGTCATCGAGACGCCGTACGTGCGGGCGGTCGGGACCGAAGCGGGGGCGCTCGCCCGCTGGATGCTCTCTCACCGATGGACCAAGCGCCTCATGCGCACGATCTACGCGCTCAGGTCCCTGTGGCAGCTCAAGCGCGCCTCCCTGGACGAGTCAGGCGAGCGCGACTACTGGCAGGCCGGGAAGAGCGTCGAGGGCATCGACCGGATCGAGCCGGCCGGCGAGGTCGTGCGGCGCTTCGAAGGGGCGGCCCGGGAAGCCGCCACGGCCGGGAGGCTCCGCCCGGGAGGAGGGTCCGCCTGAGTCCCGGACGGCGGCCGGGGACACAGCGGCCGGGGTCCGGCGCGGCGCCGGACCCCGGCCGACCGGTCACATGGACTCGTGCATCACCGACATGTCGGGCCGGAGCCGCAGCGTGACGCTGTCCCATCCCCACACGGACTCGCCGAACGTCTCCATCATCTTCCCGGCCTCTTCCTCACCGTACTTGTCGGCGAGCATCTTGTCGAAAGCCGGATCGGGCTCGGCGAAGTCGGCCCAGCTCCCGTGGAAGCCGGCCATGATGACGTCCTGCCCGTCCGGTCCGCTCACCGCGCTGGCGAAGGCGTAGTAGGCCGGCCAGTCCGAGTCCACGATGGCCTTGTGGATCTTCGCGAGCAGGGCGTGGAACGCCTGACCGTGCTCGGGCTTCACGTGGTAGTGGGTGAGATGGATCAGGCCGTACCTGGCCTCGTCCTTCGGCAGGCGTGCGAGGGCGGTGTCCTCCTGCGTGGTGGAGCTGGTCATGTGCGCCAGGAGGGGGCCCACGTCCGAGTTGAAGCGGGGGGTCCCCTGCTGCTCGAAGCCCGCGTCGTAGGCGTCGAGATCGGCCCAGGTATGCCCGCCCGAGCGGACGACGAAGGTCCCGACGTTCTCGCCGTCGACCACCTCGTAGACGCTCCAGTTCCACGGGTCGCCGGCCTGCTTCCTCCACTGCGCGTGGGCGGTGAGGGCTTTCTCGAACGCCTGCTGCTGACCCGGGGCCGGGGTCATCACGTAGACGCGGGCGATGTTCTGGGCGCGGACCTCACGGGCCGCCACCAGGACGGACATGGCGACGAGAACGAGGACTGCGGTGCGGATGGCTCTCATGCGTGGACCTCGCGGTCGGGGGGGGGGCGTCCCGGGCCGGGACGGCAATTCGCCAACCCTAAACCACTATACGCGGAAACGCTCCCGCATCAAGCCCCCCCCGGGGGCGTCTACAGCCAGAACCGGCGCTGGCTGCGGCTCAGGATGCGGGAGATGATCCGGCAGACCTTCTCGGCGAGTCGGGACAGAGTCCGAAGCATCACGACCTCCCGGCGTACGGGGACGCTGGCCGGCGGGACCGGGTCGTCACGTCGACCGGCGGAATCGGATCGGACGTGCGGCGATGGTGGGACATGTCTGGCTCCATGGCTGGACGAACCGTCGTACTCGGACCCTGTGCCGGCCCGAAAGAACACGTATCGAAGGACCTTGCACCGGTCGTTCCTTCGAACGTCTCGAGTTCTGTATACAGCGCAAGTCCAGTAGCAAGAGTATGTTGCGAGAGCACGGCGGGTCAGGAAGAGGGGAAACCTCGCCGGATGCGGGGCCACTCGTTTTGCAAAGATGGCCGCGTCGTGCCGGTAGGATGGTGGGGGCGGGCGTCAGGAGGACCGGGGCGTCAGGAGGACCGGGGCGTCAGGAGGACCCGGGCGTCAGGAGGGGCCGGCGTCTCGCCCGCTCGAGGGGAGCCACCGGGGCAGGGTGGCCAGCGCGGAGTGCCAGTGGGCCTCGAGGCGCTCGGCGGCCGCGTCCAGGTCGCCCTCGTCCAGGGCCTCGAGGATGGCGGCGTGCTCCTCCATCGCCTGCTTCACGTCCTCCGGCTCGCGCTGGAAGGCCTGCTCGTAGCGCATGACACGGTTCTTCACGCGGGCGAGCTCCTCGTGCAGCACCTCGTCCTCGTCCGACTCCGAGAGGAGCGCGTCGTGCCAGGCCCGGTCGAGCTCGATATGCTGGCCCGGGTCGGAGTCGCGGGATCGGCGGTCGACGTCCAGGGACTCCATCGCCTCCCGGGGCTCGGCGCCCGGAAGCCCGCCACGGAGGAGGGCATAGCGCTCCAGCGCTCCGATGAGCGGATAGAGCTGGTGGGCCTCCTCGGCGGTGAGCGGGGCCACGAAGTACCCTCGGTACGGGCTCAGCGAGACGAAGCCCTCGAGCGCCAGGAGGAGGAGCGCCTCCCGAACCGGCGTCCGGCTCGCCCCGAGCTCCTCGGCGAGCTCGCGCTCGTTGATGTCCGAGCCGGGCTTCAGCTCGCCGCTGATGAGCCAGTCTCGGACGATCTCGCGGATCTGCTCCCGAAGGGGAGGCCGCTTGAGGAGGGGACCGTCGTTCTCGTCTGTCGGTGCGTGCATCCGGCTCGCTCCCGGGTCGTCGTGCCCGGCCCTTGCGGCAGGGCGCGTGGATTCGGTCCGTGGAGACAACCTAGGGCGAGGGCCGCGCCGGCGGTATACCGGATCCGGGATGCTATCTGCCGTGTGAGGACGCACCCCCCGTCCGCCGGTGCCGGGAGGGAGCGGGAGGCGGCCGCCGGCCGTCCCGTCCTCCCGGGGGTCCGTCAGGGGCCGCCGCCGGAGATCGACGATCCGGAGTCGCGCGGCGTCCCCCGGACCGAGTCGGACGCGGGCAGGGAATCGCGCGCCCCCGAGCGGACCGCTCCCGTGGACCCGGGGGCCGCGGCCGAGCCGGCGGGCGTCGTCGCCGTCGTGTCGGGCAGGGCGCCGGCGCCCGTCTGCGTCCCTCTCGGGCCGGCCGCTCCCGCACCGACTCCCTCCCCGGGCTTCCGCACGCCGAGGAGCTCGGGCTCCTCGACGAACGGGCGGTATGCGTCCACGCCCAGGGTCACGGAGTCTCTTCTGGCGACGAGGAGATCGATCTCGGGCACGCGCCGTCGGAAGGTGGCCAGGAGGGCTCCCTCGGGCGTGTCGACGGTGAGGAGGAGCTTGTCGCCGTCCCGGCCCTTCTCGACGACCAGACCCCGCACCCGGGTGCGAGATCCGAAGAGGGCGGCGGGGAGGTGGGGGCGGACCAGGTCCGGGAGGAAGATCGTGCCGGCGACGCCCAGGATGAGGCCCGCCACGAGCCACGGCCAGCGCCGGCGCCGGCCGCTTCGCCCTCCCCGACCGGGACCGCCTCCCGTCTTTCGCTTGCCGCCGGCCGGCGGATCGTCGTCCAGCCCCGGGATGTCCGGGATGTCGGGTATGTCGAACTTGCTGGGCGTCATGGCTAGGTCCCCGTGCGGGTGAAGGGCTCGGCGCGCACCGTCGTCACCGAAGCTCGGCGTCGGGCCGAAGGTCGGCAAGATGCGGCCCGTGCGTCCGACCTCCGGCTCTCCCTACGCTGGCCGTCGTCGCGCTGTGTCCGAATGGGCGTCCGGAGGGCCGCGCTCCGTCCGCCTCAGTCCTCGCGCAGCCGCGCGAACAGGTCCTCCAGGCTCTCCCGCTCCCTTACGAGGCGCACGTCCCGTCCATCCACGAGCACCTCGGCCGGGAGGGGCCTCGAGTTGTAGCGCGAGGCCATGGAGTAGCCGTACGCCCCGGCCGTGTGCACGGCCAGGAGGTCGCCCGGCTCGGGGCGGGGTAGGGACCGGCCCCGGGCCAGGAGGTCGCCGGACTCGCACAGGGGGCCGGCCACGTCGACCCGGACCCTCTCCGCCCCGGGGCGCGTCACGTTGCTCACGTGGTGCCGGGCGCCGTACAGCGCCGGACGCAGGAGGGTGTGGAAGCCGGCGTCCACCCCCACGTAGCCCTCCTTGACCCCGGTCACCCTGGCCAGGAGGACCGTCGACTCGGCCACCAGGTAGCGGCCCGGCTCGAGGACGAGGCGGAGCTCACGGCCCAGGGCGTCCTCCACGGCGGCCGCGAGCGCCGCCAGGTCGGCCGGGGCCTCGCCGGGCAGGTAGGGGACGGGGATCCCGCCCCCTATGTCGGCGAAGCGCGGCGGAGGTCCGGCTGCCGCGACCTCTCCCAGGGCCCGGGCCAGGCGCGCCAGCGCCTCGCGCACGACGTCGGGCTCCGAGATCCCGCTCCCGATGTGCATGTGGAGCCCGGCGGGTCGCAGGCCGAGGTCGGTGGCCCGCCGCCATGCGCCGGCGATCCGGGTCGCGGAGATCCCGAACTTGGCCGCGGGCCCGCCCGTGACGACGTGCTCGTGGTGCCCGGCGCCGACGCCCGGGTTGATCCGGAGGCCGATCTCGCGGCCGGGCGCGGTCCGGGCGATGCGCTCGAGGTCGTGCTCCGAGTCGGCGTTGAGGCGCGTGCCGCGCGCGAGCACGGCCTCCAGCTCCCCGTCGGAGGGGAAGACGCCCGTGTAGGTGATCGCCTCGGGCGGGAAACCGGCCCGGAGGCCGGCCACGACCTCGCCTTCGGAGACGGCGTCGAGGCCCGCCCCTTCCTCGCGGAGGACGCGCAGGATGGCCGGGTTGGTGTTGGCCTTGGCGGCGTAGTGGATCTCCGCCTCCGGGAAGGCGGCGCGGAGCCGGCCCCAGCGGTCCCGCATCACGCCGGCGTCGGTGACGTACAGCGGCGTCCCGTGCCGCTCCGCCAGCTCGAGGAGGAGCGCGGGGCCCAGGGCCGGCGGGAGGTCGGGGACGGTTCCGGGGGGACGGTCGGGGATGGTCCCCGGCGACCGGCCCGAAGCGGCGTGCTCCACGCGCCCTACAGGAGCCGCTGGAACAGGAGCATGACGGCCATGGAGGAGCTCGTCAGGAGCCCGATGCTCCAGCGCGGCGCGTCCTCGAACGCCTCGGGGAGGAGCTCCAGGAACACCATGAACACCATGGCGCCGGCCGCGAACCCGATCCCGTAGGGGAGGGCGGGGCGCACCGTCTCGACCAGGAGGAAGGCCGGGACGGCCATGAGCGGCTGCGGGAGCGACGAGAAGATGCTCCAGCCGGCGCAGGCGAGCACGCTCTCCCCCTCGGGCCGCAGGACGGCGCTGATGGCCAGGCCCTCGGGGATGTTGTGGACGGCGATGGCCACCGTGATCAGGAAGGCCAGCTCCGTGCCGCCCCCGAACGCCGCGCCCACCGCCACGCCCTCCGAGAAGGAGTGGACCGTCATCACCAGGACGATGAGGAGCATCTTCCGGGCGCCCGCCCCCGTCACGTCCCCGAAGGAGACGTCCTCGTGGCCGATCCACCGGTGGGCGAGGAGGACGAAGAGGAGGCCGGCGTTGGCCCCGACCACCGTCTGCCACGCGCCGTAGTGGGTCCCCTCGGCCAGGAGCCCGAAGGACGCGCCCAGCATGAGGCCCGCGGCCAGGGCGTTGGCCAGGGCTTCCGTGCGGCGCGACACCTTCCGGACGAACAGGAAGGGGAGCGCGCCGAGCCCGGTGGCCAGGGCCGTGATGAGGCCGTAGAAGGCGACGAGGACGATCTGGTTCACGGGGCGCGCCCGGAGGTGCCGCTCGCGGTCCGCACGCCTACAGCGCCCAGGCGTTCAGGAGCACGACCATGGCCAGAGCCGCGCTGGTGACGACGGCGATGCTCGTGTGCCCGGCCTGTCGGTAGCTCTCGGGGAGGAGCTCGACCAGGACCAGGTTGGCGAGCATACCCGTCCCCAGCCCCAGCGTCCAGGAGAGGAGCCCGGGCGCCGCGGCCACGACCGCGTAGGTCGAGACCGCGACGAAGACCTGCGGGACGTTCGTGGCCACCGCCTGGAGCGCCGCGCCGGGGAGCCGCGTGCCGCGGCCTCGCAGTACGGCGGCCAGGACCGTGGCCTCGGGGATGTTGTGTACGGCCATGGTGGCCGCGGTGAACAGGCCGAAGGAGAGGCTCACGGCCATGGCGGCCCCGATCGCGATCCCCTCCGAGCCGGCGTGCAGGGTCTGGACGAGCGCGACCCGGTAGCCGTACGCGGGCTCCTGCTCGTCGAGCCGGTTGAGCGCGAGATCTTCGGTTCCGGTGACGGCGTGGGTCCACGCGATGAACAGGATGCCGGCCAGCGCGCCGATGGCCGCGGGAACCGCCGCCTCGCCCTCGGCGACCCCGAGCGCGAAGGCCGTCCCCAGCATCATGCCCGCGGCCAGGGCGTTGGCCCAGCCGATCCACGACTCGGGCACATCCTGGCGGCCTCGCACCGGGAGGACGCCGAGCGCCGCGGTCGCGGCCGCGCCGCCGGACGCGAACAGGGTGACGAGGATGGGATTCACGCTGGCAGGCGCCTCCACGGGTGCGTGCGCTCGGCGGGGACCCGACCTCCGGCCGCCGATCCACCGGAGGGTGGCGGGGCTCTCCCGCCGGCGTCCCCATCCTAGTGCGCGCGCGGCGGGAGGGCCACGTTGTGCGGCGAGACTCTCCGGAGCTCGCCGCGGCGCCGCACGCGGGCGGCGGGGCTCCGGGCGGGCCGACCGGAGGTGCGGGAGGCCGCGAGACGAGCGAGGAGGGGCGGGTTGGAGCGATACGCGAGCGGACCGTACGGCCGGGCGCTGCGGGCCTACCAGGACGGCGATCACGACACCTCGATCGAGATGTGGTCCGACCTGGGCGAGCACGAGGAAATCCCCGTCGAGGTCTTCTTCCGGGGCCCGGCGGACTTCTACTCTTTCGAGCGGGAGGCCCTGGAGCGCTGCCGCGGAAGGGTCCTCGACCTCGGGGCCGGGACCGGCGTCCACAGCCTGGCGCTCCAGGAGCGGGGTCTCGAGGTCGTGGCCGTGGAGAGCGACCCCGAGGCCTGCCGGATCCTGGGGGAGCGCGGCGTCCGGGAGGTGGTGCGCGCCGACGCCTTCGAGGTCGCGGGCGGACCCTTCGACACGGTGCTCATGCTCATGAACGGCGCCGGCCTGGCCGGGACCCTGGCGGGGCTGGGGGACCTCCTCGCGCACCTCGCCGGGCTCACCGCGTCCGACGGCCAGCTCCTCCTCGACTCGGCGGACCTCAGGCCGACCGGTGCGCGCGCTCCCTACTGGCAGCGCGGGGACGGCCGCTACGTCGGCGAGGTCCAGATCCAGCTGGGCTTCGGGGGCGAGCGCGGCGATCCCTTCCCGGAGCTGTACGTGGACCCCGACACTCTGGCCGCGGTGGCCGAGGCGCGGGGCTGGGCGTCGCGGACCGTGCTCGAGGAGGAGGACGGGAGCTTCCTGGCGCGGCTCACCCCGCTGGGCCCATCCTGATCGCGCCCGCCGTCGCTCCGACTCCGTCCGAGGTGAGACATGATCCCGACCCGACGAGCACGCCCTGCCAGGCTCACGCCCCTGTTCCTCCTCCTTCCCCTGGCGTGGCTCGCCGCGGCCTGCGGCCGACCCGCGGCCTCGGGGTCGGCCGGCTCCACCGCGGCCTCCGACTCCGCGGAGGCGGTGGCCGGGCGGTACATGGCGGCGCTGGGCCAGGCCCACTACGACACGGCCGCCCACCTCATGCACCCGGAGGCCCGCACCCAGATCAGGGACCTCATGCAGCTCCTCGTGTCGAAGCAGGGGAGCGAGAGCTTCACGAAGCAGATGTTCGGCGTCGACAGCGCTGGCTTCGCGCAGCTGGACGCCGAGGAGGTCACCGAGCGCTTCCTCTCGGGCCTGTTCCGTGCGCAGCCCGGCCTGGCGAGGGTCATGGGGACGCTGCACGGGGATCCGGTCGGCACCGTGGCCGAGGGGGACAGCGTGCTGCACGTGGTCATGCGCATCGGCATGGGCGACACGACCGGCCTCTCCATCTCCAAGATGGACGTGGTCAGCCTGAAGACGTCCCCGGACGGGTGGCGGGTGCTCCTCAGCGGGCAGATCGGGGGCGTGATCGACGCGCTGCGCCAGCGCATGGCGCCGTCCAGGAGTTGAGACGGACCCGCGCAACCGGTAGCTTCCTCCCGCCGCCAGGGGTATCCCCCGCCGGAGGGCGGGCGGATTGAGAGAGTCCCTCGGAACCTGAACCGGATCACACCGGCGTAGGGAGCGCGGCCAACGGCTCGACCCGGGCTCGCGCAGGGCCCGACCGCGCCGCCGGCCTCCCCCCCTTCCGAGAGGCGTCCGGCAAGACAGGAGGCGCAGGCCGTGTCCACCAGCACCCGTACCGCCCGAGACAGCGACGTCCGCGAGGCCGATTCCCGCCCGGCGGATCCCCGCCCGGACCTCCAGGCCGACGAGAGCTTCGAGACCGTCTACCCGGCGTCCCGCAAGGTCTACGTGGAGGGCTCCCACGGCGTCAGGGTCCCCGCCCGCGAGGTCGGGCTCACGGGGGACGAGCCCCCGGTCCGGCTGTACGACACGAGCGGGCCGCAGGGCCGGGACCCGCGCGAGGGGCTCCCCCGCACGCGCGAGCCCTGGATCCGGGAGCGGGGCGACGTGGAGGAGGTCGGGCGGAGCACCCCCGTCCCGGACGAGCAGCGCGCCAAGGTCCCCGAGGCGATCCGCCGCGACCGGGTCCTGCGCGGGACCGGCACGCCCACCCAGCTGGCCTACGCCCGGGCGGGCATCGTCACGCCGGAGATGGAGTTCGCCGCGATCCGCGAGGGGATGGAGCCCGAGACGGTGCGCGAGGAGATCGCCCGCGGCCGCGCCATCCTGCCGTCCAACATCAACCACCCCGAGCTCGAGCCGATGCTCATCGGCCGGCGCTTCAAGGTGAAGATCAACGCCAACATCGGGAACTCCCGCGTCGCCTCCTCGATCGACGAGGAGGTGGCCAAGCTGCGGCGGGCCGTGCTGTGGGGCGCCGACACGGTGATGGACCTGTCGACGGGCGAGGACATCCACGCCACGCGCGAGTGGATCCTCCGGAACTCACCGGTCCCCGTCGGGACCGTGCCCATCTACCAGGCCATCGAGAAGGTGGGAGGGGACCCGGCCGACCTGACCTGGGAGGTCTACCGCGACACCCTGGTCGAGCACGCCGAGCAGGGGGTCGACTACGTCACCGTGCACGCCGCGGTGCTCCGCGAGCACGTGAAGGCCACCGACGAGAGGATCGGCGGGATCGTGAGCCGCGGGGGCTCGATCATGGCCCACTGGAGCGTGGTGCACGGGGAGGAGAACTTCCTCTACACGCACTTCGAGGAGCTGTGCGAGATCCTGGCGCGCTACGACGTGGCCTTCTCGCTGGGGGACGGCCTGCGCCCCGGGGCGATCGCCGATGCCAACGACGGCCCCCAGTTCGCCGAGCTGAAGACGCAGGGGGAGCTGGTCGAGGTGGCGTGGGCGCACGACGTCCAGGTCATGTGCGAGGGCCCCGGCCACGTCCCCATGCACAAGATCGCCGAGAACATGGAGAAGCAGCTCGACTGGTGCCACGAGGCGCCCTTCTACACGCTGGGCCCGCTGACCACCGACATCGCCCCGGGTTACGACCACATGACCAGCGCCATCGGGGCGGCCATGATCGGCTGGATGGGGACGGCGATGCTGTGCTACGTGACCCCCAAGGAGCACCTGGGGCTCCCCGACCGGGAGGACGTGAAGCAGGGGGTGATGGCCTACCGGATCGCCGCCCACGCCGCCGACCTGGCCAAGGGCCACCCGAAGGCGCGCGAGTGGGACGACGCGCTCAGCAAGGCGCGCTTCGAGTTCCGCTGGGAGGACCAGTTCAACCTCTCCCTGGACCCTGTCACCGCCCGCTCCTACCACGACGAGACGCTCTCGGGGGCGGGGGCGCTCACGGCGAAGTTCTGCTCGATGTGCGGGCCGAGCTTCTGCAGCCTGCGGATCACGCAGGACCTGCGCGAGGAGAAGAAGCGGCGGGGGGCATAGGCGGTCCCGGGTGGGCGTGAGCAGCTACGGGACCCGGGGAGCCGGGACGGAATCCGCACCGGCTGAAGGCCGCGCCTCCCCGGCAGCGGGGCTCCTACCAGCCGGGCTCCACGATAGGTGGAGGCACCTCGCCACGGCCGCGCCGGGGCCCGCCGAGGCCGCGATGTAGCGACCTCCGGCGGGTGGTCGAGCTCGCGCCGGCCGACGAAGACATCCTCCGGCGCCTGCTCCGGGCCCTGGCGGCTGCGGAAGACTCTGCCGGCGTGCTGGCGGCCCCGGAGACGTGGGCCGCAAACCTCGCCCGGACGCTGGAGCTTGAGCCCTCGGCCGAGACGGTCGCGGAGATCGAGAGGATTCGGGCGAGCGCCATCTCGCTGCCTCCCGCGGGCCGGCGCATCGGCCTTGCCCCCGGCGCGGTGCCGCAGACGGCCGCTACGGACGAGGGAGTCGCGGCGGTCGCACAGGCTGGTTCCGGCGCTCGGGGCGGCCGATGCCGGGCTACAGGGTCACGCCGCCGCCGCGTCGAGCCCCGATCGTTTTGCTGACCGATGTCCGGAAGTCTCTGCCGGTCAAAAGATTGTAATTTGCGAGGAGCTGTTGTTGGCGACGACCGCGGTGAAGTTGGACTTGACGAATAGGGGGGGGGGCGCGGCTAATCTGACATATGCCAGCCTTGCGGGACCCCGTTCATTCTTGAAGCTCACGAAAGTGAGGGAACCCATGTCCCGACTCCGACTCCTCCTGTTGGCGTCCGCCGTGACACTGGCGGCCTCTCCTCTGGCCTTCACCGCAACGGGTCCCGCTGTGAGCCGCGCTCTGGCTGATGGCCCGCTTTGCTGTCCGCAGCCATTCCAGCGTTGCCTGGATCCAAATCATCAACTCAAAGACATTGACGCATATAACGCCTTTGTTTGCTGACAGTGTGGAGGGCCGACGCTGAGGCTGCTTCCGGTCTCGGTGCTCCGTTGCCTCGCGCCGACTCGGCGGAACCCCGCGGCTCGCGGCGATACCGTACGCAAGGTGTCTGCGAACGCGACCGGGCATCCGGGACCGGAGTCGGCCCTCGACACGCGAAGGACGAACACCGTGGAGCGCTGCCGTAGGGCCTGTCGTGAAGGTTTGCGTGATGGGACATGATTCGGATGGCATGGCGGCACGCGCAGCTATCGCCTCAGTACGCGTGGCCAGGGTGCTGCCTGGTGCCTTCCTCAGGCGCGCGGCTTGCGTGGCGGTTCTGGCTCTCTTCGTCCCTCGACCTGGTTCCTCGCGGCAGGAGCGAGGCCGGGTCGTGCTGGAGGAGATCGGGCTCGCTGCCGACACCGCCGCCCGAGCAGGGACGGGCCGCTATACGCTCCGCGGGCGGGTCGTGGCCGTCGAGGATGGACGGGCGCTCGCCGCGGCGACCGTAATCCTGGGAGAGGGCCAGGACGCCCGTACCGTCGTCACGGACAGCGCGGGACGATTCGTGGCGGACGGCCTCGCCCCCGGATCGCTCCGGGTGGTGGTGCGCTACCTGGGGTTCGCGTCCCGAACGGCCGTGATCGCGATTCCCTCCCCGAGTTCCGGCGGGGGGCCCGGGCATGCCCCATCCGCGGGCGGGACCGGGCGCGCTCCTCCAGGGGGCGACACGCTCGGGTTCACACTCCGGATGGACACCCGGCCCGTGCCACTTCCTGCGCTGTCGGTGACGGTTGAGGGTGCTGCGGAGGATCTGGGCAAGCTCGCGGGCTTCCGGGAGCGGCGGGCGAGGGGGTTCGGGCACTTCCTGGACCGCAAGGAGATCGAAAAGACGCCGGGCCACCGCCTGAGCGACGTGCTCCGTAGCGTGCCGGGGATCCGTGTCGCGCGGTGTCCAGGAAAGGCCCCGCCGGTCGGGTGCTGGACGGTTGAGCCCGCGCACGGCCCAACCAAGAGGCTCGGCGCCGGGGGCCTATGCAAGTTCACGTTCTATGTGGACGGCGCTAGAGCAACGATGGTTCGCTACTTCGGATCCGCCGGTTTTGGCGGGCTGGATGAGATCGTCGGCGACAAGGACGACCTGGCGGCGGTGGAGGTGTATACGGGCCCCGCTCAGATCCCCCCCCAGTTCAGCGGCGTCGGCGCCGGCTGCGGGGTGGTGGCGATCTGGACCCGATGAACGCCGGGGTCGAGCTCAGCGGCTGGCGGGTTGCGGCTTCCAGGTTGCGCGCGCCCGCCTGTTACGAGGATCGGTGGAGGTGGCTTTGCGATTCTCCGGCCGGCGACCCGGGGCTCTCGTCCTCCTGGCCGCGGCCCTCCCGCTGGCCCTTCCGGGCCGCGCCGCCGCCCAGCAGGCCTCGGCCCCGGGACTCCGGGGCCGGGTGGTGGCGGCCGACGACGGGCGGCCGCTCGCCTCGGCGGCCGTGGTGCTCGGAGAGGGCGCGGCGGCGCGGACCGTGGTCACGGACTCGGCGGGGCGGTTCCTGGCCGAGGGGCTGGCGCCGGGCCCCCTCACCCTGGAAGTGCGCTACCTGGGGTTCGCCTCCCGGACGGCCCGGGTCCTGATCCCCGAAGACGACACGCTGCTCGACGTCACCCTCCGCCTGGAGACCCGGCCCGTGCCCCTTCCGGCGCTGTCGGTGCGGGTGGGGCGTCCGGCGGAGACGCGGATGGGGAAGCTGGCGGGCTTTCGGGAGCGGAGGGCGCGCGGCCTGGGGCACTTCCTGGACCGCGAGGACATCGAGAAGACGCCGGGAAGCCGTCTCGGTGAAGTCTTCCGACGTGTGCTGAATGTGAAAGTGGTGCAGTGCGGATTGGGAGGCTTCTGCGAGACCCTGAGCTTCCGCCGCACGTTCTCGTACGGAGTCAACGGCGGTTGCCAGCCCATGATCTTCCTGGATGGGACGCGCTACCGCCTCGATCCCAACGTTGGAATCAATGAGATTCCAAAGCATGACATCACCGCCATCGAGGTCTACACGGGTCCCGCCGAGATCCCCTCGATGTACAAGGGACCCGGCGCCGGCTGCGGGGTGGTGCTCCTGTGGACCCGCACGGGGGAGGAGGCGGCGCATGGAGGTTAGACGTGGACCCGAAGCTTCGGACGACGCCCGAAGCCGGACCGCCGTTCCGCCTCGCGACCTCACCGGCTCGGCCATGACACTGTCGTGGGTCCGAGGATTCGGGAGTCGGACCGCCGGAGGTTCGTGCTTTCTCCGGACCGCGGGCGCAGCGGCTGTCGCGGGTCTCCTGGTGGCCTTCCTCGCCGGTTCGGCCGGGGCTCAACAGGCGGCCGCCGCCCCGTCGGTGGCCGGGCGGGTCTCCGACGGGCGGACCGGCGAGCCCGTCCAGGGCGTCTTTTTGCGGCTCATGGACGGCTCGGGCGAGCAGGTGGGCGGGGACTTCAGCTCGGCGGCGGGCCTCTTCCGGCTGGAAGCGCCGGCCCCGGGGCCCTACGGCGTCGTGGCGCAGCGCCTGGGCTACCGTTCGGACACGACGGCCCTGCGGTTGGGAGCCGGCCAGGCGGCGCACCGGGACCTCACGCTTCGGCCGGAGATCCTCCGGCTCTCCGAGCTCCACGTCTCGGCGCGCCGCCGCTGCCGGAGCCGACCCGGCGCCACGCCGGAGACCTACGTGGTGTGGCGGGAGACGGGGAAGGCCCTGCGGGCGGCGGCGTGGACGGCTCGCACCCGGCGGCTCCGGCTGGCCCGGCGCTCCTTCGCCCGGGTGCTGAACCCCGGCCTCGAGGTCGTCAGGACCCTGGGCCAGGCCGAGGACACGACCTCGGGCGCGCCTCCCTTCCTGAGCGCCTCGCCCGAGCTCCTGGCACGGGAGGGGTACGCGCACGGCGGCACGAACGACCGCACCTATTACGCGCCGGATGCGACCGTCCTCCTCTCGGACGCCTTCGCCGACGGTCACTGCTTCCGCCTCACGCGCGAGGATGCCCCCGAGCCGGGCTGGCTGGGACTCGCCTTCGAGCCCGTGCCCGGGCGGCACGTGCCTGAGATCGAGGGCGTGCTGTGGGTGGACCCGGCGACCGGGGCGCCGCTGCGGCTCACCTTCGGTTACCGCCACGTGGGCCTTCCCGTCGAGGCGCCGGACGCCGGTGGCTCGGTCGACTTCTTCCACCTGGCCAGCGGGCCGTGGCTCATCCGCAGCTGGCGGCTCCGGATGCCCGTCGTGGTGCTGGCCGAGCGGGCGCATCGGCCCGCACCCCCCGGTACGCGCATCCTTTGGGGCTACAAGGAGGTGGGCGGGGAGGTGACCGGCGTCCTGGAGCCCGACGGCTCGCCGCTCTACGAGTTCGGGGGGGCGACGCTCTCGGGCCAGGTGGTGGACAGCACGCTGGACGGGCCTCTCGCCGGGGCGGTGGTGCGGCTGATGGGGACGGGCCGCTCCGTGCGGGCGGGCCCCGATGGACGCTTCGAGCTGCCGGACATGGCCGCCGGGACCTACCGCGTGGTCTACGAGCATCCACGCCTGGATTCGCTGGGCTGGAGCAGCGTGCCGGTGACCGTGAGGGTGCCCGACGAAGGGCGAGCCACGGTCGAGCTGGCCGTCCCCGCTCCCGCGCGCGTACTGGCCGGCCGGTGCGAGCCCCCGGAGGGCGGCGCCCTGACGGGCCGGGTGATTCTGGCCGCGACCGGCGAGGCGTTGCCGGGGGCCCGGGTGGGTGTGGCGTTCCGCCCCGCCGCCTCCGCCTCCAGGTCCCGGCCGGGAGCATGGAGGCAACGGCTGGCGCACAGCGACTCGGCCGGGCGCTACGCGGTCTGCGGCCTGCCGCCGAGCGCGGAGGTGCGGGCTGCCGCCGAGGTCGAGAGCCGCGGCGGGTCCACGGTCTCCCTGCGGGTGCCGGCCGGAGAGCTCCTGGTGCGCGATCTCCCGGTGGGCCCGCCGCCCGCTCCCGCCGGGGACTCCGCGGCCACCGGCGATGCGGCCGTGTCCGGCCATGCGGCCGTGTTCAGCCATGCGGCGGCGACCGGTGCGAGGCCGCGTCCGGGACGGTCCCCCGTCTCGTTCCTCCCGCCCCGGCCGCCCGCTCGCGGGGGCCCGCTCCCTCCGGGTCCCGCCCCGGTCCGGGCCGTGTTCGCCGACACCGTCCCGCCCGCGTCCCCGGGCGGGGATGCCGCCAGCGGACGATCGGTCCTGGCGGGGACGGTCGTGGCTGCCGAGGACGGCCGGCCGCTGCCCTCGGCGGCGGTGACGCTCGGGGAGGGCGAGGGTGTCCGCACCGTGACGACCGACTCGGCGGGCCGGTTCCTGGCCGCGGGCATCCCGGCCGGACCCCTCGTCGTCGAGGTTCGCTACCTGGGCTTCGCCTCCCGAACGGCCCGGATCCTCCTCGCCGGGAGGGACACCCTCAGGGTCAGCCTCCGGATGGAGACCAGCCCGGTGCCGCTACCCGCGCTCTCGGTCAGCGTCCGCGGCCGGGAGCGCATGGACAAGCTCGCCGGGTTCCGGGAGCGGCGGGAGCGCGGGATCGGCCACTTCGTGGACCGGGAGGCGATCGAGAAGACGCCGGGCGACATGCTGAGCGGGGCCTTCCGGGGCCTTCCGGGCGTGCACGTCGTTCCGTGCGGCGGGCTTGAACCTCTCACGTGTCGCCGCCTCGTCCTCAGGGGCCGGACGTTGGGCGGAGGCGGCTGCCCCGTCGGCGTCTATCTGGACGGGGCGCCCCACCCCCTCGATCCGCATTTCGGGATCAACGAGATTCCGAAGATGGAGATCGGAGCCATCGAGATCTACTCGGGCGCGGCCGAGGTCCCGTCCGAGTACGCGGGGCCGGGAGGGCTGTGCGGCGTGGTGCTCCTGTGGACGCGGACCGGGCAGGAGAGCGGGTAGCCCCAGGCGCCGCCGGCCGATCCTCCCGCCCGAATCGGCCGGCGCGGCCGGTCGTCGATCTTACACCTGGATCGGCAGGCTCCGGATCGGTTTACCGGTCAGGGCGCGGAGCGCGTTGCACACGGCGGGGGCGATCGGGGGCGTCCCCGGCTCGCCGATCCCGCCCTGGTCGGCGTCGGAGTCCATCACGACGTGGACCTCCACGTCCGGCATCTCGTCGATGCGGAGCATGAGGTAGTCGTCGAAGTTCCCCTGCTGGCAGCGCCCGTCCTGGATCGTGATCTTCCCGTACAGGGCCGCCGTGAGCCCGTACACGATCGCGCTCTGGACCTGCGCCTCGATGATGGACGGGTTCACCGTCGGCCCGCAGTCGACGGCGGCCACCACCCGGTGGACCCGGGGCTTCCCGTCCTGGAGGGAGACCTCGGCCACCTGCGCCACGTGGGTCTCGAAGGACTTGAACACGGAGATCCCCCGCGCCCTGCCGGAGGGGAGGCTCTTCCCCCAGCCGGCCTTCTCCGCCGCCAGGTCCAGGACCCTCCGGTAGACGGGCTTGTCCGCCAGCAGGCCGCGCCGGTACCGGTAGGGGTCCTTCCCGGCCAGGTGGGCGAGCTCGTCGATCATGCACTCGACGGCCATGCCGTTGAAGCTGTTGTTCACCGAGCGCCAGAACCACACGGGCACGCCCACCTTCGCGTCGTGGT
>Ga0102944_1000079_pt1 | contig 76082 bp, 68 predicted proteins | sample SalPonD_shore_MG_FD_78172 | JGI IMG/M metagenome (GOLD analysis project Ga0102944, IMG submission 78172) | Salt pond soil microbial communities from South San Francisco under conditions of wetland restoration - Salt Pond MetaG... | ecosystem: Environmental > Aquatic > Marine > Intertidal zone >... | reverse complement strand
GAGGAAACGGTTCGCTTCACGCATTAGCCCCCTGCCTCAGGGAGAGGAACCGGTTCACTTCACGCATTAGCCCCTCTGCCTCAGGGAGAGGAAACGGTTCGCTTCACGCATTAGCCCCTCTGCCTCAGGGAGAGGAACCGGTTCACTTCACGCATTAGCCCCTCTGCCTCAGGGAGAGGAAACGGTTTGCTTCACGCATTAGCCCCTCTCCCTCAGGGAGAGGGGTTGGGGTGAGGGGATTTTACGGGCACCGGGGGCATCTTTAAGTCGCTCGTCGCGGGCGGTGGCGGCAATGATCGCACACCGCTCTCCACGGCCCGAATGACGTCCTGCTCCATGTCGAGCGCCACCCGTTCGGCCGGCGTGCCCGTAGCCACGCGGCTTGGACGCACGAACAGAATGCTGGTGACCCCGTTTTTGTGGATCAACGTCACGTGCAGGGGACACAGGGCGAGCATCTGCGGGTCGGCATTGCTGACCTGGTTGGCATAGGCGCCGTTGCAGAACACGATGCTGCGGATCTCGTCGAGGTGGTTGCGGTTGTAGTCCTTGCCCCAGCGACTGGCATACAGCTTGAGGTTACGCCCGATGTTCGGTTCGAACAGGACAAAGAAGCTGTTGTTCTCCAGCGAATCGAACACGCGCTTGTAGACTGTCTCGAAATCTCCCCCAACGCGCTTGACATAGACCATGGGCGAGCGCGGCGCAGGCGGCTCTGCTGTCGGCGGCGGGACGGGGGCATCGGCCAATGCCGGCGCCGTGCCCGCGCCGAGCGCAACCGCCAACACGAGTGCCGTCAACACTGATGGCCAGTGACGCATAGTATCTCTCCGTGATGTCTCGATCGGGGGAATGCAATGTTCCAGCATACCCCCGCGCGTCGAGCGTTCACAGCGCGAGTTGCGTGACCGGGCTCACGTCGCGTCGGGAGCGCCGACCGGCCGGCTGCGTTTCCAGGCGACCTCGTCGCGCAGGTATACCGGCAGGGCCTGTTCGGCCGCCACACCCTCGCCTCGTCGCAGCGCCGCCGCCCCCAGCACGGCGATGTCGTGCGCCTGCGGATAGCGCGTGTCCTCGCGCCCGGCCAGCCGCTCGCCTACTGCCTGCACCAGCGCAGCGCCGTGCGCGTACCAGCCGCTGCCCGCCCCGAACCACGACGCCCCCGCGGACGGCACACTGACGGCGTCGGGCGAAACCACGCGCTCCTCGCCGCGCAGGACCATGGTCCGTTCGCCCTGACCGTCCTCGAGCTCATAGGCACCCCAGTACACCTCGTCCATGCGGGCGTCGATCGCCGCCAGGACCCGCTCGTGACCGAGCTCCCGCCAGGCGCCCTGCGCCAGGGCCTGAAGCGTGGACACCGGCGCCACCGGCAGACTCGCTCCGAAGGCCAGCCCCTGGACGACGCCCGTGGCGATGCGCACGCCGGTAAAACCGCCCGGTCCGCGCCCGAACGCCAGGCCGTCAAGGTCGCCCAGAGCGATCCCGGCCTCGGCGAGGAGCTGGTCGATCATCATCAGGATCAGATTGGCGTGCTGGCGCGGGGCGAGCTCGTAACGTGCCCGCACCTCGGTCCCGATCAACAGCGCGGCCGAACAGGCCTCGGTCGCCGTATCGAGGGCCAGTACCCGCATGTCGTCGACGCCACCCACCTCAGCGGCTCACTCCGAGGCGCGCAGGGCCGCGGCCCGGGTTTGGCGCGGCGGCGGCGTCTCGCCCGACTCGAAGAACCGCGACACGTCGGACACGTCCCGCGTGCGCGCCATCGGCGGCAGGCTGGCCAGAAACACCCGGCCATAGGGCTTGCCGAGCAGGCGCGGGTCGCAGATAACCAGCACGCCGCGGTCGTTGACATCCCGAATCAACCGCCCCACGCCCTGCTTGAGCGCGATGACCGCGTTGGGCAGCTGATAATCCATGAAGGGATTGCCGCCGCGCCGGCGCATGGCGTCGATGCGCGCCTGCAGCACAGGGTCGCCCGGCGAGGCGAACGGCAGCTTGTCGATGATCACGCAGGACAGCGCCTCGCCGCGTACGTCCACGCCCTCCCAAAAGCTGCTCGTGCCGAGCAGCACCGCGTTGCCGAGCTTGCGAAATCGCGCGAGCAGCGTATCGCGCGGCGCATCGCCCTGCACCAGCAGCGGATAGTCCAGGGTATCGGCGAGCAGCCCCGCGGCCTCGCGCAGCGCGCGGTGGCTGGTGAACAGCAGAAAGGCCCGGCCGCCGCTGGCCGCGAGCACAGGGCGTGCGGTCTCGACGACCTGCGCGGTGTAGTCGGGGGCGTTCGGCGCCGGCAGGCCGCGCGGCACGAAGAACAGCGCCTGATGGGCAAAATCGAAGGGGCTGTCCCAGCGCCGTGTCGCCGCCTCTTCCAGGCCGAGCGCGCCGGCGAAGTGGCCGAAGTCCTCGCCCACTGCCAGGGTGGCCGACGTGAACACCCAGGCACCAGGCGCGTCCATCATGCGCGAGCGGAAGCGATCGGCGATATCCAGCGGGGTCAGGTGCAGGGTGAACGAACGCTTGTGCGTCTCGAACCAGTGGATGTGCTCGGATTCACCGACGGCCTCGCCTTTCGTCTCGTCGCCTGCATCCTCGGGGAACTGCTGCGCCCGCAGCAGCTCCAGGCGTTCGAGCAGTTCGGCGCCGCGCCGGGCGCAGTTTTCCAAGCCCTTGCCGCGCTGGGCCAGGGGCTCAAGCGCCTCGACCAACGCCTCGAGCGCCCCGTGCAGCGTATCGAAGGCCGCGACGACGTCGCGGCGTGCGAGCGCCTCGCGCCAGGCGGCGCGGCGCGTCTCTGTGCCGAAGGCCAGCCGCGCATCGCGCACCGCCTTTTGCAGGGCATCGCTCAGCGCGGGCAGGGCCGCATCCTCGGCGCATTCGCGCTGGTATTCGGTGGCGGCGTCGCGCGCCAGTTCGAGTATCTGGTTGCCGCTGAGACTGACGCCGAAGAATTGGCCCGCGACCTCGGCAAGCTGATGCGCCTCGTCGACGATGACGCCGTCGGCCTTCGGCAGCAGTTCGCCGAAGCCCTCGTCGCGCAGCGCCATATCGGCGAACAGCAGGTGGTGGTTGATGACCACGACGTCGGCCTCCTGGGCGGCACGGCGCGCCTTCATCAGGTAGCAGTCCGAGAATGCCGGGCATTCCTGCCCCAGGCAGTTGTCGGCCGTGGAGGTCACACGCGGCCAAATGGCCGAGTCCTCGGCGACATCACTGAGCTCGGCGATGTCGCCGCGCTGCGTGCGCCCCGACCATTCGCGCACACGGCGCAGCTCGTCGACCGCGTTGCGGGTCGGCAGCCGGCCCTCGGATTCGGTCAGCGCCAGGCGATGCAGACACAGATAGTTCGCCCGCCCCTTGAGCAGGGCCGCGGAGACAGGCACACCCAGGGCCTCGCGTACGACGGGCAGGTCCTTGTGGAAGAGCTGGTCCTGCAGGTTCTTGGTACCGGTGGAGATGACCACCTTGCGGCCCGACAGGAGCGCAGGGACGAGGTAGGCGAAGGTCTTGCCGGTGCCCGTGCCGGCCTCGGCGATGAGCGCGGTGCCCCGAGCCAGCGTCTCGGCGACGGCCTCGGCCATGGCCTGCTGCGCCTCGCGCGGGGCGAAGCCCGGCACTTTCGCGGCAAGCGGCCCGTCCGGGCCGAGCGTCCAGGCGAGATCCGAGCTGTCCATCATGGCGCGCGCCTCATGCCCGCCTCGCGTGCCGAGAGCGCGGCCGCGCCGCTCGGATAACGCTCGGTACCAAAATGCTCATGCGAATCGCCATCACTCGTCTTGCCCCGGCACATCCGGCCGACTATACACCATTCGCCCCGCGCGGAGCCGCACCGGCGGCTATCGCGACTGCAGCGAGTCGGCTCGCGCATTGGCCTTGCGCGCGGCCTCGGGATCGCCTTGCTGCTCGGCGCAATAACCGATCAGACGCCAGTTGTCGGCCTGCAGCCGTGTATTGTCGCCGGCCAGGCTGTTGGACTTGGCGGCCATGGAACGCGCCTCGTTGAAACGGCCCTGGCGCAGGCGCAGACGAGCCAGATAATGCCAGAGCACCGGGTTTCGCGGCTCGATGCGCAGCGCCCGCTCCAGCAGCGAGTCGGTCTTCTGCAGCCGGCCGTCGCGCGCCGCACGACTGGCCTCGGCCAACAGACCCCGCACCGCATCGCCCGTCTCCGGGCCCGGTCGCACCACCTCGCCGCGGGCCGGTGTCTGCTCGGCGCCTGCCTGCGGCTGCCCCGACGGCGGCGCCGCTTCGCCCGGGACGCCCGAAGGCGCCGTCGCACAGCCCGAAAAAGCCAAAAGGCCGCACGACAACACGACCGCCGCCAACGACCACCTCGTTCGCCTTTTTCTTTCTGCCGACTGCAAACTGCCCACTGCCAACTTGTTCACCTCACTCCTCACACCTCACACCTCACACCTCACGTCTTATTCTTTCTGCCAACTGCCTACTGCCAACTTTTTTCGTCCGCCGCTTCGCGGCGGGCGGAAAATGTATTTATCCCCTCATCCTATCCTTCCCCCTGAGGGGGAAGGGACCCTTCGGTCATCGATGGTTCGTTTTGTTACCGCTGCAGCGCTCGGCTGCGTCGAAGGGGAAACAAGAGGTACCCCATACAAGCGAGGAGGTTCTTGTTGGCCCTCACGAACTTATTCTTCTTCTCTGCATCCTCCGCGTCTCTGCGTTCCTTTCCAGAGCATCGCTATACCCGCAGTCCTCACCCCTCACCCCTCACGCATGCATTCTTCTTCTCTGCGTCCTCCGCGTCTCTGCGTTCCTTTCCAGAGCATCGCTATAGCCGCAGTCCTCACCCCTAACCCCTCACGCCTTTTCTTTCTGCCAACTGCAAACTGCGTACTGCCAACTCCGGCCGCGCACGCGGCCGGCTGACCTCTTTCTGCCAACGCTGTTCATTTGAACAGTTGTTTAAACCATTCGAAGGTCCGATGCAGCGCGTTACCCGCGCACGGCGCATAGTCGGTCGGCGCCGTGCCCTTGATGAAGGCCAGCGGCAGGGCGTCGGAACAACCCGGGCCGGCGAGCAGTCCGCTGTGCGGATCGATCGAGACCTGCTCGACCCCTTCGACCGGCGTGGGCGTATAGGGCTCCAGAGGCAGGCGCTCCATGAAATCCGTCCAGACCCGCAGGGCCCCCGTCGCGCCGGTCAGGTTGACCGGGCGGTTGTCGTCGGCCCCCAGCCAGACCACCGCCAGGTACTGCTCGGTAAACCCAGCGAACCAGCTGTCGCGCAGGTCGTTGGTCGTGCCGGTCTTGCCGGCCACGCCCACCTGCGGCGGAATCGCGTCCTGCAGCGAGCGGGCCGTACCGATGCGCGGCACATTGCGCAGGGCGCTGTCGAGCACTGCCACCGTCGCCGGATCGAAGGCCTGCGCGACCTGCAGCGGGTAGCGCTGCAGGGGCTGACCCTCGGCGGTGGTCACCTCGCGAATCGCCCGCAGCGGCGTGCGGAAGCCCCCCGCCGCCAGGGTCTGGTACATCTGGCTGATCTCGAATGGCGTCATGGGCGCGGCGCCGAGCAGCAGCGAGGGATAGGGCTTGAGCGGCTGCTCGATGCCCAGGCGGTGCAGCGTGTCCACGACCTTATCCACGCCCACGTCCAGGCCCAGGCGCACCGAAGCCTGGTTGTAGGAATGGGCCAGGGCCGCGTACATGGGCACCTCGCCGTGCGACTCGTGCTCATAGTTGCTCGGCGACCAGACGGTGCCGTTGGGCTGTTTGACGCTCAGCGGCGCATCGTCGAGCTTGGTGAGCAGATTGAAGCGCTTGGGCTCGGCCAACGCCGTGAGGTAGACGGCCGGCTTGACCAGCGATCCGATCGGCCGGGTGGCGTCCAGCGCCCGGTTGAACCCCGGGTACTGCGGCCGGCGGTCCGAGACCAGCGCCAGCACCTCGCCGCTGCTCGGACTGGTGACCACGGCCGCCCCCTGCAGACTGTCGCGGCTCAGGCCGCGGTCGCGCTCCAGGCGAGCCACGTCCCGGCTCACGGCACGCTCCACGTCATGCTGGATGAGCGGGTCCAGCGTGGTGAAAACGCGCAGGCCCTCGGAGCGCAGGTCCTCGTCACGGTAGTCGCGGCGCAGCTGGCGCTCGACCAGGTCCAGGAAGGCCGGGTACCGGGTAATGCCGCTGGTGACTTCGGGCACGACACCCAGCGGCGCCCGCTTGGCCCGGCGCGCCTCGTCCGCATCGATGACGCCCTGTTCGGCCATGATGTCCAACACGCGGTTGCGCCGGGCCAGCGCCCGGCGCGGGTGGTTGCGCGGGTCGTAATAGGACGGACCTCGCACCAAGCCGACCATGAGAGCGATCTGCGGCAGGCGCAGCTCGCCGATGTCGCGATCGAAGTAGAATCGGCTCGCCAGGCCCACCCCGTGGATGGCACGCTGGCCCTCCTGACCCATGTACACCTCATTGAGGTAGGCCTGGAGGATCTCGTCCTTCGAATAGTGCAGCTCCAGGAGCACGGCCATCACCGCCTCATTGGCCTTGCGCCACAGCGAGCGCCGGTTGGTCAGGAAGTAGTTCTTGACCAGCTGCTGGGTGAGCGTGCTGCCGCCCTGCACCACCTTGCCGGCTCGCAGGTCGGCCAGCAGGGCGCGGCCGATGGCTCGAAAGTCCAGCCCGTGGTGCGTGTAGAAATGGCGGTCCTCGACCGCGATCAGCCCCTTGACCATGACCGGCGGCACGTCGGCCAGGCGCACCAGGACCCGATCCTCCATGTGGTGCGCGGGATAGATGCCGCCGATGTAGCGCGGGTCGAGACGCACCAGGCTCAGCGCCTTGGCACCGTCGCCCCGCACGGACTTGATACGCCCCTGGGAAAAAACCACCGAGAGCGCCTGCGAGGGCTCGGGCCCGTCCCAGAAGACAAAATCCCGCGTCACCATATCGACGCGATCGCCGTCGCGGCGGTAGCTGCCCGGTGCCACGGGGTTGGGTCGCTGGTGATAGCCCAGCCCGGTCAGCTCACGTACCAGGCGCCCCGGGGTCAGGGGCCGGCCCGGATAGAGCTCCAGGGGTCGGGCATAGACGCGGGCCGGCAGCGACCAGCGCTTGCCGTCGAACTGGGCCCGCAGGGTGACGTCCAGATATACCGTATACACCGCGGCCGCGACGAACAGGCCGAGCACGGCCCAGCCGGCGTTGCGCCAGGTAAGGTACCGGCGCCAGCCCGAGGCGGCCGGACGCGACCGTCCGCCCTTCTTCCGGCGCCGGCCGCGGTGGGCGCGTTTGACGTTCCTCTTCAGGGGACTCATGCAACAAGCGGGGTCGTGTCTAAGATGACTGCTTACCTTCGGGTGGCGAACCGGATCGGCGCGGCCATCGCGTTCGCCGGTCGGTGCAAACGGTCATTATAACGGCAATGCCCGGCTTGCGCGGCCGCGACTGCGTCACGCCGTTTCAGGGGCGTTGGGCGCGCGGCGCAGGGCGAGCTTGAGCAGCGGCGGCGTGATGAGCGTGGTCACGATGACCATGATCACGACGGCCGAGAACAGCACATCGCCGATGACGCCCAGGCTCTTGCCGATGGACGCGAAGATCAGACCCACCTCCCCGCGCGGCAGCATCCCCACCCCCACCGCCATGCAGGGGGTACGCCGGCTGCAGCCCAGGGCGCTGGCCAGCTTGCCGAGGATGGCCGCGACGATGAGCAGGCTCGAGATGATGACCACGTGCCAGTCCATCAGGCTCTCGAGCTTGACCTGCAGCCCCATGAGCACGAAGAACACGGGCGCGAGGATGGCCTCGATGGGCAGGAACAGGTCCTTGATGGAACGCTCGTGGCTGGCGTGGTGGCCCCAGTAGGTGAAGAATTTGTCGTGCAGCATGAGACCGGCGGCAAAGGCGCCGACGATGGCCGCCAGGCCGACGAGATTGGCCAGCCAGGCCAGGGCCATCAGGAAGAACAGCGAGATGAACAGCTTGGCCTCCTTGACGTCGCCGCGGCGAAACACCCAGATCCCGAAGCGCAGGACGTACGGCCCCAGCAGGAAGATCAGCGCCAGATAGACCAGCACCGACAGCAGGATGTGGGCCAGGTTGGTCAGGTCGATGGCCCCGGTGACGATGACCCCCGAGACTACCGCCAGCAGAATCAGACCGAGCACGTCGTCGATCACCGCCGCGCCGAGGATCACCCGCGCGGCCCGCGAGTTCATCTGATTCAGATCCTGGAGCACCCGCGCCGTGATACCCACGCTGGTCGCACCCAGTGCGGCCGCCAGGAACAGATCGGTCTCGCCCGAGAGCTCGGGCATGAACATGTAGGCGGTGGTGAAGCCGAGCACGAAGGGCGCGGCGACCCCGATGACCGCCACCCGCATCGACTCGCCGCCGACCTGGCGCAGCTCCTGCACACTGCTCTCCAGGCCGACCAGGAACAGCAGGAAGATCACCCCGTAGCGCGAGAAGATATCCAGGGTATGCGCGACCTGCAGCATGTCCTGACCGCGCGGGCCGAGCAGGATCTTCAGTATCTCGGGCCCGTGGACCGGGCCCAGGGTCTGATGCGCCGCCTCGGCCCAGGGCGTGCCGTTGAGCGACAGGCTGACCATGTCGAAAACGGCGGTACCCTCGCGCAGGATCATGACCAGCGGGACCTGAAAGTAATACAGGAGATTGCCGATAACGATTCCGATGATGAGCTCGCCCAGCACCGAAGGCTGGCCGATGCGCCGCGCGGCAAAGCGTCCGAGGATCGCCAGGAACAGGATCCCCATGAAGCCGAGCAGCACCGGGGCGATGGGGTCGTGGTGCATGCTCGCCCCGCCGGGGCCGACCGGCGCCGCGGCGGCCGGAGCGCAGACCAGGGCAAACGCGGCGGGCAGCGACCACAGCCACCCCGGCGGCGGACAGCGGCGGGTGCGAAGGCGGCGGAAACCGGGGTTGAGCCCAGAGTTGAACCCGGATGCGAGCATAGCGTAGCGACTGAATCCTGGAGGCGCCGGCATTTAATCCGGCACGTTAACTATAATGCAAAACAGATTGATTAATAATGTAAAACACTTGATTAATCGGCTGCCATGGACAATAGTTACCAGGAATCCGGCCGGCCCACAACAACCGATTCGCGCACGCGCCGAGGCCCGCGGGTCAACCGAACAACGAGTACAAGGAGCCCCGATGTGACCGCCCAACGCAACCTGCGCCCCCGCACTGCATCGGACTGGCTGCGCATCGGAGCGCCCGCACTGCTGATGTTCAATCTGATACTTGCCGGCTGCGCCGGGGGCCCGCGCCCTCAACCCACGAACGATCAACACTACCGGGCCACGGTCGTCGACGTCGCCCGCGACATGCTCGGCGTGCCCTATCATTACGGCGGCGAAAGTCCGCGCCAGGGCTTCGACTGCAGCGGCCTGGTGTATTACAGCTATCGCCGTGCGGGTATCGACGTGCCGCGCGTGGCCGGCGCCCAATACAGCCACACGCGCCCGGTCCGCCGCGACCGCCTGCGCCCCGGCGATCTGGTCTTCTTCCGCATCGGTCGGCGCCTGGTCTCCCACGTCGGGATCTACATTGGCCGCGGTCACTTCATCCACGCGCCCTCCAGCGGCAGCCGGGTGTCGATCGCCAATCTCAACGACTCCTACTGGCGACGCCATTACATCCGCGGCGGGCGCTTCCTGGTCCAGGTCTCGTCCAATTGAGTGCCTGGCCCGAGCCCTCCGCCGCCCGCCCGCACCCCTGACGAGCGGCGGCGCCCGTGACGGACGTTTGGATCGGAACCTCCGGCTGGCACTATCCACATTGGCGCGGCAGCTTCTATCCGCGCGAGCTCGTCAAGCGCGACTGGCTCGGCTACTACGCCGGCCAATTCGACTGCGTGGAAATCAATAACAGCTTCTATCGCCTGCCCTCGGTGGAGACCCTGCAGGACTGGGCCGCACAGACGCCCCCGAGCTTCCACTTCACGCTCAAGGCGCCCCGGACCATCACCCACCTGCACAAGCTGAAGAACTGCGAGGCACCGCTGAGCGAGTTCATCGAGCGCGTGGGCGTGCTGGGCGAGCGCTGCGGGCCGCTGCTGTTTCAGCTGCCCCCGCGCTGGCACTGTAACCTCGAGCGCCTGAGCCAGTTTCTCGCGGCGGTGCCCGACGGCCAGCGCTGCACCTTCGAATTCCGCGACCCGAGCTGGCACAACGAGGGCGTCTACGCACTGCTGCGTGAGCACAACGCCGCCTTCTGCATCTATCACCTGGACGGATTCCTCAGCCCGCAGGAGACGACGGCCGACTTCGCCTACGTGCGCCTGCACGGGCCGGGCGGCCCCTACCAGGGCAGCTACCACACACGCACCCTGCGCCGCTGGGCCGGCGATATCCACGGCTGGCGCCGCAAAGGGCTCGCCGTCTACTGCTTCTTCGACAACGACGAGGCGGGCTACGCCGCGCGCAACGCCCGGCGCCTGACCCAGCTGCTCGCCGAGGACGCCTGAGGGACGGGCTCAGCCGGTCTTCTTCAGGCGCTCGATGCCCAGGGCCCGCAGGACATACTTCTCGTAGACGGGCTCGGAGGTACCCTTTTTCATCTTGCGCATGAAGTACTTTTCGAAGGCCACCTTGGCCACGTGCACCCACTTGCCCTTCTTGAACCAGTTGACGTTGCGCGGCGGGATCTGCGGCAGCGCCACGAAGGCCGCGCCGGTATCGCCCATGTCCGCCAAACAGATGGCGTTCCAGGTCGCCCGCGCCTCGGCCGGGCGGCCGGCCAGCTCCTCGCGCAGATTCTCGGCGATGGCCGTCATCATGGACTCGATCATGTAGCCGGTCTTGGGCGCGCCGGTGGGCACCGGCGTGGCCTCCACCGGCGGGATGGCGATGCACACCCCCGCGGAGAAGATGTTGGGATACTTCGGGCTGCGCTGGTGCTCGTCCACCAGGACGAAGCCGCGCGGATTGCACAGCCCCTCGACCGCCGCCACGGCGTCCACCCCCTTGAAGCTCGGCAGCAGCATGGCGTGCTTGAAGGCGAGCTCGTGCTCGCGGCTGACCTCACCGGCCTGATCGTGCTCGGCGACGAACAGCTTGCCCTCCTCGGCCTTGGTCACCTTGGCATTGGTAATCCATTTGATATGCCGCTGGCGCATCTCGTGCTCCATCAGTCCCTTGGAGTCGCCCACCCCGCCCAGGCCCAGGTGCCCGATATATGGCTCGCTGGTGACGAAGGTCATGGGCACGCGATCACGCACCTTGTGCCGGCGCAGCGCCGTGTCGAGGATCATCGCGTACTCGTACGCCGGGCCGAAGCAGCTCGCCCCCTGCACGGCGCCGACCACCACCGGGCCGGGCTCGGCAACCAGGCGCTGGAAGTCCTCGTAGGCCTGCTCGGCGTGATCGACCGTGCAGACGGACTGTGTGAACCCCTCGGGGCCGGTACCCGGGATCTCGTCGAAGGCCAGCTTCGGGCCGGTCGAAATGACCAGATAGTCGTAGGAGACCGTCTCACCGTTGGCCAGGTGCAGCGTGTTGTCGCCCGCGTCGATGCGGTCGACGCGCTGGCCGATGAAGTCGATCTGCTTGCGTGCCAGATACTCGGCGATGGGCAGGGTGATCTCCCCGCGCTTGCGCCAGCCGACGGCAATCCAGGGATTGGAGGGGACGAACTGAAAGTAGTCGGTCGCGTTGACGACCGTGATGCGGTGCGCGCTGCCGAGGGTCTCGCGCAGCTCGTACGCCGCAGGCATACCGCCCAGTCCCGCGCCCAGAATTACGACGTGTGCCATGATTGATGCTCCCGACTGTCACCGCAGTCCGTTAACGAATTTCTGACATATTGTCGCGAGCGTGCCGGGCTTTCCATGACCTGCGTCAATGGGACCGAGGCGCCGCGGTGGGCAGGAGCGCACGCCCGCCGACAGGGCCGGCCGGCTCGTCAGCGTTCGTAGGCCTTGGAGGCGATAAAGACTTCGTAGAGGTCGCTGTCGATCCTGCCCCGGCGACCCTCGTCACCCAGGATGTCCAACGCCTCTTCGGTCGTCAGCCCGCCCTTGTACGGACGGTCGCCCGAGGTCAGCGCGTCGTAGATGTCGGCAATGGTCAGGATGCGGGTCTGGATGGAGATCTCATCGGCCTTCAAGCCCAGCGGATAGCCCGAGCCGTCGAGCTTCTCGTGGTGGGCGTGGGCGATGTGCGGGACCCCGGCCAGCGGCCCGGTCCAGGGAATGAGGCGCAAAAAGGCGAACGAGTGGCTCACGTGGGCCTCGATCTCGCGTCGCTCTTTGGGCGTGAGGCTGCCCCTGGCGAGGGTCAGATCGGAGAACTCGAACTCGGTCAGCAGGGGGTGGTGATTGCCCTCGCGGTCCGGGAACTGATACTGGCTGATCTCGAGCAGCCCGTCGCTGATCCCGCCGCGCGAGATGGTCGGCTCGTTGGCCCGCGACACCACATCCAGGAACCCCTCCAGGCGTTTTGACTCCTCGGCGATTTCGGCCTCCAGGCGCTCGCGCTCGACGCGCAGCGCCTTCGGGCTGAGGTGCTTCTCCTCCTGCAGGGCGAGGAGCTGGCGATAGCGCTCGCGCTCCAGGCACACCAGGGCGTAACGGAAACGCTGCTCGAGCATCGCCATCTCGTGGCCGTAGAGTTTCTTTTCCTTGGTCAGGACGTGCTCGCGCACGCCCACCTTGCCGAAATCGTGCAGCAGCGCCGCGTAGCGCAGCTCCCGGATCTGGTCCCGGTTGAAATTGACGGTCTTGAGCCGCGGCAGGTCCGCCGAGTCCACGGCGCGCGCCAGGCGCTCGGTGAATTCGGCCACCCGGAAGGAGTGACCCGCGGTGATGGGGTCGCGCGCTTCAATGGCGTGCACGGACGCCTTCACGAAGCCCTCGAACAGGTTCTCGATGTCCGCATAGAGCTGGAAATTTTTCAGGGCCACCGCCGTCTGGGCGCAGATGCCGGTCAACACCTGCAGGTCCTCGCTGTTGAAGGCGTGCGAGTCGCTGGGATTGTCGACCTGGAGCAGCCCCAGGACCTCGTTGTCGATAAGGAGCGGTGCGCTCATCACGCTGCGAATCGACAGGGACACAATGGACTCGCGCGCCGCGAAGCGTTCATCGCCCAGCGCATCCAGCGACAGTATCGACTGCTTCTTGCCGACCACCTCGTCGACGATGGTACGCGAGACGGCGATCTGCTCGTCGCGCTCCAGCGAGCCCTCGCGGCCCCGGGCGGCCACCGGCTCGAACTCGCCGGTGTCGCTGTCGTGCAGCATGATGAAGGCGCGCTGAGCGGTCGGGAAGATATCGAAAATGAGCTCCATGATGCGCCCCAACAGCTCCTCCAGGTCGGTCAGCGCTCCCAGGGCGATGCTGACCTGGGTCATGGCCTGCAGGCGCTTGAGGACCTGACCGAGGTCCGCTTCGGCCGGGCTCAGGCGATCGCGAATCTCCATGAGCAGCTGCGAGGCGTCGATGGCCATGCTGACATCCGGCGCACGAACTTCGTCATCGTGCACCCGCACCGAGAGGCCTCGGCGACTGCTGCGAATCGGCGCACGCGAGCCGGGGGCCGTGCCCGATGCCGCCGCGCTGGCGGGCGAGCCCGCAACGGTCGGCGAGTCCACGCCGTCCAGGTGAAACAGCAGGTGGGTCGGGCCGACGCGGATATCGGCCCCGTCACCCAGCGGATAGAGCACGTTGGCGGCGATGCGGTGCCCGCCCAGCAGAGTGCCGTTGGTCGAGCCCAGGTCCTGCAGAACATACTCGCGCCCCCGGCGCAGGATGCGGGCGTGCTGGCGACTGACCTCCGCCTCGGGCAGGCCGAGCACATGAGACGGGTCGCTATAGTCGTCGCTCGTACGGCCGATGTATAGCTCATCGATGACGTCGATCTGCTTGCCGGCATAGACGCCGTCGATCACTTCAAGCCTGGCCATGCTGCACGCTCATGCTGGGGAGCCGCCGGCGCAATCGGGGCTCGGTAGTTGACTGACGGAGGTGTTCAATAATTTGTTGATCTCTATCAAGATACGCTTATCTTGAATTAGAATAATCGGCAATAGAGACCCGGGCAAGGATCCGAACCGGCGGGCCGTCCCCGGGCCATCGGATTCAGGGGTCGCGGACAAGGGTGTCGGAATATACATACTCGTGCCATGCTGTCCGTCAGCGCCCGTGTGCACGCATGGCCCTTTGCCGAACAACGCGCCCCGCTACGGACGCACTATAAGACAAGTAGCCGACACACCGGCGTTTACGCAATACCGGCGGACTAAATTGGTGGATTAGCCCCACCCCGGGGGTGATCTCCGATCGCAGCACAGGAGACCGTACGTGACCAAAGACCGACTCAAGATCCCCAAGAAGCTCAAGGAAGTCACCTTGTGGGTCCATCCCGAGGGGCGGGTCGTCGGGTCGTTGTTTCTGCGCGAGCAAAGCGTCAACCACGCCGGCGAGGAGGAACCCCTGGAGGTACTCAACCAGGCCGAACACTTCATCGTGCTCCAGCGCGACCAGCCCGAAGAGCTGCGCTTCTACAACCGCGCGTCCATCATTCGCCTTGAGTACCCGGGCGACCCGACACCCTGCCAGGCGGGCGGCGACATCGCTCCCCTGCCCTGTCAATTGCACATGATGGACGGCTCACTCATCGGGGGCACCATTTGCGAGCCCCTGCCGCCGGACCATTCGCGCCTGTTCGACTATCTCAACCGGGACTCGGATCGCTTCCTGCGGATGTACGTCGATGAAGCGACCGTCTGCCTGGTCAATAAATCCTATATCATTCAGGTCAGCGCGGCGAAAGGCGAGACGTGGCACTCGGACGACAAATAGCGCGGAGCGTCCCCCGGCACGGATCTTCGACGGACCTTGCTCATGCTTGATCGCTTCAAGGCGAAAAAGGCGGTGGAAACCATCCTCTTCGATACGGACGAGAGCTCGCCCGACGTGAAGGAGGCCGCGGCCACGCTGCGCAGCATCGGGGCCAGCGCCGTTCCACACCTGATTGATGCCCTGCAATACAACCGCAACAGCGCCACCATCGAAAATCTGCTGCTCGCCCTGCTCGAACCCCGCACGGAGTCGCGGTATCTCAAGGCGCTGTCCAGCGAGGATACCTACATCCTGGGCGGTGTCGCACGGGTGCTCGCGCGATCCAAGCGCATCAATCCCAGCCACGTCATGCACTTGTTCAAGCGCCCGGACGTATCCAAGAACGCTATCGTCCATATACTTCGCGCCCACCCTTCGGGTCTGGACGTACAGGGGTTGATCGATCTCATTCCGGACATCGAGACGCAATACCAGCGTGTCTTCTTCAAGCTCATCGAGGATACGGCCCGCGAGTCCGTCATCCCGCGCCTGCCGGCCCTCGCGGCGGACGAGGACCCGGAGGTGCGCCACCTCGCGGCGCGCCTGCTGCGCAAGTTCGACAGCCCCCAGAGCGTGCAGCTGCTGCTCGGTCTACTCGAAGATCCGCATCGCACCGTCCGCTACGCGGCGCTGGAGGGGCTCGGCCATACGCGCCAGGAAATATCGGCCAAGTCCATCGTGCCCCTGCTGCGCGACCCGGACATGACCGTGCAGAACAAGGCCATCGAGACACTGGCCAGGGTGAAGGCGCCGGACACCGTCATGCTCCTCATCGATATCCTGCAGGACCCGTCCGAATACATCCGCCGTGCCGCCGTCGAGGTGCTCAACGAGGTCGGCAACGAACACGCGATCAAGGATCTCATCAGTGCCCTGCGCGACAAGGACTGGTGGGTCAAGGTACGCGCCGCCGACGCGCTGGGGCACATCGGCGGGCCGAAGGTCATGGACGCGATATTCCGCCTCATCAAGGACGAGGATGAATTCCTGCGCCGCACGGCCGTCGAGATCCTCAATCAAACCAAGGACGAACGGGCCTTCCAGTACCTGACCGAGGCGCTGAACGACAGCGACTGGTGGGTGCGCGAGCGCGCGGCCGACGCGCTCGCCGGCATCGGCGACAAGCGAGCCACGCCCGCCCTGGTGCACATGATGAACAACCACCCCGAGGGCGCGCAGGTCGCCATTCGCGCCCTGGCCACTTTGAACGACCCGGCCGCCATCAAACCCATTGTCCGCCAGTTATCGGTCAAGGACGACGGGGTGCGCAAGGAGGCCCTGCAGGCCCTGGCCCAGATCACCGACGCCGCCCACTCCCCGCTCGTGCAAAACGCCATTGCCAAGGCGGTGCGCGTCAGCCACGGCGAGATCAAGAATCTGGCCGACGAGGCGATACAGATGCTGGTCAGACAATACGGCGACCAGGCCGACCAGTCGGGCGAGACAGCGGTCATGGACGAGACCGACGGCAGCAACCAGACCATGATCGATCTGGCCGGCACCCCGGGCACCGAGGGTTCGACCGCCGGCATCAGCCTGGAGCCCGGCACCGTCGTCGGCGATCGCTACAAGCTCCTCAAGCGTATCGGCGAAGGAGCCTTCGGCATCGTGATGCTCGTCGAGGACATCGTCGTCAACGAACAGATTATCCTCAAGTTCCTCAACCCGCGCGTCGCCTCCGACGAGAGCGTGGTGCGCCGCTTCGTGCACGAGCTGCGCTATGCGCGCAAGATCACCCACGAGAACGTCATCCGCATCTATGACTTTTTGACCTTCGACGGTAACTACGCGATCTCGATGGAGTACTTCCCGAGCCATTCTCTGGGCGAGGAAATCCGCAGCGGGCGCTCCAAGAACCTGTCCCGCTCCCTGCACCTGCTGCAAAGCCTGCTCGTGGGACTGGACTTTGCGCATCGGGCGAACGTGGTGCACCGCGACTTGAAGCCGGCCAACATCCTTATCGACAACTCGGACCACCTCAAGATCGTGGACTTCGGGCTGGCCGCCGCGGCGACCTCGTCGGACTCGCGCGTCACCAAGAGCGGTATCCTCGTGGGGACGCCCACTTACATGGCGCCCGAACAGGCCCGCGGCCAGGCCATCGACCAGCGCACCGACATCTACAGCCTCGGCGTGATGATGTACGAGATGTTCACCGGCAAGCCGCCCTACACCGGATCCGATTCGATGGCCATTCTGTTCAAACACGTCGAGGGCAACCCCAAACCGCCGCACGAGCTCAACCCCGAAATCCCGGCCGAGCTCGAGGCCATTATTCTCAAGGCCATGAGCGTGGATCGGGCCGCCCGTTATCAGTCCGTTGACGAGCTCTCGGGCGCGCTGCACCGCCTGGCGGAAAAGGTATAAGCTCGATGCCCCGTATCAATGCATTTTTGGAGTTGGGCCGCAACCAAGGCGCCTCGGATATCCATTTGTCGGTGGGTCTGCCGCCCATGGTGCGCGTGCTCGGCGCCGTCAAACCGGTCAAGTACCGCAACCTCGACGACACCGAGATCCAGACCTTGATCGATGAGATACTCACGGTCGAACAAAAGGCGTATTTCGACGCCGGCAACGACCTGGATTTCTCCTACGCCGATCCCGACGTCGGGCGCTACCGCGTCAACCTGTATCACAAACTCACCGGCATTGGTGCGGCCTTTCGCGTCATTCCGTACAAAGTGCCCACGCTCGACGATCTCGGCCACCCGCCGGTCCTCAAACGCCTCACCGAGCACAGCCACGGTTTGATCCTGGTAACCGGGGCCACGGGCACCGGCAAGACCACGACGCTGGCCGCGATGATCGACCATATCAACGCACGCCGGCGATTGAACATCATCACCCTCGAGGACCCCGTCGAGTTCCTGCACGAGAGCCAACAGTCGCTCATCGTCCAGCGCGAGGTCGGCAATCAGGTCATGTCCTTCGAAGAGGGCCTGCGCTCGGCCCTGCGCGAGGACCCGGACGTGATTCTCGTCGGCGAGCTGCGCGACCCGGAGACCATCGCGCTGGCCATGATCGCCGCCGAGACCGGTCATCTCGTCCTGGGAACGCTGCACACCACCAGCTCGGTCAAGACCATCGACCGAATCATCGACGTCATGCCCATCGAACAAAAACAACAGGCCCAGGTCTTCCTTGCGCAGCATTTGCGCGGTGTGATCAGTCAGCGCCTGGTACGCAGCGCGGACGGCAACTCACGCAAGGCTATCCTCGAAATACTGGTCAACACACCGGCCATCGGCAACCTCATCGTCAATAACAAGGTCTTCCAGATCGCCTCGCAGCTGTTGACCGGCCGTGAAAAGGGCATGCAGCAGATGGACCAGGCCCTCATGGAGGCCATCAAGAACAAAGAACTCGACCCGAACGACGCGTATCTGAACGCCGATGACAAGAAGCTGTTCCAGCGCTTCGTGACCGACCCCGAGTTGCTGCCGCAAGTCAGCCTGGCTGGAATCTGAAAATCCGGGAAGGAATCGACCATTGAGTAGAATCGACACCTTTCTGGAGCTTCTGGTCAAACAGGGCGGATCGGACCTGCACCTGGTGTCCGGCAATCCGCCGCATGTGCGCCTCATCGGCGAGGTGCGCCCGGTCAAATATCGCGAGCTGGAAATCGCCGAGACACAGGATCTACTCCAGGAGATCATGCCCGCCGCCCTGACCGACCGGCTCGAGGAACGCGGCAATGTGGATTTCTCCTATGAGGTGCCGAACCTTTCTCGCTTTCGCGTCAACGTATTCAAGCACGTGCGCGGCCTCGGCGCCGTGTTCCGCGCCATCCCCTCGGAGGTCCAGACACTGGACGACCTCGGAATGCCGCCCGTGCTCAAGCACCTTTGCCGCCAGCGTAAGGGACTCATCCTCGTCACCGGCCCGACCGGCTCGGGCAAGTCGACAACCCTCGCCGCCATGGTCGACTTCATCAACAACGAGCGCCAGGGCCACATCATCACCATCGAGGATCCCATCGAGTTCGTGCACCACAACAAGAACTCGATGGTCAGCCAACGAGAGGTCGGCCAGCACACCAAGAACTTCGCCTCCGCCCTGCGCTCGACCCTGCGCGAAGATCCCAATGTCATACTGGTCGGCGAGATGCGTGACCTGGAGACGATTCACCTGGCGGTGACAGCCGCGGAAATGGGTATCCTGGTACTGGGCACCCTGCATACCAACAATGCTGCGGCAACGGTGGACCGCATCATCAATGTATTCCCACCCGGCGAGGAACCCTACATCCGAACGATGCTCTCCACCTCGATGGTCGGCGTCGTCTCGCAGCAGCTGGCCCGAACCGCCGACCGGCGCGGGCGCGTCGCGGCGCTGGAAATCCTGATCAACAACCCGGCCGTGGCCAACATCATCCGCGAAGGCAAAACCGAGCAGCTGGACAACGTGATACAAAGCGGCAGCCTGCAGGGCATGCAGAGCCTGGATACCGCGCTGCGCCGCCTGCTCGATGCCAAGGTCATCTCCGGCGACGAAGCCTACCTCAAGGCCCGCCACAAAGCGGACTTCGACCGCTATCGCGAAGAGGAGCTGCCGACCGGCGGGGAGCCCTCGCATAGCACCGAATCCTGATTTGCCTTATGATTCGCGTAGGTTCCGACAGGCAGCGAAACGACGGTAATTTGGCGTCAGACGACAACCAACGAGCATTAAGCGGTATGCCTAAACTGATTATCACGCTGGACGGTGCCGTACTTCGGGAATTCCCCATCGATGCCGACAGCATCAGCATCGGCCGGCGCTCCGGCAACGACATCCAGCTCAACGACCTGACCGTCAGCGGGCGCCACGCCCTGCTGACCACCCTCGGCAACAACGCCTATGTCGACGACCTGGGCAGCACCAACGGCACCCTGGTCAACGGCAAGCGGGTCAACAAGGCCCTGCTCAAGCACGGCGACGTGGTCCAGATAGGCTCCCACCAGTTCACGTATTTCAGCGAGGACGAAGCGCCCTACGAGCCCACGATGTTCATCAAGGCCGAGTTCGAACCGACCAAGGTCATCGACGAGGAGGCCGCACCGGTCGAACAGGCGCCACAACACGCCGACGCGCGGCCGGCCGGCGCTGCCGTCAAACCGGCCCCGGCCCAGCGCGCCGGCTCGGCACCGCGTGGCGAGCCGCTGGCCGCCGTGAAGGTGCTCAACGGCCCGCTCGCCAACAAGGTCCTGGAGCTGCGCAAGCCCTTCAATACCCTGGGGTTCAACGGCGCCAAGATGGCCATGATCGCCCGCACGCCGACCGGCTACAACATAGCCGCCCTCAAGGGCATCCATCTGCGGCGCACCACGGACGTGCCCGTGGTCAACGGCGAGCCGCTCGGCAAGGAGCCCCTGATGCTCAAAGACCACGACGTCATCGACATCGCCGGCACCCGCGTCCAGTTCTATTACATGCACTGACGCCCCGCTCGGCGCGGGGCGCCCGTTGCAAGCTTCAAGTTCCAAGTTCCAGAACGCCGCGCTCCCGCGGGGCGCCCGTTTCAAGCTTCATGTTCCAGGTTCCAACGTCCGAGTCCCGAGTCCTTCAGCCCCTCTCCCTCCGGGACCTCGGTACCGCCTTTAGGGGTTGGAGGGGTTGGGGTGAGGGGGTCAATCGGTGCCAGGCACAACGGCAAACTACTTCGTTTGTGTTTGATCCCCTAGCCCTGTCCCTCTCCCTGCGGGAGAGGGAACCCTTCGTACCAGCTCATTCAGCCCATCTCCCTCCGGGAGAGGGGTTGGGGTGAGGGGATAAATCAGCCTTCATCCCTCAAGCCCTAGGTACTCGTTGCTTTTGCCCTCCCTTCTCTCCCCTGGACCCTGGCGGCCCCCGGGGGCCGCTCTGGGCGGTGTCCTCGGTCCGAGCCCCGGGCGGAGCGGACCGCAAGCACTCGGCGGAAGTAGTCTGGGGATTGAAGACTTGGCGCTTGTAGCTTGCAACTTGTCGCGGGCCACCCCGAAGGGTGGCCTTGCACAGCAGCCGCCCATGCGGGCGGAGCGGGCCGCAGACACCCGGCCGAACTAGGCTGGGATTAAATACTTGCAGCTTGTAGCTTGTAACTTGTCACGGGCGGCCGTCACATCTTGCAACTTGCAACCTGTAACTTGTCACGGGCCACCCCGAAGGGGTGGCCTTGCACACCGGCCCCGGCCGGACCAGACTAGAGGTAAGGGCATCTTCCCGGTACCACCTGCTCAGAGTGTGACCGACCATCCACGCCACGACCCGTCAGGCGGCCCCCCGGCCCGCCGCCCGGAACCACTCCCGCCCCCGGCGCGGAGACGGTGCGTTTTTTCTTGATCCATGACAAGGCCCACTCGTGCAAAGCCGTGTCATGTTTATTCCACGGGGGGCGAAGACCGCCCCTCTCCTTGCCCACGACTGCCAGAAAGGGGAACCCATGCAAGCCACCTGGATCCTCGTCGCCAACGCCTGTCAGGCCAAGATCCTTCAAAACCACAAGCGCTTCGGTCCGCTGGAAATCATCAAGGAGTTCACGCATCCCGAAAGCCGCACCAAAGCCAGCGAGCTCGTCTCCGACCGCCCCGGCCACAACCAGAGCAAGGGTAACGGCCACGGCTCGCTGGTCGAACAAAACGACCCCAAATCCTATGAAGCCATCCGCTTCGCCAAGGAGCTCGCCGAGGCCCTGGAGGCCGGCCGAACCCGCAACCGCTACGGGCGGGTGGTCGTCGTCGCCCCACCGCAGTTCCTCGGTCAGCTCAACACCCACCTCAACGACCAGGTCCGCAAGCTGGTCTGCGCCAACCTGCAGAAGGACTATACGAAGATGGACGCCAAGGACCTGCTGCCCGTTCTGAAGGAACAGGAAGCGCTATAGGCCGCCTTTTACGAGCCCATACGAGGGTTCATCGTCGGGTCGAATCCGGCCCGACGATGAACGTGCTGCGCTGTAACCACGGGAAAAAGACGCTCGGGCGGTAACCGCCGCTGGGACGCTTCCCAGGTCCGCCATCGGGCACCGGACGACGTCGTCCCGGTGCCGGTGGCAGTGCCTCGGGGAATGTTTCCGACGGGGCCAGCCGGACCGGTCTGGCGATGGAAGGGTAATGGTACCAGGGCGGCGGGCGCCACCCGGAGGGAAGAGAAAAGGTCAGCCGAGACGCGCTCTAGGACACCGCGAGGGACTCTGCATGGGCCGCCGCGCCCTGGCCGGGACGCACCGATTCCAGCCAGGCCTGGAACATCAAAACGTTCCACAGTTGGTAATGCCAGCGCCTTTGTCCGCCGAGGTGTTCACGCCACATCTTTCGGATCGGAGCCGGGTCGAAAAAGCCCTCTTCGCGCAGACGCTGCTCGCCCAAAAGGGCCTCGGCCCAGTCGCGCAGCGGCCCGCGCAGCCAGTGCTCGATCGGCACCCCGAACCCCATCTTCGGGCGTTCCATCAGCCGGCGCGGCACGTAACGGTAGAGCACCTGTCGCAGCAGCCACTTGCCCTGGCCGCGGCGATATTTGAGCGAGGTGGGCACCCGCCAGGCGAACTCCACGACGCGGTGGTCCAACAGCGGGACCCGGGCCTCCAGACTCACGGCCATGCTCGCACGGTCGACCTTGGTCAGGACGTCATCGGGCAGGTAGGTCATCGCGTCCAGATACATCATCCGCTCGCGCAGGCCGGGCAGCGCCGGCAGCCCGTCCGGCTCCCCGACCAACGTCCGCGGCTCCCGACCGCCCATGATCACATCGGCGGGGTCCTTCCAGTGCGAGACCAGTTCGCGATAGAACGCCTCGCCCGATCGATGCCGCAGAACGCCGGCGAGCTTGGGCAGTCGGTCCGCGATGTGCGGCACACGCCAATTGGCGGGCAAGCCGTTCATCAGGCGGTCCAACGCGCCGCCGGGCGCGCGCTCCAACGTCGCGCCCAGCCCACGGCGCAACGGGTAAGGCAGCCACTTCAGCCGACTCCAGATGCGATATCCCAACGCGTAACGGTTGTATCCGCAAAACAGCTCGTCGCCGCCATCGCCCGATAGACTTACCGTGACATGCCGACGCGCCAGACGGCTCACCAGGTAGGTCGGAATCTGCGAGGGATCGGCAAAGGGCTCATCCCAGATTGTCGGCAGATCAGGAACGACCGCCATCGCCTCTTCAGGCGTCACGTAGAGCTCGGTGTGATCGGTGCCGAGATGCTTGGCCACCGCCGCGGCATGCTGCGCCTCGTTGTATCCGGCCTCGTGAAAGCCGATGGAAAAGGTCTTTACCGGCCGATCGGACTGCGCCTGCATCAACCCCGCCACCGTCGTGGAATCGAAACCGCCGGACAGAAACGCCCCCAAGGGGACATCGGCCGCCATGCGCCGTTTGACCGCGTCGCGCAGTAAGCCGTCCAGCTCCTCGGTCAGTTCCGCCGGGTCGTCCTGAACCGCCGATGCGCCTTCCGCCGCAACCCGGCCCAAGTCCCAATAGCAGCGCGCCTCGGAGATCTCCCGGCCCCGATCGCGCACGACCAGATAATGCGCCGCGGGCAATTTCCGAATCCCGCGGTAAATGCTCCAAGGGGCCGGCACATAGCCGTAGCGCAGCAATAATGCCAGCGCCTCACGGTCCACTTCGCCGTGCCAGTCCGGATGGGCGGCGAGGGCCTTCAGCTCCGAGCCGAAGAGAAAGGTCCCGCCGCTGTGGCCAAAGTACAGCGGCTTTTCGCCCATGCGATCGCGGGCGAGATAGAGTTGGCGTTCAGTCGCGTCCCAGAGCGCGAACGCGAACATACCGTTGAGCCGTTGCAGCGCATCTTCCACGCCCCAATGGCGCAGCGCCGCCAACAAGGTCTCGGTATCCGAGTGCCCGCGCCAGGCGAACGCTCCACCCGCGCGCTCCAGTTCCTCTCGCAATTCCAGGTGATTGTAGATCTCGCCGTTGAACACCAGGACGAAGCGCCCGCACGGCGAGACCATCGGCTGGTGACCGGCCGGGGAGAGATCGATGACAGACAGGCGCCGATGGGCCAGTACCAGGCCCGCGGCCTCGTCCGCCCAGACACCGGCATCGTCCGGCCCGCGGTGGGCGATGCGCGACGCCATGCGCCCGCCAACGCCCCGCTCGGCACGGCTCCCACTCCAGAACCCGGTCAGCCCGCACATGTCGCACCGGCCGCGTCGCGCAGGATGTCGTATAGTCTGGGCGCGCTCACGCGAGTCGAGAACTGCGCCTCGACACGCGCGCGGCCGGCCAGACCCATGACCCGGGCACGTCCCTGATCGTCCAAGAGGTGCCCCAAGGCCTCGACCCAGTCGTCCTGGTTGTCGACCAGAAAGCCGTGTTCCCCATGATGGACAATATAGGGATTCTCACCCACTTTCGACGCCACCACCGGCAGCCCACAAGCCATGTACTGGATGAGTTTGTAACCGCACTTGCCCTGCTCCCACGGTCCGTCCTCGAGCGGCATGACGCCGATGTCCAACGTCTCCAGCAGATCGCCCTCGGTCGCGGCCAACCATTCGTGCGATTCCGTGCGTACGCCCGGCAACTCGACGTCGCCCGCGCCGATCGACACGAACGTAAACTCTCTATTGGCTGCAAGCGCCTGCAACGCCGGCAAAATGACCGGCAGATAGCGCCGTGCCGTCAGCGGAGTCCCGATCCAGCCAATGCGTCCCCGTGCCGGACGGCTGTCGCGAAGCGGATAGCGTTCCAAATCGACCACGGTGGGCAGCAGCTCTATACGCTTCGCCCCCGCATCACGCGCGTAGTCGGCAATATAGTGACTGCCCGCGACGACGGTGTCGGCCCGCCGCATCACCCGCGCAATCTTCGTTCCCAGAAGACGGCGGACCACGGAGCGGCGGTGCCGGTCGTAACGATGGAATACCGCATCGTCGAAATCCATCACGCACCGCTGCGTGCTCTTCAGGATCAGCGACTCGATACCGAAAGGCAGCCACGGCAGCAGTTCGATTTCGGCCCAAACCACGTCATACCCTGAGCGGCCCGCAAGCCGCGCGACCCGCCACGCGTACCCGGCCAACACCGCACTTATGCTGCGCCGCCGGCCATGGTAAAGTGCCTCTAGATAGGCATCGTCGAACAATGGCGCCTCGACGACCTCGCAGCCCCGTGCGCGAAGGTATTCGAAATACTGATAGGTGCGCACCCGGCTGCTGGCGCCAAGTCGGCTGTAGCGCGTCAAAGCCAGTATCCTCAACGTCCGTCCTTACGCCAGGTCATGCCGGAATTGAAAGACTCGACCGCTGTCATCCTGATGGGCACGTACAACGGCGGCCGATTCATCCGCGAACAGCTGGACAGTATCGCCGCGCAGACGCACACGGACTGGCGCCTGCTCGTACGCGACGATGGCTCCACCGACCAGACCGTGACATTGCTCGAGCGTGCGGCCGCAGACGACCGCCGCATCGAGATCCTCCGCGACACCAAGGGCAACCTGGGGCCGCCGCAGAACTTCTCCGAACTGTGCACCGCCGCCGAGACCCGTGGGTATCCGTACATTTTTTTTGCCGACCAGGACGATATCTGGCATCCGGACAAGGTCGCCCAATCGCTGGCGGCGCTGCGAAGCGAAGAAGACCGTTCACCGAATACCACACCCCTGCTCCTGCATACCGACCTTACCGTCGTCGACGAGGACCGCAACGTCGTCGACACCTCGCTGATGCACTACAGCGGCTTTCACCACGTTGCCGCCGACCCGCTGCGCACACTGCTTGTCCAGAATTTCGTCACCGGATGCAGCGTCGCGTGTAATCGCGCATTGCTCAGGCTCGCCGCGCCCATTCCTTCGGTCGCCATCATGCACGACTACTGGTTCGCCCTGTGCGCGGCGGCGTACGGCCAGCTGCTCTACCTCCCCCACGCCACCCTGGAATATCGCCAGCACGGCGATAACCAGCTCGGCGCTCGGCGCCATACCCGGCTTCCGAACCCATTGCGAACCGGGCCCTGGCATGCATGGCGCGACGGTCTTGCCGTGTTCGAACGGCGCATTAGCCAGGCGATGGCGCTTAACGCACTGTCGAAACAGCACGCCTTTTGCAACGATGAGGCGCAGGCCGCTGTTACAGACTTTCTCGATATCTTCAGCGCCCGAAGCCGGATCGGCCGCCTGATTCGCGCATTCCGCAGTCGCCTGCGCTGCCAGCGCGGAACCGCGCACAACGCATTGATGTATGCCCAGATTCTGTTCGCCAGCGTATAACGAGAACGCGGCACCGACTCGTCCTCTCGAGCATCACACACCGCGGATCCGCCGTTGCCGCACGAGGGCCCACAAGGCATCGTATATCGATGGCCGCAAACCCACCCGCCTTACGACAATAATGTAAAGAGCCGCGTTCCACACGACCATCGCCGTCGCTGTGGCAAACGCCGCCCCGAGTATGCCTATCCATGGAATGAGCACGACAGCCATCGCAATGGCCAGGGCCAGCGCAAAGGAACGCACGTACACGCCGGCGCGGTGATTCCCCGTGAGATCCACCAGGTGTCCGACCGGGCCGACAGAAACGTTGACCAACTGACCCAGCATGAGAACCACCATCGCCGGCGCGGCCGCAGGGTACTCCGGCCCGAACAATCCGAGAATGTCGTGTGCAAAGTACCCGCCCACTAACGCGACCGCCAGTGCCGGCCAGAAAACGATATGCGCCAGCCGGCTTGCCAACACCTGCATGTCCTCCAACCGGCCGGCCGAATACAATGCGAGCAATCCGGGAGCGGCAAGAATATTGGTCAACACCAGCGACAACCCGCAGAGCGTCGCCAGGCGTACGGCGATGGCATAGACACCGACCTCGTTCGTCGGCACGAACCAGCCGAGGATGACCACGTCTATTTGCCGGAGTAGCGCGCTGAGGACGCTGATCACCAGCAGGGACAGCGATATCTTCCACCACAAGGAACGCTCGGCCGAGGCGGTGTTCTCTCCGCCCGCCCCCTGCGCACGCAGCATACCGACCAGAAATTGACGCTGCGTCACTGCAACGACCAACATGGCGCCCACCACTACCAGCACAACCTCGGAGGCATCCACCCGATCGGTGGTTTGAAGGACAGCCCACACCGCCCCGAGCACCAGCACCGGCCGCAGCACCTGACTCGCAAAGTAGGCCTTGACGACCGAACCGAAGGCCCGCAGCGATTCGCTCGTGAACTGCACCAATGCCATCAGGAGCACCAGAGGCAGGCCATACAACAGCGTATCCGCGTAGTCGCCGAAATACTCGGGCAGCGTGCGCAGGAGTACAAATAGGACCAGCGCAATACCAACCCCGCTGGCCAGCAAGGTCCATTGGGCATTCGACGCATACCGGCGCACCGCGGATCGTTCATCGCTGGCGCGGTACTGCGGTATGAACTTGAGCGCCGACGCCGAGAATCCGGCGGTGGCGACCAACCCGAGAAGGCTGTACACGGTAATCGTATAGGTATAGCGCCCGAACTGTGCCGCGCCGAGCCAATGCGCCAACAGGAAATTCAGCACGTAGCCCAGGCCGTAGGACGCCACCTGCAGCAGGCCCGCCAGCGCCGCGCCCCGCAGAATCGACCGCAGCCCCCCGGTTCCGGCCTTCTCGGGTGCCTCCGGAACGTCGTTCAACTCAGCCCCGCGCGGCCCGGCGATCCGCCAGCCGGGTGCGTATGTCGCGAACGAAGTTCAGACCGCGACGCGAGAGGGCCGCAAAACGGCTGCCGGGCACTCGGCGCCAGGTCAGTTGCCCCAAGGGTCTCCACACAATGCCTGGCGACAATATTCCACGTCTCAGGCCCAGTCGTGACAGGTGCCTCGGCAGCATTCGCCACGAGCGCGGACCGGCCGCCCTAATCTCAGGCTCCCGCTGCCTTTGTCCGCCGTGGATGCGAAATCTGCTCAACGGTTCCCGCAGGTATGCCGCGTCACCGCGGCTGAGCAGATTCGCCCAAAGCGCGACATCGCCCATACCGCGATACTCGGCCCCGCCGAATGCCAGGCTGTGCGGCGTGATGTCTTCCACATCCCGGCGGCGGAACAGAACCGTCGACGGCTCTCCGATGAGATTCAGACGACGCTCGGCCACATACCGGATGAGTCTCCCCCCTTCGAGCACGGCATCCTCCGGCAGCTCGATCTGCGCCATACCTTTCCGCGGCAATAGCTCACCACGCTCGTCGACGCGAGTCCGCTGTGACGTCACCAGGGTAACTCTGGGATCTGACGCCAACACCGGTGTCATGCGTTCCAGACACTTCGGTTCGAGCACATCGTCGTCGTTCAGAAACTTTATGAATTCGCCGCTTGCCATATCGAGACAGCGTTGGTAGTTAAGCATTCCACCGCGCGGCGGTTCGTTGCGGTAATAGCGGCACGGCAAGCCTTCGGCGGCGAATCGAGCAACCAGCTGCTCGACCTCCGTGCCCTGACTGTCATCGCAAACGATCACTTCGCTCGCAGGATAGGTTTGCGCCTTCACGCTCGCCAGCGCCTCTTCCAGAAAGGTCGGCCTGTACGCCGGTATCAACACGCTGACCGCCGGCCGCTCACTCTCGGCACCGCGCTCCCGGCTCGCGAACTGCATGACAAGCTTCGAGCCGTTGCGGTGTTCGACACCCCTGAATCTCGCGATATCGCTCTCGCCCCGTTCAAAGCGACCTAACGGCACCAGTCCCGCCATACGGCCGGCGCGCAGAAGCTCTTCCTCATTGTACAACCACTGATGACCCCACTCGCGCATCGCTATGTTTAACATCTCGCAGCGGTTCTGGACCCAATCGAACCCCCGGCGAAACATGTCTCCGTCCCCGCGCCAGTCCTCCGCCCCGTAGCGCGCCACGATCGCATCGAGGTCCGGCATCGCCACTCGCACCAGACCGCCGGGCTTGAGCACCCGGCGACATTCGCGCAGGAAGAACAAACCGTCCCCCTGGGTGAGATGCTCCAGAAAGTGCTCACTGAAAATCCCCGAAACCGATCCGTCCGGAAACGGCAGACCGCGCCTCACATCCCACCGCAAATCCGCACCGCGTCCGATGTCGATATTCAAGAATCCCGTCAACGGGTAAGCGCCGCATCCCACATTGATGTAGAGATCGTCACCCAAGCGATTCCTCAAAAACAGTCGCTTCACTTCAACTCGCCCTCAATCGCCTGGCGATTTCATTTGAATGGTTTATCGTGCACTCGATGACATCGCATATCGCGTCCACGTCCGCTGAATCGACCGCCGTGCCGGTCGGCAGGCAAATCACCCGGTCGAGCAGACGCTCCGTCTCCGGAAGATTTCGCCCGGCCTCCGGGTAAAGAGTACGATACGGCTCCATACGGTGAGCCCCCGGATAAAAGTAGCGCCGGGCCCTCACGTTTTCCTTCCACAGGATATCGATCAGCTGATCCCGGGAAATGCCCCCCTCTCCCTGGGTGTAGTCCAATACGACATACTGGTAATTATTTTCCTCAGTCTCGTCATAACGAAGCAGCTTTATGCCCGGCAGGTTCCGCAACCGGCGCTCGTAATTCTCGTAGTTGTTACGGTTCGCCGCCACGAAGTCATCGAAACAATCGAGCGACACAAGCCCCATCGCAGCCGACATCTCGCTCATCTTGCCGTTTGTCCCAACGTGAATCACGTTATCCATGCCCGCGAACCCGAAATTTCGCATCAGTCGAACTTTTTCCGCAAGCTCACCGTTGTTGGTCAATATCGCGCCGCCTTCGAATGTATTCATGACCTTTGTGGCGTGAAAGCTGACAACCTCGGCGTCGCCGAAGCCCCCGATTCGTTTACCTCGATAGGTGCAGCCGACTGCGTGCGCCGCGTCGAACATGAGCTTCAGATCGTTTTCACTGGCGAGCGCCTCCAAGGCCTCGACGTCACAGGCCCGCCCCCACAGGTGCACACCGATAATCCCGGTCGTATGCGGAGAAATAAGCCGCTGCGCGGCCGACGGATCGATATTCTGAGTGGCCGGGTCGATGTCGCAGAACACAGGCCGTATCTGCTGCCATTGAAGAGCGTGCGCCGTCGCCACGAAAGTCGCCGACGGGACGATAACCTCGCCCTCCATGCCCAGGGCCCGGATCGCTATTTCCAGGGCGACTGTCGCGTTGCATGTCGCGACGCAGTGTTCCACACCCGACCAATCCGCGAATTGGCGCTCGAACTCTCGCACTTTGGGCCCGGCATTCGTCAACCAGCGAGACTCGAGGATATCGTCCAGATGCGCCACGAGCGCCTCGCGGTCGCCGACGTTCGGACGACCGATGTGCAATGGCTCCGGGAACAACGGGGCGCCGCCAAAGATCGCAAGCGAGTCCGGTGTCTCACGCCTACGCGCACGCGCTTCTTCCTTCGAGCGTGCCACTAGGGCCGTGCCTCCATTCCCGAAAACTCCGCATAAGCGCGCTCGATGTCTCGCGCCTCCCGTTCATCGACATCGACGCGATTGCTCAGCTTGAAGTTGCCGCATCCCTCATACACCGAAGGCAATGCCTCCCCGACCGAGCCGCATTTTTCGGCGAGCTCACGATAGGTCGCCTCGGGCGCTTCGCAGAACCGCTCGTAATCGACCACGAGCTTGCGGGACTCGGGAAGCGCTGCCAATTCGTCTTCAATTGCCCGGTTCAAATAATAGATTTGTCCGGCGACCTGGTGCACCGGGTCGAGATTCTTTAGTTCCTGATACTCGCGGGGTCGGAACGAATACCATTCCTCGACCGAGCCGGCGTAGTCACGGCGCGCCTTGAGCAGCGATTGAATATTATAGAATGGGCGCCGCCTGACATAGACGAAAATCGACGTCTCCAACAACTCCGCCACGAATCGTATATTGCAATTCACGATCATCGCCTTGAGCGCCAACGGCGCCTCGAACGCGGCCTCCAATGACGCGAGCTCCGATGCAAACCCGTTGCCGTCGACACGCGCCAGCTCCGCCTCATTGAACCAATGACGTTCGCCGTAGGCGAAGAACCGCCGCCAGAAATACCAGAATTCATGCGGCGCCATCAGCCCGGTCGTCTTACCCAGGTTCGATTCGAAACTGAATGTCGAATCCCGAATATCCCGAAATTCGTCCCTGAAGTTCAATTGCGGATCGGTCAACATACGCTGAATGAGCGCCCCGACATACGGCGCCGCATAAAAGCGCGACAGCAGATTGGTCGGATAGGCGAAATGGCCCAGGCTCGCCAACCATTGGAGCATGAGGGTGGTACCACTGCGTGGGCTGCCAACCACCAACAGGACTGGCCGTTTGGGTTGTTTGAAGCGATCGGCAATCCCCGCCTGGACGGGTGCCAGAAGAGAATTCAACTCCTGCAGTAACCGCTCCAGGTCCGGATTGCGCCGAAAAGCCTCTTCGCGGACCCGATGCTCTTTGTTATCGGACATTGTTCTTTGCACTCTGCTCCGGCATACGATACGCCGGAAAGAAACCGGTCGCAGCGCCCGCCGCCGAGCCGCTTAGTCGACCGTACTCCTCGCCGTCGACTATACGACCCCCGAAATATGCCGTGAGCTCAATATTCGACCAACCCGACTTAAATTTGGCCAGACCGTCCGCGCCTGCGCTGTGTACACCCGCTCCTCCGCCGAGATTAACATGCCTGATACCGAGTTCCTGAAAATGGGAAAGCGCATTCCACATCAGCGCATATGACGCGCCTTCCCGGTACCCCACCTCTGAATAGGCTGCCAGGTGGTAATAGGCCCTCCCCTGGGACAGAAACCATAACTGCATACCTACGACCTGGTCGGCTCGCTCCGCCGCGAACGCCACCAGACCAGGCACCGCAAGCTGCGCAGTCAGCGACTCCGCCGGAAACGCGGCTGGCCCTGTGACCCCATGGCGGCCTATGACGTTATCCTCGTACAGGGCCACCCAGGCCTGGGCATACTCCGACGGCCGCTGGCAGCGCGTCGTCTGCATGCGTCGGAGGGCCCGACGACTGTCGCGCTGATGATGCGCCGACGCAATACTCTCCAATGGATCCGATATATCGACGGCGTAGTGGGTTTTGAAGGGAATCAGGCGATCCGGAAAACAGAGGCGAAGGTCGCTTTCCGGCACCCCTGCCATGGGGTCTATCACGCATGCGAAAGAGACCAGGCTCGCCGGAAGCCCCTGCAGGTCCTGCTCCAGCGACGCCCAGTCGCTGCAGCACAATATCGGGTACGGCCCCATAGCATCGAACCGCTCCGATCCCGGTATAGCCCGCCGAATATACCAGCCACCGCTTCGCTGCAACGCACACACGTCCCCCAGGTGCGAAAACGAACGGGCATACGAGCCACTGCAGTAGCCGGTGACCGATACTTGATCGCTAGAACCGCTCACATCTGTTGCCCGGGGATCAACGGCGCTGCCTTCCAGCGACCCGCGAATTCCCACACATTGCCGCTGTCATAATTCCAGCGAACCGCCCAGGCGTATGGGCCGATTCACGCGGATCTCCCTTCGACAGGCAAGTATTCGGGGAACAACCTAAAGAGCAGTCTGTCTCTCTGAAGGATCGCTTCTACCGATTCAGCGTCCAGCCCGTCGTCCCGCTGTTCACCTGAATCGGACGTTCCCCCCGTTACGTTAATTTTCGCCGTCGTGTCGATAAACGCGAGCTCTTCCGGGGAAAATCCGATCTCGAGCAGAAACTCCTTCAATTCAGACTCCATATTTTCCTGATGAATGAACCGAATATTCTCACCCATATCAACTCGGAAGGTGTCGTTCCCAATGTATTCATCGTCGAGCTTTTTCAGAACCGCATCGGGGTCCTTAAAATAGAACTGAATGAATTGTATCGTATACAAGCCCACGTCTGCTTTTGGCCTAATTCCCCGCAGCCGGTTCGCCCTGCCATAAATGTGCATCATTTCGTAGTATTCCGAAAAGCTCAATTCCGGAAAATGCGGGTAACGCTCGAGAATTACGCTCTTGTCCACGGGGGGATGCTCCGCCCACCACCTGAAACGGTAGGCCGACCAGTATCTGGACAAGGGGTTCCGCGTGATTGTCAGTATGCGTTTGTGTCGATGAGCACTTGGAATCTGTCGAAGCGTGCCATGTTGATCTTTGATCCCATAGTGGAGATCTTCGTCAATTTTCGGCATTCTCAGATCTTTGACACTGCGCGGACATATTCTCAGCGCTTCCAGCGCCGCTCGCCAACGGGAAAGCCGCTGCGCATACAATTTCTTGATGACGTGCCTCGCAAATGAACTTCCCGTCTTCGGGAAATTCAACATCACAAAATCGTCAGTCACTATCACTCGTCTGCGATCACCGAATGAGATATGAGATAATTAACCAGAGAGCTAACACACGCTTCCAGATCTTCCCGCGCCGTGTTGACGGCCAGCTCCGGGTTCAGGGGCGCTTCGTACGGAGAGGAAATGCCGGTGAACTCCTTGATCAGACCCTCCCGGGCCTTCCTATACATACCCTTCACGTCCCGCTGCTCACAGACCTCCAGCGGCGCCTCGCAATAGATTTCGTGGAAATCCCCGTGCGGCAGGAGATTGCGGACGAACTCGCGATCCGCTCGAAAGGGGGAAATAAACGCAGTCAGCACAATGACACCCGCTTCCGTGAACAGCTTCGCCATCTCCCCGATTCGCCGGATATTCTCGCGGCGGTCCTCCTCCGAAAACCCGAGATCGCTGCACAGACCGTGACGGACATTATCGCCGTCCAGCACGAACGTGCGACAGCCCTTCTGGTGCAGCGCTTCCTCCACGGCATGCGCTAACGTCGACTTACCCGCGCCGGACAATCCGGTAAACCACAACACACATGACTTGTGACCGTTCGCGCCCTCGCGCCGCTCCCGCGTCACCGTCGCGTGATGCCAAACAATATCTTGTTCTTTCTTCTGCATATTTTACGATCTTAGTCCTGAGTCCTACGCACCCAGTCCTTATCTATTTTTTTCTGCCAACTGCCAACTGCAAACTGCCTACTGCCTACTCCGCCGGCAGGGCGGCTTCCTCACTCCTCACCCGCGCCGAAGGCGCGCACTGCCTACTGATGACTGCTAACTCCGTTTCTCCGGAACGGCCGCCAACTCCACCCGAAGGGCAGCCAGTCCTAAGTCCGCAGCACTCAGCCCTCCGGTGTCATTTCAAGCGGAGATTTCGAGATATTCCGCAAATGTATGCGGCTTTGGAATTTCCTGCCCTTCCTGCTTGAGTCCATCGATATGAAAGGCTATGGCTTCTTTCATTGCTTTCTCGACTTCCTTTCTAGACGCCCCGGTCGCCACACAACCCTCCAGATCAGGAGAGAATGCCGAAAACCCCGTCCCTGTCTCCTCGATAACGATAAGATATTTCATTCTTTCAGCCCCGCCTGCTTCAGAACGCTGTTTAGTGTGCCCGGCGCCAAATCGTCGCTCGCCTTGCCCGCAATCGTAACAATTCCCGATTTCGTGGGATGCTTATACTGCCGATGGCTCCCTCTCATTCTAGTCAATTGCCACCCATCCGCCTCAATCAGAGCAATGACTTGCTTGACTTTCATAGAGCTTCCTTCTCTCATCACCGCCCGTTTTAGGCGGCTCAGTCCTCAGTCCTACGCACCCAGTCCTTATCTATCTTCTTCTGCCAACTGCTAACTGCCAACTCCGCCCAAAGGGCGGTCGCCTCACACCTAACCCCTCACTCCTCACCCGCGCCGAAGGCCCGCGCTGCCTACTGCCTACTCCGCCCGCAGAGCGGCTTCCTCACACCTCACCCGCGCCTTAGGCGCGCCCTGCCAACTGCCCACTCCGCCCGAAGGGCGGCCCCCTAACTCCTCACCGATTCCACTCCCTCTCCCACCAGGGAGAGGGTCGGGGTGAGGGGATCTATGTCTTTTCAGCCCTCCGCCCTAAGCACTCCGTCCTATCTTCTGCTCCCATCTCCACGCATCCTCGATAATCGTCTCCAGCGCGGGGCGCTCCGGCTCCCAACCCAGTTCCTTCCGCGCCAGCGCCGCATCTGCGACCAGTATCGCAGGGTCGCCCGGACGACGAGGACTATCCACGACCGGAATCTCCCGACCAGTCACCTTTCGCGCCGTCTCAATAACCTCATTGACCGAAAACCCGTTCCCGTTGCCAAGATTGTACGCGGCGCTGTCACCCCCGCCGACCACCCGTTCCAGCGCAGCCAGATGCGCCTGACATAGGTCATTCACATGAATGTAATCCCGGACACAGGTCCCGTCCGGGGTATCATAGTCCCGCCCGAACACGTGAATCGACTCACGTCGCCCCGACGCCGCCTGCAGGACCAAGGGGATTAAGTGACTCTCCGGCTCGTGCCGCTCACCGATCCTCGCCTCCGGATCGGCACCGGCCGCATTGAAATAGCGCAGACTGACGGATCTGAGGCCATACGCGGAATCGTAATCCCCAAGAATCTGCTCGACCATCCACTTCGTTCGGCCGTAGGGATTCACAGGCGCCCGGGGATGGGTCTCATCAAGAGGCGCGTATTGCGGCTCCCCGTATACCGCCGCACTGGAAGAAAAGACGAATGCCGAGACGCCATTGCGCCTCGTCGCACCCAAAAGACTGATGGCATTGATGAGGTTGTTCTGATAGTACTTCGCAGGCTCCCGAACCGACTCCCCGACCTCGATATTCGACGCAAAATGCATCACCGCGTCGAAGCGCCCTCCCGAAAACACCTTATCTAGCCTTACGGAATTCGCCAAATCACCTTCAACGACCTCACCCCCAAGGATCGCGTCTCTATAGCCGGTGGAAAAATTGTCGTAGGTAACGACTTCATGCCCGGTGCCCAACAGCATCGCCACCATATGAGAGCCGATATACCCGGCCCCACCGACCACCAATACCTTCAAAGCATTCGCCTCACACCTAACTCCTCACACCTCACGTCCTATCGCTTTCTGCCAACTGCCTACTGATGACTGCCAACCCCGTTCCGCAGGAACGGCCGCCAACTCCCGCCCTGCGGGCGGGTCAATACGCATTCTTATGCGTAAACCCATACCGAATAGTCAGCAGGATAATCTTGATATCCAGCCCCAAGGACCAATTGCGGATATATTCCAAATCATAGTCCACGCGCTTCTGCATCTTTTCGACCGTATCCGTTTCGCCACGCCAGCCGTTGACCTGCGCCCATCCGGTTATACCTGGCTTGACGATATGACGCAGCATGTACTTAGGAACGACCTTTCTGAATTGCTCGTTGTGCGCTACCGCGTGCGGCCGTGGCCCGACGATCGACATACGACCCTGAAGGACATTGAAAAATTGCGGCAACTCATCCAGCGACGTCCGCCGAAGGAATGCGCCGACCTTGGTCACGCGCATGTCACCTTGGCGCGCCTGGGGCACGTCATCACCGTCTTGCATTACCGTCATCGTCCGAAACTTCCAGACCCAGATCTCATCGCCCCCGAGCCCGTAGCGACGTTGGCGAAACAGGACGGGGCCAGGCGAACTCAGCCTAATTGCCGATGCTATCGCAAGCATAGGCAGCCCGACCACTATAAGAATCAGTATACTGAGAACAATATCCTCTATACGCTTCACCATTCCGCCCAGGCCGCGGAAGGGGGTATCAAAGACGCTGACCACAGGTTGCCCCGCAACGTCCAACCAACGCGCATGCATCAGGTTAAACACAAACAGATCCGGGACGAGATAAACTGACGTGGCCGTATCGGACAGGCGATCGAGCAGACCCTGAATTGCCTCCTCATGGCGCATGGACATCGTGATATACACTCCGTCCAATTCCCCGTGCCGTGCCGCCACCACCACGTCGTCCAAGCCACCAAGAACCGAAAGATTTCGTTTCTCTATCGGCCGACTACCCCGCGCGAAACCATCATCATAAAATCCGACCACCACCATCCCCATGTACGGATTTTCTTCGATACTTTCCGCCAGCCATCGCCCAATGTCACCGGCGCCGACAATGGCCACGCGCCGGGTATTCCGCCCCATCTTCCGAGCTTCGCGGAGCACCAGGCGCACCAGCTTTCGCCAAAATACAATAGCAATCGGCGCCGCCACGAACCAGCTCAGCATTACCCGGCGCGAGAACACCTCTGAGGTCTTGGTCGCATAAGCGAGGAACAAAAGGACGAGGAGGACCCAGAACCAAGCATAGCCCACTCGCGCGGCCTCGGCCAGGAGAGATGCGCCTCGACGACCGCTGTAGAGGCCGTTGAGTTCAGCCAGAACAATGAAAAGCACGGGCGCCACTAGCACTGCGACGCTGTATTCGGAGCGCCAACGCACGTCGAACGCGTATATGAGGAGCAGCAGAACCCCGCCCACGACAATCCCGTCTGCCAAACGCTGGAACAGAGAGAACGCGGAATGGTGCGACCGAATAAACCCTTCCTTTGTCATGTCACGATTCTATCTGTTTTTCTTGAACCATTGATATCATGACCTAACCGCTAACATTCAGCCGACCTTTGCCCGCCTCTTCTAGATTCACAGTCCTGCTCTGCAGCACCACACAACATCGAATTTCGTGCCAGGACAATCAGTTACTGATGCGCGCACGCTTCTCCTCTTTATACCCTAGCGCTTCGTCCGCCTTTGCACCCGCCAACTCTTCTTCATACAATTTTGCATCGACGAGAAAACGGAACCAGAATGTTTGCAGCACGAAGAACACTAGCCCTGCCTTCCCGTCCAGAAAACCCCTACGCAGTATATACCGATAAAAAAACAATCCAAAGGCGCGCACGAAGGCTGGCGCGCGATAGTACAGGCCCCGCAAGCGCCGCTTACGCTGCACCGGCGAGCCAGACCACTTCCCCTGTATAATCGAGCTCCCTGACGCGTCGATAATCTGCCGGGCCTCCGCATCCGACCAGCGATTATGGCGAGCCGTCCATTCCGAGAGCGTCATTTGCTGGTCATCCACCATGCAATTTCTCAGCTTGCCCGCCTCTCCTTCAATATAAAAATGTTGATCGTACTCCCGGTCCTCGCATCGCCCTTTATCCCCGACGAACAACCGCAAGTGCCAAATCGGATACATTCCTCCGTGCCGAATGGTCCGCCCAAGAAACCGAACTCGCCGTGGGATGTAATATCCAGATATGCCATCGGCCGGGCTCTCATCCAAGCCCTTCATCTCGTTAATCAGCGCCTCCGAGAGATATTCATCCGCGTCAAGGTGAAGCTGCCATCGGTGGCGCAGCGGCAGATTGTCAATGGCCCAGTTACGCTGGACCGCATAATTTTTGAACTCATGCTGGACCACCTCAGCGCCCATGCGCCGCACGACATCGACCGTGCCATCCGTACTGTAAGAGTCGACGACATAAATATCGTCACTCACGGACTGCGCCGCTTTTACTGTATGTTCGACTGTCGCCGCCGAATTGAATGTCAAGATAACGACTGAGCATTTCATGGTCTGGCGACTAGCTTTCGCGCGCGACATACCATTGATTTCCAACTCCATTGGACTGCTCCTATATTTTCGTTCGTCTATTCACCCCAATGATCGCGGTCAACCAGATCGGCCAGCGCGATCCCTGCATCGTTACTGTGGCAGTCCGCCATATTTCCCCTTACCCGCACCGGATGCTTTAACGATCTTCCGTGCACCAGAACGATACGCAACCACGGCCTCGTATTCCCGCGTTAGCTGATCGACTATACGGGGCCATGCGAACTGCTCCCTAGATACTCGGCGTCCCACCTTTCCCATCAAGCGCCTGCGTTGCCCGTCACCTAGCAGCGCATTGACCTCATCAGCAACCTCAATCACATCGCAGCGTGTGACAGCGCCCGCCCCCGCTTTCCTAATTACGTCTTGAATATTCACTTGATCCGAGACGACGACGGGGACGCCACAGGCCATCGCTTCAACCACTGTAAGTCCGAAGTTTTCCGTATAGGATGGCAATGCAAATACATCCGAATCGACGTAAGCGTGCACAACGTCATTTCCATCCAGATGCCCGACAAAATGAACACTGTCTTCAATTGCCAGGTCTCCCACCCATGCCCGGACCCGACGGCCATATCCCTCGTTGTCAGGACCAGCAATCACGAGCTGCGCGTCGCTATGCGCGCTTTTAACTCTTGCAAACGCTGAGACAAGCGTATCCAAGCCCTTCTTGAAATGTAATCGGCCGAGAAACAAGACGAGCGGAAGATCACCAATCCCCAGTCTCGCGCGAAATGCGCCCCTGGCCGGGAGGTCCTCAAATTCTTCCCAGTCAATCCCGTTCGGCACCACGACTGTTCTTGCCTGCAGCCCGAGGAAGCTTGCCCGTTCTTTCTCCGCCTGCGCGGTAAATTGAATTGCATCCGCACGCCTCAGATTCGGACGGTCAAACCAGCGTTCATAGACTCTCTTCAAGAGGAGACTATGCGCACTCGTTCGATATAAGTAAGGGTCCAATGCGCCGTGCGGCCGAATGATGTACGGTATCCCACGCTTTCGCGCCAGATACGCGGCATACGTCGGCGGAAAACGGTAAAGGCCGTGGACGTGTACCAAATCAAACCGCCCTATATTTTCCCTTAGCCATCGTCGCATGCCAAAAGAGACAAGAAGCGTGGGCATTTCTGTCGGGAAGGCGTGAAAGTCAACGCCCGGTTCAAACGCTGATCGCAGGACATCCGCCTCAATCACTGTTGACGTCGGATTGCCGCGATCGCTCACGCAGATGCTAATCTCGTGCCCCGCCCGCGCCTGGTAATTGGCCAGGTTGTAAACTACGTTGGTCGGGCCCCCGGATGTTTTCGCCAACGTACTTACGACATGTAGGATCTTCATCGCTAATCCTATTGACGATCCGCGACTCGAGGCAGCCCGCCCGGTTCGCTTCCCCGCGGCTGGCCCACGCTGTATCCCGTCATACCCAATATCCGTCCGACACTTTGTTCGACCTCTTCTATGCTAATCGAGCGAATGCACTCCTTGTCACGCTCGACGCATTCGCTAAGGCGACACCCCTGACAGGGCCTTGAATGGTAGATGACCTGGTGCGCGTCACCATACGGAAACCATTCTCCCGGCCAGTTGCGCGCGCTGAAGATCGCAACACAGGGCGTCCCCACCGCGGCGGCCAGGTGCATTGGCCCGCTGTCGTGGCCCAGATAAAGGCTCGCAACTTTGAGCACAGCGGCGGACATGCGTACGCTGGTCTTCCCGCACAGGTTGAAGGCCTCCCCCGACCAACACCCTGCCAACTCATCGCTGCGCGCGAACTCGTCCGTCGAACCAAGCATAACCAACACCCAGTTAGTGAGTCGCCCGTTGAGCTGTGACAAAAGACTCGCCCAGTTGTCATCACCCCAATCCTTCACGTCCACCTTCGCCCCAATGCTGACCGCCAAGATCGGCTTACCGGCAACTGGCCCGCCAACTAATGCCCTTGCAGCGTCAATTTCCTGCCCCGTGAGGTCGAGACTGAACGCTCGCTCCTCATCAAGCTCCCCCGACCCGAGTTCTTCAAGACGCCGGAGCAAAGTCGCACCCTTGAACTCGAACCGCCCTTCCGACACCTGCCGCGGACGACCCTCGCCATATGAGGTCGGCTTTCCGACAATCCGCCTGATACCGCACAACCGAAAGAATATTAGATCGCGCAGGACTCTCCAACGCCCCCTCGGTTCCGCCAAATACACAAGCACGTCGGGCTTGTACTCGCGTATACGCTGCCATAACCGCCAAATCGCACGGATATTACGCGTTCTCAGTGGGTACTCAATATATTGATGTATTAGGCCAGTGTTCTCCAGCACCGACGACATACCTGCCGCTTTTGCGTTCACACTGTAATTCGTAAGCATACACCGTTGCGCACCAGGGTATACCTTTGCAACGAAACGGACAGCAGGCAAGGCCACAATAGTGTCACCTAACGAACCGAGTCGGTAAATCATGATTCGTTGCCGCCCACTCATCAGCCACCTTTTACGTACGTCCTACGAGAAGAAGGTGGCATCCACCGCCACCGTCTACGCGACGCGACCATAATTCCAATAAACACAACCGTAAGCAGTGGGAAATTTCGGAGCACTGCAGCCAGGTACTGGCCGAAATCTCCTTGGTGCCCATACACAATCACAAAGTCGCAAAAAAAGAATATTCCGAAGACATTCCCCTGCAACTGCCATCCGATTTTTTTGAACGCGACTAGAAACAAGGTGAACACACCGAATGGAACGAACAGAACGCCAGCCCATCCGTAAGCCGCATACACTTGCCCAGCCAACGGAAGCGTCGGGTATTTTCCGGCATTGGGCCCGATAAGACCAAGCCCTCGCAGCACCCGATACGCTTCGCCTTCTGCCGGCTTTTCCGGATAGACAATGGCTGGTACTAAGCGGACCAAGGCCGGCCACAACACAGCGCCGCCACGCTCCCCCTGTTCATCTACCTCGGCGATAACCGGGTCTATTTGTTGGACAGATGAGTAGCGCCCCGTTAGCATCTGCCCGCGCCCACCACCTCCATAATAATTATAGTAACCGTGACTAAATACGCTCTCCGCTCGCTCTTTCGCGCGCGTCAGCGCCTTCCCGTTGAATATAACCGGCGCATCATCAGCAATTAACGCAATCCTATCCACGAGCGGCATATCGGCCTCACCGAGGCTGCGCCAAACGTGCAGCATAGGAGCAAGAATACCTACGAAGAAGGTGCCCGCCACCGCTATCACCACAATGTAACGAAATGCGAGGGCCCGCTGATAGAACATTACGGTAGCGAAGTAGCTGACTACCGGCAGTGCCGCAGCGGTTTTATGGCTGGTAAGCAGCCCCAAAAATACGCAACTGGCAAGCATAGCTACCAACGTACCATCTAACGCCCAACGCTTCTGATCGTCCTTGAGTAATAACGCCGTGCGGGCAATCACTGCCATCGGCAAGAGATGCTGTAATAGCGATGCCCCCCCAACACCAGCACTCGAAGCCGCCTGCAAATATTGAGTCATAAACCAGGCCGAAATCCCGATCCAATAACACCCCCAAGAGAGCCAATTAAGCGTGCGCACATCCGATATTGGATGAAGGAGTGATTTGCCAACACTAATATGTTTCACAACCACCAAGGCGCATAGCAACTCGGCAGTGCAAACCGCCACGATTAGATACGATTCCATCGGCACTCGGAGGTTACTGTCCAGTGGCTGCCCCATCAGAGTCTTTACGTACATTGGCACCAACACATTACCCAACAGATAAAAGAGCAGGAGCCAGGATCCACCATTGAACATCCCAGCTAACATAAAGCCAAACAATCCGATCATGATCGTAACGACTGCGGTAAGGACAGCCGACGTTGCGCCCCCAATTAGCAACTGCATAACAGCCCCAAACAATGCCGGCATCCCCAGCCAAAACACAACGCGACCGGTGTTCAACTGCATCGCAAGATTTCGCTCCCGTCAGCCATATCCATTGCCCACCGTTAGGCCCCGTCCTTCAAGGAGCCAGATGCCTTAGCGATTTACGAAATTTACTTCCGCGCTTCGACATACAAAGAGCCCGCCTTATATTCTTTTCCGTTTTCGTCCACTTCCAGCCCGTAGTCATCCCACCGGGGTATAGCACTCCTATTGTGATCTTCCACCCAGACCTCCCGGTATCCCAAATTAGCCAATTTCACGGGAAGATTTACTCTGTCATACATCCATTGATGAGTTTCCCCCCTCCGTCGCGCATCCCCCAGAATCATATTTTCAATAAGTCGTCTAAACCTCCCTTGTTGGCCTGTCCCGAAGGCCTCTCTCCGGACCGATTGTTCCAATAACGCACCAACATAGTCATCATGGTTCCGTGCCTCCGCCAAATCGTTTCCACACCGTGCGATATGTGCCAGATATGCGTTACAGACTCTCTCTAAATCGGGTACCACAATCCGATGAATTCCTCCTGGCTTAAGCACACGTTTCACTTCTAGCAAGAACGCTTCGGCGACGTCCCGGTCAAGGTGCTCTAGCATGTGCGAATGGTAGACGGCATCGACACAACCGGACGAAAACGGAATACCTTTCGCGACATTGTGAACAACAATATTGTCCGGAAGAGCGTTGAACCTCTCCAGCCGCTTGCCTCGGATAAAAAGCGGCACAATTGGTCGGACGACTTTCCGCCGTCGCAATCTCAATAATATTGACCAGTCAATATTAACGACCTCCGGCTGGTCACTGGTCTTTGTCCCACACCCAAGGTTCAGTATTAACATGTCGGCTCGTAGGCCTCGTCCAAGATCGTTCTTGAGAAATGTACGCTCAACGAGTCCCCGTTATCACTTAATTGCGACCGTCAGAAGATTCTGACTGAATATCGCACTTCGCCCCCTATCGCCGGTCTCAATCGCCAAATAGAGGCGCAAGAGTAGCCGAAGCGCCTTCCATAGCATCCATCGAATGCCACTCGTTACACCGTGGGGTATCGGCTCGTCCTCGTACGACGTCACGTCGGAAAACTCCGACGAATAGAGCACCTGCGCAATCGACGTCCGAGTGAACGCCATTTCATGAGTAAAATCCCAAAATCGCATTCGAGCCCCGAACGGTGATTCTGCGTTAGGCGCATGGATGAGCCAGCGCCCGCCCGGCTTCAGCACGCGACGAACTTCATCAACCACGCGGATTAGTTCGTCTCGTGCAAAATGCTCGATAACATCGAACATAATAATGCAGTCATGCGACTCGCTTTCGAGCCCACTCAGCGTGCCCATCACATCGCCACCATCCACACCTTGAATTCCTAAGCGATGTGCAGACTCCACTTGTTGCGATGAACCGTCTACGCCGCGCACTTTGGTGTATCCTGCTTGTCGGGCGAAATAGACCAGCGCGCCGTGCCCACACCCCAGGTCCATGATGGTTGCGTTGTGATTCTCCGGAAAATGGCGTTGAATTAATCGCCTAATGTACGGCGCACGCGGCTCAAAGCCTTCCACCGAGCTGGGCGCCACAGAATTCTCTCGACCATCGACGTATTGGCCGTATATGCGCTCCCGATACAACTTGCTCACAGCCAATTCTCCCCCATGAAATACCACGTATCCCTATATTTCAAGGACACTTCGCCCAGCCACGCCTCAGGTTCTTTTCGCCATGACGCTTTTAACCAGGAAAAGCGGAGGTCTCGCAACCAGCGATGCCCACCCAACAAATCGTTCCCCGCTAAGCATGAACGCTTCTGGCAAGATCCAGGCAACCATGACAACCTCAAAGAGGGCAATCGCGAGGCCAGCCCCGGCTATGCCGATGTGGTCGACGAGCACTGCAGTTGCGACTAGAAGACCCAGGTTTGCCGCAAGGAACACGACCGCGGCGCGACCATGTCTATTCGTTGCATACGAAACCATCAACGCCGAAAACCAAATGCTATGCGCCACCGAAGCCAATAAAAGTAGCGCATAGAGCTGCACGTCGAGCTCGATACGTCCGGTGGTCCATATATTGAGCAGCGGCGCCCCAATAAACCAGAGAACGGCACACGCCGGCACCGCCATCCACAACGTAACCTGGCTCGATCGCTTTAGCATATCGCGCATATCCGCAAGACGCCCACTGCCAAAAGCCAGCGCCATCTCCGGCTCGACCAATTCTGCGACGATCAGTACCGGCTTCAAGGCACTCCGACAGAGCGTTCGAATACTCGAAAAGACAGCAACGGCTGACGGCCCTAATACCAGACCGACTACCAGGCGCATCCCCTGAATGTTGAGAGCCCGGCCTAAAGGAAATGCCATCGAAGCCATTGAGGGGCGAACTAGACTCATTACGCGTGCCGAAGACGCATGCGACCACCCGAATCGGAGCCACGGTGCAACTCTAGGCAAATCGATCAGGAATACAACGAGGCCCATAGCGCGCCCAACCGCCAGCCCCGCAGCCGCCCCTACCGGGCCGGCGCCCATCACAATCGCGGCGCCCATCCCTAGGAAATCTAGAAGATACATTGCCGCAACTATGAACGTTCCTCGACCGTATTCTCCTTCACACGAATACCCACCGTAAATCAAGCCACATTGAAAACCCAACACTACTTGACCTGTTAGCAATAGAACGATCGCAGACAGTTCGCTATTCGAGATGCTTGTGAAGTGTAGCCAGCTGGCGAGCGGAGTCGTATTGGTAATTACCGCAGCCAAACCCATCATGCCAACTGACAGAATCAGCAAAAGAACCCACGTACTTTGAAAGACCGCCAGAGCCCCCTTCTGATCATCACCGCCTTTCCGGATGGTCATTTCCCGCTGCGCCGCCCCTGTGAATCCGCCGTCGGCCATCGCGAGGTAAGCTGGAATTGCCGCCACCATGAGCCATTCTCCGTAACGAGCGGTCCCCCAAAAGGAAAGAAGCAGCGGCACCTCCGCCAAACGAACAAAAACGTTAACAGCCTGCTTGACCCCTTGCGCACCTAAGCCGCTGCGCAGACGATTGACGAGCCGGCTACGGTCATGCATCACAGGCGGCACTCCGACAGTGCATCTACCCACCATACTGATGAGCAGATAACAAAGAAATCTATGCCTTGTTTACGGACCACGGCTCTTTTCCGTACGAGCGCACCTGGTCACGCGCGCTCCCAATAGACTCGATTAAAAACGCCGCAAGAACCGCGAGGAAGACTCCTAATACCCCGAACAAAACCAATACCACTCGCCGCGCCATCCCGGTGGGTTGAAATGACTTGTAGGGCTCGCTTAGCGCACGTGTTTCTCTAAGGCTATCGAGTCGAGACTTCAGTTCAGACACATTTTGCTCTTGCAGCGAGATGTCTCGTTGGTTGTCATTGGCAATCTTAGTCAGCTTATCCTGCAGCGCAGCAATCTTCTGCTTGTGTACTTCGCTCTCCCGATTCAGTGTCGCAATCTTGTCCTGAAGCTGTTGTCGTAGATTGGGCTGTGTCACCTCGAGCCGTTCTTGCAGGTCAGCCAGGCGGCGCTGACTTTGGAGAACTTCGTTGCTCACCATTAACGTCGTCAATGCCGTCGCTTCATCGCGCGCGCTCTTGAGCGCCTTACTCTGCGCATCGCGATTGCTCTTCAATCGGCTCTGTATCTGATTCACCTGCACCTTGATGATCCTGTCCGCATTGTCAAGACGCTTGTCCTTGGATTTCAGGAAACTAATTTGCTCCTTGATGTTATCTATCTGGTTCTGCTCTGAACGGATAGCTTGCTCAACATCCAGTTTCTTAAGCTTCAAATTCGTCGGATCTTGCAGCGTTTCAAGTTTGATGGATGCTTGCGCCAGCCGGGCTTTGTAGCGAGCCTGAACAGCCTGCATAATGCGCTGATGGTCATCGACGAGTTTCCCGACGACATCCGCAATCATTGCTTTATACGCTGCGCCCTGCTGATCTGTCCCCTTGCCTGCGATCTCGATCAACTGGCTCTTTTCCGGGATGGATGCGGTTAGCTGAATTTTCCTGGGATCCAGCTGGTGCTGCGTTGTATACGCTTGAACAACGGATGGGATAAAGCTTTTCTGGAGCTTTGCCAGCGCGGTTTCCGGAGTATCGATAAGCTTCGTGTCGAGACCATGGCCAGTGTCAACGACCGTTGTCCCGATCTCGACGGTAGCCGCATACCGATATTCTTTTGGCTTTAGGAGGGCGACCGCCAGGCCGACTACGAGGCTTAGAACGATAATCGCCAGAACGAGCTTCCTGTGCTTCCAAAGGACCAGCCACAAGTCGACCAGGCTGATTTCGTCGTCCGCCACGCCGGGGGAAGAGGCCGGCGCAGACTGACCGGTGGTGGTCCGTTCGCGTTCTAGAAAGGCGGGATCGTTCATTAAGCTATTTCCTTGCTCAACCCAGGATCTCAGCCGAACCTGGTAGGGGATCGGTGGGGGGTCCAGCACACCTTCTGCGCCCATTTGGGGGTAGGCGTTTTTATACGGTACCGTGTCCAAGCTGGTACCGTACAACCTGACCAAGTCAGGCAAATTGGCGAAAGAGTCAGAGTGTCCCAAGTCGCCCCGGGCAGATCAGCGGAACCTTGCCCACTGCCAACACACGGTGCAATCGATCCCTTAGGTACGCTGACCATTCTTATGCAGGGGTACAGCAATTCTCGTACCATTTCCCTGTGCCTCGCTGTGGCACTACGCTGCCTCCGGCTCGTGGGACCGCCGTACCGCGCGGCACGACTACGTTCGGGGCAGAATTCTATTTTGTGAACTGTGTCACAAATTTAGACGTATCCCTTCCCGATAACAAGGAATTAAGGGGAAATTAGCACCTCGAATGTGCACTCCTGCCCCATTCGCGTGCGTAGGCGGAGCGAGTCGGCAACGCGCTCGCCAAGACCGTTTCACCGTAACTCTTTGATATTTAGTGTCGTTTTTTGGAAAGGAGGGACCGGAGAAACCGTGAAGGGCTCCGCTGGGTGGCGCGCCATCGACCATAGCCCACCGCGGCGCGCCGACGGCGCACGTGGGGGGACTCTCGTCAGTCCGTTCCCCGGCGTTCCTGCCGAACAACCTTCGGATGAACCAGAGATGACAGTGTGTCTTGAAGACGGCCCAATACTCTGTTGGTCTCCCAGTGGTCTTGCGCATGTCGCCGCGCGGCCTGCCCCAAACGCTCGCGGAGCTGGCGCTCCGACGCCAGTTCGACAATCGCCTCGGCGAAAGCCTGCTCGTTCCCGGGCGAAGTGACGCGCCCCGCCCCCGTCACCACCCGGCCCACCTCAGCCTCCTCGTGGGCGGTGGCCACGACGGGGCGGCCGCTGGCCATCATGCCCGTCAGTTTGGAGGGCATCACCAGATCGGCGGCATCGGCGCGCTGGGGCAGCAAATGGATATCGGCGAGATTCAGGAGATCGTTGAGGCGCTCAAAAGGCTGAAGGGGTAGCCAACGGACATTGGCCATTTCGCGCGTTTCTTCCCGCAATCGGTCCGCCGCTACGCCCTCCCCACACAGGACAAACACCAACTGGGGCATATCCACCAGCCGTCGAGCCGCCGACACGATGAGCTCGAGACCCTGCTTGCCGCCCATGTTGCCGGCATAGAGGGCGACGACAGTGCTATCGTCGATGCCCAGTTCCCCTCGCAGCGGCGATGGACTCTCCATGGGCCGAATGGTCTCGGTATCCACCCAGTTCGGGAACACGGCTGGCGGGACAGGCGCCTCCAGCTTCTCCTGCAGCCGCGCCGCCATCGCCGCCGAGATAGTCGAGATACCGGAGAACAGCCGCTTGATGCGCTGCTCCAGGCCAAACGCCAGTCGGCTCATCCAGCCGGGACGCAACAGGCCCAGCGCAAAAGCCGCGTCGACCTCCAGGTCCTGGACGTGAAGCCAGGACCTGGCCTTGGCCAACCGGGCCGCCAGCAGCGCCGACGGGGCGCCCATGAACGGCGGCTCCATCGCCAGCACGACATCGGGGCGCCAGAATGCGTGACGGATCAAGCTAGGAGTGCTCGACAGCACAAAGCTAAAGAGATGCAGAAGCCGGGTCAGGCCGCCAGGCCGACGCGGTACCCAGACCGGGCAGCGCCATACGCTGACTCCGGCGATGCGTTCCTTCGTATACCACCACCACCGGTAGCCCTGCGAGACACGCCACCGGGGGTAGTACGGCGGGCCGCAGACGACACGAACTTCGTGTCCGCGCGCGGCCAGCCACTCGGCCATCTCCCCGCTGTATTTTCCGACCCCCGTCAGTTCGGGCGCATAATTGAGGCTGTAGAGCAGGATCTTGAGCGGCCGAGCGTCGCTCACACCGCCGCCCGTTCGAACATGAAATCCGCCTGGACGGCCTTTCCGTCCTTGTCGAAGCCGAGGTTGTAAACACCGATCAGCTTCAGACCATGGCCACGCAACCAGGCAATGACGTCATCCGCGAGCGCTTGCCCTTCATACAGCGTCCTGAAAGAACATTCGCAGTACACCCACGAAAAAAGCTCCAACAGCGGCTCGCAACCCCGCAGGGCCTCCAGTTCGAAACCCTGCACATCCAGCTTCAGCAGCGCCGGCGAAACGATCTCCTCCGGATGCAATACCTCCTCGAGGCGCCGAACGTCGACCGGCGCAGTCCCCGCCTCCTCTGTCCCCGGAAAGATACGCGTTTGTTCGCGGCCGATCGGTAGCAACGATGACGAATCATCGCGTGCGGAGACATGCATGTCCACCCGAACGGCCTCCGGCCCAACAGCCGCCTCATGAAGACTCACCTGCGGCTCATTAGCAAAGACCTGCCTGAACACACGCGCCGGACCCGGGAGCGGCTCGAACGCCACGATCCTGGCATCGGGGTACGATGCTCGCGCGGCCAAGGCGAATTGGCCCCGATTCGCCCCGATATCAACCACCGTTTTACACCCGAGCCCTTGCAGCGCCGCCTCATGCTCGACTGACGCTGCAACCCTGTGCCGCAGGAAATTCGCGGCGTAAACTGGGCGCGAAAATATCTTAAGCGCTTTAATGAGCTTGTACATCGCCTAGTGCGTCATCTGAAGGGCTGCACTTGATCTTAATACTATCCCTGAAATAAGTGCTCGCCACGACATTGCCTATTTTCCCCACAGCCCCCACCAAGTGACCCGATTGTCAGTCTTCATTGGAATTCTCCGCTCAAACCCGCCGTTCGCCCATCGTCCAATTATGATTGAAAACGCCAGCATCATGACGATCCAAGGGCTCCACAACGCACCTGTCGACAACGCCGCCATCAGCTGCGCCACTGCCACAGGCGCAATCACCAATCCCCGCCATGTAAGCAGTCCTACATACCCGATCACTCCTACTACTATAAGTACACCAACGGCTCCAAAATAGTACATAACGAAGAACGCACTATTATCGATGTTCGTGCTGCTCCCCTTCACCCAATTCGTCATGTAGTCTTTGTGTTTGATGTATTCTACTTGCCCGACCGGATGACCAAGAGGATATTCCGGGAGGGAATCCCTTAGCAACTTCACAGGCGCCACTATCCTATAATAAATGGACGTGCCGGGCTCGCCCGCATGCTCCAGCCTGTCTCCCAAATATGCAGAGCTTTGCCACGAAATGAGCAGTCCGACAACGAGCGCTGTGCCCACAACTGTAGCCAGCAACCATTTTGCTCGTATTGTTGCTCGCCTCAGGACATTGATAATTACCGCCGCCCATACGCCGATAACGCTCAAGATGCCGGACAAACTGACCGTCATCAAGCCCGCAATGCTGAATAGCGCAAACTCGAAACACGAACGTCGACTCTTTCCGCCGGTCTGGCATTCGCTTAGCCAAGCCAGTGCAGCCAGATATCCCATCATCCAGCCTGCAATCGATGGCTCCGAAAAGACCCCATTCGGCCGATACAGTCCGCCAATTTCCCCCGGGACGTAGATATGTCGCCCGGGCCCAAGGGGCGTCAAGGGGCCGAGAGGCGACCGAAGCCACGAAACCTCCAGTCCATTCCAAAACACAGCCTGCAAAATAATGACTACCGCGACGACAGCGCCGGCCCATCGAACATACGAAAGCGCTCGCTCTAGTCGAACGTTGCTCAAGTCGATTTCGCCTGTCGTTATGGCTATCGTCAGGAGCAAATTAAAGAGCAAGGCATAACTTTTCGCAAACTCGAATTTGTCAGCCGCAGCATACCCCATTGCGAGCGCGTAGAGAGCGAAACCTCCGACGAGGACCAGCACCCGCACATTCAAGGCCACCCGAGGAAGCAAAAGCAATACAAACGCCGCGTTCGATAGCGCAGCGATGTCGATCGGAAATCCGAGCATGTATCCGAACGTCACCTGCATCCAGATGATGCCGATCGGCCATACACGCTCCAGATATCGGATACCTAGCCAATTTACTATGGCAGGTCGGTACCCAAACAACGTTATTGACTCCACGCGATTCTTCCGCGTCTGCAGCGGCCCATCACTATGCGAGCCTACGGGCATGCCATATTCCCTATATTCAAAACAACAATCTCAACTGCGCCCCTGCAATAGATCCTTTCATCTGTGCGCCACATATTTCTTGTTCTGACGCCACGCGATCCATTTTCGCCTTAGCATTGGAAGCTCGAAACTGGCGTAAAACCATCCATAGATCATCGCAAGCGCATCAGCCAATATTCGTTTTCCGCTTGAGGGTGCTGCGTCGATTGCGGCGAACAACTCGGTTTGTTCATACCCCATAATCTCTAAGCGCTTCGGACCTAACCATCTCAGGTAACGCTTAGACCACCATTTTCTCAGGGGATTATTGATTACGGTCATCCATTTCTCAATTGGCTCGGTTGCCAAATGACTGTATCGTCGGCGTCCCACTTGATCGCCCATGGCCCCGTTGAATTCAACTTCTTGAAATGATTGAAACGAAGCCTCGTCCCAGTCCAACTCGAGATAATGGAACATCCCCCGCCATGCCTCTACCCCAGCCGCGAGATCCTCAAATCGGCATGTGTAGGCACCGTCTCCATGTCTTTCGACAGCAGAGACCAGTGCGGGCAGCCCAACAAAAAGGTCCACAAATATTCTGTGTATATTCCATTGACCAGGTCGGCCCCACGTCTCGATACTCGAAGCGATGATTGCCAACGGGTTTCGCCATAGATAAATGAATTTCGCGTCGGGAAATACATTATGAATCTCCTCCGCGATAAGGCTATATCTCGGAGTTTTGTCTAAGAAATACCTACTTCCATCGGCGCTCGCGGCCGCGTAGATATCTCCCGCGAATCGCCGCAAGGCTTGCTCATAGCCTTTCAAGCCTCCAGGCAATTCCTCAGTGAACTCGCGAACCGCTGACACCATCGTTTGGTAGTCGAAATCTGCACATTGGCCTTCACCGCGGAGAAGGCCAAAATGCGCAAGCAGAATTCACGGTTCTGCAGCCGTCGATATGTCCTGCCTCGTCGCCAACACACGCTGCACAAGCGTCGAGCCGGACCTCGGCATCGAAAACAGAAAAATCGGTATGACGGTCCGCACTGGGGGACTTCCGGCCGTTTCCGCCAACCCGACGTCGGTTACCACCCTATCGTCCAAGTATACCTGCTCGAATCTTTAACCGACGAAACACGAATATCGCCAACACTGCATTCCATACCCCAATACTCACGGCACTCGCCAGCGCTGCGCCATTCATACCCCATATCCGAACCAGGGTGAAACTCAGCACAACATTGATCACCACCGAAAGCATAAGTCCTCGCGCTGCATCTCGCTCATATCCTGTCATTGTCAGCAAGAGACCAACGGAACCCATCGCGACATTGATCAGCTGCCCGAAGCTCAAAATTACGAGGGCGATATGGCCCGCTTTAAAGGTTTGCCCGAACCAGCCAAGAATTGCTGTTCCAGACATCATAAAATACCCAACCAACAGCAAGGCGACCAAAAACGCCCCTCGCGCGCTGCGCGTAATTATCCGCTGTAGTTGAGCGATTTCACCCTTCGCGTAGGCTTCGGCAATGATTGGCGCGAGTGGCATATTCACAACAACCAACAGGAAAGCGACGATGTTCGACAACCGCCTCGCGACATCGTAAACGCCGAGCGGTTCTTGTCCTGATACCGTACCAAGTACCAATGACGAGATTTGATCGTTAAGTACGGCCGCCATCGTAATTATCCACATCGGCCCGGCACTACGCAGCCAGCGCCGAACGTCGTATTCGGGCAAAATTGAAAGGCCCGGGGTCGGCATGCGCTGCCGCGCTAATAAAGCGCCGTACCCCAACGCTAAGCTGGCGGCGACGCTGTACGCGAACATCGCTCCCGGTGGGGTGGGCTTAGTTACAAATGAAATGCCAAGCACGATCAATAGGAACGCACTTGGCATTAATAGAAATTGAGGTCGTTGAGCCGCTACGGAATAACCTAACCCTTGTATCGCACCCTGCTTTAACCGCAGCAGCGCGAGAATTAATACGAGGGGGATCGCCACCCAGAGGGTTGAACGAGTTACATTAGGAAAATTGTGTCCAGCTAATGCAATTCCGGCGCCGGCTGCCGCCATAACGCAAGCACTGCCCACAAGTACCAGCAAGGTGCTCCATCTAAGAATACCGCGTTGCAGACCCCACTCTTCGCGCGGCCTGCACCGCGCCATCTCCCGAGTCACCAACACGTCCAACCCAAAGACCGCAGACAATGCCAACACAGTTGCCCACGATAAGGCATATACGAACGCGCCGTAGCCGGTCGCACCGAGCAAGTGAGCGAGCACAACCCCCATTAGGAGTTGCAGCACCGCAGCGCCAGCCTTCAAGACCGCCGTTCCGGCCACTCCCCGCGCCATATGCGCGGCCACGCTAACTGAGCGGCCCTTCACGACCGCGGCTTTATCCCTTTAACCAGCAGAGAGAAGAACTCGCAGACCAGGCACCCCTTTCCTACTTCTGGCCTCAGTCGCGTCAATCACTAATGGCGGTTCAAGGCTCTGCGGGATGGCCATGCGCTCATCGCCGTGACAACACCTGTCACAACCAGCCGCCTAACGATACTAACAAGACGTAACCAGAGGGGTTGCTTTAGAACATCCCGCTGTATTCTGTATGGTTCCATCAACAATTTGCCCTTCATCTTATGGGAGGTATCTCCCCCGCGGAATAGAGCAAGCGCACCGCGGACGTAGGTTGCTCGCACACCGCGCTTCATTAGTGCCGCGATCAGATAATAGTCTCCACAGACATCGAACGACAAATCGTAGGGAATATCGCGCAAACACGCTCTTCGGTAGTAGGTCGCCTGGTGATTTGCGGGCAGCCCGTGCCATATGGCCCGCTCCGCCTGCCGAGGTGAGCGGTAGAAGCCAATCCCATTCTCGAACAAAACTCGTGCCCCACCAAACACCACGTCTGTTCTGTTCTGCCCCGCACTAATAGCACTTTCCACAAGACTTAGACTTTCCGGGCCAGCAAACTGGTCACCTGCGTTCATAAAGACCACATACTCTCCCCTCGAAAGCGAAACCCCTTTATTCATAGCATCATAGATCCCGGAATCCTGCTCCGAGACCCAATTCGAAACCAAAGGATCGCCGTTCTTGAGATATTCGACCAGCCCGTCCTTTGAGCGACCATCGACGACGATCCATTCGAAGGATGGCCCTGTGAGGGCCGCGATACTCCTTCGCGTCGCCTGGAATCCTTCGATGTCATTGAGCACCACAGTAATAATTGAAAATTCAACGAAAGAGGCCGAGGGCTCGAGCCGGGCCACTTCGATGTTATTCATATTTGGCATATTCGATGTTCCGAGCGATCAATTTTGGCGTTCGCCGCCACCATACGGCTAGCCAAAATACCTGGTAAGCCGATTCTTCACCCGGTTCCATGGCGATTTGGCAAACATGAGGTCGTTGGTAAGCTCATCCGCTCTTTTGTCCCGCGCAACTGCGTTCGGATGGATAAGCGGAAATTCCATTTCGCCGACACCCAAATCCGACCACAGGCTTTTATGCACGGTATGAGTGGCGTCTGAGCGGTAGCCAATGTTCGACACCAAGTTCACTTTCGGAACAATTGTCATCATCGCGCTCATCCAGGAAGCAAATATCCATTGGTAGTCCCAGGTATCAACGGTCCCGGCATGAACAGCGTCGAATACCCCGGTCCAATAGCGCACCTCTTTTCGACTATCCAACAATTCGTCCAACCAATGCGCCGCCCTTTGTTCCGGCCATTTCGTCATCGCTTTGTCGTAGTGCTGCCATGCCCTAGCCCACGTCGCCCAACCCCACATGTGATTGTATCGCGAGAAAAAATAGCTGCTGTCACCTGAATACCTACTTCCTATAGGGTTCGTCCCGGCAACATGGCCAACATTAGCATTCGGGCGATACCTTTCTAAAAGTTCATCACAAAATGCAAAAAAACTGTGATGAGGGACACAATCGTCCTCAATGATTATTGCCTCGTCGACGAGACCGAAAACCCAGTCCAATCCGCTTGCGACTCTATCCCCACAGCCCATATTGACCGACGCATAGAGCCTCGAAACCTCGCAATCCCACGTAACCTGCTCCGTAACCGCCCGCGCCTGGGTACACTTCTCCGCTTCGCCCGGTCTATCCGGTCGCGGTCCGTCTGCAATTATGAGGAGTCTCCGGGGCTGAGCCTCCCTAATGGCGGAAAACACCTCCGCAGTCGTATCCGGCCGATTGAAAATGAAAAGGGCAACTGGAGATTTCGTAGAACTGGTACTTGGCATCATAATGCTTCAAACACGCCCCAACGGCACCTAGACCGGTTGGCCGCCAACGTATCGCTACCTCACTGCCGCAGGCGCCGCATCGCCCAGCCAACTCGAATGCAACGCGTCCATCCTACGCTCCCAGGCTTCCTCGCAGAACAGCCGCTTCCATCGATTTCTCGCTGCGCGACCCATTAGATCACGAAGCGCCGCACTCTCGATCAAACGACCGAGCTTCTCCACCATATCTTCGATATCATTCGCGCGGGCGACGAGCCCCGTAGAACCGTCCTCCACCGACTCGGGCAATCCACCGGCATCGGTCACAACGCAGGGGCGGCCAGCGCACATCGCCTCGAGCACGGCCAGGCCCTGGCTTTCGACCAAGCTCGGTTGAAAGTAGATATCACAGTCCGCCACAAAACCTCTCGCATCCTCAACCGCTCCAACGAACCGAACGTTGTCGAGCGATTCCGCCCGCAGCCGCGCACGGCAGTCGCCCAGCAAATCGCCGCCGCCTACCCATACAAACTCCACCTGCCGTTCAGCAGTGATCTCTGTCACCCTGCGGGCTACCCTTATCCAGCCCTGTGGGTTTTTGTAGTCGGTGACGTGTCCTGCGGTCACGATCCGCAACGGCCGATCTTCCGCGGACTCCATCTGAGTCCGTCGTACTGGGAAGTCGGGTACGCCGTTGGGCACTACCTTAATCTCAACCGACGCACCGCTAGACCACCAATATCGCCTCAACTCGTCCGCCGCCGCGTTCGACACGGTAACGATTTGACGGTGGCGGCTCAGTCGCCACTGCAGAAACCAGCGTCGTAGATGGCGCAAGAACGCATACCGTTCGCGCCCGTAGGGGTAAGAATGTAGAACATAGAGAACGGGGCGCGGCAATGCCAGCACACCCAAGAAGAGACCTGGCGTGCCGACAGATATGACAATCAAATCGGGCTCAAATTCTCGAATGTTTCGTCTCGTTGAGAAAATATCCGCCAATGCACTGAATGGAAACTTTCGCCATAACTTCCGAATGGGCCAATGACCACGATCGGCTATCACCGACCACTCGCTCTGGTTCCGCGCGAGATAGTCGATCATGGTTTCATCCGGGATGGCTCCGAGCATGCCAACGCGTACCCGATGACCGCGTTCGCCGTAATAACTGACCAGTTGCTGGAGATAACGTCTAGTGCCACCGAATGCCTGGAACTCGGCCAGAATTAAGACCTTACTCATGCCGATATCCGTGCCATGGAACACTTCAAGGCCAGTTTTCCTCGTTGGAGCGGGCTCACTCGGGCTGAATGGAGCAATCTCGATGTTCTAAACCGCGTCCATGTGCCACGCCCCGCACTGGCGGCGCCGAGGCAGGCGTACCACCATCGCTCGGCTATGACCTGACGAAACGCGGCGACGGGGTAAACGCCAAGAGCCTCATTCGCTTCTAAGACCTTTGCTAACCACCGTTCCACGTCCTGGACGAACTGAAGGTTCCCTTCGCGCCCCCACCCAATACCAACCCGAAGGTGAGTCTGCTTTTCCTCCTCTGACGCGCTAATTTCCAGGCGATTCAGGTGCCTCTGCTGAATGCGCCACACAGCATCCATCTGGTCCACCGAGTGTAATACGGAGGTCTGATTGTCATGTACCCGATAATCGACCAGGACGGAATCTATGTTGGCTAACTCCCACTCCTGCCCAATCCGATCCCATAGCTCATAGTCCTCGGCGGGTGGAAATGCCATATCGAAATGCCCGCCGATACCGTCGAGCGCCTCCCTGCGTAACATCACTGACGACGTCGCAAACGGGTCATCGAAGATCATCCGGCACTTGAGCGTTGTGGATTCGGTCGGATATTGCCAGCGGTGTCGCCGCCCTTGGCCAAACGTTTCGACCCAACCGCCACACAGCCCAACATCCGGGTGTCGTTCGAGAAAATCCACCTGCGTTTCGAGCCGGGATGACCTGGCGCGGTCATCACTGTCCAGCCACGCGATATAGTTGCCCTGGGCCTCCTCGAGTGCCGTATTTCTTGCGGCCGCCAGACCTGAGTTCACGGGCTTTTCGATCAAACGAATGCGATCGTCCCGGACGGAATTGACCGCATCGACACTGCCGTCCGTGGAACCGTCGTCTACGATTACGAGTTCAAATGACGTGCAGGTCTGCTCAAGAACGCTTTGAATTGCTTCGCGGACATAAAGTTCGCTGTTGTAGACCGGCATCAGTACGGAGACTAATGGGCGACTCACAAACTAACCTTCCCTCGGGACAAACGTTATTGGAAGTTCCTGATGCGCGCTCTGATTTACAACGCCGTATAGTGCCCGATAATCCATGCGCTTCCCTGCCTGCCACAGCGCCAAGAGCTCGTCTTGGTGAACCGAACCGTGCCGGTTCGAAAAATCCTCTTGCACACGATTGCATGGTATATTGACCAAGCGCGACTTCCGATAACATGCGCCCCGCCGCGCAGATACAAGCCAAGTATGTTCCTGTAGCGCAGCCTCAAATGTGTTCGGGGAAGAAAACTGACAAGTCTCGGCGAGTGCCAGAATCTCCGCCGTATCGAAGATGTGCCCGTCAACCGAGAGAGGATAACCCCAATCCAACTCTCCCGCCTTCCACTGCCAGTACAGAATGCCTCCTCCGCTATCCTTCCCGTGGCTCGCCTCTGTACTGTCCCCGCCATCATGGAGCTCGATATCCGTGAACAACTGGGGCAAGCACTGCGCCTGATCAACCGTATAACTGTGCGCGAGATTGGTGCCCATACGAAGACTCGGGATCACATACCGGCTATCCAACGCCAGTAATTCAGCGAGATCAAACGGCTCCACGAATAGATCGTCATCGACGAGGAAAAACACTTTTTCAGAGTCGACCCTGGCAAGAACGTTTAACAGTTCCGCTTTGAAGCCGTCGTTATCGTCTTCTTCTTCGATGTGATTCAGATGACCCGAATACTCCTCAAAGACTTCCTGATAGGCCGCACGATGTTCGGCGCTGGAGCATTTATAGATAATCGTGACAGGTGCAGGATTGCGGACCATTTCAAAATACGAACCAAGCAAGGCATGCAGTTGCAACGCTCTATCCATCGAAAACACGATACAGCTCGCGTTTCCCGTTCCAGGCCCCGAATATGGCACCGACAGCGCATCCATCAGCGCGGCCGCACCCTCGAGCTGTCGCTTGGTGCGTTCCCATCGTCTTCCCATCGGCCCCCGCCCACACACCCGCTCTTGGATATGGCCCATTGCCCTGAGCACCGAGGTCGCTATATCGCCGCTACCCATGCGCGCCTCCCCGGTGCGGCTCCTTGACGAATTCAAAGCAACCGCAGCCGTAGCTCTGTTCGGCCCCCAGCTCTAAAGGCGCTGGGTCGCGGAATTGGCCAGCATCCGTGACGAGCGCAAAAGACAGGAGTTTTAAGCTGGGAAACATCGCCAGCACTTGCTCCGGGTGATACACCCGATGTGCATTAAAATAGATCCGCGCATCGCCTACCGGCACCACGAACAAGAGTCGACCGCCCTCTGCGAGCACGCGTTCGAGCTCCGATGCGGATTTTCTATCACCCAGTGGGTCGAGCCGATCCCCATATCGTCCGAGCCCAACATGCTCGACAACGTGCATGCAAGATAGGGATTCAATACTTTCGTCCTGCAAAGGCAACCGCAGTAGATCGCCGCTTTCTTCGTCCAGACCGGTGAGGCCGAGCCCGGCGGGACGGTAGTCCAAAAATCTAATAGGGACGAATGCGGACACAATACCCGCGAAATACAGGCTCGATGAGACGTCCACATGCTCTCGGGGACCATGCGCTCGGACTTTCCGCGCCGCCCACGCAGTATGGTAGACATAGTGTGCGTCGAAGGTGGTCGTCGCAGTGTTTTCGCCCAGACAGGGGAAGAGATCGCTAAACTCTATTCGCATCTCCCGGCGGGCCGCGTTATGGCGCTTCTTGAACGCGCGGTATTCTCGAAAAAACGCCAAATACCAGGCTGGCGCCCGCAGGGCAGAAATGAGCCCGAAACCGGTCCTTCCATGCCGTAAAAAACGACGAGTCAGTCGGTTCATAAGATCCTATTCATACACATCGGCGCGTTTGCACTTCCGTCGTCCAATAAAGGCATCCCGCAATGAGCATTCCCGACCGCGCCCGTCATGCCAAGTCGATCCCATACGTCCTTGCAACGGCCTCGAATCTCGATACGAAGTCAGGCGTCAAGGCGTTACGCGCGATGACGACATTATCGGAAAATTCCTCTGTTCTAATGACATCCACCTCGACCTCTTCAAACATCAACTCGAACAACTGGCGCGTATTGTTTTCATCGAACACATGAAAATGAATATACGGGTACGCAACGGGGTATTTTTCATGAAACTCCCTCTGCCATCCGTGCTTGACAATGGCCGACTGAATATAATCCTCATTATGCGTCTGATCGTCGATATCCGTCTGCTGCCGAAAATCGGAGATGAAATGCTCCAATTCTGTCGGTTTTCGAAATCGATCAAAGGTATACCGATAGTTTGGTATGGCGTGAAATTGATAGCCGTTCTGTTTTGTCAACAGATATGCATTTAATAAGAAAAATATCGGGTTCGGCGAATGCTCTATAACATTCGACGAAATAAGCGCATCGAACCGCCTAAACAATTTCCGGTCGGTATTCGCATGATGTACATCGATAACCCACGTCTTCCTGTCGCGTGCGACTCGGGCACCATGCCGCCAATACGACATTTCCTGCTTCACGTACCGCTTAACCGCCCCTAGCGTCTTCCTTGGGTTAAGTGCATTACGGAACCGCATGACGTCGCCAAACCCGCCGTCTTCAACGTTCAGGTCTTCGACCTTGAGATCACGGTAATCTATCAACTGATTTACCGTGCCACCGATCCGCCCAACACGCCCGCGGATATATTTCTGGACACGCGCCTCGATACCGGAGTCCAGCAGAAGCGTCATCATACTCCTCCGAGGCCCACGAGACGCTGGACCAACTGGTCCGCACGATGGAAAATCGTATGCGCCTCCAAGACCTCACTTTGGGCCTTCATAGCACGCCTTGTGGCCTCCCCTCTATCGTCGAGCGCGAACTCGAACATCTGGCGATACTCTTCCGGGCTATCACCCACGAACATCGCATCGTCCGAAAACCGGCGCTGTAAAAGACCGGGGCGGTCGATCACTTGGGGCACTCCGCAAGCCGCCAGCATATACGTGCGTTCGTTCAATTCGCTTGCCCAGCGTATCTGGTTGTCGATATGAAGGTTCAAGCCGACTTTCGCGCGGGCGTAAATAAAACGATCCCGCTCTCGTCGAAACGAAAAATCTCGCACCCTCGGCCAGCCCGGCCCATCGATGAAGCCCGTCCGTCCCTTCATGATCGGCTCGAAGTATTTGATGTACCGATCCCATTTGTCGGCATTGGATGACCCGAGGAACACGTAGTCGATATCCCGCGCCACACCAGGTACCGGACGATAAAGCAATGGATTAGCGCCGAATTCCACGGACAATATTTGGTACCCCGCATCAGCGAATGCGTCGTACTCCTGCCGTGACTCTATATATTCGGGAGCGCGAAAGCTGTAATAGAAGTCGACGCCATGCGTCTGCGCCCACTTTAGCCGGGGCCCCAAGGGTGTATTGCCGTATTCTTCCAGCGACGCCGTTAGACCAATGAGCAACCCGCCGCTCCGCTTGTACTCAGCCACCGTGTCCCAATCGATCCGTCCAAGATAATCCGCATTGTCACTCGCCAATAGTACTGTCGGCCTAAACTCCTTCAAGGCCGACGCGATCGTTTCGTCCCATCCCAACGATCTCGCGGCGATGCCGACAAACCGAAGACCATCGATCAAATTATTAAATAATGAATAGCCGGCTGGCGAATGAAGCCCGCTCGGAACCTGTATGAGGATGCGTGGCGCCGAGCTACCCGCATATTTCCCTTCTAAGTTCTTTTCGAGCACCTCCATATGCCTCGCCCATTGCTGGCCTAAGGGGCCAGCCAACGCTGCAGCCTCTAGAGACACATCGGGCACAAACTTATCGGCCCACGCCAACGCGTCCTTGCGGATACGCCAAGTATCTCCGGCAATACCCCGTTCAAACTCGTGAAAGGCATCGAAAGCGGTGCGCCTCCCCAGAGACGTCCGCACACGATACCCAAGACTAGTCCTCATGGACCTGATCGCCCCGATTACGCTCGAGCGCAAAGTCAACGCGTCAACCAATCGATCGGATTCGATCGAAAATTGCTAGCGCTAAAAACCTAGAACCGCGCATTTCCGACGTAATTAGTCTCGCACCCTCTGTCGCAGTGAAACCCCACGTGTCACAACCTACCCACTGCGACTCCACCGATAACACCGCGCCGACGTCGCCCATGATATCCTTAGACTGCGAATGCACGGATACGCCGTTTGACTTTCTTCAGCACACGCCACATCACGGACTCCTTCGCACCAACGTTCAGAACAGTGGGTAACATGCCGCCAACCAGACGGCACGCGTCATCGACGTTTTTAACCATGTCTGGCGGGGACGTAAATGACAACACATTACCCGCCAGCCCCACATGAGATGCTGGCTCTTGATATCCCCTCACGTCCCTGGGAATGCGAAGCGGAATCTTCATTGCCGCTGCCGTATGTGTGGCCGAGCGTAGGACAGCGTCCGGAAACCTCGCCCCTTGCGCATGACGAACCAGCCTCCGGACGTAATGCCGCCAATCCGGTTCGGTCAACCGAAGACTGGGCAAAAACTCCCTGACCAACAGATATTCCCCCATAATGCATACTTGGGTCGTTGGTGCGAGCTTCAGACGCGAGTCGTACTGGACGGAATTTTCCGCCATAAACCTGCCCGCGGGACTATCTGGCTGATCCGATTGATCCCAGGAAAATGACGTTCCGTTACTGTGACGGGACGCACCGTTAACTGAAAACGGATATGTCGAATAGAGATACTGATCCAATACGTGCGCCAACGCGAGACTGCTAAACACATCAGGTGAAATAGCGTTAAAGAAACGGCCATTGATAGACGTTCTCGCTAGTTCCTCCAACCACCGCTTACGTATAATGCCGTTATAGAGACACGGGAGTCGCGTGTAATCTTCGTCGAAGTTCAAGACTCTACTCAACACCCTCCTGCCGTCGACGGTCGTTACGCGGTCATTGTCAATTCGCATCGAAAACCAATTTCTTCGACATTGATCGGGGTTGTCCGGCCAGTGATACTCGATCTTATCCCAAACCAGCGCATCCTTACCCGACGATTCTAACAAATCCATTGCCTTCTGGATTCCACCCGGCACGAAACCGTCATCATCGCCGATATACGTCAAGAACTCCCCGTTCGCATGGCGGAGCGCCCATTCCCAGTTTTCCGCCATGCTCACTCGGCGACCGGTATTTATATATGTAACTCTGGAGTCCTTGAATGATGCGACGACTTCCCGTGTATCGTCGCGGCTGTCGTTATCGCTAACGATGATTTCACAGTCATCATACCCTTGGCTCACAATCGTCCTGAGCGTTGAACTCAGAGTATCTGCTCGTTCGCGCGTGGGAACCACTATCGATAATTTTGTCACCTGAAAATCCCGTTATCCGGCCGCTAACAACAAGGAAATATGCATAGTGGCCGCTCTTCGTTATAAGCCATCTTCAAGCGCGAGCACACGATACACATCAGCGAGGACACGAACCGCTCTGCGGGGATCAAATCTTCAGCGCACACGCTTTAGATAACCGCTCGGGGCAACACTAATCATCAACTTATCTTCAATCAGATTGTTAATTTCAAATTCCGGATGCGCCTTAAGATAACTCTGGACCGCCGTCTTTGGGTTATTTCCAGGCCCCCATGGCCTGTCTCTAAATAACTCCTCGGGCAGGTCCTCCACGAGAGTATCAAGAACGACACAATAGCTCCCCGCCGTCACCAGCGGCGCATACGCTTGCAGCTCAGCGAGAACGTGATCGTGAGTGTGATTGCTATCCAGGAACACCAAGACGCGTTCCTTTCCCTCCACGCGCCGCCTGACTCTTTCAATAGTTTCAGGATCAATGCTAGAGCCCTCGAGCATTTGAACACGCTTATACATCGGATGTGATTCAACCGCCTTCCTATTGTGCTCCCTAATATCGATATCTACGCCGAGCACCTCCGCATCCGCCGGACCCCCACAGGCCGCGTTCAACTCCAACATGGACGCCGAAAAAATTAACGATCCGCCATGTGCGATGCCCGTTTCCACGATCACATTGGGTTTGACGGCCCAAATAATTTCCTGTAACGCAAGAATATCCTGAGGATATTGTATAATCGGCCGCCCAAGCCACTCAAAGTGGTACGAGTACCGCATTTGCTGCGCGCGCTCAATCCACTTACTGGAGCGTGCCCGAAACTCTTCATCCATCCCTTGATTCCGGATTTCCTCTTCGCATTCCTTCTTAAATTGCTCGTAGCTCATTCTTTCTCCGCTGCTATGATAGCGCCTGCAGTTTCCGTGCGCGTTGTTGTGTATACATTTCGATACGATCCCATAATCGATCGTGGAAGTCCCAACCGGCGTTAAGTAAGGCCGTATTGTCCCCCACGAGCAACCGCGGAGGGGGGACGTCGTGAATCCCTTTGCACAAAAGTACTTCCGGTTCCTTATCCAAAAACTCCGCGATCCTAACCACAATCTCGCGAATCTCTATCGGCCTGCCTGAGGCTATATTGACGGGTCCGCGAATTTCCGCGTCGCTTAAGAATGCGAAAGCATCGGCAACGTCCTCGACCGGCAGAAAATCGCGCCACTGACCAAGATTAATCTCAAAGGCGGGTATTCTACCCAACAAACCATCCATCACGGCCGGCACAAGCCTTCGACTGTCTTCCCCCATGCCAACTGGAATGAATATACGGCCCCACGCCATCTCGACGTTCCGCCTAGCGCATTGTTGTTCGACCACGCGCCGAGTATTGTCTTTTGATATCCCGTAAAGCGTGCGTGGATTAGTTGGTGTCCGTTGTTCGAGGCAATAGCCGAAGGACCAATCATATTCTGCACACGACCCAGCGATAACCGCACGCCTTCCACCGGAGTCGCAGAACGCATCGACGAGCCGTATCGTCGCGTCCGACCATGCCAGATTGAGCGGCGATTCCCAGAATTTCCCGTGTTCGGCGTACCATGCAAGGTGCTGCAAGTGGGTTGGGCCGAAGTCGTGCAGCCAATCATAATCCCTCGTATTGAGCAGATCGCACTCAACAAAAGTCAGGTTTCTTCGAGGTTTCGGCGCGCGTCGCCCGGCGACAAGAACCTCATGCCCCCGATTCAATAACACGTCAAGCACGTGCTGACCGAGAAACCCGGTTGCCCCCGTCAGTACTATCCTCAATTTGTGCCTATTTAACGGTTAGCTGTGGAATGGCGGTGACGAATTTCCCGTTCCATTCACGTATATAGTCGAGCTGCTCTATAAGTTCGCTCTTCAAATTCCACGGCAACAGCAGCACGTAATCCGGACGTTCATGCCGGAGCCTTTCTTCGCCAGCAATCGGTATGCGACTTCCCGGCAGGAACTTTCCTTGCTTTGCCGGGTTTCTATCAACCACGAACGAAACCAAATCGGTTTTGATACCTGCGTAGTTTAAAAGCGTATTTCCTTTTGCCGCTGCACCATACCCACATACAGTCTTACCCTCTGCCTTGGCAGCCAACAGAAACTTTAGGACTTCGTCTTTGACTGCCTCGGCGCGAGACTGAAACCCGGAGTAATATTTCGGTTGTGCCACGCCTTCGTTCTGCTCGCGCACCGCAAGCGCGGCCACCTGTGCGCTGACCACATGCCGCCCGGAGTCCGAACGCTGGGCAAAAATCCTCAGGCTGCCACCATGAGTCGGAATTTCCTCCACATCGAATATTTCCAGCCCATTTGCGGAAAATATCTTGCTCACCGCCGTCAGAGACAGATATGAAAAATGCTCATGGTAGATCGTATCGAATTGCGTTTCCCGAATCAGGCGTAACAAATGCGGAAACTCAAACGTCGCGACTCCGTTCGGTTTCAAGATCCGCGGAAAGGCCGCGACAAAATCGTTGATATCGGGAACGTGCGCAAGGACATTATTCGCTGCCACGAGATCTACGGCTTTCCCGTCTTTTGCCAGTTCGTCAGCCAATGGCACCCCGAAGAATTCCTGAATGATTGGTACGCCCTTCTGGCGCGCCGCCTCTGCCGTACTCTCCGTCGGCTCAATACCTATACACGGTATACCCTTATCGAGAACGAACCGAAGGAGCGAGCCGTCATTCGTTGCGACTTCCGCCACGAGGCTATTTTCGTCTAGCTCGAAGCGTTTGATCACGTCATCCACGTAACGTTCACAATGTTCGAGCCAAGTACTCGAGAAACCGCTGAAGTAAGCATATTCGGAGTCAAACAGTTTCTCCGCCTCTGCGAAATCCTCCGTTTGAACTAGCCAGCATTGTTCGCAAACCAACACACGCAGCGGAAACCAGAGCTCGGGCCGGTGTAACGTCTCCGCAGTCAGATATGAATTTGATGGAGGCGAACTCCCTAAATCCAGTAACGACGTTGTAATGCTAGATCTACAGTGCCGACACTTCATGCATCGATCCCGCTGAATTGTGACGTTACCATTGCGAGCCCTTTGTCCCTGTCGGACATCGACACAATATGCTCGGGCCAAAGAATACCGATTCGCGGATCGAGCGCATTCACGCCCCCCTCGGCGTCGGCGCAATACGGCGATGTGTGAAAATAGAGCAACTCGCAATCATCCGCCAAAGCCTGAAATCCATGACCAAATCCTTCCGGAATAACCATAGTACGATGGTTGTCCGCACTGAGACGTTCTCCATACCAATGCAAGAACGTCTGCGAGTCTCTTCGTAAATCCACGGCGACATCGAATACTTCGCCCCGAAGACAACTGACGATTTTCATTTCCGCATAAGGCGGATACTGAAAATGCAGCCCGCGCACTGTACCGATACCCAAAGTCTGAGTACGGTTGATCTGAATGATTTCTCGTTTGCCCACGAATTCCCCCATCTCCTCCGCGCAAAACATTCGTTCCAGATAACCCCGCGAATCCAGTATCGGTCTACGCTCGATAACGAACAGCCCTTCCAATGGCGAAGCCACAACCTCAAAGCGCCCACTCATGCCTGTTGCAGGAGTTCCGAATATTCTCGTATTTGAGCAAGTCCGACCGATGCCATATCGTCGCCTCGTAGCCAGGCACGGTGCCAGTCGACTGTACGCTCCAATGCAATCCTCAGCGTCCACCGCGGTTTCCATCCAAGCTGCGCTTTCGCCAGACTGCTGTCTAGCCGGAGTAGCGTCGCCTCATGGACTAAGTGGCTTACATCATCATGTAAAACCTCGGCCCCATCTCCCCACAATTCTGCTAACGTATTCGCAACCGTCAGGACGGAACCATCGCCGTCATCGTCGGGTCCGAAATTCCACGCCCTCGACAGCTCCGGTCCCGCAATTGTGCAAAGGCGCTCGGCCAGCAAAAGATACCCCGCGATTGGCTCTATGACATGCTGCCAGGGCCTTACCGAATTCGGATATCGCAGCCTCACTGGATCGTTGCTCTCGAAGGCTTTAAGGCAATCCGGTACCAGCCTTTCCCGGCCCCAGTCCCCCCCGCCAATCACGTTCCCGGCGCGCGCGCTGGCTATCATTGCGCGGTTGCCATCCGCCGCCGCGAAAAAACTTGATCGGAAACTGGCGGTTACAAGTTCAGCCGCCGCCTTACTTGCGCTGTACGGATCATGCCCCCCCAGGGGATCGGTCTCACGGTATGGATACACCCATTCCCGATTCTCATATACTTTATCGGTTGTAATAACGATGACCGCCTCAATCGACGGACACGCTCGAACCGCCTCCAGGACGTTCGCCGTCCCCAGCACGTTGGTCTTGAGCGTTCCCAGCGGATCCCGATATCCCTCTCGAACCAACGGCTGCGCCGCGAGGTGAAACACCACCGTTGGCGCCACCTCGAGTATGGCAGCTTTTAATGCGCCCAAATCCGCGACGTCTTGACGTTGATCCGATGCGACCAAATTCTGAATTTTCGCCACATTAAAGAGGGAGGGTTCCGTCGGCGGGTCCAAGGCATACCCGTGAACATTCGCTCCCAGCGCATGTAGCCAGAGCGAAAGCCACCCTCCCTTGAAGCCCGTATGACCTGTCACGAAAACGGACTTGCCCTTCCAAAATTCGCAATCGCTCGTCACCAGACCTTCCACGGCGCTCCTCCGGAATGCCACAACTCTTCGAGCGCATTCTTATCGCGTAATGTGTCCATCGCCTGCCAAAAGCCCGTGTGCTCAAAGGCCGCCAGATTTCCCGAACCCGCCAACTTGGCGAGAGGCGCCTGTTCCCAGCTTGTGTCATCACCCTCGATCAAATCGAGACATTTCGGGGACAAGACAAAAAAGCCCCCGTTGATGAGGCCTCCATCACCTCTCGGTTTCTCCAAGAATTCGCTGACGCGGTGGCCTTGCAATTGCAGCGCCCCATAGCGCCCTGGAGGCTGAACCGCAAGCACCGTAGCCAAAAGACCATGTCTCTTGTGGAACTCGATCTCCTTTGCGATATTCACATCTGCCAGACCATCGCCATACGTAAAACAAAAAGCCTCTTCATTGCGGAGATATGGGGCAACCCTCTTCAGTCGGCCACCCGTCAATGTATCTTCCCCTGTATCAACCAACGTAACCTTCCAAGGCTCGGCATATTGCTCATGGACCTGCATCTCGTTCTTTGACAGGTCGAAGGTTACGTCAGACATATGCAGAAAATAATTCGCGAAATACTCCTTAATCACATATCCCTTGTAACCGCAGCAAATCACAAAATCATTTATCCCATAATGCGAATACAATTTCATGATGTGCCAAAGAATCGGTTTTCCGCCGATCTCAATCATTGGTTTCGGTTTGAGATTAGATTCCTCGCTTATCCGCGTCCCAAAACCTCCAGCTAGAATTACCAGCTTCATTGTTAATCTCGGGTAATATTCCATTCCAAACTGGGCCGTACCGTGCCCGGGATCGGCCCACCGTAACCATAACGGTTCGACAATTCGTCCATAGGGTCAATAACGTTAAATGTCAACGCATTGCGATCAAAGAACTCGACGTCATACGAGCCTTGGGCTCGGAATGTCGTAAGCGCGACGCCGACAAAGTACGCACCCTCATTCAGCAATCCGCCTGGAATTCTACAATCGGCTTTGTACACGCCCGGTTCTCGCGGTATGGGTCCGTTTGCATTTGAAACAAACGCATAACTCCCATCGGAGGCGAAGAAATGGAAATTGGGAACGCTTTGCCCCTGCCCTGTTTGCGTTAACTCGTATTTCATGCGCACGATCAGCTCATCGTGGATTGTGATGTCTCCACCAAAATCGTTCCTAACCAACTCTACTTCAAGAAGCTTCGCCACTTCGCTTTTGTGCTCTACCTCTGAGCCCAACGTGTTGCGATTTGCCACTTCGTAGTATTTAAGAACCGCTTCCGAAATATTTCCTTCGAACGTTACGCGACCGCCATCTAATACAATGCCTTTTTGGCACAAATTCGAGATCATTCCCATATTATGACTAACAAACAGGACTGTCCGGCCCTGGCTACCGACCTCTTCCAACTTACCGAGACACTTTCGTTGAAATGCCATGTCCCCGACAGCTAGGACCTCGTCGACTATCAGAATTTCGGGCTCCAAGTGGGCTGCCACGGAAAACGCCAGTCGGACGTACATCCCTGACGAATAGCGCTTAACCGGGGTGTCCAGAAATTTCTCTACGTCGGCAAAGGCAACGATCTCGTCGAACTTTCGTTTTATCTCAGATTTAGCCATGCCCATCACCGCGCCATTGAGAAATATATTTTCCCGCCCCGTCAGCTCCGGATGAAAACCCGTCCCCACCTCAAGGAGACTAGAAACGCGCCCAGTGATCACAATACGGCCCGCGGTAGGTTCCGTAATACGACTCAAAACCTTCAGGAGCGTGGACTTGCCCGCACCATTTCGTCCGATCACCCCGACCCGCTCCCCGGCGCCTATCGATAGTGAAATATCTCTCAGCGCCCAGAAATCCTCGCTCGTCCGCTTAAGACCTGCTTTGCGGGAACGGCCGAGCAAGTATCTCCCGGCGCCTCGAACTCCGTCCGCGATTACGTCTCGTAAAGCCGTATATTGTCTGGCCTGTTCGTGTCTGATCACGTATCGCTTAGCCAGGCCTTCAATCTGAATAGCTGTGGACATGGAATTCTAGATCACGTCGGCAAAGGTCTTTTCCGTACGACGAAAGTACATAACTCCCGTTATTAGTAGAACCACAACCAGCACAATAGAAAGACTAAATCCCGCCCAATCCAGAGTGGTGCTACCCCCCAATATCGCCCATCGAAACCCGTCTATCACGCCGACCATCGGATTCAGCGAATACAGCAGGCGCCATTTTTCGGGCACGATTGAGCTTGAGAAACCCACGGGCGAAATATAGAGGCCAAACTGCACGATAAATGGTATCACATAGCGAAAATCCCGATATTTGACGTTGAGGGCGGCAATCCAGAGCCCGACTCCGAGGGCCGCGGCAAACGCAATGAGCACGAACACTGGAAGGATTACGATATGTACGTTGGGAACGTATCCGTACCAAATCATAAGACACCCAAGAATGCCAAAGGAAATACCAAAATCGACAAGTGCTACAATCAAGGCACTACTGGGGACTATGAGCCGAGGGAAGTACGTCTTGGAGATCATCTGCGCGTTCCCAACAACGCTGTTCCCCGCGTCGGAGAATCCGCTCGCAAAAAATTGCCACGGCAGCATTCCCGCAAAGACCATAATTGGATAAGGCGCAGCGCCCTCACTCGGCAATTTCGCCAACTTTCCGAAAACAACCGTAAAGACGATCATCGTAAGAAGCGGGCGTAATACAGCCCAGGCGACACCAATGGCGGTTTGTTTATAACGGACGAGAATATCCCGCCACGCAAGAAAATAGAATAACTCTCTGTAACGCCAGAGATCTTTCCAATAATGTCTTTCGGTACGCCCCGCTTCAATAACGAGCGTGTGCGAGGAATCGCTACTCATTAATCTGCCTAGATTTACCACTCACGCCAATGTCACCTCGAAAATCGTCGTAAGCCAATTGGAGACCGGCGTGGAAAGTCGTTCGCGGCTTCCAACCCAGGTCGCTTAACCGCGACACGTCAATAAGCTTCTGCGACGTACCGTCCGGCTTCGATGTATCGAACTCGAGTTCACCGTTGAAACCCACGACTTCCGCCACAGTCTCGGCCAAACTTTTAATGGTCATATCCTCTCCGCAGCCGATATTAATCAAAGGCGGTGATTGGTCACTTGTGATTAGTGACTCGTATTCAGAGCCGTTCAGATTCATGAGGTAAACACACGCATCGGCCATATCGTCGCTGTAGAGAAATTCGCGCCGCGGGGTGCCGGTGCCCCATATTGGGGCGTGAGGAGTGAGGGGTAAGGGGTGAGGCGGAACACCCAATATCCTCTTCAAGTCCTCCGGAATCGGGCCGTATCTGACTTCGTCCGCCGCGATCCCGTCCCAATCCTTCTGCATCGCCAATTTGGCCAGATGGCATTTGCGGATGAGCGCAGGAATGACGTGGGATTTTTCCAGGTCATAGTTGTCGCCCGGGCCATAGAGGTTGGTTGGCATGACGGCCATGTATTGGGTGCCATATTGGCGGTTGTAGGCCCAGCACATCTCGATACCAGCGATCTTGGCCAACGCATATGGCCGATTCGTCGGTTCGAGTGGCCCTGTCAGGAGATATTCCTCCTTGATGGGCTGCGGGCAATCGCGTGGGTAAATGCAGGAGGACCCCAGGAACAGCAGCCGCCTGACGCCGTTGCGGTACGCGGCGTCGATGACGTTGGTCTGGATCGCCAGATTCTGGCCGATGAACTCCGCCGGATAGCTGTTGTTCGCTACGATGCCGCCGACTTTCGCAGCCGCCAGGAAAACATATTCCGGCTTCTCCTTTTCGAAGAATGCATCGACCGTTGCCTGGTTCGTCAGATCCAGTTCCTGGTGAGTCCTGAGGACTAAAGACTCAGGACTGTGGCCGCCCGCGAGGAGTCTGCGGACCAAGGCGGAGCCGACAAGGCCGCGGTGGCCGGCGATGTATACTTTTGAATCTTTTTTCATGTCGGATATGTAACGTTCAAATGAGTATTAATAACAATGAATTCGAAAAGGACTCAGGACGTAGGTCTGAGGACTCCGAAGCGAGGACTCAGTGCTGAGGACTTAGGACTTACGAGCACAGGACTAAGTGCTGAGGACTTAGGACTGGGTGTCGCGTTGGCGAGCCACTGAGGCTCGAAGGCCGCCGATGATGCGGGCCACTTCCTCGGATTGCTCACGGAGACGGTCGAATTCCGTCTGTGATACGTAGCCAACGTCGAGTGCGACATACAACTGTGACCTGACTTCAGCACAAGACCCCTTCGCTACTACCAAAAATTGATGAAATTCCTTTCGTCCGGCTCTGTCGAATCCTTCTGCCAAATTCGACATCACCGACACGGCCGCTCGTCGAATCTGGTCCCGCAAGCCAAAATCTTTGGAAAACCGCCCTTCGTTTGTGGTCCTGTATACTTCGTTGGTCAGCTCGCGGGCCTTTTGCCATGCGATCAAGTCCTCGAACCGTTCGACCTTGCTGTTTCGAGCCTCCATGCCCTCCTCCTCTTAGTCCCCCGTCCATAGTCCTCAGCCCTGTCAACTATCACTCGTGATAGTTGAACGCCTTGTAGCCGTGATTTTTCACCAGCTCGTCACGCTCGGCGATCTTCAGGTCCTCGCGGACCATTTCGCTGACCAGTTCCTTGAAGGTGATTTTTGGAGTCCAGCCCAATTGACTCTTGGCCTTGCTCGGGTCCCCGAGCAGCGTTTCGACCTCGGTCGGGCGGAAATAGCGGGGATCGACGGCAACAATTCGGTCTCCGACCTTCGGTGATTGGTCACTCGTGACTTGTGATTGGTCGATTGACTCAAGAATACCGATTTCATCGACGCCCTTGCCCTGCCACTTGATTTTCATGCCAAGCTCGTCGGCGGCGGCATCGACAAAGTCGCGCACGCTGTGCTGCTCGCCGGTCGCGATCGCAAAATCGTCTGGCGCATCCTGCTGCAGCATGAGCCATTGCATCTCGACGTAATCCTTGGCATGGCCCCAGTCGCGCTTGGCGTCCAAATTGCCGAGGAAGAGGCAGTCCTGCAGGCCCAACTTGATGCGGGCCAGGGCACGGGTAATCTTACGGGTAACGAAGGTTTCACCGCGAACCGGAGACTCATGGTTGAACAGGATGCCGTTGCAGGCATACATGCCGTAGGCCTCACGGTAGTTGACCGTGATCCAGTAGGCATAGAGCTTTGCGGCGGCATACGGCGAGCGTGGGTAGAACGGCGTGGTCTCCTTCTGCGGGACTTCCTGGACCTTGCCGAACAGCTCCGAGGTCGAGGCCTGGTAGAAACGGGTCTTATTTTCCAGCCCCAGGATGCGGATCGCCTCCAAAAGCCGCAGCGTGCCCAGTGCATCCGAATTGGCTGTGTATTCCGGCTCTTCGAACGAAACCGCTACGTGGCTCTGTGCGGCCAGGTTGTATACCTCGTCGGGCTGAACCTTCTGCATAATGTGGACCAGGCTGCTCGAATCGGTCATGTCGCCGTAGTGCAGAATAAATCGGCGCTCCGATTCGTGCGGATCCTGGTAGAGGTGATCGATGCGATCCGTATTGAACGACGAAGCGCGGCGCTTGATGCCGTGAACCTCGTAGCCTTTCTTCAGCAGGAACTCGGCGAGGTAGGCGCCGTCCTGGCCGGTAATTCCGGTGATTAATGCTTTCTTTTTCATCCTAGTACGTAACTCAATGTTGGTTGCAGATAAACCCCATTGCTGGACTCCGTACGCAAAGTCGGCAGTTGGCAGTTATCAGTTGGCAGAAAGAAAAAAGCATGAACGGTCTTAGGACGGAGGGCTAAGGACTTAGGACTCTCAAAGCCAGGGCTGAGGTCTAAGGACTGAGGACTCATAACGGCCGTGATTGGTAATTCGTAACTCGTGATTGGCATGGAACGAATCAACGATTATAGATGTCGTCGAAGCGGACGATATCGTCTTCGCCCAGGTAAGCGCCGGACTGGACTTCGACCATTTCAAGAGGAAACTTCCCCGGGTTTTCCAAACGGTGCTTGGTACCGAGAGGGATATACGTGGATTCGTTCTCGGCGACTAGGAATACTTCCTCGCCTCGCGTGACGCGGGCCGTGCCGGTGACGACTACCCAGTGCTCGGCGCGGTGGTGGTGCATTTGCAGCGATAAAGCGGCACCCGGATGCACGGTGATGCGTTTGACCTGATAGCGGTCCCCGATGTCGATGGTCTCGTAGGTTCCCCAGGGCCGATGCACGCAGCGGTGATTGATGTGTTCGGGGCGCCCGTCCCCCTTTAGCTTGCTCACGATGGCTTTGACGTCCTGTGCAGCCCCCTTGTGGGCAACCAGGATGGCGTCGGCAGTCTCGATGATAACCAGATCCTCCACACCGACGCAGGTGACAAGGCGCCCTTGCGCCAGCAACATGCTGTTCCGAGTATCGTGCGCTATGGCATCACCCCGCACCACGTTGCCATTCTCATCCTTGTCGTTTACATCCCACAGTGCGCCCCAGGCGCCGACGTCCGACCAACCCGCATCGAGCGGAACCACCGCGCCGCGCCAGTCGCCCCCCTCACCCTCCTGGCCGAGGCGCTCCATGACCGCGTAATCGATGGAATCACTGGGGCTGGACGTGAAGGCCTCCGTGTCCAGCCTGTAGAAATCGCTGTCTGCCTTGCCCGACTCGTAGGCCTGGCGGCAGGCTGCCGCCATGTCGGGCTTGAAGTGGTCGATGGCGGCCAGCCAATTGGTGGCCTTCATCATGAACATGCCGCTGTTCCAAAAATACGCTCCGGAGGCCAGATAGGATGCCGCGGTATCCACATCCGGTTTTTCCACAAACTTGCCGAGGAGATAAGTTGGCAGTTGGCAGTTGGCAGTTGGCAGCGAATCGGAAATTGAATCCCCAATTTCTATATAGCCGTAGCCGGTTTCCGGGGCCGTCGGCACTATGCCGAAGGTGACGAAGTAGTCCTGCTCGGCCAGGCGATAGCCGGTTTCGATAGCCTGGTGGAGCGTCGCGACGTCTTTGATGACGTGATCGGCGGGCATGACGAACAGAACCGCATCACCGCCTTCCTTTACTGCATGCAAGGCGGCGACGGTCAATGCCGGCGCGGTGTTGCGGCCCACGGGTTCAAGGAGAATACCCCTCGGCGTTATTCCGATCTGGCGCATCTGCTCGGCCACCAGAAAGCGGTGCTCCTCGTTGCACACCACCATCGGTGCCGCGCTCTCGATGCTCGTCAGGGGGCCTTCGGCAGCCTCGAGACGTCGGGCGGTCTCCTGTAAGAGCGTCGCATCACTGGCAAGCGGCAGGAACTGCTTGGGATAGTGTTCGCGGGACAATGGCCAGAGCCGTGTGCCGGAGCCGCCGGATAGGATTACGGGTTGGAGCATGTTCGTCTTTTCGTAATGTGCGTTCCGAAATCCTGGATATTTATCCCCTCATCCCTACCTTCCCCCTGAGGGGGAAGGGGCCAAATTAGATGGCGCAAAGGCGTCCCCTTACCGCGACTGCTCTTGCTAGACCAACACCTAACGCCCACGGGGCGAAGGAGATTCAATATGGACATCATTTCGGAACGCACGTGTGACATGTCAGAACACCTGCTCTTCGAGCAGCCGCGTGAGGTATTGTCCGTAGCCGTTTTGGCGCATGGGTTCGGCCAGGGCACGGAGTTGGTCGGCGTCGATGTGACCCATACGATAGGCAATCTCTTCGGGACAGCAGATCTTGAGCCCCTGGCGACGTTCGATGGTCTCGATGAACGCTGAAGCCTCCATCAGGGTCTCGTGCGTGCCCGTGTCCAGCCAGGCCATGCCGCGGCCCATGATCTCGACCTGGAGCTTGCCGTCAGTCAGGTAATGTTTGTTGACGTCGGTGATTTCCAGCTCGCCGCGCGCCGAGGGCTGCAACGACTTGGCGATGTCGACCACACGGTTGTCATAGAAATAAAGTCCCGTCACGGCGTAACGGGACTTCGGTTTGGCCGGCTTTTCCTCCAGGCTCACCGCCCGGCGCTCGCTGTCGAATTCGACCACACCGTAGCGCTGCGGATCGTGCACCGGGTATGCAAAGATGGTCCCGCCCTCCTCGCGCGCCGCGGCCCTTTCCAAATCGCCGCCGAAGTCGTGGCCGTAGAAAACATTGTCGCCGAGAACCAGGGCGCAGCGGTCCGAGCCGATAAAATCCGCGCCGATAACGAAGGCCTGGGCGATGCCCTTGGGCTCGGGCTGCACTGCGTATTGGATACTGATGCCCCACTGCCTGCCGTCGCCGAGCAGCTGCTCGAAGCGCGGCGTGTCCTGCGGCGTGGATATCAGCAGAAATTCGCGGATTCCCGCCAGCATGAGGGTGCTGAGGGGGTAATAGACCATGGGTTTGTCGTAGATCGGTAACAACTGTTTTGAAACGGCTTGGGTGACAGGATATAGCCTAGTGCCTGACCCTCCCGCTAAAATTATTCCCTTGGTCATGATTTGTTGTGTTACCGAAGTTGGCAGTCGGCAGTTTGCAGTTGGCAGAAAGAAAAATACTCCGGAGCTAAACGAGTTCCGGTGCGCCCGCCAAGGATGATGCTATCAACCATTCGCAGCAGCTCCCTGCCCAAGTTGGCAGTTTGCAGTTGGCAGTTGGCAGTTGGCAGAAAGAGAAAAGCAAAGGCATTAGTTCTCGACCTTTTCGAATGAACGGCGCAGGCCGACGAGCATGGCGGCGATTTCCTTTGTTTCCTGGAGCCATTGCTTTCCGGTGTCGCGTGGTATGTAGCCGATATCCATCCCGATGTATATCTGAGTGCGAAGCTCGGCGCAGGAGCCTCGGGCGTAGTTTACGAAGCGGGATCGCTCTTTGTCAGAAGACCGTTCCATGCCTTCGGCGATGTTGCTTGGGACCGAAAGGCCT
>Ga0102944_1000077_pt1 | contig 76279 bp, 70 predicted proteins | sample SalPonD_shore_MG_FD_78172 | JGI IMG/M metagenome (GOLD analysis project Ga0102944, IMG submission 78172) | Salt pond soil microbial communities from South San Francisco under conditions of wetland restoration - Salt Pond MetaG... | ecosystem: Environmental > Aquatic > Marine > Intertidal zone >... | reverse complement strand
TTGTGGGAGCGGCGTCCCCGCCGCGAATGCGTTGTGGGAGCGGCGTCCCCGCCGCGAATGCGTTCAGCCGTCCGTCGCCAGCCTCGCCAGACCGTCTATCCAGGGCGCCAAAAAGTCCTGCCAGAACCCGTCGGTGACCCAGTCGTCGTCCGGGTCGCCGCCCAGCGCGCCATCCATTTTCGCGCTGATGTCATTCGACAGCTTGGCGAATGCGCCATCACCGTCGCCATTGGCGATCTGCGAGCGCACCGCGTCCAGCTTGTTGCAGAACGAACTCTTCCGGCTGTCCGCGGGCGCCTTGAAGGCGTCGTCGGGAATCGAGCCGATGAGCAGGCAGAGCGAGTCGATGCGCCCGGTCAGGCTGGAGTCGGTGCCGGCCACCACCACCGCCACGTCCACGCCGGTGAGCAGGTAGTCCTGGATGCCATCGCCATTCACGTCGCCCAGGGGAAGGGCGTCAAATCCCAGCCGGGCGTTGTCGGCGCCGGTGGGCGTGAACGTGCGGATGACCCCGCCGTCCCTGCCGGAGAACAGGTAGGCCTTGCCGGCGTTCGGCGCGCCGTCGTCGCTTCGGAACGCGGCCAGGAACTGGTCGGCGTGCCCGTCGGCGTTGACGTCGCCGGCACCGCGCCCGATGCCGAAGCCGTCGTCCACGTGCTCGCCGTCGAGTACCCGGATGGGCTCCAGGGTCGCGCCGGAGTAGAGGTAGGCGCGGCCGGTGAGCGGTCCGGCGAAGTTGTCGGCGTAGTCGCCAACGTAAATGTCGTCAGTGCCGTCGGCGTCAACGTCACCGGCGTCCTCGGCGAAGAACTGGCCGAACTGCACGGCGCTGGCCAGCGGGGTGAACGTGTGCAGTGAAGCGCCGCCGGCGCCGGACAGAAGTTGCGCGTTGCCGCCCTGGGAGGAACCGGCATTGAAGGCGCCCGCCACCACCTCGGAAACGCCGTCGCCGGTCAGATCCGGAAGACCGGCCAGTGAGCCGCCGAACGCATCACCGGCGTTCTGTCCATCGCGGTGCCAGATTTCCGCGCCCGTGGCGCCCGATAGCAGGAACGCGCGGCCGCTGTCGGTGCCGGCGTCGTCGTCGAACGGTGCGCCCACCAGCAGATCGGCGGCGCCGTCGCCGTCCACGTCCGCCACGTCGCTGAGCTCGAAACCGTAGTTGTCGCCGGGGTCGGAGGTGGTCTCGTGGATGAGCGTGTGGTCGGCGCCGGAGATGACCAGCACGCGCCCGGGCCAGGCGCCGAACTGGGGAGGCAGGCCCGGAGCGCCCACCGCGTAGTCCGGTACCCCGTCACCATTGACATCCCCGAGGCCCGCGGCGGCGGAGCCCATGAAGTCGAACAATCCGCCGCCAACAATATTCAGCAGCGAACCGTCGCTGCCCGAATAAACGTATGCGCGGCCACCGAAAAAAGCCGAGCCCTGGTCCTGGGGCGCGCCGATAACGAAATCGGCTATGCCATCCCCGGTGACGTCACCGATGTTCGCGCCGACGAAACCGAAGCTGCCGCTGGGCACATCGGGCGTCAATGTGTAGAGCACCTGTACGTCCGGCTCGAGGAATCCCACCGCGGATGCCGGCGACGCCGTGGCTAACGCCAGGGCGGAAGCCAGGATGGCGGCCGGGACGCGGGTCCAACCAGTCGTGATCTTCATGACACACCTCCATGCACTGTTTTGGTCGGAGCGGCCGGCAAGTCCGGAGCTCCCGATCCCAGCCTGTGCCGACGCGGCCCGCCAGGCGATGGAGGGACCCTGAAATTTTCCTGAAGGCGCGATTTCAGGACCGTATTCCGGGGCCAGTTGCGCTATCGTGAAGGCCGGCGGGAAGACCGCGACGGGATTGGGGTAACGGCGCCGACATGGCCGCTGGAGACAGATGAGCGCGAGCCGGATGGCATTCGGGGAATATCGGTTCGATCCTCCGACCGGCGAGCTGGCCGGCCCGGCGAGGACGGTGAATCTCCGGCCGCAGGCGGCCAAGACCCTGGAGTTGCTTGCCGGCGCGGACGGCGAGCTGGTGTCTCGCGAACGCCTGCGCCGCGAGCTGTGGCCCGACAAGCGCGTGGTGCTGTTCGAGGTCTCCATCAGCACGGTAATCCGCGAGCTGCGCCGCGCGCTGGGGGACGATCACCACCAGCCCCGGTTTATCGAGACCATCCCCCGCCGCGGTTATCGCTTCGTCGCGCCGGTGACGATGGCCAGCGGTTCCATCGGCCGGCCCGTTGCGGCGAGGCGGCGGACGGGACCGATGGGCCACCTGGCACGCGCGGCCGGGTTCCTGGCGCTGCTGACCGTCGTGCCGTTTCTCGGCGGCACCGCGTCCATTCCCGCGTCGCGTTCCAGTGAAGGCGGCAATTCCGATATCACCTCGTTGTCCCTGGGCGGCTTCCGCGCCCAGGCTGAGGTGCCCGCCGCTGCCGTACTCGCCCGGGCGCTGGACGAGGAGTTGACCACCACGCTGTCCGCGGTACGCCTGCCCGGCCTGCGTGTGATCAGGGACGACGCCAGGCGGGCCGGCTCCGCCGGGTACAAGCTCGACGGCAGCGTGCGAACCGACGACGAGGGCTGGCTGATCATGGCTCGTGTCAGCTCGAGCGGCGACGGCGGGTTGATCTGGAGCAAGCGATTTCGCTGGCAGGACGATCCGGGATCGCTGGGAACCCGGGAGATAGCGGTGCGCATTGCCCAGGGCGTGTTGGACAAGGTGGCGCCGCGCACAAGGAGTTCGTCCCTGGCCGAGGCCAAGGCCGCCTATGGAACGGGCCGGCAGTTGCTGGCGCTACCCACGGCGGAGGCGACACACGACGCCATCGAGGCACTGGATCGGGCGGTTTCGCTGGACCCGGGCTACGCCGATGCCCAGGCAGCACTTGCCGAGGCGCTGCTCAAGTGGCCCGGCGTGGACAAGACCCCGGAGGTAATTGAGCGGGCCCGGGCCGCGGCGGAGAAGGCGCTTGCGATTGATCCAACACAGGCGGGCGCACAGCGCGCCCTGGGCGAGATCGCGTTGCTTTTCGACTGGGACTGGGAGCAAGCCGGCGCGCGCCTGGAACGGGCCCTCGAGCTGGCGCCGGCGAATGCGCGAATGCGCGACGCCTGGGCTTCCTGGCTCAGCGCGCGCGGTCACAATGACGAGGCACTCGGGCAGATACGCCTGGCGCAGGCGCTGGAGCCCTCGGAGGTGGCCATCAGCATCGATGTGATGCTGTTTCACTATTTTGCCCGCGACTATCAGGGCACGCTGGGTGCCGCGCGACGGCTCGCAAAACTCTGGCCGGGCAACTACGCCTCGGACTACTACAGCATGCTCGCGCTGCTGTCTTCCGGGGACGCGGAGGGCGCCGCGGCATACGCGGAGGAGGCTCTCGTTCGTTGGGACCGGCGGCGGGGGGAGGCGGGGCAGCCCATACCCGGGGTCCGCGATCCGGTCACGCGCTTCTGGGAGCACTGGCTGGCGGGTCTGTTGGGGCGCAAGGATCAGCAATCCGTGGACCGGGTTGCGGTCGCGCTGGCCTACCTCCAGCTCGGGCGCAACGAGGATGCGTTGGACACGATGCAGGCGGCCACCGAAACCCATTATTTCAGCTATCTGATGCCCTACCTGGGCGTCTCCCCGGCGCTGGATCCGTTGCGGGGCAACCCGCGCTTCGAGTTCCTGTTGCGCAACCTGGGGGAAGCCGCGCTCACCGACTACTACGATTCGGGCACGGCCGCCCGCCGCCGGCCGGACTAGTCCGCCGGGGCCGTTACCGGCGCAGCAGCTTCAGCAACGCGGTCCTGGAGCGGGTGTTGATCACGTCGTCCTTCTCCAGCCAGCCGCGCCGGGCCTGGTCCAGGGCGTGGCGAAGATCATCGAGATCATCCGTCCCGTGGGCATCGGAGCAAAGGGCGACCTTGAGGCCCAGCTCCTTCGCCATGCGGCAGGCGTTATCGTCCAGGTCCAGCCTGGACGGCTGTCCGTTGACTTCCAGGTAGCAGCCGCGCTCCAGAGCCGCCTTCATGACAATCTCCAGGTCGATGTCGACGGGCTCGCGCCGGCCGATCAATCGGCATGACGGGTGTGCCAGGATGTTGAAGTTCGGGTTGTCCATCGCCCTCACCAGGCGCTCGGTCTGGCGCCTGCGGCCGAGCCCGAAGTGGGCGTGCACCGCGCACACCGTCAGATCCAGGCGCGCCAGCAGCTCGTCGGGCAAGTCCAGCGAGCCATCCTCCAGGATTTCCACCCCCGCGGACTTGAGCAGCACGATGCCCTCGAGCCCGTCATTGAGCCGGTCGATGCGATCCATGTGTTTCGAAAGCGCCTTCGCGTCCAGCCCTCCGCCGGCGGGAAATCCCGCCGTGTGCTCGGTGACGGCCAGGTAGTCCAGGCCGCGCTTCGCGGCGGCACCGGCCATGGCCTCGAGCGAGTCGCGGCCATCGCCGGCACTGCTGTGGACATGCAAATCGCCGCGCAGGTCGCGCATCGTCACCAGCTTCGGCAAATTGCCCTTGCGGGCAGCCTCGAGCTCGCCTCGGTTCTCACGCAGCACCGGGTCCACCCACGTCAGCCCCACGCTGTCATAAACCTGTTTCTCGGTCTTACCGGCGCGGCGCTCGTCGCCGCCGAAAACCCCGTACTCGTTGATCTTCAACCGGCGTTTCTGCGCCAGCCTGCGCAGCTCGATGTTATGCGCCTTGGAACCCGTGAAATAGACCATGGCCGCGCCGTAACTCACGCTCGGTACCACGCGCAGGTCCACCTGGAGGCCGTTTTTCAGCACCACCGTGGAGCGGGTCTCACCGTGGGAAACGACCTGGCCCACCTCGTCGAACTTGACGAACTGGTCCGATACCCGGACCTTGGGGCTGGCGGTCGCCAGGATATCCAGGTCACCCACGGTTTCCCTGCGGCGACGGTAACTGCCGGCCACGGCCACCTGCGACACGCCCTTGAGCTTTTTGAGTTTCTCCACCAGCGCCTCGGCGAAGGGCTCGGCGTCGGCCAGCAGCATGCGTTTCTCCGCCGGCTCCAGCCTGGGCAGCGCATCGGCGATGAGCTGCTCGGTTTTTTCCCCAAAGCCGGACAGTTCACGGACCTGGTGTTCGGCAACCGCCCGCTTCAGGTCGGCGACGCTCTTGATGCCCAGGTGCTCGTGCAGGGCGGCCGTCTTCTTCGCGCCCAGGCCCTTGATGCGCATGATGTCGCTGAGCTCCGCCGGTGTTCGGGATTCCACCTCCTCCAGCAGCGGCAGGCGCCCGGTGTCCACCAGCACGCGGATTTTTTCGGCGATGTCCCTGCCGATGTCAGGAAGCTCGGACAGATCCTCGCCGGCGTTCACCAGGTCGGCCACTCGACGCGAAAGGGCTCGAACCCGCGCCGCGGCGTTGCGGTAGGCGCGAATACGGAACGGGTTGGCACCCTCGATTTCCAGCAGGTCCGCAAGGCGGTCGAAGCGATCGGCGATGGCGGCGTTTTCCATGGGTTTCCCCGTGAGTTGCTCCCTCGATATGGTCGCCATTTCAGGCGATGCGCCGGGGAACGCCTTCCTCGTCCATAAGCTCGGGGTGCAGCGAGAGCCACTTGAGCAGGTCCTGGCGGCGCAGCAGCCCCAGCAACCTGCCGTCCACGACCACCGGTAGCTGGTCGAATTCCCGGCGCGCGAGTTTTTCCAGTGCCGAGGACGCATCCTCTTCCGGGCCCACGGTCTCCAAATCTGCGGCGCCGGTCATGACGTCCGCCACGGTGGCTTCGTGCCAGGTGCCGCGTTCGCGCTTGCCCAGGTCGCTCAGGCACGCCAGTCCAAGCAACCGGTCGTCGCGAACTACCGGGAACGCCCGCTGGCCGCTGGCCATCATGTGCCCGTCCACAAGCTCGGAAATGGTCATGTCGGGCGGCGCCGTGGCCAGTTGCGTCTGCATCAGCCGGCGCACGGGAATGCTCGACAGCGCCTCGCGCAGTGCCAGTTGCCGGTAGCTCGCGACCGCCGCGTTGTTGAGGAACCAGCCGATGAAGGCGAGCCACAGGCCGCCGACCAGGCCCGTGCCGAAAACGGGAACATGCAGGCCCAGCATCATCGCCAGGCCGCTGCCCATCAGGATCCAGGCGAAGGCCTGTCCCGCCCGGGACGCCCAGCGCGTGGCCTTTCTCAGGTTCCCGGTGAGGCCCCAGGCCACGGCGCGCAGGACCCGTCCGCCGTCCAGGGGAAACCCGGGTACCAGGTTGAACAGCCCCAGCAGGATGTTGATCGGGCCCAGCCAGAGCAGCAACGTTGGCACCGGCCCCGCTGAAGCCAGCGCGGCGGCCGGGTCCGTCGGCTGCAGGGTGGAGAGATCCACGAACAATCCGGCCAGGCCCGTGAACAGCACCCCCAGGACCAGGCTGGTCAGGGGCCCGACGATGGCCATGAAAAACTCCGCCCGCCAATCCGGCGGTTCGCCCTCCATGTGGGCCACGCCCCCGAACACGAACAGGGTGATGCGGTGGAAACCCACCCCCCGCGCGCGGCCCACCAGGGCATGGGAAAGCTCGTGGGCCAGCACGGAGGCGAAGAACAGCACCGCGGCGGCCAGTCCAGTGACCCAGCAAAGGAGCGGGCTCCAGTCCGGGTGCCAGGACGGGAACGCGCCCGCCGACAGGCTGAAGGAAACCAGCAGGAAGATGATCAGCAGGCTCCAGTCGACGGCGATCTGGATGCCGAAAATGCGGCCGAGGGTCATTCCCTGGGGTGCTTGCATTGATTCCGTCCTCACCGGTCCCCAAGAACGAGTATTGGGCTGGTCGAGGCGGGCATCAAGCGCACCCGACACTTGCCTTGTGTATCGGTTCGATATAATATATCGGGCCGATACATTCTCTGGATTGTGACTTTTGGACGTTAAAAGTCTCTGCCTGGGTGCGCTAACGTTCGGCGACGCCACGGGTTACGACATCAAGAAGTTCTTCGAGTGCACGTTCAGCCATTTTTTCGTGGCCGGGTACGGCTCCATCTATCCCGCCCTGGCGACGCTCACCGACGAGGGACTGGTCACCTGTCACAGCGAGCCGCAGGAAGGAAAACCCGACCGCAAGGTCTACTCGCTGACCGGGGAGGGCCGCGCGACCTTCGTGGGGGATCTGGCGCGCACGCCGCCGAACCACAAGGTGCGCTCGGAGTTCCTGGTGCAGATGTATTTCGCGCACCTGCTGCCGGGGGAGACGCTCCGGGGACTGATCGATGAGAGGCTGAAGGATTTCGAGGAGAGCCTGTCGCGCATCGCGGAATTCGAGCGTGAGCTGGAAACCGAGGAATGCGGGCTCACGCCGGGAATGCGTTTCTGCGCGGGCTATGGCAGGGCGGTGATGACCGCCGGCCGCGAGTTCATGCTGCAGCGCCGTGAGGAGATTCTGGCGAGCGGCACGGAAGACGAGATTTCAGGTATCAAGGAAACCTAAATGAAAAAGCGGATGATCATTGCGGTGCTGGCCTTGGCGGTGGTGTTCGGCGGCATATTCGGCTACAAGGCCGTGGTTAACCATTTCGTTAGCCAGTACTTCGCCAATTTCTCGGAACCGGCCTCCACGGTTTCCACGACGGAAGCCAAGAGCGAGAGCTGGCAACCGAGGATCGATGCGGTCGGCGCCTTGAGTGCCGTGCGCGGTGTCGACGTGAGCAACGAGGTCGCCGGCAAGGTTGAATCCATCAACTTCGAGTCCGGCCAAAAGGTGGAGAAGGGCGACCTGATCGTGCAGCTGGACGATTCCACCGAACAGGCGCAGTTGCCCGGCAAAAAGGCACAACTCAAGCTGGCGCGTACCAACCTGGAGCGCACCAGGCGCCTGGTGGAGCGCAAGCTGACGGCTACCGAGAACCTGGACACGGTGCAGAGCGAACTGGACCAGGCCGAGTCGGCGGTCGCCGAATTGAAGGCGATTATCGCCAAGAAGGCCATCCGGGCGCCGTTCGACGGGACGCTGGGCATCCGCCAGGTCAACGAGGGCGAGTTCCTGCCGGCCGGAACCAACATAGTGACGTTGCAGGCGCTGGATCCACTGCATGCCGACTTCACTCTGCCAGAGCAGTACCTGGACAGGGTGCAGGCGGACCAGCAGGTGGAGTTGAGCGTTGCCACCTGGCCCGGCCGGAAGTTCACCGGCCACATCAACGCGGTGTCGGTAAAAGTCGATCCCTCGTCCCACAACTTTTCCGTGCAGGCGACGGTGGACAATCCCGAGCACGTGCTCAAGCCGGGCCTGTTCGCGGACGTGGAGGTGCTTGCGGGTGAACCGGAGCAGCTCGTGGTGGTGCCGAAGCCCGCTGTTACCTACTCGCTTTACGGCGACGCGGTGTACGTGGTGACCGAGGAGGGCAAGGACGATCAGGGCAACCCGATCCTCAAGGCCCACCAGCGTTTCGTGCGGGTCGGGCGTTCCCAGGGCGAATGGGTGGCGGTGACCGAGGGGCTGGAGCCCGGCGATCGCGTGGTCACGGCGGGACAGCTCAAGCTGCACGACGGTTCGCCCGTGAAAATCAACAATGAGGTGGCGGTGGTGGACGAGCCAGCCGCCGGCGGTGGCGGAGAGCAGGGCAACAACGCCGCCGCGCAGTAGCCCAGCCACGCATTCGATAGGAACGGCGGCGCCGGAGCGCCGCCCCCAATCCAGGGTCGAAGAGTCATGAAATTCACCGATCTGTTCATCCGGCGCCCGGTGCTCGCCAGCGTCATCAGCCTGCTCATCCTGCTCCTGGGACTGCGCGCCTGGCAGGAACTGCAATTGCGCCAGTTCCCGGAGGTGGAGAACACCCAGATCACCATCACCACGGCGTACCCTGGAGCGAACTCCAGCCTCATGCAGGGCTTCGTGACCACCCCGATCCAGCAGGCCGTGGCCTCGGTGGAGGGCGTGGACTACATCACTTCCGAGAGTCGCCAGAGCGTGAGCAACGTCACGGTCAACCTGAAGCTGAACTTCGACCGCAACGATGCCTTCACCCAGGTGCAGGCCAAGGTGGCCTCGGTGCGCAACCAGTTGCCGCCGTCCGCCGAGTCCCCGGTGATCCAGACCCAGGAGCGCCGCGGCGCCGCGCTGATGTACATCGGTTTCTACAGCGACGGCAAGATGAACGACCAGCAGATCACCGACTACCTGGTGCGGGTCGTCCAGCCAAGGCTGCAGACCGTCGAGGGCGTGGCCAGCGCGGACATCCTGGGTTCGCGCACCTTTGCCATGCGTATCTGGCTGGACCCGGTGAAGATGGCGTCGAAGGGCGTCACCGCCGCCGACGTGGCGCGGGCGCTGCAGCAGAACAACTTCCTGGCCGCCGTGGGCGAGACCAAGGGTCAGACCGTGGCCATCAACATCCAGGCGGCCACCGACCTGCACGACCCGGAGGGATTCCGCAACATCGTCATCCGCCGCGACGGGGACAGCCTGGTCCGCGTCGGCGACGTGGCGCGCGTCGAGCTGGGCGCCGAGAACTATGACTCCTCGGTGTTGTTCACCGGTCAGCGCGCGGTGTACATCGCCATCAACCCGGTGCCGGACGCCAATCCGCTGGACACCGCGCACCTGGTGCACCAGGAGATGCAGGGCGTGGTGGACAACCTGCCGCCAGGCCTCAAGGGACAGGTGGTCTACGACTCCACCAAGTACATCGAGAATTCCATCAGCGAGGTGATCCACACTGTCGCCGAGGCGGCCATCATCGTGGTGCTGGTGATGTTCCTGTTCCTGGGATCCGTGCGGGCCACCCTCATCCCCATGGTGACCATCCCGCTGTCACTGATCGGCGTCATGTTCGTGATGCTGTCCCTAGGTTACTCGCTGAACGTGCTCACCCTGCTGGCCATGGTATTGGCCATCGGCCTTGTGGTGGACGACGCCATCGTTGTAGTGGAGAACGTCCACCGGCATATCGAGGAGGGACACTCGCCGATGCAGGCGGCGCTGCTCGGCGCAAGGGAGATCGCCGGTCCGGTGATCGCCATGTCGCTGACCCTGGCCGCGGTTTACGCGCCCATCGGCTTTCTCGGTGGCATCACCGGCAACCTGTTCCAGGAGTTCGCATTCACGCTGGCGGCCTCGGTGCTTATCTCGGGCGTGGTCGCGCTGACCCTGTCGCCGATGATGTCCTCGCGGCTGTTGCAGAGCATGGAAAACGAGGGACGGCTTGCACTGTGGCTGGACCACCGCTTCGAGGGTCTGAAGAACTGGTACCGTCGGCGGCTGCACGGCGCGCTGGACACGCGTCCCGTGGTGTTCGTGGTGGCCGCGGTGGTGCTGGCGAGCTGCTTCTTCCTCTATACCGGCTCCAAGCAGGAACTGGCGCCCACCGAGGACCAGGGCTTCGTGTTCGTTTCGGCCACCGGCCCGCAGAACGCCACCCACGACTTCATGACCAAGTACGCGAAGGAAATCGACAGGATTTTCAAGAGTGTCAAGGAGATGGACGCGTACTTCATGATCAACGGCATGGGCACGGTGAACAACCTGATCGCCGGCATGATCCTGAAGCCGTGGGGCGACCGGGAGCGAACGCAGCAGCAGATCCAGCCCCAGGTACAGCAACAGCTCAACAACGTCGCCGGGCTGCAGGCCGTGTCGGTAAGTTTCCCGTCATTGCCCGGCAGCTCTGGCTTGCCCGTCCAGTTCGTGGTCAGCACCACCAACAGCTACGAGGAGCTATACCGCGTTTCCCAGGATTTGCTGCAGGCCGCCAACGCCAGCGGAAAGTTCATATTCGTGGACAGCAGCCTGACTTTCGACAAGCCGCAGATCGACCTTCAGATCAATCGTGACAAGGCGGCGGAGCTGGGGATCAACATGGAGGATATCGGCGACTCGCTGAGCACCATGCTGGGCGGCGGCTACGTCAACCGTTTCAACCTGCAGGGGCGCGCCTACAAGGTGATTCCGCAAGTCCAGGACGAGTTTCGCCGGGACGGCAGCCAGCTGAACGACTACTACATCAGGGCGGCTGACGGGTCCATGGTGCCACTGTCCACGGTGGTGTCGCTGTCTTCCAGTACCCAGCCGAATCGGCTGAGCCAGTTCCAGCAGCTCAACTCGGCGACCATCCAGGGCGTGATGCGCCCGGGCGTGTCGTTGGGCGAGGCGCTGGGGTTCCTGCAGGACAAGGCAAAGCAAGCGTTGCCAAACGGCTACTACGTGAACTATTCCGGTGAGTCCCGCCAGTACGTGCAGGAAGGCAGCGCGGTGATGACCACCTTCCTGTTCGCGTTGATCGTGATTTTCCTGGTGCTCGCCGGGCAGTTCGAGAGCTTCCGGGACCCGCTGATCATCCTTATCGCCGTGCCCATGTCCATTTGCGGGGCGTTAATCCCGCTGGCGCTGGGACTGGCGACGGTGAACATCTTCACCCAGATCGGCCTGGTGACCCTGATCGGACTGATCTCCAAGCACGGCATCCTGATGGTGGAGTTCGCCAACAAGCTGCAGGAAGAGCGGGGCCTGAGCCGGCGCGAGGCCATCGAGGAGGCCGCCGCCATCCGACTGCGGCCGATCCTGATGACCACTGCGGCCATCGTTCTCGCGGTGGTGCCGCTGATGTTGGCGTCCGGCGCCGGCGCGGCGAGCCGGCGTGCGATCGGGCTCGTGGTGGCCAGCGGAATGACCGTGGGGACGGCGTTCACGCTGTTCGTGGTGCCCGCCATCTACACGCTGCTGGCCCGCCGCCACTGGGAGAGCGCCCGGCAGGCGGGCGACGCCGGTCCCAAGCCGGAACCGTCCCGGGCGTGAACAAAGATCGGGGCCGCATGCGCGGCCCCGAATTCATCATCCCCCAACGGGCGGCGTTTCAGTCGCCGCCGGACTTTGACGACTGCAGCAGATCGAACTTGGTCTCGCAGCAGTGGGTGCGCAGCTGGTCCATCATGCGCGCTTCCTCGCGCCAGTCCGGGGTATCCGGGTCGGTGATCTTCGTCAGCACATAATCCGGCGTGGGGCCTTGCGGCGCCGGGGTCGCGACGGGCGAGGGCGCTGGAGTGGCTTGGGACTCCGCTTCGCTGCCGCTCGTCGCGGCGGCGGCCTGACCGGATGACTCGCTGCCCTGGCCAGTGCTGGCGGACTCCGCGTCGGCGGCGGGCGATTCGCTGGCCTCGGCCGCTACCGGAGCCGATTCCGGCATTTCCTGCGCCGGCTGCGGGGACGTTTCCGCTGGCGCCGCCTCAGCCGCCGTGTCGGGTGCATCGATCCTTGCCTCCGCTTCGGACTCGCCGGTCGGCGGCTCCTGGGCCGCCGGGCTTTTGGGCGCGGCCTTCTCCGCCATGGTTTCTTCCTCGTCCATGGCGGGCTCGGCGGTGACCTCGGGTTGCGGCGCCGGCTCGGCCGGGGGCTCATCGGCCGCTTCCGGCCGGGACGTTGCCTCCGGCTTGGTCTCGTCCGCGGCCGGCGCCGGTTCGGCCGGCTCTGACACTGGTGTCTCGGCGGATTCCTCCACCTCGGCCGTCGTCATGGTCTCGTCGGCGGGCGCAGGCGTCTCCGCCTTTTGCGCGGGCTCCGGAGCCCGCGCCTTTGCGGTGGTGTCGGCAGGCGGCGCAGTGGCTTGTTCCATGCTGCCATTGCTGGCGCAGCCGGCGATCATGGCGAGCGCCGCCGCTGCAATAATTCCGTTCAGAGTTGCCCGTGGTTTCATGTCTTCCCCTCCCCTGAAATGGCTCTGAAGTGCGGTTTTTGTAGCACGAGACGCCACCGCATGGTGGCACGACATCGCCGTCAGGCGCTACTTGGCTGTGTTTGGGGCGATTTCCGGGGTTGCAATTTGAATTTCGTTTCCCTATCCTCCGGCCCCAAAGCGTGAACTGGGTCACAGAATTTTTGTGCACAGCATCACACTTTAACGGAATAACAACGAAGAAGGCCAGGGAGGCCGGGGGGAGGAGAACCAATAATTTCGAGTGAGGGCCTTGATCATGAAGATCCAGCGTATTTTATTGCCCGCTGTCGTGGCGGGTTTGTTGGTCTGCGGCACCGCGTCGGCGGAAGAGGACCAGGTTTCCGGTACCGGCAGCAGCGCCACCGTGCACCTGGATTTCCGCGTGGTGGTGCCCGGCGTTCTGCGCTTCCGCGTCGGTTCGGCAGGCAGCACCATCAACCTCGTGGAGTTCGATCCCACCGTCAGCGACCTGCAAAACGGCAATACGTCCGTGGCGGGCAGTTTCGGCGACCTGGGCAATGGCCAGGTGAGCGTGGAAGTGTTCACCAACCGCGGCGGCGTGGAGATCAGCGAGAGCAACGACGGCGGCGGCACCGGCCTGCAATCGACCGGCGGTGGCACCGACACCATCAGCTACGGCCGCATCGCCACGGCCTCGGTGAACGGCGACATTCCCCCGCCCACGCTCAGCGACGCGGGCGGCAACACGTCATCCGTGGGCCCGACCGGCGGCAATGTCAACATCACGGACGCGAGCGACGTCTGGGAATACACGTTCGATGCCTCGAACCTGGACGTGGCGCCCGACACCTATGAGGGCCGGGTGACCTACACGGCCGCCACGCCGTAAGCGCGGCCTCAGGGCAAGTTCTCACGACGCAGCGCCCGGACCACCCAGCGGGGGTGGTTCGGGTGTTATTCTGACGCCGACATGCGATTCCTGATCGCCATCGCGTTGCTCGCAGCGCCACTCGCCGCCAGCGCGATCACCTTCACGCTGGCGGGCGGGCCGCCGCCCCAGCTCGTGCTCCAGGTGGGCTCGGCCGGCGCCACCATCAACGAGGTGCAGTTCAACGTGCCTCCGGAAAGCCTGGGTAATACCGGGACCCAGGTGCCGGGCGACCAGCCGGTCTACGTTTACGCGCACATGCGCGCTTTCCCCAATCCGCGCCCCCAGGCGTTGGTCAATGCCGATTCGTCGACGCCCCTGTCCGGCAGCGCGGGCACGATTCCCATGACCGAGATCTGCTGGAAGTCGTCCGAAGGCAACGAGATTCCGGACGGCTGCTTCGACGGCTCCGCCGCGCAGACGCTGGCGACCGTGCAGAACCAGACCGGCTTTTACCTGACCCTGCAGTTCTACTACGCCAACACGCAGCCCGTGGTTGCCGGTACCTACACGGGGCGGGTCACGTACACGATGTTTGCTCCATGAACCTGCTCAGGAACCTGCTGCTCGTCGCCGGGCTGGCGCCGCTCGCCGCCGCCGCCCAGGGCGAGTTGAGCGCGCTGCCGTCGCCGACACAGGAGGTGCGCGCGGAACTGGACTGGGCGGTGCCCGTCACGGCGCTCAAGGGCGCGGCGCGAAGCGGCCGGGAAGTGGACGCCCTGGTGGCGCGCGTGCCGCAACTGGACCTGCGTCTGGATACCCGCAGGCTCCAGGGCAGCCGGGTTCGTATCTACTTGAGGATGCCGTCGGCGATCCAGGGGCTGAAGGGGGCGGCCGGCCTGCGCATGACCTGGACCGGCGACGGTCGGTTCGAGGACGGCGTTCTGGTGCCCGGTGACCGCGCACTCTTGTACGCGGGCACGATCGAGGAACCGGAGTTGCGGGGCATCCTGCACGTGGAGTTCGATCTGGACGCCGCGTCCGTCTCCGGTCTGGTACGCTTTGATCCCGTTTTCGAAGTCGAGACCATGGGCACCGATTGAACGTGAATCGAGTCCAACTGTTTTCGATCGTGTGCATCGCCATGCTGGCCGCGGGCGCCGCACGCGCCGCGCAGTTCGCCGCTGCCGTGACGCCGCCGCGTTTCGAGCTAAAGGGCAAGGCGGGTGAGGTGCTCCGGGATGTTGTGCGCATTACCAACCTGGGCAACGTTCCCGGGGAGTTCGAAGTGCGCACCGCCGACTGGTCCCTGAAGCAGGACGGCAGCGTCAATATCTACGGCGACGAGCTGCAACCGGGCAGCTGCCGCCCGTGGACGCGCATCGAGCGGCACCGGGTGCGCCTGGCGGCCGAGGGCGAGCAGACCTATCGCTTCGAGGTGCACATTCCAAAGGACGCCGCCAGCGGTGAGTGCCGTTTCGCCATCTTGTTCGAGCAGCCTCAGGAAAGTGCGGACAGCATGGCCATGGGGGACCTCAACGTCCCCATCGTGGGCAGGATCGCCTTGATCGTCTATGTCACGGTGGGTGACGCGCAGCCCGAGTTGAGCCTGAAGGGCGCGAAGCGCATCGATCGAAACGGGCAGACGCTGCCCGCGCTGAGCATCGAGAATTCTGGCGCCGCCCACGGCCGGCCGCAGGGACTTCTGCGTGGCGTGACTGCGAAGGGAAGGCAAATCAATCTCGTCCTGTCACCGTCGCCGATTCTGCCGGGCGAGACCCGGGATGTACCCCTGTGGCCGGTGGACGAGAGCAATGACCCGGTCAAGGACCTGCAATTCCCGGTAACCATCAACGGCAACTTGGAATGGCCCGAGGGCAAGGTCTCCGTGGACACGGTCGTGCAGTAGGAGCCTGCTGAGGCGAGTGACCGAAGGCTGATCGCGCCCATCCGGGTGCTCCTATTCATTGATGCGTTGCAGCGCCAGGTCGGCGAATGCCTGGCCCCGTGCATCGACCCCCGTGATCATCGGCCGTGCCGGCGCCCAGGGCAGCGGGACGCTCTCCTCGACGACCTGGAGCCGGTGGTCCCCGGCGGCCACCGGCCAGAATTCGAAGCGGCCGTCGGAATCCGTCACGGTGGTGGCGGATGCATCCAGGCGCACGACCACGCCTTCCGCACCCTTCTCGCCCGGTGATCGCCGGCCATCCCGGTTGTCGTCGAAATAGACCACGCCGGTGATCCTGCCCACGCCGTTTTCGGAATTGCCGGCTCCCAGTACCCGGCCCGGTCGGCCGCCAGAGGCGCCGTACGACAGGCTCACGAACAACTGCTTTCCCAGCATCACGTTGCCGGTTTCCGGCGTCAGGCCGGTGCGCACACTGGCTACTTCGTTGTAGATTGCGTTCAGCCCCAGGGACCAGTGCTCGGAAAACGGCCAGTCGAGGCTGACGGTGGCATTGGCGGTGGTGTTGGCCTCGCCGCCCGCATCCTGGCGCACCGCCAGCAGACTGGTGTCCAGGGTCAGGTTGTTGGCGAAGCGATGGCGATAGGTTGCCCCCACGCGGGCCGTGTCGGTGGTGAGATCCGGTTCCTCTCGCCGTTCCAGCTCCAGGCGTGTGGCAAGGCCATCCAGCGCGCGCAGATTCCAGAATTGGTCCACGGCGAGCCGATTCGTCGTGGAGTCGAAGGCGCCGCTGCTTTGCACCGTGGTCAGCTCCAGGCGTTGGTCGAACCAGGACAGTTGTTGATCATAGTAGAGATCGGCCTGCCAGGAGTCCTGCGTGCCGGTGTCGGTGTCCGTGAGTGGGCGTAATTCGGTGCTGCCGGCGCTCAACTGGGTGCCGACTCGCTGAAAGCTCCCGAGCCGCCAGTCGGCGGCTCCAAAAACCCGGTAATCAGCCAGGTTCAAGTCCCGGGTCCGGCCCGCGTCCACGCCCACCGTGTACTGGCTGCGCAGGGTGCTGTAGTCGCCCCGGTAATACAGCCCATCCCGGTTGTTCTGGATGGCCGTGTCCTGCCACTGCAGTCCATCGGCCAGCGTATAGGTGCCGAAGCGGTGCCGCCACAGACCGTGCTGGCGCTCGCCGTCGTACCATGCGCCCAGGTCCCCGTCGTCTTCCGCCAGCAGGTGCAGGCGGTCTGAATTCACTTCGTCGGAGGCGCCGCGGCCGACGGCCAGGGCCAGGTTGCCCACGGAGTCGCCGCCACGGTTGGCGTTCAACTGCCAGAACTCCGCCGCGAATTGCCAGTCGCCACCCAGGCCGCGGCTGTAGCCACCCCCAACCAGGGAAGCGTTTTCCGAATCGAATACCCTGGAATACAGTCCCTCGAGACGCCCGGTCTCGCCCCAGGTGAAGCGCCATTCCTGGTCGCCGTCGCTGACCCGGGTGGTGGCGCCGTTGATGATCGAGGAGGGGAGGTAGAACCGGTAGCTGGATGCCACAAGTTCGCCGCTCACCGAGCGTTGCACGCCCAGGCCGCTGTCGGCGAACCAGTCGCCGCCGACGGGAAAGCGGGTCTGGGTCAGGGTGAACTGGCCACTCGCGCCGTCGGCCAGCAGGGGATTGTCGGACTGGGAGTCGAGCGCCAGGATCTCCAGGTCGATGCGGCCGTAATTGGTGGTGTCGCGTTGATAACGCAGCAGCGCCCCCTGCTCGGTGGTTCGCGTGCCACCCTCGTCCCGCAGCCCGTATCGCACGTCGGCGCCGAATATCCAGGGCAGCGGCTGTTCCTCGCGCTCCAGGCTCTCCAATGGCGGCAGCGGCGCGATGTCCGGGTCGATGAGCTGGTCCTGGTAGGCATCCCCGTCCGCCTGTCCACTCTCCTGCGCCGTCTGTCCGTGGGCAGGACCAGAAAGGGCGCAGGCACAGGCAAGCAGGAGCCCCGGCCTCCAGCCGTGCCCTGGCGGATTTCCCCCACGCGTCTGATTAAAAATCAATTAGTTATGCTTTTCTTTTAATGTGAAAAGTTCGCTGCCCGGTGCCCCTCGGGCTGTCCGCGGCCGGCCTGCGGCCTGCAATGACCGTCAAGTTGCCGGGGACTTTCAGGATTGTACCGGCAGGAGACAGGAAGTGTGAATCAGTTCGCAGCGGATAGTGGCGAGCTGATGCTACCGTGGTGACCATTCGGCAACGTATTGAAGCGCCCGATCCAGGAAAACGAGGCGCGAATACGACCGCGGAGGGAGACCTAGCAAGGATGGGTCTCGAAGATGAAGCGGTTGTTGTCTATCGGTTTGGGTCTGGTACTCGGAGCGCTCATATACGTTGCTCCCGCCACGGCGGAAGCCGCATCGGCGACCCAGAGCGTCAGTTTCAGGGTCGTCATTCCCAAGCTTGAGCCCCTGCGCCTGGACATGCACCAGCAAGCGCAGCGATTGGCCGTGGACGGCGCGGAGTCGGGTGACGTGACTCCGGGTACCCACGAGGAAGTGGATGCCTACGGACGCCGTCAGCTTCGCCAGACCGTAATCACGCAGGGCCGCGTGGAACTCATTCTGGCCGCGCCCTGATCCGGGATCGGCCTGCAGGGGGGGCGACGCCCGGCCATTGTGCCGGGCGTCTTTTTGTTCATCTCATCGCAAAGCCATCGGCGGCGATTTCAGGAGTCCCCGGCGGAGCGAGGTTCGGTCTTCCAGATCACTGGTGACCAATAGCTCTTGCGGTCCACCTTGCCACCCACGTAATAGGTCTTGCCCGCCTCGACCATGATCTCCAGGCTGTTGTCGCCGCCGGTGTTGCCGATCTGGTGCTGTAACCCGAAGGTGTTGTCCATGTCGGTACCACCGCGAACTTTCAGGACATGTTTGCCGGGCTTGAGGAGCACGGCAATCTGGTCGTCAACGCTCACCTGGTCGCCGTCGATCTCCACGATGCTCACGGGGAAAATCTGCTGGGCGGTTTTCTGGACGTCCGTCCGGACCACCCCATGTGGCTCGCCCGGAGAGGCGATGGCCGCCGGACCGGCGTGGGCGGCCGCACCCGCCAGGAAAATGGCCGCCAGCGCGAAAGCTGCCTGCTTGGTAAACCGTTTCATGGTTGCCTCCCTGTCGCTTGGACACAGGATATTGGACAGGGACCGGGCTCCCCCGGTTCCGCTTTCCCGGGGGCAACCGCCACCCGTCCCGGCGTGAACTCCCCGGGGGCGGCTTCACCACCCCCGGAGGCCGGCACGGTTACGGTCAGGACGCTTTCCGGGCGCTGCCCTCGCCCGGGTGCGTGGGCAAGTACCTGGCCAGGAACGCGTCCATGGTCCGGTAGAGTTCCAGCACGTTTTCCTCCTTGCGGAAGCCGTGACCCTCGTCGCTCTTGACCAGCCACTGGTAGGGCATGTCCAGCTCGTCCAGCCGGTCACGCAGGCGCTCGGCGTGTTCGATGTCCACCCTCGGGTCGCGCCTGCCATGCACGATCAGGATGGGATCGTCGATGTTTTCCACGTGGTTGATGGGCGAAGTGTCCTCCAGCCGCTTGCGGTCCTTGTCCGGATCGCCGACCTGTACCTCCAGGACCTTCTTCCGGGTTGCCGCGCCGTTCGTATCTGGCGATGATTGGGTCGGCCTTCCGGCGACCTCGAATCTCGCCTTCTAGGGCTCTATCGGTGCGCTTGCCCCCAGGCCCGGGCCGTAGAGGACGGCATTGGCGAAAACACGGGCAGTGGCCAGCGAGGCGCCCCGGAACACCGGCGGCGTGGCGAACAGGATGAGCTGGCCGCTTCCCACGCTCTCGCGGGTCAGCCAGGCGGCATTCGCCAGCCGGTGGGCGGCCTCGGGCCAGAGCAGGCCGCTCATGCGCAGGCGAAGCTCGTCGCCCGCTGGCATTGGGGCCCAGCCCAGATCGTGCGGCCCGGACACCGCATCATCGTCGCTGGGCAGCAACACGCCGAAGCGGGCCGGGGCGGATACACTCCGCGCCGCCATCAGCACCGGCGCGTCCCCGGTCATGACCGGCAGATAATCCCCGGCCCCCAGCATCAGCCACGACTTGTGATCCGTGCGCGTGGCCAGCAGCGCGCCCTGGGGCATGAACAACGCCTGCCAGTCGTCCTCCAGTTGCGCCGCCGTGGGCTCGGGCATCCCGCCGGACGCCTCCGATTTGGATTTCTCGCCCCCACCGCCCGCCGATTCATCCGGGTGTTCCATTTCCCAGGGCACATCCAGGCTGAGCGGCGCGTCATGGGCCCAGATGCTGGACGCCGCCGGCATGTCGTCCCGTGCCGCCTGCCATTCGCGGGCCAGCGCCACGCGGTAGGGGAGCGGATCATCCAGTACATCCGGCAGCAGCCGCGTATTGCCCATATCCGCGTCCGTGGTGGCCAGTTGGCGGGCCGAGCCACCTACCGCGATCAGGCTGCCCCCGTCGTGCACCCAGGACCTCAGCGCGGCGAGGGCATCCTCCGGGAGTTGCCCGCGCGAGCGGTTCGGCAGCACTATCACGTTGTAGCGGCGCAGGTCCGTATCGGCCAGGCGGTCCACGTCCAGGTGGGAGTTTCGCAGGCCGAGTTTCTGGTCAAGGTAATACCAGTCGGCTCCGAAGTCGTAGGAATCGATGTCACCCCGGGTTACCAGGGCCACGCGGGGGCGCGGCAGGATCGGGAAATATTCTCCTCCCAGGTCGGCCCGGTCGCCTTCGCCCAGTCCGGTCTCCACGGCACGGGCCGCAATCCCTGAAGCGTCGGCGGCAGCGGCCAGGCGTCCGGGCAGGTCCAGGGCGAGTTGACGGTTGTCCACGGCCAGCACCAGCGGCGAGCCCGCGGCCACGGACTTACCCCCCAACTCGGTATCGCGGCGGGCGAGCCGCACGCGCACGTCATGTTGGAGTAGCCACGCCGCCGCAGCCTGCGCCCGGTCGTCCGCGCCGTCGAAGTACCAGCCCACCGGTTCCGCCTTGCTTTCCTGGTGCGGCGCCGTGGATGGCAGGGACTCGATGCGGGTGACCGCGCCGGGAAGGGCGCTTTCCAGAGTCAGCGATTCCAGGCCGAAGAGCATGGTCAGGTTCCAGGCGGTGACGTCATAAACCGTCGTCTGCCCCTCGCGCAGCAGCCGTTTCCGCTCGTTGTGCAGGCTGTCTTCCGGGATGTGGGGATCGAACTCCAACAACGCCGCGGTGCGCTGCGCCAGCGGCTGGCGGTTGGGGATCAAGAGTGTGCCGGCGGGCAGATCCACCCGGCCGCGCCGGCGGCCGAGCTGGTCCGTCGCATCGCCCAGGCTGGTATCCCGGTCCAGGCGATAGACGCGCACCCCCTGCAGGTTCATGAGATCGACGAAATCCTTCAGTCGGCCCTGGTTTTTCGTGGGCAGCACCGCGAAGGTCCGCTTCGCGTAAGGGCCGCCGCCACTGACGGCTTCGCGGCGTTGTTCGTACCAGTCTTGCTTGATGGCCTTCGCGTTGGCGGCGAGGCTGCGCAGGTTGGCCATGGAGCTGGTCAGGTGATGGAACACCGCCTCTCGGTAACTGAGCACGTAGCCACCGGCCTGCTTCACGCCGTCGTCCGCCACGCCGGCCTGCTCGTAGAGGATGCCGATGGCCCCGCCCAGGGCCGCCCAGGCATCCGAGTAGCCCGGGTACCAGTCGTCATTCCACTCGCCCGTGTAGTAGCGCCAGCCATGAGCATCGAAGGCGCTCGCCTGGTCGCGGGCGAACTGGCGATTCCACTGGTGTTGCCAGTCGGGCAGGTTGGGGTTGTAGGGCTGGCGCGGGGGCGAGAACAGGTAACTCTCCTGGGGGCCCATCTCGTGTGCGTCCACGAACATCTGGGGATGCCACATCTCGACGGCCTTCATCCGGCCCCGGGTCTCCGGCTGGGTGCCGAAGAGCCAGTCCCGGTTCATGTCGAACAGGTAATGGTTGGTGCGGCCCCAGGGCCAGTAACCGGTGTGGACCAGCGACTGGTCGTCCAGGTTGTGCTTCTCTCCCCGGAACTCGGCGACCTGTTGCAGGAAACGGTGCCGGCCGTCCGGGTTCATCATCGGATCCACGATCACCAGCAGCTTGTCCAGCAGCCGGTTCGTATCTTCGCCGCGGTCGAAGGCCAGGTGATGGATCACCGCCAGCGCGGCGTCCGCGCCCGAGGTCTCGTCGCCGTGAATGCTGTAGGCCAACCAAGCCACGGCGGGCAGCTCGTCCAGCAACTGCCGGGCCCGGTGGTCGTCCAGGCCGCTGGGGTCCGCCAGGCGGTCCCAGCCGGCGCGCACCTCATCCAGCTTCCCAAGCCGTTCCGGGGTGCCGAGCACCACGTAGTAAAGCGGGCGTCCCTCGTGGGTGGATGCGTAACGGGTCACCCGCATGCGATCGCTGGCCGCGGCCCAGGCCTCGAGGCAGGCGCCGATTTCCGCGGGGGTGGCGGCGCGCTGGCCAAGGGGGAAGCCCAGACAGTCTTCCGCGTCCGGCGTGCCCTCCGGGTATTGCGCGTCCGGGAAGTACGGCTGCGTATCCGAGTGCTCCGCCCGGGCCATTGCGACGGCGGAAAGCAGTCCCAGGCCCAACAGCAGCGACGTGGCGATCTTCATGCATGTGTCCCCAACGGAAAGCAGGCCGGCATGATACCCGATTGGCTTGCACCGTCCGCTTGCCGCGGGCCACGATGGCGGTTCATTCGCCGGGAGCGCGTCTTGCAAACCGCCATCGTCTGGTTCCGCCGTGACCTGAGGCTGTCGGACAACCCGGCGTGGCAGCATGCCTGCATGAATGCAGGGTGGGTGCTGCCGGTGTACGTGCACGCGCCGGAGGAAGAGGGTGCCTGGGCGCCGGGTGCGGCCAGCCGCTGGTGGCTGCATCACGGGCTCGCTGCCCTGCAGCGGTCGCTCGCGGAAAAGGGCACGCGGTTGCTGGTGCTGCGGGGCCCGACGCTCGAAAGCCTGGAACTCCTTGCCGAGGCATGCGGGGCGCGGGCGCTTTACTGGAATCGTCTCTACGAGCCGGAAATCATCGCCCGGGACGAGCGCCTCAGGCGGCGCTTCCGCGGGGCGGGCCGGGAGGCGGAGAGTTTCAACGCGACCCTGCTGTGCGAGCCCTGGACGGTGTCGAACCAGGCCGGGGATCCCTACCGGGTGTTCACGCCGTTCTGGCGGGCCTGCCGGGAACGGGCTACCGGGGCGGCGCCGGACAGGGCGCCGCCCAAAGTCCCGCCGCGACCCGGGGGTGTTCCCGCGGGCGTGAGTCTCGACGACCTGGAGTTGTTGCCAACGGTGCGCTGGGACGGTGGCCTGGACCAGGCCTGGAGCCCGGGGGAAGCGGGCGCGGCGCGCGCGCTCAGGCGATTCTGCCGTTCGCGGCTGGACAATTACCCGCGCGACCGGGAAAGACCGGGCGTTGCGGGCAGTTCACGGTTGTCACCACACCTGCATTTCGGGGAGATCGGCCCGCGCCAGGTGGTTGCCGCCGTGCAGCGCCGGGGCGGAACGGGAAGCGACAAGTTCCTCGCCGAGCTGGGCTGGCGCGAATTCGCCCACCACCTGCTGTTTCATTTTCCCCAAACCACGGATCAACCCCTGGACCCGCGATTCCGCCGTTTCCCCTGGGCCCGCGGCCCCTGGGGCTCGCTCGAAGCCTGGCGTGGCGGGCGTACCGGGATTCCCATCGTGGACGCGGGCATGCGCGAACTCCGGGCCACCGGCTGGATGCACAACCGGGTACGCATGCTGGTGGCCTCGTTGCTCACCAAGAACCTGTTGGTTCCCTGGCAGGAGGGAGCGCGCTGGTTCTGGGAGACGCTGGTGGACGCCGACCTGGCCAACAACACCCTGGGCTGGCAGTGGACCTCCGGCTGCGGTGCGGACGCCGCGCCGTACTTCCGGATTTTCAATCCGGTCATCCAGGGCAGGCGTTACGACCCGGACGGCGCCTACGTGCGACGCTGGGTTCCGGAGTTGTCGCGGGTTCCCGACCGTCATCTGCAGGCTCCCTGGGAGAGTGCCACGCCGCCCGCGGACTACCCCGCACCCATCGTCGGTCTCAAGGAAAGCCGGGTCCGGGCGCTCGCCTCGTTCCAGTACATCAAGGACCGCAATTAGGCGTCGCCGCCGGCCCCCAACTCGCTGTCGAGCCGCTTGGTCACCGCCGTCTCCAGGGCACCGCGAAGTGGCGAGAGCAGCATTCCCAGCTTCACTTCCAGTTCCAGCGTGGATTCCCCGACGACCAGCCGCCCGTTCAGCCCCGGACGGTCGAATTGCAGTGTCCCGCCTTGCCACCGAGAGTGCACGCCGTGCTCGCGTTCCAGGTCTGCGGCCACCTGGTTGGCGGCAGCCCGCGCGCCTTCCAGGCCCAGTGAATGTCTTCGCTCGATGCGGATTCGCGGCATTGCAAAGGACGTCCGGCATTGCGTGGCGGGGCAGCTTACCGGGACCGCGCGGTGAGCGAAACCCGGGACCGTGCGCGCTCGCCAGAAGCGGTGCCCCGAGGGTCCGCTCGGAGCGCCGCGACCGGGTTGCTTGGGGGCCGGGGAGCCAAGTGGTAGATTGTCCGAGCGGACGCAATCGGTTCGCGAGGATAACAACGAACTCGAAGAAGGGAGCGCAACTCAATGAAATTGAGCTTTCCCAACGGTGACCATGGGGAGGTGGTTACCGAGTCCGGCACGCTCAGCATCGGCAGCGGGGCCGGCAACGACGTGGTTCTCGACGCGGAGGGCATCTCCGAGAAGCACGCCCGGCTGTCCCACGAGGCGGATGGAACGTTCCTGACTCCGGTGGGGGAGGCCGACGTATTCGTCAACGGCCGCCGGATTCGTGATCGCACCCAGGTCCGGGCGGGCGACGTGGTGGGCCTGCACCGGGTCCAGGTGCGCCTGGCGCAAGCCGGTGGCGCGCCTTCCCCGCAAAGCGACGAACATGAGAGACCGCGCCACACCGGCGAGACCACACGCCTGCGCCCCGCAGTTGCGACCTGGCACCTTCGCGGCGTGTCCGGAGAATCGTTCGGTCGCCTGGTGCCGGTGCAGGGCCGGATGGTGATCGGGCGGGGCGATGATTGCGACCTGGTGCTGGAAGCCGACGAGGTATCACGCCGGCACGCCGCGCTGGAGGTGGGCCAGGCCGGCGTGACCGTCGAGGACCTGGAATCCTCGAACGGCACTTTCGTCAACCGGGAGCGTATTCGCGGCAAGCACCTGCTCAAGCGCGGCGACGAAATCGCCTTCGATACCCTGCGTTTCCGTCTGGAAAGCAGCCAGGGCGGCGCGGCAAGGCCGGCACAGCACTCAGCACCCGTGGTCCGGGACGCTTCCGGTGGGCGTGGTGCCGCATTGCTGGTGATCGTGGCCCTCGGCGCCGTCGCCGTTCTCGGCGCGTTGCTGTGGTGGTACTCGCGGGGCGGTTGACCGCCTGGCCGCGCCGGTTTCCCGCGCCGGCGCGTTATGACACAGTGAACGCAGGGGAGACCGGGAGCAGCATCTACTATGGTCGAGGCTGGGGCCTGGGTTTACGCCACGTTCGTGGCGTACTTCGTTCTCATGCTGGCCATCGGCGTTGCTGCCTGGCGGCGCACGGCCAACCTTTCCGATTACTTCCTCGGCGGGCGCAGCCTGGGGCGCTGGGTTACCGCGCTGAGCACCCAGGCCTCGGCGATGAGCGGCTGGCTGCTGCTGGGGTTGCCGGGATTCGCCTACGCGCGGGGCCTGAACGCCCTGTGGATGGCCGGCGGCCTGCTGGTGGGCACCTACCTGAACTGGAAACTGGTGGCCAGGCGGCTGCGCGAGGCCAGCGCGGACCTGGACGACTCCCTGACCCTGCCGGTCTACCTGGAGCGTCGTTTCAGTGATCGCAGCGGCGTGCTGCGCATCGCGAGCGCCGGCTTCATCCTGATTTTCTTCACCGTGTACACGGCATCGGGGCTCGCCGCCGGGGGCAAGCTGTTCGAGGCGGTGTTCGGCTGGCCGTACCTGTGGTCGGCGGCCGCTGGCGCCGCGGTGATCGTTGGCTACACGTTCCTGGGCGGGTTCCTGGCGGTGAGCTGGACCGACACCGTGCAGGGCATGTTGATGTGGTTCGCCATCACCATCGTTGCCGTGATCGGCGTGGTGGCCGCCGGCGGCCCGGCGGGCGTGTCGCACGCCATGTCGCTGTCCGGCAATGCCATGCTTTCGCCCTGGCGGAGTCCGGATGGCACAGCGCTGGGCGCTATCGGCGTGCTGTCGCTTACCGGTTGGGGCCTGGGCTATTTCGGACAGCCGCACGTAATGGCGCGCTTCATGGCCATCCGTTCCGTGGACCAAATACCTGCGGCATTACGCATCGCCATGACCTGGATCGTGGTGGCGATGCTGGCCGCGGTGGTGGTGGGATGGGTGGCCTACGGGCTGCTGGATCCACCACTCTCCGGCGCCGACACCGAGAAAGCGTTCATCGTGCTCTCGGCGCAGCTCCTGCCCCCGATTGTGGACGGGATCTGCCTGGCGGGCATCCTCGCGGCCATCATGAGCACGGCGGATTCTCAATTGCTGGTGGCATCGGCCGCTTTCGCCGAGGACCTCTACGGCCGGGTGGCCCGCCGGAGGCCCTCGCAGGCGCGGCTGGTCTGGTTCAGCCGGTTCTCCGTGGCGGGGATCGCCATCGTGGCGTTCCTGCTGGCCATGGACCCGGACAGCCGGGTACTCGATCTGGTCGCCTATGCCTGGGCGGGGCTGGGCGCGACGTTTGGGCCCGCGGTGCTGCTTTCCCTGTATTGGCGGGGAATGAGCCGGGCCGGCGCCATCGCCGGCATCCTGACCGGTGGGCTCACCGTCATGGTCTGGAGCCGCCTGGACGGGGGCTGGTTCGACCTCTACGAGCTGGTGCCGGCGTTTTTCCTTTCGCTGGTGGCGATCGTGGCATTCAGCCTGTTGCGCCCGCCTCCGGCGCACCGCACGCGCGCAACGAGCCGGGCCCGCATCGGGTAGAATGCAAGCCGACTTACCATAAACAGCCGCGCGGGGTCCGGCCCTGGCCGAACCGACGACAGGACGGAGACGCGGCGACATAGAGGGGGAGAGCCTGGGCAGGGAGCCCCCATCACCATGAAACTGGCCAGTCTTTTTCGGGACTCACCGAACTTGATTGCCGTGACGCGGCGGTCGGACGGTCGCTTTGTGGACATGAACCCCACGTTCGAGCACGTCCTGGGCTGGTCGCGGGAGGAGGCCCTGGGCCGTACGCCCGTCGAAATCGGCATCTGGGAAGACCCCGACCATCGCCAGCGAATCCTGGAGCGCGTCGCCGGCGAGGGCACCGTCAGCAACGAACCGGTCACGTTTCGCACCCGCGGGGGCCGTCCGTATGACGGCTTGATCAACGTGGAGCTGGTGATCGAGGACGACGTGGAATACGTGTTCTCGATGATCCAGGACATCACCGCCCACAACGAGCTCAAGGCGGCGGCACGCCGCGCCGAGGAACGCTTCCGCTCGATCGTGGAAAACGCCACGGAAGGCATTTACCAGAGCACGGCCGACGGCCACCTGCTTTCAGCAAACCCGGCACTGGCCAGGCTCCTGGGCTACGACTCGCCGCAGGAGCTGCTGCGCGAGGTCAACGACATTGGCCGCCAGTTCTACGTGGACCCCGGAATGCGCAAGCGCCTGTCGGACCGCCTGATCAGCCAGGGGCAGGTGGGCGAGCAGGAATTCCAGTTGCTGCGCCGGGACGGGCGGACCATCTGGGTATCCGAGAATGCCCGCGCCGTTCGGGATCACCGGGGCTCCCTGATGTATTTCGAGGGGACGCTGGTGGACATCACCGAGCGCAAGCGCGCGGAACAGGCACTGAAACTGTCCGAGCAGCGCTACCGGACGCTGGTGGACCAGAGCCAGGACGGCGTGTTCCTGGCCCAGGATGGGCGCTACGTGTACGTGAACCAGGCCTTTGCCCACATGCTGGGCTACAGCAAGCGCGAAATGATCGGCATGGATTACATGCAGATCGTCGCACCGGAGGACCGGGAGCAACAGCTGGAACGCCGCTCCCGGCGCATGGCCGGTTCCAGGAGGCCGCACGCCTTCGAGATCCACTACCTCAAGAGCGACGGGACCACGCGCGTCCTGGCCTCCGTGCGCAACGCGGCGGTTGACTACAACGGCCGGGTCGCGAGCCTGGGCACGGTTCGCGACATCACGGAGGACCAGCGCCGCCGCGAGGCCCTGGAGGAAGCGGAGCGCAAGTACCGGACCATATTCGAGAACGCGGTGACCGGCATCTACCGCACTACTGCGGACGGGCGCTTCCTGGAAGCGAATCGCGCTCTGGCGGAGATGTTCGGGTTCGAGTCGGCGCGGGAGATGATTGCGCGGCTTAAGTCCACGGACGAGCTCTACCCGGACCCCGAGGTGCGCAGGAAGATCGTCGAGAAGGTTGCCCTGGAAGGCGAATTGCGCGGCAACGAATACCAGATGATGCGCCGGGACGGCCGGCGGATCTGGGTGTCGCAGAACGTGCGCGCCGTGCACGACGAAGAGGGCCGCGTACGTTTCTTCGAGGGCACGCTGCACGACATTACCGCACGCAAGCAGGCGGAGCAGGCCAGGCAGCGCTCCGAGGAGCGGTACCGCGTGCTGGTGGAGCAGAGCCACGTGGGCGTGTTCATCAACCAGGACGGCTACTACACCTACGTCAACCAGGCCTTCGCCGGCATGCTCGGCTACACGGAAGAGGAGCTCACCGGCATGCACTTCCGGGACGTGGTGGCACCGGAAGACCTGGAAAGCGCGGAGGAGCGATATCGCCACAGGCAGCGCGGCGAACCGACGGACATCAACCACGAAGTGCGAATGTTGCACAAGGACGGCCGGACGCGGGTCATCGGCAGCCTGTCGATCTCCGTGATGTCCGAGGAAGGCGGTCCGCGCATGCACGGCACGGTCGTGGACATCACCAGCCAGAAGCAATTCGAGTGGCAACTCAGGCACAACGCCACCCACGATCCCCTCACCGGGCTGGGCAATCGCTCGCTGTTTTCCGAGCGGCTGCGCGATGCGATCCGCGAAAGCCGCTCCAGCAGCTCGAGCAGTTATGCCGTGCTGTTCCTGGATCTGGACGGGTTCAAGGTGGTCAATGACAGCCTCGGTCACGCCGTCGGCGACGAGTTGCTGATCGAGATCGCCCACCGGCTGGAAAAGTCCGTGGGCGACGACGAATTGATCGCGCGTTACGGGGGAGACGAGTTCACCGTACTTGCTTCCGGCGTTTCCACGGCGGAACAGGCCTACACCCTGGCGAACAGGTTGCTTGCGCAGTTCCGCAGTTCGTTTCGCATCGGGCGCCACGAGCTGTTCAGCGGGGCCAGCGTGGGCATCGTGCTGGGCGGAGTCCAATACAGCAGTACTGACGCCGTGTTGCGCGACGCGGACACGGCGATGTACGAGGCGAAGTCGCGCGGCAAGAACGAGTGCGTGGTCTTTGACGCCAGCATGCACGATGCCGCCAAGGCGCGCCTTGCCCTGGAAACTGAACTGCGCCTGGCGCTGGAGCGGCGCGAATTCGTGGTTCATTACCAGCCCATCGTGTCGCTGGACGACGGCAGCATCCGCGGCGTCGAGGCGCTGGTGCGTTGGCAGCACCCGGAACAGGGGCTGCTGTTCCCGGAACAGTTCCTGGGCGTGGCGGAGGAGACGGGGCTCATTCTGCCGCTCGATTGGTGGGTGCTGGAAACCTCCTGCCGGCAGTTGCTGGATTGGCAGACCCGCGACCCATCGCTGGGGGAGCTGGCGCTGCACGTCAACGTGGACGACCGCCAGTTCTGGCAGCCGGGCCTGGCGCGCCGCCTCAGCCAGCTCCTCGGGGAAACCGGCCTGACGCCGTCCAACCTGCACCTGGAAATTACCGAGAGCGTGTTCCGCGACAGCGCCGAGGACATCCGCGCCATTCTCGACGAGCTTGGCGATCTCGGCGTGCTGTTGCACGTGGACGATTTCGGGACCGGATACTCGTCGCTGAATTCCTTCAGCGGGCTGCAGTTCCATGGCATGAAGATCGACCGGTCATTCGTGGCCGACCTGGACACCAACCTGCGGCACCGCGCCATCGTGCGCACGATCCTGCGCTTTGCCAGCGACCTGGACATGTTCACCGTGGCCGAGGGGGTCGAGACCGACGCCCAGGCCAGGGTGCTGGGGCAGCTCGGCTGCCGCTACGCCCAGGGTTTCCACTTCGCCCCCGGGCTGTCGCACGACAAGCTGGGCGAACTCCTGGGCAGCGGCCCGCTGGCGGTTCAGGGCTGAGCCGCACAGCTTGAATTCCGGGCCGCCGGGCCAAATATCCTGAATGGCGTTCACGCATCGTTTTTGCCGGCCCGAGCATGGAATTCAAGGATTACTACAAGGTACTGGGCGTTCCCGAGGATGCCAGCCAGGACGATATCCGCAAGAACTATCGCCGGCTGGCGCGCAAGTACCATCCCGACGTCAGCAAGGAGCCCGACGCCGAGGAGCGCTTCAAGGAAGTCGGTGAGGCCTACGAGGCGCTGCGCGACGAGAAGCGGCGCAAGGCCTATGACGACCTGCGCAAGGGTGGCTGGAGCGCCGGGCAGGATTTCCGGCCGCCCCCGGACTGGGACTCGTCGGGCTTCGAGTTCGACGGCGGCCCGGGCGGCTTCAGCGACTTCTTCGAATCACTGTTCGGCGGGCTGGGCGGCGCGCGCCGTCATGGACATGGCTTTCGCGGGGGCACGCCGCCACGGGGCGGCGATTTGCGCGCCCGCATCGAGCTGGACCTGGAGACCGCCTTTGACGGCGGCAAGCGGCGGTTGACCCTGGACCGGGGCGAGGGCGGGCGCACGCTTGAGGTGAGCATTCCGGCCGGTGTTCGCAATGGCCAGGTGATCCGGCTCAAGGGCCAGGGCCGGGCCGGGCCCGCCGGGAGCGGCGACCTGCTGCTGGAAGTGCTCGTCAAGCCCCATCCCTGGTTCCAGGTACGCGGGCGTGACGTGTACCTGACCCTGCCAGTGGCCCCCTGGGAGGCGGCGCTGGGCGCGACGGTGTCGGTGCCCACCCTGGAAGGCCGGGTGAACCTGAAGGTTCCCCCCGGGAGCAACGCCGGCAAGCAGCTCCGGTTGCGGGGCCGCGGTTTGCCGGGCAAGCCCCCGGGCGACCAGTACGTGGAGTTGCAGGTGGTGACGCCGCCGGCGCGGGACGAGCGCGGGCGCGAGTTGTACGAGCGCATGGCGGAGAGCTTCGACTTCGATCCACGCGCCGCCTTCGACGGCTGACGGCACGCTTCCGGAAACGATTCAACGAGGGTGGCGTGGCCGCAGGCGAACCGGCCCGGCATTTTCCGGTCTGCGGCCCGAGACCTGCGCGAAGAACCCGGCCACCCAGGCCATGTCGGCGTCACGGTCGCCGCTGAGCATCCGCCAGGGCCCGATCAGGACGCGACGACGTCCGTGGTCAATGCCGACGAGTTGCACGGGCACGTCGGCTTCCCGGGCGATTTCATAGAAACCGGATTTCCAGTAATCCGTCCGGCGCCGGGTGCCCTCGGGCGCCAGGGCGAGCATTGTCCCGTTGCGTTCCCCGAACGCCGCGACCGCCTGGGACACGAAATCCCCGCGCCGCGACCGGTCCACCGGAATGCCGCCCAGCCGGCGCATGAACCAGCCCAGGGGCGGGCGGAACAGCGTGTGTTTGCCCAGCCAGGCCGGGTGCAGGCCAAGCTGCCACTTGGCCAGCAGCAGCCAGACGAAATCCCAGTTGGAGGTATGGGGGGCGATCACGATCACCAGACCGGGTACTTCGGCCAGCGCGCTTTCCACGCGCCAGCCGCCCAGGCGCAGCAGCAGTCGGCCAAGCCATCGCGTCACGGAATTGCCCGGAGAAGCCAGTGCGCTTGGTACAATAACAGTTTGACGTCTTCATGAGCGGCACTATTCACATGCGACGCAAGAGCCTCCCCGTTGACGTGGGGGGCGTCACCGTGGGCGGCGACGCACCCGTCGTCGTCCAGTCCATGACCGACACCGACACGGCGGACGTGAAGGCCACGGCTCGCCAGGTGGCGGCATTGGCGCGCGCGGGCTCCGAGCTCGTGCGAATTACCGTGAACACCGAAGCGGCGGCGCGGGCCGTGGCCCCGTTGCGCGACGAACTCGCGGCCATGGCCGTTGGCGTGCCCCTTATCGGCGACTTCCACTACAACGGCCACGTGTTGCTCGAGAAGCACCCGGACTGCGCCGCGGCGCTGGACAAGTACCGCATCAACCCGGGCAACGTGGGTTTCGGGCGCAAGAAGGACCGCCAGTTCGCGGCCATCATCGAGAAGGCGCTGGAACACGACAAGTCCGTGCGCATCGGGGCCAATTGGGGGAGCCTGGACCAGGCCCTGCTGACGCGGCTGATGGACGAGAACGCCGAACAGGCGGCGCCGATGGACGCGCGGGAAGTCATGCACGAGGCGCTGATCCGCTCGGCGCTCGACAGCGCGGAGCACGCCGTGGAGCTGGGGCTGCCCCGGGACCGGATCATCATTTCCTGCAAGGTGAGCGACGTGCAGGACCTGATCCGGGTTTACCGGGGGCTGGCGTCCCGCTGCGACTACGCACTGCACCTGGGGCTCACCGAGGCGGGCATGGGCTCGAAGGGCATCGTCGCCTCCAGCGCCGCGCTGGCGGTGTTGCTGCAGGAAGGCATCGGCGACACGATCCGGATTTCCCTGACCCCGGCGCCGGGGGAATCCAGGACCCGTGAGGTGGTGGTGGCCCAGGAACTGCTCCAGACCATGGGTCTGAGGGCCTTCACGCCGCTGGTGACCGCCTGCCCGGGCTGCGGGCGCACCACGTCCACCTTCTTCCGGGAACTCGCCGGCGAGATCCAGGGTTACGTGCGCGAGAACATGCCTCGCTGGCGCGAGAGCCGCGAGGGGGTGGAGAACATGACGCTGGCGGTCATGGGTTGCGTGGTTAACGGCCCCGGCGAGAGCAAGCACGCGGATATCGGCATCAGCCTGCCCGGGACCGGCGAGACGCCCGTGGCGCCGGTGTTCATCAACGGCAGGAAGGGCCCCACGTTGCGCGGCGACAACATCGCCGACGAGTTCAAGGCCATCGTCGAGGAATACGTCGAGAGTCGATATCCGGCAAAGCGGCAGGCAGCGGACACCAAGCTGTAGGAGCGCGCTTGCGCGCGAGCGGGCCAACCCCTTCTATTCGCTGTCTGACTCCCTCGTCCGAATCTTCGTTTCGCTGGTAAGCGTCCGGTGCACCGGGCACCGGTCGGCGATCTCCAGGAGCCGGGCGCGCTGTTCGCCGCTCAAGTTGCCCGACAAGGCGATGCGCCGCTCGATCTCGTCCACCCGGCCGTCGACCGTTTCGCAGTCCTCGCAGTCCTGCGCGTAGATTCGCGCATGCCGCAGGCGCACGGTGACAGTCTTCAGGGGGATGTCCTTGCGCTCGGCGTACATGCGCAGGGTCATGGCGGTACACGATCCCAGCGCGGCGAGCAAAAGGTCGTAGGGCGAAGGGCCGCGGTCGGTGCCGCCCTTGACGGTCTCGGGCTCGTCGGCGGTGAGTTCATGGCCGCCGTGGCGCACCTTGGACGCCAACCCGCCAGGGCCGTTTTCCACTTCCAGCCAGTCGTCGTTGCTGTAATCAGTTTGCTCAGCGTCTGTCATGTTGATTTGACCATTGTCCAGGGTGCAATGTCGTCAGCGAGCGTAGCAGGCGCGCCCCGGTAACCATTTCGGAAACACGCCGTAGATCCGTCCCGGGACCCTCGGAGCGATTCTGGCACGGCTCGCGTTGCTGCCTCCCAGGCGCGCTGGCCAGGCGAAGGGCGAGTGACAGTAGCCCAAGCTACGGCTGAGCCCGACAACGCCGCCAGCGCGCCTGGGAGGCGCAACCCATAGGGACGGGGCCTTGCGCGCGCGGTGCTTCGTTGCTCCTCGCTTATGTGGCTTGGGCCACACGACGCTCCTCGAGCCTTGCCCTGCACGCGCAATGCCACCGTCGCGATCGCGACAGAATCGCTCCGAGGGTTCTTGGCTCGACGGCGGCCGTCCAGGCCGCCGACGGTTCCCGAAATGCTCACCGGCCCACGCCTTCACCTTCCGCCGCGCCGTCGCCAGGCCCACCCGTAAAGCAGGGCGTTGAGCGCCAACAGCGCCGCGCCGAGCCCGATCTGCATGCCGCGGGTCAGGCCCCCCGGGTATAGCACCGCCAGCAGGTAGTGTTCCAGGAAGCCGCCGGGGTAGCCGCTCTCACCGGCGAGCATCCGGAAGCGGTTTTCCAGGGGGGTGAGCGGGCAAACCGACCCGGCAAACTCGATCCAGCCGCCCCAGAACATGCAGGGCAGGTGCAGCCAGGCCACTCTCGGCCAGCGCAGCACCAACAGGGCCCCCAGTGTCGCAAAGGCGGCGAACAGGAAATGGACGAAGACGACGGCGTTCGCGGCGAACGCCCACGCCATCACTCACGCCCGATCTCGGGCCCCTGTTCGATCCAGGCGAGCCGGTACAGGTCCAGGCGACGGTCGCGCAGGTTGCGCACGCCGCCGTGGGTGCGCAGGTCCTTGAGCAGGTCCAGGTCCAGGTCGGTGATCAGCGGCATTTCCGTGTTGGGCGTCGATTCCGCGACCACCGCGTCGTGGGGGAAGGAGAAATCCGACGGGCTGAACACGGCGGACTGGGAATACTGCATGTCCATGTTCTCCACCGCCGGCAGGTTGCCGCAGGATCCGGAAATGGCCACGTAACACTCGTTCTCGATGGCACGCGCCTGGGCGCAATAGCGTACCCTCAGGTAGGCATTCTTGGTGTCCGTCCAGTAAGGGACGAACAGGATGTTCATGCCCTTTTCCGCCATCAGCCGGCCCAGCTCAGGGATTTCCACGTCATAGCAGATGAGCACGCCCACCTTGCCCACGTCAGTGTCGAAGACCTTAAGGTCGCTGCCGCCCTTTAACCCCCAGTAGGCACGCTCGTCGGGCGTGACGTGCAGCTTGTACTGCTCGTCACCTGTGCCGTCGCGCCGGCACAGGTAGGACACGTTGAACAGCTTCTGGTCCCGGTACACGGGCATGGAACCGGCGATAATGTTGATGTTGTACTGCACCGCCAGCTCCTGCATCTTGTCGCGGATGCGCTCGGTATGGCCGGCCAGCGAGCGGATCGCCTCCGAGGCATCCTTGGACTCGAATTGCGCCATCAGCGGCGCGTTGAAGAATTCCGGAAACAGGATGAAGTCGGACTTGTAGTCGGCGACCACGTCGATGAAGTATTCGGCCTGCTCCATCAGCGCCTCGAACGATTTCACCGGGCGCATCTGCCACTGCAGGATACCCACGCGCACCACGGGCTTCAGCCCGCCGATGAGCGGCGCCTCCTCTTCCTCGTAGTAGGTGTTGATCCATTCCAGGATCACCGCGTAGGCGCGGGATTCCTTGTCGTCCGGCGCGTAGTTGCGTACCACGCGACGCACGTGGAAGTCGTTGGCGAGCTGGAAGGTGAGCACCGGATCGTAGATTTCCTTGTTGCGCACCAGCTCGATGTAGCGCTGTGGACTCATCTCCTCGCGGTGCTGCTCGTAACCGGGAATGCGCCCGCCGATGATCATCCGGTACAGGTTGAGTTTCTCGCAGAGCTCCTTGCGGGCGTCGTAAAGCCGGCGGCCCAGCCGCATGCTCTGATAATCCGGGTGCACGAACATGTCCACGCCGTACAGCGTGTCTCCCTGCGGATTGTGGTTGGTGAGGTAGCCGTCCGCGGTGATCTGGCCGTAGGTGTGGCGGTCGCCGTAGCGGTCGTAGTCCACGGTCACCGAGATCGCCGCGGCCACCACCTTGCCGTTGTCCTCGATGCAGATCTGCCCGTCCGGGAAGTGGTCGATCTGGGAGAGATATTCCTTGCGTCCCCAGCGACCGCCGGCATCGGCGTACACCAGGTCCATGATCTCCGCGACGTCGGTGTAGTCGCCGGCCGCCAGGTTGCGCAGCTTGAGCTGGTGTCCCTGGCCGTCGGTATCCGACGTAGCGTCGGCAAATTGTTCGATGTGGTCATTCATGGGACGCATTATAACGTCCATGTAGGCACCGCCCCGGTGCGTGCCGCTCACCTCGCTCGCTCGGCGAGAGCCGCCTTCTCGGAATCGTCGAGAACCTGCAGGCGCGATTCGCGGTGCACGATGTACATGGTGGCGGCAAAGATGATTCCCGCGCCCACCCAGGTCCAGGCGTCCACGGTCTGGCCGAATACCAGCCAGGCCAGTAATGCCACCGCCGGCAGTCGCACGAAATCGAAGGGCATTACGTAGGAGGCGTCGGCCGCCTGCATGGCCCGGGTCAGGAGCATGTGGCCCAGCGTGCCGGCGCCGCCGATTGTGGCGAGCAGCAGCCAGGTGCGCGGCGCCGGCCAGCGCCAGACCCAAAGTGCCGCGGGCAAGGCCAGCGGCGTCATCAGCACCACCATCCAGGTGACGATGGCGTCCGCGGGCTCCGTGCGCGAGAGCACCTTGATGGTGAGCGCCGAGCCCGCCATGGCGGCGGCGGAAAACAGCGCCGCCAGTGCCGCGGGCTCCAGGGAGCCGGCGCCGGGGCGCAGGATCAACAGTACGCCGAGAAAGCCGATGGCCGTGGCCGTCCAGCGCCTGGCCCGCACCGTCTCGCCCAGCACCAGCGCAGCCCCGGCGGTAATGAACAGCGGGGAGGTGAAGGCGATCGCCACCGCACCCGCCAGGGGCATGGCGGTGAGCGCCCAGAAAAAGCTCAGCATGGCGCAGATGCCGAAGGAGGCGCGCACGACGTAGAGACCGAAGTGGCCCGTGGCCAGGCGTTCCAGGCCGCGGCCGCGGAACAGCCACGGCAGCATGAAAGCCAGCCCGAACAGGTTGCGGAAAAAGGCGATCTGGAAGGCGTGCAACTGGGCCGAGGCGGCTCGGATCAGCACCGCCATCACGGCGAACGAGAGCGCCGCGCCGCTCATCAGCAGGGCGCCGCGCATGGGCGCCGGCAGCGTCTGGAACCGTTGGCTGGCCGCGGACATCGCGTCAGCCTAGCAACGCCCCGGCGGCAGGTCCACGGTGCCCGGCATGCGATGATTTGCGGGCGGGCCCGGTCTCGGTCAACAATGGCCTAGAAAGGTCTTCGTAGGATCGCGATCCATTGAACAGACTTTGCCTGTCGACGCTCCTTATTGCCGGCATGCTCCTGGCGGCCGGGGCCCTCGGAGCGGAACCGGTGACCGTGAACGCCGAGGCGATCCGCGCTTCGCTGGACACGCAACGCGCCGGCCGCGAGGCGTCGCGGCTGCTGGATCTGGCCCGGCGGGGGCAGGCCGCGGAACTCGGAGCGGCGCTTGAGCGCCTCCTGGCCGACCCGGACCTGGATCCCGTGACCCGGGAGTCGGCCCTGTACCGTTTCGTCACCGGGACCCGGGCCCTCCCCGCGAACGCCGTGCCCGAGGCGCCGCTGCGGCGCCTCGCGAAACGCCCCGTCGCCGTGCTCACCCCCCACCCGGAATCCCGCGGGGATGCCCTGATTCCCCTGTACGACGTGGCCGGAGCCGCCCGGGGCAGCCTGGACTTGCTGGCCATGGAACGGGCGAGCCGGGATCTGCTCGCCACCCTGCGCGCGTCTCCGAAGGCTCTATGGGAGGGCTTCGGGGAGCAAAGGGCGGGCATGAACCTGCGGGCGCTCGCCAGGGCCCTCGAAGAACTGGATCCCGAAACGCTCCACGCCCAGGCGGCGCCAGCGCGCGCCGCGTTGCAACGCCGGCCGTCGCTGGCCCCGGCGGCGGCCGTGGTGGCACTGGGGACGGGCGACGAGCAACTGGCCCATTTGGTGATACTCGAGGCCGACGGTGCAACCGCGCTTCGTGTGCTTCGGGAGCTGCCTTCGCGATTCGACGCCGCTGGGACCCTGCGGTTGATGGAGACGGCGGCGTCCCGGCGCGAACTCGCCTCCAGCGCGGTGCTCGGCATCGGTGCCATGGCGAGCGCCTCGCCCGCGGCGCGGGAATGGCTGCTCGAGGAGGTGGATGATCCCGTACTCGGCGAGTCCGCGGCGGTGGCGTTGTCGCGGCTGGGAGAGCCGGCCGTGGTGACGTGGGCCACGAACGGCCTGGTGCCCGGGACTCCGCTCCCGGGATTGCGGCACAGACTGTTGCTGCTGCAGCTCGACGGCGGCGCGGAGGCCGTGGAGGCGCTCGCCCGTTTCGCCGCCGATCCGGCCATGCCGGCTTCCCTGCGACGGGAGGTGGGTCAGTGGCTGTGAATGGGCGCGCGCTCGCGGTGCTCTTGCTTGCCTCGGCGATGCCGGCCACGGCTCAGGATCTTTTCACCTATACCAACGACCACCAGGGAGCGCGAGAGATCGCGCTTGGCTACCCGGTTCCGTTGCCGGTGGAATCGCTCACGCCGGTGGACGGTTTTCGCAGCTACGACAGCCTCAACGCGCGCCACCAGGCACTGGCGCTGGACTTCGACTTCATCTCGGCGCACCGGATCGGACGCACCATCGAGGGCCGGCGGCTCTGGGCCTACACGATATCGGACGGCGACCAGGTCACCGCCGCCGGCTTCCCGGAGCCCGCCTTCCTCATCAACGGCGGCATTCACGCGCGCGAGTGGCAATCACCCGAGGTGGTCACCGGGATCATGGAACGATTCGCCCAGCGCGGCCGCGACGGGGCGCTCTACCAGTACCTGGTGGAGAACTCGGACCTGGTGGTCATCCCCGTGCTCAACGTGGACGGGTTCCTGCAGACCCAGCGCTTCCCGAAGCGGGTCATCATCGGCGGAGACCCCACCGACCCGAGTTGGCCGCGCGACGGGCGCATGCGCCGCAAGAACATGCGCAACGCGGACGAGAAGTTGCTGACGCTGGCTGACTACCTGCACGGGGTGGACCTGAACCGCAACAACCCGCCCTTCGCCCCGTCGACGATCCAGGCCAGCAGCAATCCGGACAATCTCGTCTTTCATGGCAACGGTGCGCAAAACCAGCCGGAGACCAGGGCGCTGGCAGCCTCCGTGGCGCTGGCGCCGCACGACCGGCTCAGGCTTTACACGGACTTCCACTCCTTCGCCGCGGCGTTTTTCGACCCCCTGACGGCGAACAGCCGGCAGAACGCCATCCAGGGGCGGCTGATCTCCAGGGCCATCGGTCAGATCGCTTCCAGCGGCACCATTTACAGTCGCACCGCGAGCAACACCGTGGGCATTGGAATTGGTTCAACCGACGAGTACTTCGCGCACGTGTACCAGGTACCCGCCTGGACCCTGGAGCTGGAACCCAACGGGAACCTGGGCGGCAGGCAGTACGGGGGCTTCGGCGCCAACCACGACGGCTTCATCCTGCCCGACTCGCAGATCGCGCGGGTCCGGCGCGAGATTGCCGACGCCTATGCACTGCTGTTCTATGCCCAGTCGGGACCGCCCTCGATGCAAGCGGTGCGGGTGCTCGACGATGACGGCTCGACCGTCTACGGCGCCAAGTGGGTGCCCGACGGCCCCGGCCGGCGCCGGCTCCAGGTGAACGCGGACCGGCCCCTGCTGGCGGGCGCCCATTACCGGCTCTGGATCGCCTTCGACAAGCCCATGCGGGTGCGGGGCGCGGACGGCGAGCCGGCACATTACCCGGGCGCCTTTCTGCCGGTGCCGCCGGAGTTGGCAATCTCGGTCGACGGCGAAAGGCAGGTGCTGGACACGCCGGCCTCCGGCTGGCGGGGCGTCCCGGACGCTCCCGGGGAGCCCGGGTACCTGCGCTATCGCTATGATGCGTATGTCGCCGGATTCACGGCGCCCGAGCCGTCGGCGAGCCCCGTCCACCTGGAGATCACCGTTCCCGACCTGGCCGACCAGGCACTGGACGCCGACCCGGCCACGGCGGCGGACTGGTCCCAGGGTCACTGGGTGAACTACGAGAATTCCGGTGGCACCCCGGGTGACAGCGGCGGCACGGATGCCACGCTCGCTTTCGCGGTGGCCCGGAGCGCCGAGGACTCCATTCACTTCCAGAAGAGCCTCTACCGCGCTGTCGAGGGCGACGCCGCCGCGGTCGCGGTGGTGAGGGAAGGCGAAGCCAGCGGCCCGCTCGAAGCGACGGTGACCGCCTCGGTGGCCCAAGGAGACCTCGTGCAGCTGCTGGGAAATTTCCAGGTTAGCTTTGCAGGCGGCGAGACGGGTGTGCGAACCATCATGGTTCCCGTGCCGGAAAACTACGGCGTCGGGCCCGGTTTCCCCAGCGACGACGTGGGACTGGCGATCCATGTGGATTCGGGTTCCGCCGTGGTGGAGGGAGAAGGCGCGGTGATCGAGCCGGTGGACAACGATACCCCGGAACGGTCGGTGGCCAACCTGCTCTATCCCGATTACCAGTTGGCGCCGCCCGGCGGGGACACCGGCGAGGCGCTGACGCGGGATGAGGCCCGCGGCGTCCTGCTGTGCGATGCCTTTTCCGCGGCGAGGAACCAGGCCTCACCCGTGGCCATGAACATGGGCGACAACGTCATCTACGAATTGGACGCCGGGCTCTGCAATTCCGGGCAGCCGTCCGCGCTTGGCGTGGTCACGGGGTCGATGATGCTGGATGGTCACGCCAGCTCGGTGCGCGTGGCCGGTGGCGCGGCGGCCCGGTTGCTCGAGATCGGAGAGGACGGAGCGCTGGACATGCGCGGCGTGATCCTGGAAGGCGGCCGCTCGGCCGGAGAGCCGGGCGGCGGTGCGATCCTCAACCGGGGAGTCTTGACCGCGGACGGCGTGACGTTCCGGGACAACCTGGCCGATCGAGGCGGGGCCCTGGAGAATCGCGGCGCCGCCGAGGTGCTTCGCAGTGCTTTCCTGGACAACGACGCCCCGTTGGACGGCGGCGCCGTGTTCAACGCGGGCGATCTGCGTGTTTCCGGGGTGACCCTGAGCGGCAACGCCGCGCAGCGAAACGGCGGCGCGCTTTTCAACCAGGGCATGCTGGTGCTGGGCGAGTCGACCCTGATCGATAACGACGCCGGGGGTGGCGCCGACCTCGCCGATGCCGGCACGGCCACGTTGAATGCCAGCGTGCTGGCCAGCGCCGGCGCTTGCCTGCAGGTCGGCGCGGGCAGCATCCAGAGTGACGGCGACAACCTGGATGCGGGTGCATCCTGTGGGCTGCAGGGCGCCACCGACCTGGTGTCGCTGGACCCGCGTCTGGAACCCCCCGGCGAATTCGGCCGGCGCGAACCCGGCCCGACCAGCCCGCTGGTGGACGCGCGCCAACTCGGTGGTGCCTGTCCCGGCCGGGACATGGCTGGCGTGCCCCGGCCCTTCGGTGAGGCCGGCGGGCTGCCCCGTTGTGACATAGGCGCGGCGGAACGGGGGCTGGCCGTGCACCGGGGCATGTGGTGGAACCCGGAGCGTCCGGGGCACGGCATCGACCTGGAGCAATCCGGGAACGTGCTTTTTGTCACCTGGTTCACGTACAGCCCTGACGGATCCCCGGTGTGGTACCAGGCCGCGGCGCCTTTCGGGGGACCTCACTGGACGGCCGAGCTGCTTCGATACGGTTACGACTTCGACGGCAACAGCGCGGTGCCGGCGAGCGCCGGCTCGGTGAGCCTGGACTTCGACTCGGGGGACCGTGCCCGCTTCGGGTGGGACCTGACCGCGATCGGGCAGGGCACCGGCGCCGAGAACTTCCAGCCGCTGATCTTCGCCGACGGTTCCCCGGTTCTGGACGCGACGGGCCACTGGGCCGCGGCGGACGGCAGCGGTTGGGGCGTGACCGTGGACATGCAGGGCGGCGTGGACGTGGCCACGCTTTACTACTACGACCCGGACGGCAACCCCCGCTGGGTGCAGGGGGTGGGCGACGGAACGGAGCTCGCGACCATGGCGATGCGCAGTTTCACGGGCTTCTGCCCGGGATGCGACCCCGCCGAGCGGCCGGTGTCGTCCGTCCCGGCCGGGCGGGTGGAACTCACGTTCCTCACGCGGCGCGATGCGCGCATTGAAGCCGAGCTTGTCTTTCCGCGTTCCCAAGGCGATCCGTGGCAGCGCTCAGTTACCCTGTTTCCCCTTTCCGATCCGCTGCCGTGATCGCGCCGCCCGCCGAAACGGGCGCGGGCGCGACGCCGGCTGCTTTCGCTGCTATCGTTGACTTAATCGAGTGCCCGGGTCCCGGAGGCATCGGGCGAGGTCCAGCAATCACGGAAAAAGAAAGAAGCCATAAATGGGAAAGCAGAAAAGCGCGGCAGCCACCAGGAAAAAGCCCACCATGGCCGAGGAGGCCGACCGTCACGCCCTGTACCAGGATGCGGTTCAGGACGTGGAGACCGAAATTGATTTCGTCGACGAGGTCTACGAAGAGTTGCGAGGACGCCCGGCGTCGCTGTTGCGGGAGGACTTCTGCGGTACGGCGAATACCGCCTGCGAGTGGGTACGCCGCCGCAAGTCCAACCGGGCCATCGGCGTTGACCTGGACGAGGAAGTGCTGGAATGGGGCCGGCGCCACAACGTGGAGGAGCTGAGCGGGGCGCAGCGGGGCAGGATCCAGCTCATCCTGGGGGACGTGCTGGAAACCCGGACCGAGCCCGCGGATCTGTTACTCGCCATGAACTTCAGCTATTTCCTGTTTCGCACCCGGGATGGCCTGCGGGACTACTACCGGGCGGTGCGGGAAAACCTCGCCGAGGACGGCCTGTTCATCATGGACTGCTATGGTGGCTACGACGCTCCCAGGGAACTCACGGAACCGCGCCAGTGCGACGGATTCACCTATATCTGGGACCAGGCCGAGTTCAATCCGATCACCAACGGGATGGTGTGCCACATCCATTTCAAATTCCCGGACAAGTCCCGCCTGCGCCGCGCCTTTTCCTATCACTGGCGGCTCTGGAGCCTGCCGGAAATCACGGAGGTGCTCGCGGAGGCCGGTTTCAGCCAGTCGGACGTGTACTGGGAGGGTACGGACGAGGAGACCGGCGAGGGCAACGAGGTTTACGAGCCGTCACTGGAAGGTGACGCCGACCCGGGCTGGATCTGCTACATAGTGGCGCAGAAATAGAAGCAGCTGGAGTCCGCGGTAGCGGGCGATAACGGTGGACCGCGCCCCCGGGCGTTCCTATTTCTTGTCGAATGAGAAGCCGAACAGGTTCCTGAGCAGATCCATGTCGCCCTCGAAGTCTCCCGGCGAGGCCGGCTCGAAGCCGTCCACTTCCATTTCCACCCGGATATCGGACATGAGGTCCGACTCGTTGAGCGCCAGCAGCGCCTTGGTGATGGCCTGCCGGTCGGCTTCCGAGACGCTCGGCGAGGCGCTGAAGGCCTTGCCCGGGTACTCCGCTGACTGCTTGATGGGCACGAGTTGGGGATAGCGCTTGGCCATCCACGTGGGCAGCATGGCGGCATCGGCCTGCTGGTCGAACACCATCTGCACGGCATCCTCCCAGGACTGGGCCGCGGAGTTGATGGCCGGCTGGCGCAGGGGGTTGGGGAAGAAGCTCATCAACAGCATGTAGCCCATACTGGGCGCCGACATGCTCACCACCGTGCGGCCGAACACCGCGTCCAGAGTGGGCTCCTTCAGGGTGTAGCCGGCCACCAGAGTGAAGCTGGTGGGATTGGTGGTCTTGACCAGCGGCACGTAATCGCGCTGCTCGATCAGGAAGTCGGTGATGTGCGGGGCGTCGTAGACCAGGTCGTAGTCGTCCCGCTCGCGAAGGGCGATCCAGTACGAGTGGAAGCTCTCCGGCGTGACCAGCTTGATGTCCAGGCCAGTGGCGTCCCTCAGATATGCCAGCAGCGGCTTGTGCACGGCGCGGGAGCGTTCCGGGTTGTGGATGGGTTCCACGACCAGGTTGATCGCCACGCCGCCGGAGGCGAACAGGGTGCACGCCAGAACGGCGCAACCCACCATGCAGGTTCTCGCGACCCGCCTTATGTTAAGCATGGCCCGACTCCATTTTCCCCCAACGGACGGCCCGCCGGGGCGGCTCACCCCGGCATGGATCTTTTCAATATTATGACAGAGTTGCCTGCCTATTGTTGCCGCGGAGCAACACGCCGGGGCGATTCCAGCGGCCGGGAACCGTCGTCGGCGAGCCGGGAGCCTTCCGCGGTGTCGTCCCTGAGCACCGCCAGCATCCCGGAACGACCGCTTGCCGGAGAGGGTGCGGCGATCACGATCCTGCCGGCCTCGGCGCCGCTGGCCGCGCGTATCGACGTGCCGGCCTCGGGCGGGTCGCCCTCGACCTCGGCGCGGTAGAGGTGACGTTTCAGCTGCCCGCGATAGTGCATGCGGGCAATCACTTCCTGGCCGGGATAGCAACCCTTGCGGTAATTGAGGGCCGACCAATCGTCCAGCGCCAGGCTCTGGGGCAGGAAGCGGTCGCTGTTCGCCGATGTCACCTCGGGCCAGCCGGCGGCGATGTCCAACGCGGACCAGTGGGAAGGGTCGGCGCGCGCGGCAATGCGGGCGCTGGTGTGCCAGGCGGCTTCGATGTCGCCTCCCGGCCCGGATACCTGCACGCGCGGTACCGCGCCCGGCATCCGGTGCGCGGTAAGGTCGCCACTGCGCGAGCTGGCGAAATCGCGCTCCGGCGTTTCCAGGCCCAGTTCCTCGAGCACGGCCGCAGGGTCGCCCCACACCCCGAAGGCGGCCATTTCCGGAGCCGGGGCAATGCGCACGTCGGCCCGCAGCACGAACATTTCCAGCCGGCGAGCGATGCCCTGCACGAGCCCGGCGGGTAATTCCGCCAGCAAGGCGTCTCCGCGGCGGCTGACCCGCAGGATCGCCAGCACGCGGCCCTTCGGGGAGCAGTAGGAGCCAGGCTGGACGCGGTGCTCATCCAGGGACTCGAGGTCGGCGCTCACCTGGTCGTGAAGGAAGCCGAGCGCATCCTTGCCGCTAAGGCGGATCCAGCCCCGGTCGGGCAACGGTGCGATGGAAGTATCCCGGCTCATCCGGCAAGACTACAAAGGCACCGGGACGCTCGGCAAGGCGGGGTTTCGAGCTTGCGCGCCATCGAGCCAACCGTTAGCCTGTGGACTTTCCCGGGGGAAGGCACGGTCATGCCGAACAAGCCAGCCAGCCGCGAGCCGGACCGGGAGGCCGAGGCCGCCCGGGAAAGCGGCAAGCCAGCGGACCGCAGGCAGCCGCCGACGGAGATCGGCGGGCGGCGCGGACCGGAGCCAACCCGCTATGGCGACTGGGAAAAGAACGGCCGATGCATCGATTTCTGAACGTTCCGCCGTTGTCCGCTGCCAGAGCCCGAGGATTCCAATGATGGCAATCCCAGAACGTCCCCGTTCACCCCACCTCCAGATTTACCGCTTCGGGTGGACCATGAGCATGTCCATCTTTCATCGCTTGACCGGCGTGATCCAGTCGGTGGGCCTGGTACTGATCGCCGCCTGGCTGATGGCACTGGGCAGCGGCCCCAAGGCCTTTGCCGCGGCGCACTCGGTGACCGGCCACTGGCTTGGCAGGCTGGTGCTCGCGGGCTGGTCGTTCGCGTTCTTCTATCACCTGTGCAACGGCATCCGGCACATGTGCTGGGACCTGGGCTGGGGTTTCGAGATTCCCACGGCCAAGCGCAGCGCGGTGGCGGTACTGGTGACCGTGGTCATCCTGACCGTGGGCAGCTGGTGGCTCGCGGGATCGGCATTCGGAGGCGGCGCATGAACTACCGGACTCCCGTCAAGCAGGCACGCGGGCTGGGCTCGGCCCACGAGGGTGCGGCTCACTGGTGGGCGCAGCGGGTTTCCGCGGTCGCGCTCATCCCTCTGGGGCTCTGGTTCGCCGTTTCGGTGATCGGGCTTTTGGCCGCCGACTACGACACGGCCGTGAACTGGATGAGCCAGCCGTGGAATGCGGTCCTGATGTCCATCTTCCTGGGCGTGATGTTCTATCACTCCTGGCTGGGCGTGCAGGTGGTGGTGGAGGACTACGTGCACCTGGAGTGGCTCAAGCTCGTCACGCTGTTCGTCGTCCAGTTCGCCCACTTCCTGCTCGCCGCCTACGCGATTTTCGTCGTCCTGCGGCTGGCATTCTGATTCGGGCAAGTCAATGACCGACAATTTCAATATCATCGATCACGAGTACGACGTGGTTGTGGTCGGCGCCGGCGGCGCCGGTTTGCGCGCCACCGTCGGCCTGGTGGAACAGGGTTTCAAGACCGCCTGCGTCACCAAGGTGTTTCCGACGCGGTCCCACACCGTGGCCGCCCAGGGCGGGATTTCCGCCTCATTGGGCAACATGGGCGAGGACGACTGGCGCTGGCACATGTACGACACGGTCAAGGGCTCGGACTGGCTCGGCGACCAGGACTCCATCGAGTACATGTGCAAGCACGCCCCCCAGGCTGTGGTGGAGCTCGAGCACTACGGTGTGCCTTTCTCCCGCACCGAGGAGGGCAAGATTTACCAGCGTCCGTTCGGCGGCATGACCACCCATTTCGGCGAGGGTACCGCGCAGCGCACCTGCGCCGCGGCGGACCGCACGGGCCACGCCATCCTGCACACGCTTTACCAGCAGGCCCTGAAGCACAAGGGTGAATTCTTCATCGAGTACTTCGCACTGGACCTGCTCATGGAAGACGGCGAGTGCCGCGGGGTGTTGGCATGGTGCCTGGAGGACGGCAGCATCCACCGCTTCAAGAGCCGGATGGTGATCATGGCCACCGGCGGCTACGGCCGCGCCTATTTCTCCTGCACCTCGGCGCATACCTGCACCGGCGACGGCAACGGCATGGTGCTGCGGGCGGGGCTGCCGCTGCAGGACATGGAATTCGTGCAGTTCCACCCCACCGGCATCTACGGTGCCGGTTGCCTGATTACCGAGGGTTCCCGCGGCGAGGGCGGTTACCTCACCAATTCCGAGGGCGAGCGCTTCATGGAACGTTACGCGCCGAATGCCAAGGACCTGGCGTCCCGGGACGTGGTAAGCCGTTCGATGACCATCGAGATCCGGGAGGGTCGTGGCGTCGGCGAGGAGCGTGACCACATCGACCTGCACCTGGAGCACCTGGGCGCCGACGTGATCCACGAGCGGTTGCCCGGGATCGCCGAAACGGCGCGCATTTTCGCCGGCGTGGACGTCACCAGGGACCCGATCCCTGTTCTGCCCACGGTTCACTACAACATGGGCGGTATCCCGGCGCTTCACACCGGCGAGGTGGTGACCCTGAAGGACGGCGACGCGGAATCCGTGGTGCCGGGCCTGATGGCCGTTGGCGAGGCGGCCTGCGTGTCAGTGCACGGCGCCAATCGGCTGGGCTCCAACTCCCTGCTGGACCTGGTGGTGTTCGGGCGTTCCGCGGCGCTGCGCTGCGGGGAAATCATGTCCCCGGGCGAGCGCCAGAAGGACCTGCCGGGCGATGCCGGCAAGGCGACCCTGGACCGGCTCGAGCGCCTGCGCACCGCCGATGGCGACAATCCCACGGCGCAGATCCGCCTGCAGATGCAAAAGACCATGCAGGAACATGCCGCCGTGTTCCGCACCGAGGAGATCATGTCCGAGGGCGTGGAGAAGCTCAACGCCACCATGGAGGCTTTCCGCGACGTGCGCGTCTCCGACCGCTCCATGATCTGGAACACGGACCTGCTGGAGACACTCGAACTGGAAAACCTGCTCTCCCAGGCGGAGGTGACGTTGCGGTCCGCCCTGAACCGCAAGGAAAGCCGTGGCGCCCACGCGCGTCAGGATTACCAGGAGCGGGACGACGAAAACTGGATGAAGCATACCCTGGCGTGGTATGGCGACGGCGGCGTGCGGATTGACTACCGGCCGGTTCACATGAATACGTTGTCCGACGATATCGACGTCATTCCGCCGAAAAAGCGAACGTATTGATGTAGGAGCGCCCTCGGGCGCGACCTGGCCCGGGATCGCGCGCAAGCGCGCTCCTACGATGCATCCGACGAGGCAAGACTATGGTCGAGTTCACGCTTCCGAAAAATTCGAAAATCCGGCGCGACGGCGAGCATCACGAGGCCCCGGAGGGCGCGAAGAAGGTCCGGCGCTTCAAGGTTTACCGCTACGATCCCGACAGCGGTGAAAACCCGCGCATGGACACCTTCGACCTGGACATGGACCGCTGCGGGCCCATGGTTCTCGACGCCTTGCTCAAGATCAAGAACGAAGTGGACCCGACGTTGACCCTCAGGCGTTCCTGCCGGGAGGGCATTTGCGGTTCCTGCGCCATGAACATCGACGGCAAGAACACGCTCGCCTGCACCAAGGCCCTCGACGACGTCAAGGGCGACGTGAAGATCTATCCCCTGCCGCACATGGAGGTGGTGAAGGACCTGGTGCCGGACTTCACCCACTTTTACGCCCAGTACGCCTCTATCCAGCCGTGGATGAAAACCCAGTCGCCGGCTCCGACTCGTGAGAGGCTCCAGTCACGGGAGGACCGGGAGGCCCTGGACGGCCTGTACGAGTGCATCCTGTGCGCCTGCTGCTCCACTTCCTGCCCAAGCTACTGGTGGAATTCCGATCGCTACCTGGGGCCCGCCATCCTGTTGCAGGCCTACCGTTGGATCGTAGACTCCCGGGACGAGGCCACCGGCGAGCGCCTGGACAACCTGGAAGATCCCTTCCGGCTGTTCCGTTGCCACACGATCATGAATTGCACGGATGCCTGCCCCAAGGGCCTGAACCCGGCGAAAGCGATCGCCGAGACCAAGAAGCTGATCGTCAAGCGCCGGGGGTGAGCCATGACAGGCGCGCCGGGGACGCGTCGCGGCATGGCCCTGCATGACTAGGCATCCCAAGCAACTGCGCTGGATGTGCAGGCGCGGATTGAAGGAACTGGACGAGCTTCTGTTGGGCTACATGGACCGGGACTACCCGGCCGCGACACCCGAGGCACGGCAGGCATTCGAGCGCCTGCTGGAGCTGGAGAACACCGAGATCACGGCCCTGGTTTTCGGTTCCCGGCCCGCGGCCGACGCTGCGACCGCCGATGTCATCGACAAGCTCAGAAACCGCCCTGGAAATTGAGCTGGCGCCGCCGCGTCGCCTGGTAGCGGCAGCCATCGCCGTCGCGATCCTCACCCTTGTCACGCTCGCGCTGCTGCCCCTGCCGGGGACCTGGCGCGCCTCGGCCGTGCTGCTCGCCGGCGTCGCCTGGACCGCCGCGATCCTCCGGTGGTGGCGGGCGGCACCGCGCGCCCTGAGGTTGGGCGGGGACGGCTCGGTGCGCGCCCGCCGGGCCGACGGTCGGGCCGTGAAGGGCGCGTTGCGGAGGGGTGCGGCCGCGGGACCCTGGACGGTCAGCCTGCCGGTTCGCTGGCGCGGCGGACGCAATCGGGTGGTGTTGGTCAGCCGGTGGATGGCGGGAGCTGGTGCATTCCGGCGCCTCAAGGTCTTCCTCGCTACGCGGGTCCCCCGCTAGGGGTCTCTCTCTCCGGGGCCGTGACAATCCACCGGTGGTCCCTTACCCTGTGGCACCGTCACCCGGCCGGGAGGCGGCATCATGCGGGGAAGAGCCCTACCAGCGCCGCTCAGTGGCCCACCTTCGTGTCGCGGCCGCGCCGGCGGGCGCTACCCGATCCGGCCAGAACTTCAATCAACAGGGGCTGTCTAGTTACTTGGGCGGCCTCACAGGGACCATGAGGTTGCCCGAGTGGGCGAGAAGCAGGTTGATCAGGCACTTGTCGAGCGGGTACAACGCGGCGAAAAGGGCGCGTTTGACCTGCTGGTGCGCAAGTACCAGCACAAGATCCTGAACCTGGTCATCCGCTATGTCCACGATCCGGTGGAAGCGCAGGACGTTGCCCAGGAGGCGTTCATCAAGGCCTACCGGGCGCTCGGGAACTTTCGGGGGGACAGCGCTTTCTATACGTGGCTGTACCGGATCGCGATCAACACGGCAAAGAATTTTTTGGTGGCGCAGGGAAGACGCCCGCCCGGTTCGGACATCGATGCGCAGGACGCCGAGCAGTACGACGTCGAAACGCGTCTGAAGTACCGGGACACGCCCGAGCACGAGGCGTTGAAGGACGAGCTGGAGAAGACGGTGTACCAGGCCATCGACGAGTTGCCGGATGACTTGCGCACGGCGATCACGCTCCGGGAAATGGAAGGCATGAGTTACGAGGATATCGCGACCGCGATGGATTGCCCCATTGGCACCGTGCGATCAAGAATTTTCAGGGCCCGGGAAGCCATAGACGAGCGGATCAGGCCCCTGCTGGACGAGAAGTGGCGCGGTTGACCGCGCATTTTGGCGGGACCGCCTGGTGACCAGGGCGGCATGCATTGTGGCGTTGCAGGTGATTGGCCATGGCTGACGAAAGCGGTAGGCAAATTTCAGAATTCCTCGACGGCGAGCTCGACGAGTCCCTTCACGAGACCTGCGTTGGCAGGCTCTCTCGCGACGGGGCGCTGAGGGCCCGGTTCTCCCGTTACGTGATCATCCGCGACTGCATTCACCGGGATGCTCCGGAGGTGCCGACGGAATTGGCGGACCGGGTCATGAATGCACTTGCCGATGAACCCGTGGTGCTGGCCCCCGGCAACTCGCGGCGCAGCCGCTGGCAACGGCTGGCCAGGCCCGCGGCGGGCATCGCCGTGGCTGCTTCGGTGGCCACCGTGGCATTGATGGGCCTGCGCGATTTCGGGCCCTTCGGCGAGGAGAGCGCCACTTCCAGCCCGCCGCCGAGCGTCGCGCGGGAGGAAGCGGTCGCCAATCCGGTGAACGAGATGCCGCAGGTGCAGTATGTGAATTCTCCGCTTCGCCGCCCGATGGCGGAACCGGCGAGCGCCGTGGACCGTACCTGGCTGAACAACTACCTCATGCGCCACAACGAGGCCGCCGGTGTTGTCGGGCGTACCGGGTTCATCCCCTACGTACACATCGTTACCGCGGAACCCGCGAACGAGGGCAACGTCGAGTGGAAGCCGGTGTCGATACCGGCACCAGTGGCCACCGAACCGCAATGATCGGACGCGAAAAGGCCAATCACATTCCCGATGGAGGCGGATTTTGATAAGGCCCCGACTGCCCTGCCAGGTCGCGTTTCTGGGCCTGCTGGTGTTCGGAGCCCAGGTTCAGGCCAGCGACGACAGCGTCGTGCGGCAGTGGCTGGACCAGATGAGCCACGCGCTCACCAACCTCGACTACCAGGGCACTGTCATCTACCTGCACGATGGTCAGCTCGACAGCATCCAGATCGTTCATCTCGTCGACGATGATGGCGAGCACGAACGGCTGACTTCCCTGAACGGCGCGCCGCGCGAAGTAATTCGCACCCGGGATAAAGTGACCTGCATCCTGCCTGGCAAGCGCTCGATGGTGCTGGACCGGCGCTTTACCAACAACCTGTTCCCGGCGCTGCCGCCGAGCCAGGTGGGCGACCTCGCCGACTTCTACAACTTCCGATTCATAGGCAACGATCGCGTGGCCGGGCTGACGGCGGCGGTCGTGGGTATCGTTCCCGGGGACAGCTACCGTTATGGGTATCGCCTGTGGCTGGAGAAGGACACGGGCATGTTGCTGCAGTCGGAATTGCTCAACGAGGCGGGCCAGGCCGTTGAGCAACTGATGTTCACCAATATCACGCTGGGCGAGTCAATATCGCCCAGCGCATTGGAGCCGCGCTTCGGGGAGCCCGAGTTCGGCCCGAAGGCGCCGCCGGGCACCAAGTCCAGAACCCGGGCCAAGCCTGCGCTGGCGCCACCCCATGAATTTCGCTGGGAGGCCACGAGCCTGCCGCCGGGGTTTCATCTCAAATCCCACGAGTGGGAGCGGCTGTCGGCGAATTCGCCCCTGGCCGAGCACCTGGTGTTCACCGACGGGCTGGCTACGGTCTCGGTCTATGTGGAAGAGCCCTCCGGCGGGCCGGATGCCCCCAAGGGCGGAGCCAGCATGGGCGCGGTGAGTGCCTTCACGCGACAGGTGAACGACCACCGGATCACCGTGGTCGGGGAAGTGCCGCCGCTGACCGCGCGCAGTATCGCGAATGGAATGCACTACGAGGGCCCGGCGGTGGCGTCACATGATTGAGCGCCCTGCCCGCGTCACGCGCCTGGAGGGCGGATTGGCCTGGGTGCGCGGCATGCCCGCAAACTGCGAGGCATGTGATCGCGGGGAAGGATGCGGCGGTGGATTGCTTGGACGGCTCGTCGGCCATCGGCCCGTGGATTTCCCGGCCCAAAATGCATTGCGCGCCAAACCCGGCGAGCGCGTCATCGTCGGACTCCCGGAACGTTACCTGCTGTCCGGCGCCGCGCGTCTTTATGGCCTGCCGCTGGCGGGCCTGCTGTTCGGGGCCCTGGCAGGCGCGCTGCTCGTTCCCGCCTCGGGCGCCGCGCAGGATGCCGCGACCCTCGCTGGCGCCCTTGCGGGCGCCGCGCTGGTATTTGCCGCGCCACTGCGGCGCGAGTCGCCACTTATCGCCGCCGCTGTCGTCCTCAGGCGCAGCGTCGCCGCGCCCGATTGAAACTCGGGCGCGCAATCGTGGTCATTCGTTCAGTCATATTCCGCAATCGAATGGGTGTACAACCAATGAGGAACATGATCAAGCAATGGAGTTTTCTTTCCGTCCTGCTTCTGTTCGCCGTCAGTGCCTCGGCGCAGCAGCTGCCCGACTTCACTGGCCTGGTGAAGAAGGTCGGGCCCGCCGTGGTGAGCGTCGAGGCGACGCATAACGCGGAGCAGCAGGACTCGACGGCCGACGACATGCCCGACGACGTTCCGCCGGGCATGGAGGAATTTTTCAGGCATTTCTTTGGCCAGCCGCCTTACGGTCACCGGATGCCCCACGATCGCACGGCGGCGGGGTCCGGTTTCGTCATTTCGACCGACGGCTACATCCTCACCAACAATCACGTCGTGGACGGTGCCGACGAGGTGAACGTAACTCTCGCCGACAAGCGCCAACTGAAGGCAACCATCGTCGGCACCGACGAGGCCACGGACCTGGCGCTGCTCAAGGTGGACGCTGACGGCCTCACGGTGGCCAGGCTCGGCGATTCCGATGAACTCGAGGCAGGCCAGTGGGTGGTTGCCATCGGTTCGCCATTCGGCCTGGAACACACGGTCACCGCTGGCATCGTCAGCGCCAAGGCGAGGCCGTTGCCCGACCAGCAGTACATTCCGTTCATCCAGACCGATGTGGCGATCAACAAGGGTAATTCCGGTGGGCCGCTTATCGACATGGACGGAAAGGTGGTCGGGATCAATTCCCAGATTTTCAGCTCCACCGGCGGCTACATGGGCCTTTCGTTCTCCATTCCGATCAACATCGCCCAGAACGTGGTGGCGCAGTTGAAGAAGAACGGCAAGGTGGCGCGCGGCTGGCTGGGTGTCCAGATCCAGTCCGTGACGCCTGAAATGGCCAAGGTGCTTGACCTGGATCGCCCGAAGGGTGCCCTGGTCAGCAGCGTCCAGGACGACAGCCCGGCTAAAAAGGCGGGCATCGAGCCCCGTGACGTGATCATCTCCTTCAATGGCCATCCGGTGGACAGCTACGACATCCTGCCGCCTTTGGTCGGCCAGGTGAGCCCCGGCAAGGAGGTCCCGATCAAGCTCGTCCGGGACGGCAAGACCCGCTCCATCGACGTGGAGATCGGTGAGTTGAAGGACAACGGACAGTCTTCCGGCGGATCCGAAAGCGAGTCCGGCGGCGGTGGCGGCGCCAAGCTGGGTCTGGTGGTCGACGACCTGTCCTCCGACCAGAAGGACCAACTCGACGTGGACAAGGGTGTCGTCATCGAGCGCGTGATCAGCCACGAGGCGCGCCGTGCGGGTCTGCGGCCCGGTGATGTCATCGTCTCCCTGGACAACAAGCCCATCGAGAGCGCCGAGCAGTTCGCTGAGATGGTCGACGCGCTCAAGCCCGACAAGCCGGTGGCGCTGCTCATCCGGCGCGGGCAGGGTTCGCTGTTCGTCGCCCTGACGCCCAAGGGTGACGACGAGGAGGAATGACGCCGGAGCGGATCCGGCTCGGGACGGGCCGCCGGACTTCCGGCGGCCCGTTTTCATGTGCCCCCGGCGCCGTTGCGCGTGGGCTTTCGGCCGCCCGTCTGGCACAATTGCGCGCTATGCAGCAAGACCACATCCGGAATTTCTCCATCATCGCCCACATCGACCACGGCAAGTCCACGCTCGCGGACCGTTTCATCCAGATCTGCGGTGGACTCACCGAGCGCGAGTCGCGCGAGCAGGTGCTGGATTCCATGGACCTGGAGCGCGAGCGGGGCATCACCATCAAGGCCCACAGCGTGCGCCTCGATTACCGGGCGGAGGACGGGGAAACCTACCAGCTCAATTTCATCGACACTCCGGGCCACGTGGATTTCTCCTACGAGGTGTCCCGGTCGCTGGCGGCCTGCGAGGGCGCGCTACTGGTGGTGGACGCCGCGCAGGGCGTGGAAGCCCAGAGCGTGGCCAACAGCTACACGGCGGTGGAGCAGGGCCTGGAAGTGATTCCCGTTCTGAACAAGGTCGACCTGCCATCGGCCGAGCCGGCACGCGTCAAACAGGAAATCGAGAGCGTCATCGGCCTGGAGGCCGAGGACGCCCTGGAAGTGAGCGCCAAGACCGGCCAGGGCGTGAAAGACCTGCTGGAAGCGCTGGTGCGCCGCGTGCCGCCTCCGAAAGGCGATCCGGGAGCGCCGCTGCAGGCCCTGATCATCGATTCCTGGTTCGACAACTACATGGGCGTGATTTCGCTGGTGCGGATCGTCAACGGCGAACTCCGCCTGCGCGATAAAATCCGGGTCATGTCCACGGGCCGCGAATACCAGGTGGACCGGATCGGCATCCAGACACCCAAGCGTGTCGACCGCGACGCGCTCCACTGCGGCGAGGTGGGATTCGTGGTGGCGGCCATCAAGGAAGTGGACGGGGCGCCGGTGGGCGACACCCTTACCCACGCCCGGCGGCCCGCGGAAAAGCAGCTGCCCGGCTTCAAGAAGGTGCAGCCCCGGGTGTTCGCCGGCCTGTTTCCCGCCAGCTCGGATGACTACAACGACCTGCGCGAGGCCCTGGAAAAGCTGCGACTGAACGATGCCTCGCTGCAATTCGAGCCCGAGACCTCGGAAGCCCTGGGCTTTGGCTTTCGCTGTGGCTTTTTGGGCATGCTGCATATGGAAATCATCCAGGCGCGCCTTGAGCGCGAGTACGACATCGACCTGGTGACCACCGCGCCAACCGTCGTCTACCAGATCAAGACGGTTGCCGGCGAGGTCCTCGATCTGGACAACCCGGCGCACATGCCGCCGTCGAACAGGATCGAGGAAATCCGTGAGCCGATCATCTTCGGCACCATTCTCGTGCCCCAGGATTACGTGGGCCAGGTAATCACGCTTTGCGAGGAAAAACGGGGCGTGCAAAAGCAGATGCAGTTCCTGGGCTCGCAGGTGTCCATTACCTACGAGCTGCCGCTCGCCGAGGTTGTACTGGACTTTTTCGACCGCCTGAAGTCGGCGAGCCGCGGTTTCGCATCGTTCGACTATCATTTCCAGCGCTTCCAGGCCGGGCCGTTCGTGCGTCTGGACATACTCGTCAACGGGGAATCGGTGGACGCGCTGTCGATCATCGTTCACCGGGACCAGGCACAGAAGCGGGGCCGGGAGCTCGTCGAGCGGTTGCGCGAACTGATCCCGAGGCAGATGTTCGACGTGGCGCTGCAGGCCGCGATGGGTTCGCAGATCATTGCGCGCAGCACCGTGAAGGCGCTGCGCAAGAATGTCACCGCCAAGTGCTACGGGGGCGACGTAACCCGCAAGCGCAAGCTTCTGGAGAAGCAGAAGGCCGGCAAGCGGCGTATGAAGCAGATCGGAAAGGTGGAGATTCCCCAGGAAGCCTTCCTGTCCGTGCTCAAGGTGGAAAAGAAGCAGTAGCTCGGGCTCAACAGAATTCGGTTCTTTATTAAGGACGAAACCATGGAGTTCAATTTTGCAGCATTGCTGGTATTGCTGAGCGTTTTGACCGGCGCGATCTGGGCACTCGACAAGTGGCTCCTGAGGCCGCGGCGCCTGCGGCGGGCGGAAAGCGGCGAGCGCAAGGAACCGGTGATCGTCGAGTACGCGCGTTCCCTGTTTCCGGTGATCGTGGCCGTGCTCGTCATACGTTCTTTCATCGTGGAGCCGTTCCGGATTCCCTCCAGTTCCATGATGCCCACACTGTTGATCGGTGATTTCATCCTTGTGGACAAGTTCAGTTACGGGCTTCGTCTGCCGGTACTACACACCGAGATCCTGAACATCGGCGAGCCCCACCGTGGCGACGTGGCGGTGTTCCGCTCCCCGGATCACCCCGGAGAAGACTGGATCAAGCGCATCATCGGCTTGCCGGGCGACCGCATTGCCTACCATGACAAGACGCTGTACATCAACGGCGAGCGCATGGACCAGGTGTCGCTGGGTTCCTACATCGGCGAGGGCAGCGGCAGGGCGATGAATGGCGCCTCGCTGCGCCGCGAGGACCTGGAGACCGTCAAGCACCAGATCCTGATTATTCCCCAGCGTCTGGGGCGCGGAGACGGCGAGTGGGTCGTCCCGAAAGGACACTATTTCGTGATGGGCGACAACCGGGACAACTCCAATGACAGCCGTTTCTGGGGAACCGTTCCGGAGCAGAACCTCGTCGGCAAGGCGTTCCTGATCTGGATGCACTGGGACGCGGCTGCGCACGGAATTGGTTGGAGTAGAATAGGCGACGTCATTCACTAGTGGTTACATGGGGGAGATGACAATGTCCGAGCTGGAAAAACGGCAAGACGGCCTCAGCCTGGTCGGATTTCTCTCCGTCCTGCTGGTCGTGACGGTTTGCGTACTGATCGGCATGCGGCTGTTTCCCATGTACAGCGAGTATTACAGCGTGGTCGGCTCCATGAAGAGCCTCCAGGAGGAGCCGGGCATAGCGAAGAAGCCTCCGGATGTGATCAAGGAGCTGTTTTTCCGGCGCCTGTACGTGAACTACGTGGACAGCGTCAAGCGCAAGAACGTGCTGGTCGGCCGTGGCCAGAATGGGCTGTTCATCCGCGTCAAGTACGAGGTTCGCAGGCCCATGGTCGGCAACCTGGACGTGGTCGCGTCATTCGACAAGACGGTTCAATTGGGCGGCTCGTGACCTTGCCGCGCATCCATGCAGAGTGAAGGAAGGCTACCCCGGCTCCCATACCGGTTTCAGGACAAAGAGCTGCTGGATCAGGCGCTGACCCATCGCAGCGTCGGCAGTTTCAACAATGAACGCCTGGAGTTCCTTGGCGACGGCCTGCTCAATTTCGTCATCGCCGCGGAGTTGTTCCGGCTCGTGCCGGATGCGGAAGAGGGCGATTTGAGCCGCCTGCGCGCGAGCCTGGTGCGCCGGGAAACTCTGGCCGGGGTGGCCGCCGAGATCGAGCTGGGCGAGGCCCTCGCGCTGGGGCCGGGTGAGATGAAAAGCGGCGGTCACCGGCGTCACTCCATCCTGGCCGATGCGCTGGAGGCGCTGGTCGGCGCCGTTTACCTGGACGCCGGTTTCGAAGCAGCGCGAGAGATGGTGCTGGGGCTCTTTTCCGGACGGCTGCGCGATCTTCCCTCGCTGGATTCCCTGAAGGACGCCAAGACTCGGTTGCAGGAGTACCTGCAGTCGCGGCACCTGCCCCTCCCCGAATATCGCCTGGTGTCCGAACAGGGTCCGGCCCATCGCCGAAACTTCCAGGTGAGCTGCCAGGTGCAGGGACTGGCAGAGCCCGTGGACGGGGAAGGCCGCAGCCTGCGCAAGGCCGAGCAGGCGGCCGCGGGCGAGGCCCTGGCATTGCTGGAAGGCGGCGCAGATGACTGAGGGCGGCGGGAGCGAGGCCCGCTTCGGCACCGTGGCGTTGATCGGGCGCCCGAACGTGGGCAAGTCAACCCTGATCAACAGCCTGGTGGGACAGCAGCTGAGCATCGTCACCCACAAGCCCCAGACCACGCGCCACCGCGTCCTTGGGATCGTCACGCGCGAGGAGGGGCAGGTGCTGTTCGTAGATACGCCCGGCATCCATGGGGGGGAGCGCCGGGCCATCAACCGCTACATGAATCGCGCCGCGAAGGGCGCGCTGGAAGGCGTGGACGCGGTGGTCTGCGTGTTCGACGCGAACCGCTGGACCAGGGAAGACGCCCGCGTGCTGGACGTGGTGGCGCGCAGCCGCGCGCCGAAGCTGGCGGCGCTCAACAAGATTGACCGCATGCACGGCAGGGAGCGGTTGCTGCCGCTGATGGAGGAGTTGGGCGAGCGCGGGGAATTCCGGCACATCGTGCCGATTTCGGCGAAGACGGGCGACGGCCTGGAAGAGCTCGTGCAGGCGGTGCTGGGCGAGCTGCCGGTGGGCGAGCCGGCCTATGATCCGGAGCTGTTCACCGATGCCAGCATGCGCTTTCTCGCCGCGGAGCTGGTCCGCGAGCAATTGATTCTGCGTTTGCACCAGGAAGTGCCCTATCGGCTGGCGGTAGAGATCGAGAGCTTCGAGGAAGGCCCCCGGCGATTCCGCATCAGTGCCGTGATCTGGGTGGAGCAATCCGGCCAGAAGGCCATGGTGATTGGCCGGCGGGGCGAAATGCTCAAGACCGTGGGCACGAGGGCGCGGCAGGCCATGGGACGGTTGTTCGGGCGGCCCGTGCACCTGGAACTGTGGGTGAAGGTGAAGGAGAACTGGTCCGACGACGAGCGCGCGCTGCGCCGGCTCGGCTACGATGACTAGCCACAGGCAAGTCACAATGCTCAATGTGCGAAGAAGGTGCGCGATGCCCTTGGACGAAACCGTCAGCGGCCTGGACGGCCGCCGTCGAGCCCCCAGGGATGGGTCCACGGCGTGTCTCGCGCACGGGTAGCACGTGCCCGGCCCCGAACCTGATCATGGCGCGGATTGACCTGACACCCGGCTTCGTGCTGCATGCGCGGGCCTACCGGGAAACCAGCCTGCTGCTGGAGGCGTTCACCCGCGCTCAAGGCCGGGTGGGGCTGGTGGCGCGCGGCGCCCGTTCCGCGCGCTCGCGGCTGCGCGGGATCCTGCGGCCGTTCCAGCCATTGCTGATTTCCTGGACCGGGCGCGGCGAACTGGGCACGCTGACCGGTGCCGAGGGCACGGCGCCCGCCAGCCTGACCAGCGGTCGGGCACTGACCGGCGGCCTCTACATCAACGAGTTGCTGGTGCGCCTGCTGCCACGAAGCGACCCGCACCCGGCGCTTTTCGACGCCTACCGCGCCGTGCTGCCTGGCCTGGCTTCGGCGGTTGACCCGGAGCCGGTCCTGCGGCTGTTCGAAAAGCAGTTGCTTTCCGAGCTGGGCTACGCACTGGTGCTGGACCGCGACGCGGAAGGCCGGCCGCTGCGGCCCGGGGCCGTTTACCACTATCATCTGGAATCCGGGGCCCGCCCGGTGGAGGCGTCGCGCGAGGGCATGCTGCTGGTCCATGGCAGCAGTCTCAGGGCGCTGGCCGAAGGCCGGCTGGACGATCCGCTGGCGCTGGCCGAGGCCAAGCGGCTCAATCGAGCCGCCCTGGCCCATTACCTGGGCGGGCGGGCACTGAGGTCGCGCGAGCTCCTGCGGCGTCCCCGGGGCAAGAACCGCGAGCAGTGAAGGAAACTTCGAGCCAATGCTGAAACGGGACATCCTGTTGGGCGTGAACATCGATCACGTGGCCACGTTGCGGCAGGCGCGTGGCACGCCTTACCCGGAACCGGCGCACGCGGGACTGCAGGCCGAGCAGGCTGGCGCCGACGCCATCACCGTACACCTGCGCGAGGACCGGCGGCATATCCAGGACCGGGACGTGGAACTGCTCGGGCGCGTGCTCGTTTGCCGGCTGAACCTGGAGATGGCGGTGACTGACGAGATGGTCGCCGTCGCGGAGGGCCTCCGTCCCTCGGACTGTTGCCTGGTGCCCGAAAAGCGCCAGGAGCTGACCACCGAGGGCGGCCTGGACGTGGCCGGCGATGTGGAGCGGGTCGGCGCGGCCTGCCGGCGCCTGGCGGATGCGGGCGTGCGCGTGTCCCTTTTCGTCGACCCGGAGGAGCGCCAGCTGGAGGCCGCGGCGGAGGCCGGGGCGCCGGTGGTGGAACTGCACACGGGGCAGTATGCCAACGCCACGGGCGACGCCCGGCGCCGGGAGCTGGCCAGGCTGGTGGAGGCGGCGCGCCGCGCCGACAACCTGGGCCTCCAGGTCAATGCGGGTCACGGCCTCCATTATCACAACGTGGAGCCCGTGGCCGCCATTCCCCAGGTCCATGAGCTCAACATCGGCCACTCCATCATCGCCCGCGCGGTGTTCTGCGGACTGACGACGGCGGTGAGGGAAATGAAGCGCCTGATGCGCGAGGCGCGCGCCAGATCCGGGGACCGATGATCCACGGCATCGGCACCGACCTGGTGGAGGTGGCGCGCATCGAGCGATTGCTGGATCGCTTCGGCGAGCGCTTCGTGCAACGGGTGCTGAGCGTCTCCGAGCAGGCCGACTACCGGCGCTCGCCAAGGCCCGCGGCTTTCCTGGCCAGGCGTTTCGCCGCCAAGGAAGCGGCCGCCAAGGCGCTGGGCACGGGTATTCGCGGGGCCTTCGCGATGCACGCCATCGAGGTCAGGAATCGCGAGAACGGGGCGCCGGAGCTCCAATTCACTGGGGCGGCCGCCCGCGTGGCGCGCTCACGCGGCGTGGGCCGCGCGCTGGTGTCGCTTTCCGACGAACGCCGCTACGCGTTGGCCTACGTGCTGCTGCTCGACGCCTGACCCGGGTTCAACAGGCCCCTGAGCTGGACCACGGCGGTGCGGAGCCTGGCCAGTGCCTCTCCCCCGTCCGCGCCCTCGCGCAGGCGTGCCTCCAGATCCGCCGCCGCGGCGCCCAGCCGGGCCGCGCCGGTATAGGCTGCCGCCCCCTGGAGCTTGTGGGCGGCCTGGATGGCGGCTTCCCGGTCACCGGCGTTCAACGCATTGTCCAGCGTCGCCACGCGCTCGTCCAACTCGCCGCGCAGCATCCCCAGGATCTCGTCCATCAGCGCCGGGTCGCCGCCGGTCACCCGGGTCAGGTGATTTTCATCCAGGGCGGGTGGCGTGTCGTTCCCCATGCATGGCCGTCTCGATGGAGGCTGCCGTTACACTAGCACGATGTCCGGCACGCCCCCTTTCCGCCTCGCGTCATGGCTGTGCCTGGCCCTGTTGCCCTTGCGGGCCGCTGGGGCGGTGGATGCGATCACGCTGAGCGCCGGCGACCTGGCGGGCGAGCAATGGCGCATACCGTCGGCAATGGCCACGCTGGATCTGGCCGGTGCGACGCCTGCCCTGGCGGTGGAGGTTCCGGCCGTCCTCGCCGACGGGCGCAAAGAGCCGCTGCTTCGCGACCTGGAGCTGGGCTGCGCGGACGTGACTCTCAACGCGCAATACCTGGTCTGCCGGCAGGGGCGCGCAAGGCTTTCACTGCCCCCGGCGAAGCAGGCGCTGGAAACCAGCGTCTCCCTGGTTTATCGCCGGTCGGACGGTCGCTGGCGCGCCACGGGAACGCTGGCCATGGGTGCGGGAAGCGTGAGCTGGCAGGCTCGGGCGGAAGACGGGGGACTGTCCGTCAATATCGATTCCCGGAAGTTGCCCGTTTCCGCATTGACGCCCTGGTTGCCGAAGCTGCCGGGGACCCTGGCCTCGCTGTCCGGCCAGCTGGACCGGCTGGAAGCCGGTATTTCGCTCCCGGAGCAGGGTCCGGTTTCCATCCAGGGGAGCCTGAGCGGCGCAGACCTGGGTTTCGACACCACCGACGGCACGGTGGCGGCGGCCGGCGTGGCCGTGCGCCTGGAAGGCCGCTGGTCCGGCGGGGCCGGAGGCTGGCGGGCCAGCGCCAGGGGCGCACTGCAACAGGGAGAGTTCCTGGCGGGCAGTTTCTACACGCGGCTGGGCGGCGAGCCGCTCGCATTTGACATGACCGTGGACGGCGATGCCGACGCGCTGAATGTTGAGTCCACGACCCTTAACGACCCGGATTCGTTGTCCCTTACGGCGAGCGGCCGTTGGCGGTTCGGCGACGGAATGCCGCTTCGAGACCTGGTACTCCGCGCGGACGCGCTGTCGTTCCCGGGTTTCTATGCCGACTATCTTCAACCGGTACTGGCGCAATACGGCTTTGGCGGCCTGGACGTCTCGGGGGGCATGGCGGGCGCGCTCGAGTGGCACGACGGCGCGCCAGTGTCGGCCGACATCACGCTTCGGCACGTGGGCATAGACGACAAGCGTGGGCGCCTGGAGTTGAGCGGGCTGAACGGGGAGCTGCACTGGGCGGCGGAAGGGGCGCCGAGAACCACGCACCTGAGCTGGGATCGGGGACTCATCTACCGTATTCCAGTCGGTGCTTTCGCGCTCGAAGCCGAGTCCGTGGGCGACAGCCTGAAGCTCAGCGCGCCCGCGCGACTGCCGGTGCTGGACGGGGCACTGGTGATCAACGACCTGGACGTGCGGAACTGGCTGGGAGAGGGCAGCAGCCTGCTGTTCGACGCCAGGCTCGAACCCCTGTCGCTGACCAGGCTGTCGAAGGTGCTCCAGTGGCCCGAGCTGGCGGGAACGCTTTCCGGGCGGATCCCGGAGCTGACCTACGCCGGCGGCGTGTACCGGCTGGGCGGCTCGCTGACCGTCAATGCCTTCGACGGCAGCCTCCGGGTCAGCAACCTGCGCATGGAGAGGCCCTTCGGGGTACTGCCCAAACTGGTCGCTGACGTGGAACTGAGCGACCTGGACCTGGAAAAGCTCACCGGGACGTTCTCCTTCGGCAGGATCCTGGGGCGCCTTGGCGGCCACCTGCGGGACCTCAGGCTGCTGGACTGGCAACCCGTGCATTTCGAGGCGGCGTTCATGACACCGCCCGACGATCACTCCCGCCACCGCATCAGCCAGCGTGCCGTGGACACGCTCACCAGCCTGGGAGGCGGTGGCGCCTCCGGCGCCCTGTCCCGTTCCTTCCTGCGGGTGTTCGACGATTTCGGCTACAAGCGCCTGGGCATCAGTTGCGCTCTGGACAACAATGTCGCGCAAATGGGCGGCGTGGCGCCGGCGCCGAACGGTGGATACTATCTGGTGGAGGGCAGCGGCCTGCCCCGGGTGGACGTCATCGGCCACGTGCGGCGGGTGGACTGGCCGCTGCTGATCCGCCAGTTGCTGGAAGCCACGCGGACGGGCGGCCCGACGGTGGGGGGGCAAGCCCCCGGGCTGAACCGTTAATGAATCATTCAGCCTGGGGAATTATGCTGGGGCCGTGCCAGTCAAACCGATCATGGAAACAAGGGAGTGCGACAGATGAAACGCTCACTGATGTATTGGACGACCACACTCGCGGCGATCCTCGCCGTCGCCTCCTGCGTCACGGTGAACGTTTATTTCCCGGAAGCGCAGGCGGAGCAGGCGGCCTCGAAGTTCATCGGCGGCGTCTGGGGTGGAGACGGTCAACCGCCGGCGGACCAGGAGCAGGGCGAGCCGCCCATGGACAACCCGCGGTCCTCGCTTCTGGATTTCCTCATCCCCGCCGCGTACGCCCAGGACGTGAGCATTTCCACGCCGGCCGTCGAGGCTATCCAGTCGCGCATGCGCGATCGTTTCTCCAAGTCGCTGCGTGACTACTACGAGTCAGGCGCCATCGGTCTCACCAACAATGCCCTGGTGGCGGTGCGAGACCTGTCGGCCGTGCCACTGTCCGGGCGCAACAAGCTCAACCAGCTCGTCGCCGAAGAGAATGCCGACCGCAAGGCGGTGTACCGGGAGATCGCGGTGGCCAACGAGCACCCGGAATGGGAGGACCGCATCCGCGATATCTTTGCCAGGAAATGGATCGACGAAGCCCGTCCCGGCTGGTGGTACCAGAACGATGCCGGCGGCTGGGTCCAGAAATAGCGTCGATGTCCAATACCCTGGTTTTTGACATCGAGACCATCCCGGACCTCGAGGCGGGGCGGCGCATCTACGGCCTGGGCGACCTGGGCGACGACGGCGTGGTGCAGGCGATGCGCCACCTGCGCATGCAGGAGACCGGTGGTTCGGATTTCCAGCGCCACCACCTGCACCGCATCGTGGCGATTTCCGTGCTGCTCGACCGGGGCGGCGACCTGAAACTGTTCACGCTGGGTGAGCCCGAGGACGACGAGGCACAGGCCATCAGGCGCTTCTTCGACGGCCTGGACCGGTTCACGCCGGTGCTGGTGAGCTGGAACGGGGGCAACTTCGACCTGCCGGTGCTGCATTACCGCTCGCTGCTGCACGGCGTGCCGGCGCCGCGCTATTGGGAGACGGGGGACGAGGACACTTCGTTCCGCTACAACAACTACCTGAGCCGGTTCCACTGGCGGCACCTTGACCTGATGGACGTGTTGGCTGGTTTCTCGCCGCGCGCCTTCGCGCCGCTGGACGAGGTAGCCGCGCTGCTGGGCCTGCCCGGCAAGATGGGCATGGACGGGAGCAAGGTGTGGGATGCCTACCGCGCCGGGGAGATCCAGGCCATCCGTGACTACTGTGAAACCGACGTGCTCAACACCTACCTGGTGTACCTGCGCTTCGAGATGATCCGCGGCCGGCTGACGCCCGACGCCCACCGCCAGCGATGCGATGCCACCCGCCAGGCGCTGGCGGCGCTGGGAAAGCCCCATCTGGACGAGTTCCTGGCGCGATGGGAGTCGCCGTGAGCCGGAACCGTACCGCGGAGGCGCTGGTGGAGGACCTGAGTCAAGACGGCAGGGGCGTGGCCAGGATTCAGGGCAAGACGGTGTTCGTGCGCGACGCGCTGCCGGGCGAGAGGGTCACGTATTCCATCAGGCGCCGGCGCCGGAGCTTCGACGAGGCGGAACTCGACGGCATCATCGAGGCCTCGTCGGAACGGGTGGACGCCGGCTGCCCGCACTTCGGCGTCTGTGGCGGTTGCACGTTGCAGCACCTGGCGCCCGGGGCCCAGCTAGCCACAAAGCGGGGGACCGTGGCCGAGAACCTGCATCGCATCGGGGGCGTGGCGCCGCGAACCTGGCTGGATCCGTTGACCGGCCCGCTCTGGGGTTACCGCCGCAGGGCCCGGCTGAGCGTCAAGCGCGTGAAGGGCAAGGACCGCACACTGGTGGGCTTCCGCGAGCGGGACGGACGCTTCGTGGCCGACATTGACAGTTGCCCGGTGCTCGAGCCGGCGGTGGGCGAACGCCTGCAGTCCCTGGCGGGCATGCTCGATGGCCTGGATGCCGCCGGGTCGATTCCCCAGGTCGAGGTGGCGGTGGGCGACAATGCCGCGGCGTTGGTGTTCCGGCACATGCAACCACTCTCCGCGGCGGACCGTGAACGCCTCGAAGCATGGGCCGACGGGCAAGGTATCGTGCCCTGGCTGCAGCCGGGTGGGCCCGAAACCGCGGCCCCGATGCGCGACGACGCGCCGGAACTCCTGTACCGGCTGCCGGAGCACGACGTGACCGTGGGATTCCTTCCCACCGACTTCACGCAGGTGAACGCAACGGTCAACCGGGCGCTGGTGGATCGCGCGGTGTCGCTGCTCGACCCGGGCCCTGCTGACACGGTCCTGGATCTCTTTTGCGGCCTGGGCAATTTCACCCTGCCCCTGGCGCGCAGGGCGGGGGGCGTGATCGGAGTGGAGGGCGATGCGTCGCTCCTGGAGCGGGCCCGGGAGAATGCCGCGCGCAACGACATCCGCAACGCGTCGTTCTGCGCGGAAGACCTGTCCATGGTGCCGGAACACCCGCAATGGCTGGGCGAGGCGCCCGACCGCGTCATGCTCGACCCGCCCCGGACCGGGGCGCGCATGGTGCTCAATCGATTCCGGAAGCGGCGTCCGCGGCGCATCGTTTACGTTTCCTGCCACCCGGGCACGCTGGCCCGCGACGCCGGTTTCCTTGTCAACGAGCTGGGCTACGACTTTTCCGCCTGCGGCATTGCGGACATGTTCCCGCACACCGCGCACGTGGAGACCATTGCAGTGTTCGACGCCTGAGAGATGAGGCCCCCTGGGCGCGGCAGCGCGCCACGCAACGGTGTTGCCGTTACAATTCCCTTCATGCGATTGCCTGAGCGTGCCGCGTGCCTGAATTGAGAGACATTCCCGCCGGCCTGTGGCTGCGTGTCAGTATCCCCGGCCAGCGTCTCGACGTCATGGAGGGCGACGAGAGCGTGCGCAGCTACGCCGTGTCCACGGCCCGCAACGGGCCGGGCGAGGCTTGCGGCAGCGAGCGCACGCCCCGCGGCTGGCACCTGGTCCGGGCTAGAATCGGCCAGGGCCTTCCAGAAGGGACAGTGCTGGTGGCGCGCCGGCCCACCGGCGAGGTGTTCAGCGAAGCGCTCAGGCGGCGCTACCCGGAGCGCGACTGGATCCTGACCCGGATACTCTGGTTGAGCGGTCTTGAGCCGGGCCGCAATCGGCTCGGCGATGTGGACACCATGCGCCGCTTCATCTATATCCACGGTTGCCCCGCCAGCGACGAGCTGGGCAAGCCCGGATCCCACGGCTGCATCAAGATGCGCAACCACGACGTGGTGGAGCTTTTCGACCGCGTTCCCGTGGGCACGCGGGTGCTGATCGAGGACAGCGAGCCGGGAAGCGGGCTCGGCGCCGGTGCATGAGCATTGGGCCCCTCATGGTCGGAATCGCGGGAAAGTCGCTCGGCGAGGACGAACGGGAGTGGCTGGCGCATCCGCTGGTGGGTGGGGTGATCCTGTTTGCCCGCAATTTGGCCGATCCGGACCAGGTGGAAGCCCTGATCGACGAACTCCACCACGCCCGGAGGCAGCCCCCGCTGCTCGCCGTGGACCAGGAAGGGGGGCGCGTGCAGCGGCTCACCCGCGGCCTTACCCGGCTGCCGCCGCTGGGCGCGCTGGGCCGGCTCTACGATCGTGATCCGCACCAGGCGCTGAAGCTGACCGAGGACCACGGCTGGCTGATGGCCACCGAGGTGAGGGCCCTGGGCCTGGACATGAGCTTCACCCCGGTGCTGGATCTGGACCGTGGCAGCCGGGTAATCGGCGATCGCGCCTTCCACCATGACGCGAAGGCGGTTTGCGTCCTGGCGGAGCGCTACGTGCGGGGCATGAAGCGCGCCGGCATGGCGGCCACCGGCAAGCACTTCCCCGGCCACGGCAGCGTGGTGCCCGACAGCCACGAGGAGTTGCCGGTGGACAATCGCTCCCTGGGGGAGCTCATGGGGGCGGACCTGGTGCCGTTCGCGCATTTGATCGAGCGTGGCCTGCCCGGCATCATGGCGGCGCACGTGGTCTACCCGGACGTGGCCCCGCACCCGGCGAGCTTTTCCGTCGCCTGGCTCGGCAACATCCTGCGCCGGCGCCTTGGATTCCGTGGCGCGGTATTCAGCGACGACCTGTGCATGACCGGCGCCGCCGGCGTGGGGGACGTTCCGCGGCGCGCGAGGCTGGCGCTCCAGGCGGGCTGCGACATGGTACTGGTCTGCGAGCCGGCCGAGGTGCCCGCGTTGCTGGACCGGCTGGAACCGCGGGACGACCCGGCTGCGACCAGCCGCCTGGCGGCGATGCGCGGTATCGGGCAAACCACATTGAAGCGCGTGCGCTTGAGCCGTGACTGGCAAAATGCCGTGCGCCACATGGAGCAACTGGCAATTCAGACATGAAGGAACTAGTTCAGAGCCTGCTATCCGAGCTCGGGCTGGAGGCGGCCTTCCTGCAGGGTTGGATGGTGCAGGTATTCCTGGTGGTCTTCGCCGCACTGCTGCTGGATTTCCTGCAGCGCCTCGTGCTCAAACGCATCTCGAGGCGTGCCAAAAAGCGCAACCATCTCTGGTTGCATGCCAGCCTGGAGGCGATTCGCGCGCCGCTGAGCCTGGTCATCTGGCTGCTAGGCATGCTGGCCGGCGCGGACATCGCCGCCGTGCACTCCGAGGGGCCCTGGTTCGATCACGTGGACGAGGTGCGCCGCATAGGGGTCATTGCCGCCCTCACCTGGTTCGCGTTGCGGGTGACCCGCACCGTGGAGCGGGGCATCCTGGACCGGGCGCACCGCAACGAGGAGGACCTGGACTACACCACGGTGGACGCCATCGGCAAGCTGGCGCGCATTGCCATCTTCATCACTGCCGGTCTGGTGACTCTGCAGAACCTGGGTTTCTCCATCTCCGGCGTGCTGGCGTTCGGCGGCGTCGGGGGCCTGGCCGTGGGCCTGGCGGCCAGGGACCTGCTCGCCAACTTCTTCGGCGGCTTCACGGTTTACATGGACCGCCCGTTTTCGGTGGGTGACTGGATACGCTCCCCTGACCGCAACATCGAGGGGACCGTGGAATACATCGGCTGGCGCCAGACCCGGATACGCACGTTCGAGAAGCGCCCGTTGTACGTGCCCAATTCGATTTTCATGAACGTGGTGGTGGAGAACCCGTCTCGCATGAGCCATCGGCGGATTTTCGAGACCATCGGTGTTCGCTACGACGACATCCACGCGCTGCCGGACATCGTCCACGACGTGGAGCATATGCTCGCGGAGCACGAGGGCGTCGACGCGAATCAGACACTGATGGTGTTCTTCACCCAGTTCGGTCCCAGCTCCCTGGACTTCTTCGTGTACTGCTTCACGAAGACCGTCGTCTGGGCCGAGTATCACCGCATCAAGCAGGAGATCATGTTCCGGATCTCGGACATCATCGCCGATCACGGCGCCGAAATCGCATTTCCCACCACCACGGTGCACGTGCCCGACACGCTGGAATTCGCCGGCTTGGACGGTCGCGAGCCCGAACCGGTGCGCGAGCGCCGGGAGCGGTCCGCGGTCCGTCCCGCCAGGGCCACCAACCCGAACCGTGACAGGCATGGTTCCGACGATGGCGGGAACGGGGGCGAATAGTGGACGAGGCCGGCTACCGGGCCGTTCGCGAGAGCGCCGAATTGCTGCACGACCAGGCAGCCGTGAATGCCGCGCTCGACGCCATGGCAGCGGCCATCGACGCGCGCTACCAGGGCGGCGACATCGTTTACCTGCCAGTGTTGCAGGGAGGGCTGATTCCTGCGGGCATGCTCGCCACGCGCCTCGCCACGCCGATCGAGCTGGATTACATTCATGCGACCCGCTACCGGGGCGAGACCCGGGGCCGGGACCTGGTTTGGCGGGCCCGGCCGCTCGCCCCGCTGGCGGGCCGGGACGTGCTGGTGGTGGACGACATCCTGGACGAAGGGCACACCCTGGCGGCCATTCTCGACTGGTGCCGGACCCAGGGCGCGAGCCGGGTGTCCAGTGCCGTGCTGGTGGAAAAGCGCCACGGGCGGCGAGTGCCGGGACTGGAAGCGGACTTCGTCGGCCTCCAGGTGCCGGACCGTTACGTGTTCGGGTGCGGCCTGGACTACCGGGACCGGTTCCGCAACCTGCCCGGGATCCATGCGGTCGCCGAGGAACTCGACAATGACTGAGAACAGTGGGTCCATCAATCTGGCGGTTATCGGCGGCACCGGGCTCACCAGCCTGGAGAAGCTCGAGATCACCCATCGCGAGGTGGTGCACACGCCGTTCGGAGAGCCCTCCGGGGCCATGACCCACGGCAAGCTGGCCGGGTGCCACATCGTGTTCCTGGCCCGTCACGGGTACACGCACCGCATACCGCCGCACCGTGTCAACTACCGGGCCAACATCTGGGCGCTCAGGCACCTTGGGGTGGAACGGATCCTGGCGGTCAACGCCGTGGGCGGTATCAGGGTGGAGCTGGAACCCGGCATGCTCGCCGTGCCGGACCAGCTCATCGACTACACTTGGGGCCGCGGGCACACCTTTTTCGAGGACGAGTTGAAGGAAGTGGTGCACACGGACTTCACCTGGCCCTACGACGAGACCCTGCGGCGGCCGGTCGTCGAGGCCGCGCGTGCCTGCGGGACGCCCCACCTGGCAGGCGGCGTCTATGCCGCCACCCAGGGTCCCCGGCTGGAGACCGCCGCCGAGATCGACCGGCTGGAACGCGACGGGGCGGACATGGTGGGCATGACCGGCATGCCCGAGGCGGTGCTGGCCAGGGAGCTGCGCCTGCCCTATGCGAGCTGCGCCGTGGTGGCCAACCGCGCAGCGGGCCGCGGGAATGGCGAAATCACCATGGAGGAAATCGGGCAGGCCCTGAAAATCGGCATCGCGCGGGTCGGCGAGCTACTGGAGGCCCTGGTGGCCGGCCTGGGCAAAAAACAGTAGCGTCGGGAACTTTCCCGGGCTATACTGGCGTCGCTGTAGTCCATACGAGATTCGGAATCCCGCCGCAGTTCATACCCTATCGGGCAGTACTCCAAAGGATCCGCAACGCGTTTGCGACGCCAGCTTTTGTGTAGTTAGTTTGTGAGGATAATTGCCATGCGTACTGGCACCGTTAAGTGGTTCAACGATACCAAGGGGTTCGGATTCATCGCGCCTGCCGATGGCGGCGAGGATGTATTCGTCCATTACTCCGCCATCGTCGGCGACGGCTTCAAGACGCTGAAGGAAGGTCAGAGCGTGAGTTTCGAGACCCAGCAGGGCCCCAAGGGCCTGCAAGCCGTCTCGGTCACCGTGACCAGCTGAAGCGCGCCCCGCGCGGACGTGAAGAAACCCCGCCTCGGCGGGGTTTCTTTTTTTGTGCACCGCGAAATTCCAGAGGATAAAGCGGAGCATGCCCGATGGATTGGGCAGAGGTGCGGCGGAACCTGTCGAGAACGCCGTGGATACATCCCTGTAGGCTCCGGTGAAAACATCCTGTTTTCAACGGCCTCGCTCACCCGCCTTCCTGTAATTCCGCGGTGAACCTTCCCTTTGAGATTCCATCGCGGCGTCAAGGGCTTGCGTGGGCGACCCGGGGCCCGTGGCCGGCGATGGGCCATCCCGTGCTTGACCCCGGTCGCCACGACCGGTGTAAGCTCGCGGCTCGATAGCCGAATCGGGGCAGCATGACCCAGCACTGGCTCATCTACGGCGCCTACGGCTACACGGGCAAGCTGATCGCCACCGAGGCGGTCAAGCGTGGACTCAGGCCCGTGTTGTCCGGGCGGCGCGAGCGGCCGCTCAAGGAACTCGCCGACAGGCTGGACCTGCCGTGGCGGGTGCTTCGGCTCGAGGATCAGGAGGCCCTCCGGGAAGGCCTCGAGGGCCAGAAGCTGGTGTTGCATTGCGCGGGGCCTTTCAGCCGCACCGGCCCGCCCATGATGCGGGCCTGCCTGGCGGCGCGCTGCGACTACCTGGACATCACCGGGGAGATCGAGGTGTTCCAGCACGCGCAGGTCCTGGACCAGGAGGCGCGGGAGGCCGGCGTGTCGCTGCTTCCCGGTACCGGCTTCGACGTGGTTCCCACCGACTGCCTGGCGGTGACCCTGAAACGAGCCCTGCCGGACGCCGAGGACCTGGTGCTGGCCTTCGAGGCCCATGGCGGGCCCAGCCCGGGCACCGCGCGGACCAGCATCGAGAGCCTGGCCCGGGGCGGGCGCATCCGCCGTGACGGCCGGCTGGTGCGGGTGCCGCTTGGCTGGGACGTGCGCGACTTCCAGTTCAACAACCGCCGGAGAACGGCGGTGACCATTCCCTGGGGCGATGTCTTCACCGCCTACGTGAGCACCGGCATTCCCAACGTCCGCGTTTACATGAGCGTTAGCGAGGGCGCTATCAAGCGCCTGCGAAGGCTGCGCTGGCTGCGGCCGCTGTTCAGGGTGGGCGCGGTGCAACGCTGGGTGCAGTCCCGCGTCGGCGGCGCGGTTTCCGGCCCGGACGAGGGCCGGCGCGCACGCACCTATTGCTACGTGCTGGGCGAGGCCCGCGACGCGCGCGGCAATGCCGCCAGCGCGCGCATGGTCACACCCAACGGCTACACGCTCACCTGCAGCGCGGCGCTGGGCATTGTCGAGCATGCCCTGGAACGGGGACTGCCCCCCGGTTTCCACACGCCCGCCCAGGTCATGGGTGCCGACTACGCCATGTCGCTGCCGGGCGTGGAGTTCAAGCTGGAGGATAATTGACCAGTCGCGGGGATCCGTCCGCGGATCGCGTGCAGGGTCCGAATTCGTCTACTAAGATTAATTCGTGCAAGAGGGGAGGGAGGATGGCAAAGCCGAGTTGCGCTACCTGTTCTCCACGGTTCCGGTAGGGGGCGTACGGCATCGCGGCGGCAAAACTGGAAGCACTGTTTCGGACGGGGGACGCGCGACTCTACGTGGCCGGGGACCGCGCCAAAGTGGAATACAGCTACAAGGATGATGACGGCTCAACCACGAGCGGACACTTTGGGTTGCTTTGGGAGGACGGTAAGTGGCTCATGAACTGAACGGGCGCGAAGCGGGTTCGCGAGTTAACGGAATGAAACCGACCGACCCCGGCCGGCGGCATTTTCTGAAGACCGGGGTTGGCGCGCTGGGTGGTGCGTGGCTGGCCGTCCACTGGCCCGCGGTGATGGCCGCCGCGCGGTCCGCCGCCGACGCCCGGCAGGCCGGCGCTGCATTCAAGTCGCTTACGAACCAGCAGGCCGCGGTGCTCGAGGCCATCGCCGAGCGCATCGTGCCCTCCGGCGACGACGGCCCCGGCGCCCGCGAGGCGGGAGTCGTGCATTTCATGGACGCAGCGCTGGGCGGGTTCGCCGCGCCCATGATGGGGGCCCTGCAACCCGGGCTCGACGATCTCGATTCCCGCGTGAAGCGCGCCTACCCGGAGTGCGCCGATTTCGCCGCCCTGGACGCCCCGCGCCAGGACGCGATACTGCGCGAGATCCAGGACGGCCAGTTCTTCGGGATGGCGCGCATGCTCACGCTGTGGGGGATGTTCGCGCTGCCGTCGTACGGCGGCAACACCGGGGAAGCCGGCTGGAAACTGATCGGATTCCGGGATCCTCGCGGCTGGCAGCCGCCCTTCGGTTACTACGACGAGCACTACGCCGACGGGAGCGGCGATCCCCATGGCTGATGCCGCCAAACCCGCGTTCCCGGCGCGCGAGGCCGTGGACTTCGTCGTCATCGGTTCCGGCGCCGCCGGCGGCGTGATCGCCCGGGAACTCGCCGCGGCCGGGTTCAGCATCGTGGTGCTCGAGCAGGGCAAGTACCGCACGGCTTCGGACTTCCAACACGACGAGCTGGGTGTGATGCTCATGAACGGCCTGGCCGCCGGCCAGCAGAACGGCCACCCGCAGACGTTCAGGGCCAGCGCTTCCGAGGAAGCGCGGATCCAGAATCACCCCGCGCCCGCGCTTTACGCGCAGACCGTGGGCGGCAGCTCGGTCCACTTCAGCGCCAACTACTGGAGATTGAGACCCACAGACTTCGCCGAAAAGAGCCGGCTGGGCGCCCTCGGCGGTACCGGTTTCGCGGACTGGCCCATCACCTACGAGGAGCTGGAGCCCTATTACACGCGGGTGGAGTGGGAGGTTGGCGTATCCGGGGCTCCCGGGCACTCGGACCCACCTCGCTCAAAGCCCTATCCGTTGCCCCCCATGCCGGTGAAATCCTCCGGCGTGCTGTTGGAGAAGGGCGCCCGAAAACTGGGGCTGCACCCCGACCCGGCGCCGGTGGCCATTCTGTCCCGTCCATACCGGAATCGCGCCCCCTGCATCAACTGCGGCTTCTGCATGGGATTTGGCTGCGAGGTAAATGCCAAGTCGTCCACCCTGGCCAGCATGATTCCGCTTGCCGAGGCCACGGGCAATTGCGAGATCCGCCCGGAGTGCGTGGTGTCACGCATCGAAACCGACGACAGGGGCCGTGCCAGCGAGGTGGCATATTACGACCCGGCGGGCAAGGAACAGGCACAGCGGGCAAAAGCCGTGATTCTCTGCGCCAATGGTGCGGAAACGCCCAGGTTGTTGCTCCTGTCCGAGTCATCCAGTTTCCCGGACGGCCTGGCCAATTCCAGCGGCCTGGTGGGCAAGTACCTGATGTTCAACGCCCATTCCGTGACCAACGCGATGTTCGAGCACCCGCTGAATGACCACAAGAGCATCCAGTGCACGCGGGTGGTGCTCGACTACTACGAATCGGATCCGAAGCGCGGGTTCTACGGCGGTGGCGGCCTGGACGGCCGGCCCTTCCTCAGCGCGACGCCCATATTCTTCTCCATGGAGTCGCTGCCGCCCGGCGTTCCAGCGTGGGGAAGCGAGTACAAGCGGTTCCTGGCCCATGCCTTCAATCGCCAGATGTCCGTGCTGGGCAGCGGCACGTCACTGCCGCAGGCGAGTAACAACATCACCCTGGACCCGGAAGTGAAGGATCGCTGGGGGCGGCCGGCGCTGCGCGTGACCTACCGTGACCACCCGGACGACCTTGCCATGGTGCGCTTCCTGCAGAAGCGCGCCGTCGAGATCATGGAGGCCGCCGGCGCGGAGAAGGTCTGGACCGAGCCGGTGGAGGACCAGACCGTCGGCGCCCACCTGCTGGGCACCTGCCGCATGGGCAACGATCCGGCGTCATCGGTGGTGGACAAGTACCACCGCAGCCACGACGTGCCCAACCTGTTCATCTGCGACGGTTCCAGCTTCGTCACTTCGGGTCGCGGGCAGCCCACCATGACCATCCAGGCGCTGGCCTTCCGAGCCGCCGAGCACATCGCCAAGGCCGCCCGCGCCAACGCAATCTGATCCGTACCCTGCAAGTTCGCAGGGGAGGCTTGCGCAAAGGCGCAAAGCCGCAAAGGGATGGAAAGAATCGCCTCCCTGCCGGGCTAAATTGTCCTTGCTTGTTGTGCTTGGCGCCTTAGCGCCTTCGCGCGTCAATCGGTCGGGCGTGGGTTTTGGAGAAGAAGGCCTGGAAGGCGCGGATGACCTTCTCGATGTCTTCGGCATTCACGTCCAGGTGGGTCACCAGCCGAAGGGGGTTCATGTCCACGATGCGGATACCGTGCTCCGCCATGTGAGCGACGAGATCCTTGCGGCGGTCATCGGGAAGGCGTACGAAGACCATGTTGGTCTGTGCCGGGCCCTGCAGTTCGAGCTCATCGATGCGCCCCAGGCCTTCCGCAAGCCGCCTGGCGTTGTCGTGGTCCTCGGCCAGGCGATCGACGTGCTCGGAGAGGGCGACGATCCCGGCCGCCGCGATTACGCCGGCCTGTCGCATTCCGCCGCCGGCCACCTTGCGCCAGCGGCGGGCCTCCCGGATGAAGCCGGCCGGTCCGCAGAGTACCGAGCCCACCGGCGCGCCCAGCCCCTTGGAAAGGCAAATGGACACGGTGTCGAAGTGGCGGGCGATTTCCTCCGCGGTGGTGCCCACTTCGACCACCGCGTTGAACAGGCGGGCCCCATCCAGGTGCCTGGCCAGGCCCCGTTCGCTGCAGAAGTCCGAGTAGTTGGGGAAATAGGCCATGGGCAGGGGCCGCCCGTGGTGGGTGTTTTCCAGGCAGACCAGGCGCGTGCGCGCGAAATGCGCATCATCCGGCTTGATGGCGGCGGCCACCCGGTCCAGGGAGAGGGTGCCGTCGGGCTCGAACTCAAGCGGCTGGGGCTGGATGCCACCCAGCACGGCGCCGCCGCCACCCTCGTACCTGTAGGTGTGGGCCTGCTGTCCGACGATGTACTCGTCGCCACGTCCACAATGGGTGAGCAGGGCCAAGAGATTGCTCTGGGTTCCACTGGGAACGTAAAGGGCGGATTCCTTGCCCAGCATGTCCGCGGCGAGGCGTTGCAGCCGGTTGACGGTTGGGTCGTCGCCGAATACGTCGTCGCCGACTTCGGCGGCGGCTATCGCCTCGCGCATGGCCCGGGTGGGCAGGGTAACGGTGTCGGACCTGAGATCGATCATGTTGACGGTCGTCTATTGCTCTCCGGAAAGCCGAACCAGGGTGCGTCCCGAGGAGCGGCCCTGCAACATGTTATCGAATACCGACGGCAGTTCGTCCAGCGTGGTCTCGTTGCTGGCGATCTCGCTCAGCAACGGCGGCTTCCACTCATCGGCGAGCCGGCGCCACAACTCGGCGCGCAAATCGTAGGGGCAGCCCGCTGAATTGATGCCGAGCAGACTGATGCCACGGATGATAAAGGGCATGACCGTGGTATGGAGCTGGATGCCCGCGGCATTGCCGCAGCTGGCGATGTTGCCCCAGGGCTTGATGGTGCGGGTGAGTCCTTCCAATATGCGTCCCCCGACGTTGTCCAGTGCCCCCGCCCAGCGCGCCGACTCCAGCGGCCTGGATCCCAGGTCCAGGCCATGGCGCGATATGCACTGTTGCGCGCCGAGCTTCTGCAGGAATGGAAACTCTTCCTCCTTGCCGGAAATGGCGTGCACTTCGTAGCCGGCCCGGGTATAGATCTGCAGCGCCAGCGTGCCCACGCCACCGGAAGCGCCGGTGACCACCAGCGGTCCCCTGTCCGGCGACTGCCCGTTGGTCTCCATGCGCCAAAGGCCGAGCGCCGCGGTGAAGCCGGCGGTACCCAGTGCCATGGCCTCGCGCAGGTCCAGGCCCTCGGGCAGTGGAATCGCCCAGTCGGCTGGCAGGCAAAGTTGCTCTGAATAGCCGCCGTCCCGGGTCTCGGACAGTCCGCAGCCGGTGACCAGTACCCGGTCCCCCGGCTTGAAGCGGTCGTCGCTGGACTCGATCACCTTGCCGGCGGCGTCAATGCCGCCCACCAGCGGCGAGGTGCGCAGGATGGGCGCCTTTCCGAGCCCCGCCAGCGCGTCCTTGAAATTGACCGAGGACCAGGCGGCCTCCACCACCAGTTCGCCGGGCTTCAGGTCCTCGAGCTTCAGGTACTCGATGCCGGCGCGATGTTCCTTGCCGTCCTGGTGGACGCGGAATGCCTTGAAGGAGTTATCGGCCATGGTTCGCTCTCGGCTCGCGGAACGTGTCAGGTCCGGGGCCGGGGCCCCGGCATTTGCAGGAAGAGTAAAGAGAAAAGATAACAGAGAAAAGTACGAGCCGGTTGCGGCAGGCCAGGTCTGCAGTTGATGGCTTTTATCTTTGCTCTTTTATCTTTTCTCTCCCCCGATGACGACATCCTGTCAGGGATCCCGGATCAACGGCCATCCATGGCCTGTCCGGGATGACGACATCCTGTCAGGGATCCCGGATCAACGGCCATCCATGGCCTGTCCGGGATGACGACATCC
>Ga0102944_1000076_pt1 | contig 76343 bp, 70 predicted proteins | sample SalPonD_shore_MG_FD_78172 | JGI IMG/M metagenome (GOLD analysis project Ga0102944, IMG submission 78172) | Salt pond soil microbial communities from South San Francisco under conditions of wetland restoration - Salt Pond MetaG... | ecosystem: Environmental > Aquatic > Marine > Intertidal zone >... | reverse complement strand
GGGAGGCGTTAATAAGTATCATTTCGGTTCACTTGACAACTCACGGCATTTTGAAAGGCGTTATTCCGAACACAGAGGAAGTGCATACGGCGCTCCGCCGATCGGGAAGAAGATCTGACGGGGATTGCTCAATGCACGGTGTATGAAACATCACTCTTTGAGACGTCCGCCTGACAGCTCGTATCTTCGTTTCGCTCTTCCGTTCACCCGGAGGAATCGCAGTACTCGATCCAGTGCGCTCTGTGCGAATCCGAGATGAGGATGCCATCCTTCATCACGCTGCCAGTGCCAGGGTCGTGTGGCTACCGGACAGCAGACGCACCACAAAATCTCTTGACAGTAGTGGTTATTATTGAGTACTATCTATAAAGCAATAACACATGGAGTGTACCGAAATGAACAAAGCCCTTTCTTCCGGAACCTCGGAGCTCGCCCTTGTTACCGGGGCCACCGGTGGGTTCGGTAAGGCAATGGCCGTTGAGTGCGCACGGCGCGGTTGGGATCTGCTACTGACCGATCTGGATCAGCGTATGCTTCAATTGCTCAGCACGGGGCTCTCTCGATCCTTCGGCATTTCTTCGCACTTCCTTGCGTGTGATCTTACAAGGACGAAAGAGCGCCAACGGCTTTACGATTGGCTTCATTCACTTCATGCCAGGCCCACGCTTCTGGCCAATGTGGCGGGGCTTGACCGGGAAGGCGCCTTCATTGACAGGGATGGCGGTGAGATTCGTACAATTCTGCGACTCAACGTAGAGGCAGCCCTGGAGAATACGCTCTTTTTGCTGCAAATTTCAGACGGTACAAGGCGGCTGAAGATTATTAACGTTTCCAGCCTCGCTGCGTACTACGCCATGCCGTACAAAGCAATGTACGCCGCCTCAAAGGGATTCCTTCTCTCGATTTCACTTGCACTCAAAGAGGAACTCCGGCAGCGCGCGAGTATTACGGTGCTCTGTCCCGCCGGCATGCCCACAACGCCGCTGTCCGTAGAGGCGATCGAGGCTCAGGGCCTGATGGGCCGGCTGACTTCACGCAACACCAACGACGTTGCCCGGCAGACAATTGATGGAGCTATCGCGGGCAAGACCGTTGTGATACCGGGCATGCTGAATCGCATGCTCTTGCACCTCTCGGCTTTGGTGCCGACAAGCCGGAAGGCGGCGCTTATAGGCATGCGGTGGGCCGCGGCCATCGCCAAACGGACAGAGCATGCGTGAGAGCCGCCTGTGCTACATCGGAAACGGATAAAGACAGTGAGGCAACTATGAACGGAAAGACGGTCGTGGTCACCGGGGGAACGTCTGGAATAGGATGGGAAGTTGTTCGCGTGCTTGCCGCAGACGGTGCAGACGTGATCTTTGTTGGAAGGAATCAGGAAAAATGCCGCGCCGTGCTGAGTGAGCTTTCCACCGCCGACTGCCGCGGTTCGGCACACGCTGTGGTCGCAGATCTTTCAACAACCACCGGCGTGAGAAGCTGCGCAGCTGATATTATGCGCCTGGTGGACGGAAAGTTGGACGGGCTCCTTGATACGCTCATAAACAACGCGGCCACGGTCTCATCGTGGCGCGTCACCACTGCGGAAGGCTACGAGCTTCAGTTTGCGGTAAATCACCTTGCTCCGTTCCTGCTGTCGCATGAGCTGCTCCCCGTTCTCCGAAAGTCGGGAAACGGACGCATCATAACGGTCGGCTCAGGAAGTCACTTTGGAGCACCCATGCGCCTCGATGATGTTATGATGATGAGCAAGTACAGCTGTCTACGAGCATACAGGCAGAGCAAGTTTGCCAATGTGCTTTTTACCGCGGAACTACGAAGAAGGCTGCATGGAGAACAGGGTGTGCGGGCATACGTGGCTGATCCCGGCCTTGTCTGCACCGACATTGGCCTGAAAGGAACTGCCGGGCTGGAAAAGCTTGTCTGGCAGATCAGAAAACGGCTGCGGAGCGCACTTCCGCCGGAAGTCCCTGCTCGCTGCATTGCGACTATGGCCACAGGTGATTTCAATCCGGCCCCGGATCAGTTCTATTTCCGCAACCTGGTTGCCACCGCTCCGGACCGCGCTGCCCTTGATCCGGAACTCGGCAGGCAGCTATGGAGCCTTTCGGAGCGGCTGTGCGGTATTGTGGCGGGAGATGGATGAACCGCGGAGGCGGTTCAGGCACAACGTGTCCGGTTGCCGTGTCACAGAGACAGCACAGGAGAGGGAGAACCGTACGGTGAATACCCAGTTGAAAAAGGGTGTACTCGATTTGCTTGTCCTCGCGTTGTTAGATAGCCGTGACCGCTATGGATTCGAGTTGGTGGAGCGTATTTCAAAACGGATAGACATAGCGGAACGCACCGTCTACCCCCTTCTGAAACGACTGAGGGATGAAGAGATGGTCGCGTCCTATCTACAGGAGTCAAACAAGGGGCCGCCACGCAAATACTATTGCCTGACGGACAAGGGCAGAACAACACTTGCCGGGCTGAAGTCTGAATGGTTTGCAATGAACGCTGCTGTGAATCAGCTCCTGGAAGAGGAGGAGAGAAATGACGCGGAGTGAATATCTTGAGAAACTGCGCGAAGCGCTTTCTTTTGAGAGTGAGACATCCCGGGAGGAGATAGTTGCTGACATATCGGACTATTTTGACGCCCACCACCGGCGCGGACTGTCGGATGAAGAGATTGTTCAGAAGCTTGGTTCCGTGCACTCGCTTGCCGCCGAATACCGTGCACAAAACGACACGGCCCGTGCAATACAAACGCCGGGCGCATCGCTGAACGTACGTGCCGCCAAATCCATGGTGGCCGCAGGACTGCTGCGTGCCACCGCGCTTCCCCTGCTCTATCTTCTCTACGGAGCGCTCGCCTTTCTGATTGCCGCATGTGCAATCCTCGCGGTGGTATCACTGCTTGTCGCTATTGCAGCCGCCCTTGAGTGGCGTCCTCTTGTCACCGTACTTGCCGTTCCTGAAATTCCTGCAATAACTGGTGTGGGGATGGGAATTGCAGCGGCAGAGCTGTCGCTTCTGTTGTATTTGTTGCTTTCCATGCAAACCGGATACTTGTCGCGCTTTATCGCCACTGTACTGCACAGGCGGGCCGGCTCGGCAGCGCATGAGACTGCTTCAAGCTCGGCCGTTCACCCGGCCGGAGCACTTGCCAACGGCAGCCAGCAGCGCCGCCGTATGCACATTGTTTTGGCCTTCCTGACAATCACTGTCCTTGCAACTGCAGTTTCCGCCGTTTTTGTGGAGCCCGAAGTGTACCTCTACCCTATGCCGCCTGCCATCAACATCACGTGGAACGAGGGGGACGATGTGTCAGTGGTATCTGACAGTAGCGATCTCACTGTCACGTTTTCAGGCAACAGGATCCGGGCGGAAACTGAGGGCTCGCTCAAGGCAACCTTCGGACAGGAGGTGAAGCTGGAACACCGGATGCTTGCCGGCATGGTACAGATCGCTCTCCACTATTCGGAAGGCCTGGATTGGGGAATTAATGAGCCTCCCGTTCTCCAGGTGACGCTTCCTGCCGCGTTTGCTGCTTCCAGAAGCACACTTCACCTGGAGACACAAGACGGCAACATCAGCCTGACGCTGCCTTCAGGCACCGGCGCACAACTTGACTTCCGTTCGGTGTCCGGATCGGCCCATTCAAACCTTCCCTCAAACGCAAACGGCCTTCACATAGAAGCCCGGACGACCTCCGGGAATCTCGTTGCGAGAGAGCTTCCCTAAGATCTCCAACCGATAGGAAGACTAATCGCTACGGTGTCCGCACCGTGACCGAGTATCCTCTACATGAGCACCAGGCGCAATGAAGCAACAGCGGCAAGCCCAACTGTGACCAACCGAAAGGGCCGTTCGGGCAGTACCCGGACAATTGAGACTCCAAGGACGGTTCCGAGTAAAGTCGGAACCACCAGAAGAGCAAGAAGCGGAATGCTGTCCATAGTGACGGTTCTCCAGTAGAAGACGTGAAACGGCACCTTCGAGACATTCATGAGAAAGAAAAACCACGCTGCTGTGCCGACAAACTGCTCTTTCTTATAGCCCTTGGAGAGCAAGTAAAGGTTCATCAACGGGCCGGCGGCGTTTCCAACCATCGAGGAGAATCCCCCGGAGGTACCTAAGAGGGCCGATACGACTGGAGTCCCGGGAATAATGAGCTCGTTCTCCCGGAACTCCCGCCACAGCAGTAACACGGCGCTACCAAGAAGAATGCTTCCCATCGTTCGCCGGAACGCGACTTCCGAAATAGCCTCTCCCACGAGCGCGCCCACGACAACTCCCGCAAGAGCCCAGGGAAGCAGCTTGAGTACCGTTTTCCAATGGGTGTCCCTGAGATAGTAACGAATCGCAACACCATCCCCGATTATAAGGAGTATCAGCACAAACCCCGAGGACACTTTGGCGCCCAGGATCTCCGCGAAAATCGGTATCGCCACCATTGCGGAGCCGCGGATACCGGTCCTCGATATTCCGAAGAAGAGAGCACCCAGGACCATCAAAATCCATTGCTGCGGAGAAAATGATAAATCGAAGTTCGTCATATATTTGCCCCAGAATATCGGTAGAGTTGCGTTCAGGCTTGTTGCATGCTATCATGATCAGTGATCAATGATCAAAGATTTTTATTCTAGAAATCGATGGAGGAGAAGAGCATGACAAAGAGGCGGCTGTTTCTAACCCTTGCCCTGTCCATGGTGGCTGTGACTGCTTTCGGGGCTGGTGGCGCGGAAGGCGACATGAGTAGCGAACTGCGAATAGGAGGCGCCACGGTTGGTGGAGCGTACTATCCAATGGCGCAAGGTATCGCGACGCTGGTCACAGATTACGCGGACGGCCTTTCTATGGTCGCGGTTGTCACCGGCGGATCTGTGGAAAACCCGCGCCTTGTAGATTCGAAAGAAGTTGAGATGGGCCTGACCAACGCGAACCTGGCCTATTTTGCGTACAACGGCAAGCCACCATACGAAAAGAAACTGAACGTTGCCGGGGTTGCAGCTCTCTACCCCAGCGTTCTTAACATGTTCGTCCTTGATAATTCGTCGATTCAAGGGTTCGAAGACTTGAAAGGCAAGCGAATCGCAGTAGGTCCCGCCGGAGGTGGAACTCTCTCCTATCTACGTGTTCTTCTCGCCGAGCATGGAATGTCTCTGGACGACATAACCCCCAGCTATCTTTCTTACGCCGACGGATTCAGCCAACTGACGGATGGTAACGTGGATGCCGCGATGGCACTGGCCGGTTACCCGGCTTCGGCGGTTACCCAGGCCCAGGCCACTCATGGCCTGCGTCCAATTACGATCTCCCAGAAGATGATGGATCAAGTAGTGGAAAAGTATCCCTACTATAGCCAGATCAAAATTCCCCGAAGTGCGTACAACCTGGACCGGGAATACACTTTCATGGGCGTAATGAACGTTTTGATAATTCAAGCGGATATGCCTGAAGACCAGGTGTACGCCATAACCAGCGCTGTCTTTGACAATCTGGAAGAGTTTGCAGCAACCAATGCGAACGCGGCACAAATTGACCCCAAAGCCGCAGCACAGACTCCTATCCCTCTCCATGCAGGAGCAAAGCGGTACTTCGACGAACAGTAGCAAAGGCGGCAACGCTTTCCAATGGACTCCTAAAACTCGCTCCTTTGGGGCGAGTTTTCTACCTTCCTTGTGTCCGACCTATCCCGTCGAGGTACCCAAAGAATGACAATGAAAAGCAATCGAACCCGAGAACTGACGATTCTCTTTCTTGCCGGCATAACCGGAACATTTCATCTTTTGAATGTTTCCGGGTTAATCGTATTGTCGACCATGATTGTGCGCTCAGTCCATTTGATGCTGCTGATGGCAATCTGTTTTTTGACAACTCCGTTCACCAAAAAGAGTGCTGAATCCACTGCCGATGAGATTCTTCGATGGCTCGGCGCAGCCCTTGTCGTCGCGGCCAGCGTCTATATGCTTTCCCGGTGGGAGGCAATCGCGACCAGTGGAGGCTTAACCCGCCCGATGGACACCATCGTTGGGGTAATGATGGTCCTGCTGACCATAGAGGCGACTCGAAGACGGGTGGGGAAAGTTCTGGCAATTCTGACTCTATTATTTCTACTCTATCCGTTCGTGTCTCCCTATTTGTTCGGAATACTACGCGCGCGCGGGTACAGCTTTCAGAGGGTATTCACCTTCCTCTTCACAGGAAGTGGTGGCCTCTATGGAATTCCGATCGGCGTATCTGCCACGTACATCATCCTTTTCACCATCTACGGAGCATTTCTCAATGAGTTCGGTGCAGGCGACTTCTTCTATCGCCTTTCAAAGCGGGTGACTGCCGGTTTGGTGGCAGCTTCCGCCAAGTCTGCAGTGGTCTTTAGCACGCTCATAGGAATGATCTCCGGGTCCGCGGCGGGGAATGTAGCTGTTACGGGAACATTCACGATTCCAATCATGAAGAAGGAAGGGTACAAACCTCATGAGGCGGGCGCGATAGAAGCGGTTGTTTCCACCGGAGGGCAGATAATGCCACCCATCATGGGCGCTTCTGCTTTCATAATGGCAGAAATAATCGGAACGCCCTATGTGAACATCATGAAGGCTGGGCTGGTTCCGGCTCTTCTTTTCTTTACATCCATCTTCCTGGTTGTGCATCTCCAGGCAAAACGCAACGGTATCGTGCCCGCTCCCAAGGCTCGGGATGATGAGCCGTCGGTCTGGGGCATTATCAAGACCGGCGTGCCATTCATTATACCCTTCGCAACATTAATCGGCATGATGATAAGTGGCTACTCTCCATTCAAGGCTGCTTTCTACTCCATTATAATTCTGGTGGGCCTAGATATCGTATGGCATCGGAAATTGGATCGCGATTTCTTCGAAAGACTTGGAAGAGCAATAGCCAATGGCGCCCGCAGTACGGTGCCCATCGCCGTTGCCTGTGCTGCTGCAGGAATCATTGCTGGCATTCTGTCAGTTAGCGGTCTCGGATCCAAGCTTTCGTCAGTAATTGTCGGCCTTTCACACGGTATAGTCCTCGTGGCTCTTCTGTTCACGATGATCACTTCGATAATCCTTGGAATGGGGTTGCCGACCACGGCTTCATACTTGATTCTGGCTACGGTGGTCGCCCCGGCACTGGCAAAGATGGGCGTTCCGTTACTGACCGGCCACATGTTCGTCTTCTTCTACGGCTGCCTGTCCTCCATTACGCCACCGGTAGCTCTGGCTTCTTATGTTGCCGCCGGCGTGGCTGATGCGGATATCAACAAAGTAGGTTGGACAGCATTTCGTTTTGGTCTTACCAGCTACATTCTCCCGTTTATGTTCTTCTTTGGGCCTGCCCTATTCCTGGAAGGAACCGCGATCCAAATTATCGTTGGCATTGTCGGAAGTCTGATAGGCGTGTTCGGCCTTGCGGTGGCAATTGTTGGCTACTTCAGAACCCGCCTCCCGCTGGCGCTTCGCTTTCTCTCCGGGATTGCCGGGGTCCTCATGGTCTACCAGGGAGTCTACACTGACGTGATCGGAATCGTTGTACTGACAGTGGTTTTGGTACTCAATAGCCGTTCAGCCAGCAACCTTCGCGGCAACCACCTCAAGTATTCGGCTTAGGGAAATAAGGAGATGCGGATGTCTTCTTGGACTTGATTATGCCCCCTGCTCCCCGGAAGAGCTCCCCGGGTTCAGGTGAGTATAGAGGAATCGCTTGATCTTTCGCGTCGGTGTTCTTTCGAAAGGCTCCCAGTGGAGGATCATTCTACTGATTTTTGCGTGCCGGCTTACCCGAGTGTTCACGGCACTGCGTATCTCGGCGAGGATCTGGTCCGCCCGGTGCTGCATCGCTCCGGGCTCTTCACTCTGCTCACCGAGCCTCGTCTTGAGTTCCTCTACATCCACGTAGACCCTGGCGATCAGTTGCCCCTGATGCTCAAAAACTAAAGACTCTACCACCAGCTCATGGGCGTCAATAGCCTCTTCAATATCGCCGGGGTAGATATTCTCTCCTCCGGGGCCGACAATTATGTTCTTGAGTCTACCGCGGATGAACAGGTATCCGTCCTTGTCCCGGGAGCCGAGATCGCCGGTTCGAAACCAGCCGTCCTCAGTCAGTACCGCCTTTGTGGCTTCCGCGTCCCGGTAGTACCCCTGCATGACGTTGGGTCCCCGAACAAGGATCTCTCCCTGCTTTTTGTCCCCGGAGGAGGGGTCGAGCTTCACCTCAACCCCCTGTATGGCCGGCCCCGTTGAGCGGAACTTTGTGTTGGCCGCGTCGGTCCCTGCCACCAGGGGCGAGGTCTCGGTAAGACCGTAACCGATGGCGTACGGGAACCGCGCCTCCCGGAGAAATTGCTCGGTTTGCGCAGAGAGGGGCGCGCCGCCGATGCCGAAGAAGTGAAGAGCGCCCCCAAAGGTCTCGTACACCTTGCGGCCTGCGGCACGGTGGATCAGCCGGCGAAGTGGACGGATACGCCTGATAATCCTGGTTAAGAGATTTTTCTCAAAGAGGGACTTGATGCGAGCCTGATAGAGCTTCTCCATGATCAGCGGAACGCTCACCATCATCGTCGGTCTCACCTCCTTCAGGGCCGGCAGAAGTGAGGAAAGAACCGGCGGCTTGCCGAGGTAGGTGACCGAGGCGCCGCTGGAAAAGGGAATAAGAAGTCCGATGGTGCACTCGTAGGTGTGGGCGAGGGGAAGGATGGAAAGGAATCTGTCTTCAGGGGTGATCACGACTAAGGTTCTCGTACTGATAACGTTCTGTACGATGTTTCTGTGGGTGAGCATGACCCCTTTCGGACGTCCGGTGGTACCTGATGTGTAGAGAATCGCCGCAAGATCCCCCTCTGACGGCTCCGGTGTCCGTTCACCTTCCTCCGAGTCACGGAACCGGTGGATCTCCTCCAGTTTGAGCCTAAAGCGGAGCCCGGCTACTTCGCCGGCCTTGCGTTCCGCCGTCTCAGAAACAATCAGCGCCTCTGACCCGGAATGCTCGAGTATGGAGATGATCTCATCGGCCGAAAAATCCGGGAGGATCGGGACGATCACCGCTCCCATTCCGGTTACGGCAAGGTAGGCAATCGCCCACTCCGATCTGTTCTCTCCAAGAAGGGCAACCCGGCTTCCCGGCTTGATCCCTTTGGAGATGAGCTCTTTCCGGAGACCGCGGGCGCACGCACCCGCTTCGCGGTAGGTATAGCTCGCCCCGTCCCGGAAGATGAGAGCGGGGTGGTCGGCAAACTTTTCTACGCTTCGGTCCCCCAACTCTCTCAGTGTCTTCAGGGCGAGGACATCCTGCGGTACTTCTTTCGGTTTCATATCTACAGTGTACCGAGGCGGGCCGCCGGCTTCCACCATTAAATTCCGCAGATAATGCAACTTGACCGCACTTTTTTGTGTCTATACTTATTATGGAACATAACCAAGAAAAACCGAGCTGGATTTCCCGGCTCAAAGCATACGATAAACCTGTCACCTGGCGTGCGCTCTGGCAGTTAGCCAATACTCTCATCCCCTACGCGGGACTCCTCTATTTGATGTATCTATCCGTTCAGGCGGGCTACCCCGCCTGGGCAACCATACTCCTGGCCATTCCGGCAGCGGCCTTTATGGTGCGCCTCTTCGTGCTCTTTCACGACTGCTCTCACGGCTCCTTTTTTCCGAGCCGGAAGGCAAACCGTATCGTTGGCCACATTCTCGGCGTGCTCACTTTTACCGCCTACGGCTCCTGGCAGCACGGCCACGGTGTGCACCATTCCACATCCGGTAACCTGGACCGCCGGACCATTGGCGAGGTATGGACGCTGACCGCCGCGGAATACGTGGACTCACCCTGGTGGAAACGCCTTGGCTACCGGATTTACCGGAACCCGCTCTTTATGTTCGGTATCGCGCCGCTGCTCCTCTTTGTGCTGCTTCAAAGAAAGCCGCATAAGCTGGATAACAGGAAGCAGCGCAGGAGCGTCTGGATCACTAACGCCGCCATCGCCGGTATCGTGCTTCTGTCGGGCCTGACTATCGGAATTGGCACCTATCTGCTCATTCAGCTTTCGGTTATGTACTTTGCGGGCATGGCGGGGATCTGGCTGTTTTACGTGCAACACCAGTTTGATCCGGGCTATTGGAAGCGGGAAAAGGAGTGGCACTCCGTTGGCGCCGCTATGGAAGGAAGCTCCTACTACAAACTGCCCGGCGTCCTCCAGTGGTTCAGTGCCAATATCGGACTCCATCACGTACACCACCTGCGCCCGCGCATTCCCAACTACAACCTGCAGCGCTGTCTGAATGCAATACCGGAGCTCAGGCTGAAGGATCACCTCACGGTCAAGCGCAGTCTCCGGTCTATGAACATGAACCTCTGGGACGAGGCTAAGGAGCATCTGATTAGCTTCAGAACCCTGGGACGGCGTGCGGCCGTGTCCCGTTAAGCAAACTTACCTTAGTATTTTACTTTACATCCTGGCCTCATCCGCGTACCATTTTATCGAGTAGGCGCAGGGAGGTACCGATGGACAATACACAGCCGGTGATCGCCACCGGCGTGGTACATGAGGTCCCGGAAGATTTGCACGAAGCGCTGGCTGAGGATCCAGAAGCACTAAAGAGATGGAACAGCCTCACCCCGCTTGCGCGCAATGAATGGATTTGCTGGACAATATCGGTCAAAAAGCCTGAAACACGGGCCAACCACATAGAGAGAGTGAGTTCTGAACTGAAAGAGGGAAAACGCCGTCCGTGCTGCTGGCCGGGCTGTCGGCATCGGTAGCACTTCGAGAACGCGCACGTGGAAGTCATCGGGTGGAAACCCGCGCAGTCAATGGGCTACCTCGGTTTCACCGCGCAGCTCTTCTACCTTCACACCGCGGCCAATGCGCGGAACGAAGGCCGGCACCCGCCTGAGATAGTTCCGGTACGGCTCGCCGATGTAGTGCTGCAAGTCCCGCTCCTCGAAGTGGAGGGTCGCGAGCAGAATATATCCTGTTGAGGCCACGGAGAAGACCAGATGGCCAACGCTCATTACAGGGGCGGCCCAAAACGCTATGAAGAAGCCGAGCATCAGGGGATGACGCACGTGAGCATAGAGCCAGCGGGTTTGAAAGCGGGGTTCCGGGGCGTCTTTGCCGAGAAGTCTGCTCCAAACCTGGGCCAGCCCAAAGAGGTGCGTGTGACTGATCATAAAGGTCGTCAGAAAAACGGTCAGCCATCCTAACGCCGCGGTCGCCCAGACCAGGTTACGGACAACTGGATTCACGATGGTCCAAACCGGTTGAGATATCGGTCTCCACTGCCAGAATAAAAGCGCCAGTGAGAGGCTTGCGGCAAGCACGAAGGTGCTGCGCTCAACCGAGGGCGGAACGAATTGCGTCCACCGCCGCTTGAACCACGGCCGCGCCATCACGCTGTGCTGAAGGGCAAATATGGCGAGCAAGGCAAGGTCTATTGCGAGGGCCCCGCCGAGCCCGGCTGTCGGTCCGGTATCTATGGTCTTAGGCACCACAACTCCGGCGACAAATCCAATTGCGTAAAGAAATACCACGGAGAACGCGGCGTAGCATACCATCCCGTACGTAAAAGCAATAACTCGCTTGAACATAATATCCTCCATGCATGTAATAATGCTGCTTTCTTACGGAGGATCGCATGAGGCAGAAGTCCCGTTTTCCCTGTTTTTTGGGCAACTACTCGGAGATAGTCTGAGGCAGGTGTCCCGAAACGCCGAATCCGGCCTCCCGTGCGCGGACAATCGCTTCGGCGCGATGGGTTACTCGAATTTTATCGAAGATATTTGATACGTGGTTACGCACGGTCTTGGGGGCGATGCAGAGCTCGCCGCTTATTTCTTCGTTGCTCCGTCCCCGGGCGATAAGGTCCAACAGCTCACGCTCGCGGCGCGTAAGCCCAAACGAGTTCTCAAGCGGCCCCTGCGCCGTCTCGCCCTCCCGCAGGAAGGCGCGGATCTCGCTCCAGAGCCGCCCCCAGCATGCGTCATGTTCCTGAACAATATGGTTACGCCCCTCGAGTGCAAGGAACCGGGAGTCCGGGATGAGTGTCGCGAGCAACCGTCCCTGGGAAAACGGAACCATTGCATCGTTCCGGCAATGAATAATCAAGGTAGGCGCTTGGATGCGGGGAGCAAGCCCGGCAATATCGATCCCGTGAAACGCGAGCCATAGGTCGCGCGCGGTATCGGCCGCGGTGCTCTGCTTTTCCAGCCGTGTGAGCGCATCAATCTTCTCCGGCGAACCGTCCGGGATGAGCAGCTTGGCAACGAGCTCGCGAAACGCGGGCACCTGCCGGCCCCACCCTTTTTCGATCAAGATTGCAAGTGCGCGCACCTCCTCAGCAGTCGAATACCCACCTTCGGAAATGAGCCCGCCCTGAACGTAGCTCCCGTAGAGAACAAGCCTGCTCACCCGCTCCGGGCGGCGCGCGGCAAATGCGGCCGCAATTGCGCCCCCCTGGCAAAGCCCGATCAGGGGAAATCGGTCCAGACCGGCCGCATCAGCCACCGCTTCAAGGTCATCGACGAACTTCTCCAGATTGAGCTCTCCCGTCTTTCGATCGGATAGGCCGCACCCGCGCAGGTCGTACCGTATCAGGGTGTGATCAGCGCAGAGGCTTTCGAACCAGCTTTTCCAGACCGAAATGTTCCAGTCGTACTCGAGGTGTGTCAGCCAGTTAGGTGCCGCGAGCAGCGGCGTGCCGCTTCCTTTGATACCGAAAGCGATACCAGCCCCGTCGGAGGATCGGCAGAAACGCGTTGTGGGCGTCATCGCGCCAGCATGCCCGTTCAGGGTCGATTTCATGAAGCCTCCTTCCCGACCATCGACCGGTTGTCTGCGTTAATACTAGTGAAAAAGTCAAGAATCCGTCAAGAGCGGCCCGGAGGCGGCAGGCAGCTCTCTCATTTGGGGCCTGCGGGGCACGGATCAGGTTTAATCGGAATTCCCTTGACACCATTCTGATTCCGAGTTATTTTACATGTATGTTAAATAACCAACTGGTTAAATAACTGGGGGAAATATCTCGATGGCAAAAGCAGCAGAGTTGACCAAACAAACCGATGGCGATGAGTTGAGTCTTGTCTTTGGTGCACTTGCTGACCCCACCAGAAGGGCTATCCTGGAGCGGCTGCGGTCTGGTGACGCTTCGGTCACGGACCTCGCCCGTCCCTTCTCCATCAGCATGCCGGCTGTTACAAGACACCTGAAGGTCCTGGAGCGTGCAGGTCTTGTCCAACGGCTTCGTGACGCTCAATGGCGGCCCTGTCGACTCCACGCGGAACCGCTGGGGACGGCAAATCGCTGGATGGAGCAGTATCGTCACTTGTGGGAACAGAGATTCAATAACCTATCCGATTACCTTGATCGGATTCAGCGCACAGACACGGAGGAGGAATAATGTCGTTTACCAATACATCCCAGCCACATGACAATCCTGATGATCAGGTTTCAGATATTATTGTGGAGCAGGTATTCAAAGCTCCACGGCAAATCGTGTTCGATGCATGGACACGGCAGGAACATCTGGTACAGTGGTGGGCACCGGAAGGGTGTCGTATAACGCATTGTACTGTTGATTTCCGCGTGGGCGGCACGTTTCACTGGTGCATCGAAATACCGCCCGACCGGCAGATTTGGGCACGCGGCATATACAGGGAAATCGCGCCGCCGGAACGGCTCGTGTACGTGGATTCGTTCGCTGATGCCCGTGGCAACCGCGTATCGCCGTCATACTATGATATGAGCGCGGCTCATCCCCTGGAGAGCGTGGTCACAGTCACTTTTGCCGACCTTGGTTCAGATACGCGTGTAGTACTGCGCCACACAATCCCAGCGTCCGTGCCTGAGCGCGACGATACGGCCGAAGGCTGGAGTCAGATGTTTGAAAGACTGGCAATTCACTTGAAAGGATGAGTCCAAACAGGAACTGTCAACGCCGGATGCTGGACGAGTGCCGTTATATGAACTCCGAGGATCTTACCAGCCTGAGATTAGCTCATCAGCAAATAAGCCGGCAGGATCGCACAGGCGAAAAGGAACTCGTCTCCTGGATGGGCGCTATGCAGGCCCAGGATCTGGAGATGGCCAAATGGGCGGTGGGAGTGCGGCTGCCCGGCAGTGACCGCGCATCGGTGGAGCTTGCAATGGACCGCGGGGAGATTCTGCGCACCCACGTGATGCGTCCTACCTGGCATCTTGTCTGTGCGGATGATATTTACTGGCTACTTGAATTGACCGCCCCGCAGATCCTCGCCTCCAGCAGGTCGCGTCACAAACAGCTGGAAATCACACCGGCCCTGGTGAGCAAAAGCAACAGAGTAATTATCGACACCATTAACCGGTGTGGCGGTCATGCGACCCGTGAAGAAATATGTCTGCAATTCGAGCGGAGAAATATCGATCTAAACGATAACAGGGCGGCCCATCTCCTGCTTCTCGCGGAACTGGACGGTCTTGTCTGCAGCGGCCGCGCCAGAGACGGCAAACCGACCTACGCGCTGCTTGCCGAGCGCGTGAAGAAACCTTCCTTGCCGACACGGGAGGAGGCGCTGTACATGCTCGCGCGGCGCTATTTTCTCAGTCACGGACCGGCCACAACTGAAGATTTCATATGGTGGTCCGGACTTCCGGTCCGGGATGCGAAACGCGCCGTCGAGGCGCTCACGTCAGGGGTCAATTCCGGCTTCAGCGTTGCAAACATCGGTCCCCGCAGCTTTCTCGTCCCCGACGGAGCGTACGGTGCGGCATCTGAGCGCGGAGATTCGGCGTGCGCGCATTTACTGCCGGCCTACGACGAATTCATCATCAGCTACCGGGACCGCAGCGATGCAATCCCCCGCCAAGACCACTTCAGGAAAGCCGTTTCCAACAACGGTGTCTTCCGACCCGTCATCGTAGTTGACGGAACCGTAAGAGGCATCTGGAAGAGAAGCGTTCGGAAGCAGAGCGTAGAGATCAAAACGGAGTTCTTCGAAACCCCGTCTCCCGCGGTGTTGGCCGCGGCAGAGGAAAAATCAGCGTTGTTCGGCGCCTTCCTCGGAAAGACTCCGGATCTGGTCCACAACCCGCGCTGAGTTCAGGATCGGCTCCTTTCGGGCCAGAAGTCTAGTAGTTCTTCAGAAGTGTGATCGTAGAGTCGGGATCAATTCCCGCCGAGTACTCTGATCCCGAGGCATCCCGGAATCGCCAGTCTGTCATGCCGGTCTGAGAGACGAGCCGTGCGGTGAAGCTCCACGGTCCGGTCGGTGGCGTCACCACTCCCCCGTCCGTCTTAGCTTCACGGATCCACTTCCACTGTCCCTCGGCAGATGTCCGGGTCAGATCTAGCTCCCCGGAATCATCGCTGACCGCAACCTGCGCACGCGACGCGATGTCGTCACTCCCGTCCACAGAGAGGTCCACAGTGAGCGCGTCGGTAGTACCCGAGCCGGTGCCGGAGGTGTTCTGCACGAACACAACAAACACGTCGCCGGTTAGCGACTCCTGGTACAGGAAGACCTTGCCGACGCGGTAAGTCGTAAGACCTTCCGCGATGAGCCCGCCAGCCTCCAATTGGCCGTAGCCGTAGAACTCCTCCACGCTCCTGGTGGAACTGATCGGTTCTGCAGGCTCTGCTTCGCCGCCGTTTAGTACAACCTGGTACCGAGGTACGTGATTTACCTGGAGCCTCACGACCGGCTTGAGCAGGATGTGACCGGAAGCGCCGGCAATGACGACCGAGTTCTCCGAGTTGAACACGAGTGTGAGTTTGGTCAGATAACCCGGTGTTACGTCGAAGTCGTCCACGAGCTTAAGTTTCTCGCCTGGAACCTTCATGGACTCCCAGCTACCGTCCACCTGAACCCGCGCCGCCACAATGGCAAGGCGGATCTGCGTGTAGTGGCCCGGGTCGAGACTATCGATGCTTACGAGACTGTCCACCGATCCGGCTGGAAAGAGATTCTCCGTCCGCTCGGATGATGAAAGCTCGATCCAGCCGAGCTCCTCGTGGTGAGCTTCCACCAAATCGTATGTTATCTCCACGTCGCCGATTACTGCGGATCCCGGCCCACCCGCGGAGGATGTGCTTACAGACTGAGTGCCGATGGATGAAGCTCCCGTGCCGGCAACCGCTTCCCTTGCGAGCCCGAAGCTCACGGCCCCGGTCGATTCCGAGTCGGTGAGCAGTCCAGTGTTACACCCGGCGGCCACGAATCTTCTTGATCTCTTCAGGGTCCTGGATTACGACAATGATTTTTGTTTCGGATCCACAGGGCGGGAAGACAAAGGGCCCCACTTTCAAGCGTCTGGACGCGAGAAGATTGCGCGAACATGTCGGTCTACGATAGATACAATGGTACCAGGGCCTCACCGCGTCTGACGCGCTCAATTGCTTCAAGGCTGATCCGACGGTTGTCGTCGCGAATGAGTTCTACAAGACGGGCGATGCGTCGTGCCTCGGATTCTTCATCATACTTGGCGCTCCACAGGACCATCTCGAAGATAATGGGGATCAGATCCAGTCCTTTCTGCGTCAGGGTGTATATGCTCCGGCGGCCGTCCTTTTCATCGCCCTCGCGGACGAGAATGCCCTCGCGGACCAAATTGTCGAGGCGTGACGCCAGGATGTTGGTCGCAAATCCCTCTTCGGACTTCAGAAACTCACCGTAGGTATGTTTGCCCCGGAAGATGATGTCCCGAAGTATCAGGAGTGCCCATCGATCACCAAAAGCTTCGAGACCGAAGTTCACAGGACAATGAGAACGCAGACGCCGATCCTCTTTCTTCATACAAAAAAAATACCAATTTCGCTTGCAGAATGCAAGTTGAAATCAATACGTCGATAAAGGAGGCCTACGTTGGCTAAGCGAGATATGAGCTTTTCGACTGAGGTCATGTTTGAGCAGGATCCGGCCGTCGTATTTGACGGCATTACGAACGTCCGTGGTTGGTGGTCCAGGATGATAAATGGCGACACCGACCGGCTGAACGCCGAGTTCGAGTACCGCTACCAGGACGTCCACAGGTGTAAGTTTCGCATTACGGAGTTTGATCCACCCCGGAGAGTAGTCTGGCGAGTGCTGGAAAACCATTTCAATTTTACGAAAGATCCCGCGGAGTGGGTCGGGAACGACATCATTTTCGAGATTGAGCCGGCAAAATCCGGGACTCAGCTTCGGTTCACTCAGGAAGGACTCGTGCCGCAATATGAGTGCTACGAGATCTGTGCCGAAGCATGGGGCACGTACATAACCAGAAGCCTCCGGGATCTCGTTGTCACAGGGATCGGGCAGCCGAACCCGATCGACGAGGTGGTTCGAAAAGCGGAGGCAATGAGCGGGAGCGATTTTTCGATATCGTTCGAGGTAAAAAATACGGCAAAGGAGGTGTTTGCCGCCGTCACACGCGCGCACGACTGGTGGTCTCCTGAAATCGACGGGAAAACCGACAAGGTAGGCGCGACTTTCGACTTCCGCCACGAGTCGTTTCACTTCAGCAGGCAGCTCGTCTCCGAAGTGGTTCCGGATCGCCGGATAGTCTGGGACGTCGTGGAAAGTAACCTCTCGTTTGTTCGAAATAGATCGGAATGGACCGGCACCAGCATCACATTTGATATTGTCCCATCGAACGGTAAGACAAAGCTCGTCTTCACCCATATCGGGCTTGTGCCTTCCCTTGAATGTTACATGGATTGCGCAGGCGCCTGGACTGATCTTGTGCAACAAGACCTGCACCGGTTGATCACCAGTTGAATCGAAACGGCGAGAGAACCGACGAGTGTTGGTTGGATCGACGAATATGTAACGCTTTTTCTCCGCGCCGCCAGGGCGGCCGCCGAAGCTTTCGGTTGCGCCCTGGCGGCGGACAGCTACCAGGTAGCGGTTCCCGCCGGCACTTCCTTAATAGAACGGTTCTGTATCAACCGTGATTTCTGAAATGCAGGTGTCGTCGTAATGACTTCCCCTGTAGACATCTTCAATCTGCAGCCGCACAGCGAAGAAGCCGTACAGCTCCATGATCTGCATGATGTTTCCAACGCTGGTAGATTCTTCTGAAGATAGTCCGAGCTCCCGGGTAATCATGCCGAAAAGAAATGACTGTTCATCCTTGAATTGCAGAATAACGCTCTTGTAAAACTCAAACTGGCTCTCCGTACTCAAAGAGATGGGAACGCGCTGCACGGAAGACGTGTCCATTATTGCAACGTTGTCCGCAAGAGTGAGCTCTTTGACAAGATAGCGGGTGTAGTCGCGCTCTGTGACCATTCCCGGGGCGGTTAACCCTGCAAGCAAAGAGAGCCGCAGCTTTTTCACCCGGTTGTTTCGGCCGTAGAGGCGGCTGGAAGCGGCAAATCCGTTGGTAAGCGTAAAACCGGTGACCGCCCTTTGGGTGAGAATGATCACATACTCACCTGTGCCGCTTCCTTCAGCTCCTTCCACCCACGGAGTGCTTCGGTCGTTATCAAAGAGTGCGTCAGGACCGTAGGTAACCTCTTTGCCGCCTAAGGTCTCCGTGAGGGATGACGAAGCCCACACAGATTCCTGTGGGAGCACGTCCTTGGTTATCCACTGGGCATGCGCGGAGAGTGAAATACACAATCCGAAAAAAACGCAGAATAACGCTTTCATGGTACATCTCCCGCCTTGTTCAGTTCTTCCTTTGTATCTGTGGCTATGAACCGGTACTCCTGCCCTTTTGAGCCCTCAAGTGAATTTCCCCTTCTCTCTATTCGGGCTAATATTTGTCTAATTTCGTCCCGGCTAAACCCCGCCGTCCTGATTATCTCTTTCCTGTAGAACAGGTCGCCCTTCAATTCTACCACGTCCCTGATGTACTGCTTCCTGTTTTTTTTGCAGTATGCAAGGGGAGACGGTAGCCCGGACGCGGCGGGATATTCGGCTCTCAGAAGCTGAGATGTATATGTTATGGATTTCGCCTGGTCCGATGGAAACTCTTCATTGACGCCGGGCGGCTCTTCTTCTGCGGAATCCGAAACATGAACAGCCACGTCAGTTTCCGTGACGGTAATAAAATACGTTTGTGTGCCAATTCTTGCGGGAATACGAAGTTCCAGCTGGTCATTTTCCGGGCTTCCGCGCAGTAGCTTGATGTCTGCATCCGGCACGTTTTCGGTGGCTATTTGCCTTCTTACCGTCAGCCTGCCGCCGTCTTGTTCCATTAGGAACACACCTTCCGCCACTGTTCTGGACATGCCGCCGTCCGGAAATCTCAGTAGTCCCTGGGGCTGCCGGTAAAGTCGATAGTTGATAACAAAAAACAGTGAGTTATGAAACGGATATCCGGGGCTGGCAGTGAAAGAAGTGTGGACTTCCGTGGAGTATATCACGCCTTCAAAGAACCGGTCCGAACCGCCACGCATTGACGGTTCGGACCGTGTATTCCTATACCTCGGCCTCCGGAGCGCTTTCCGGTGTCACATCAAGCTCGCGATACGCGCGCACAAGGCAGATTGTTATGTAGCCGGTGAAAAACGCGGAGACAAGCATGGTCAGCACTACACCAAGAATTGGGATGAGCCCCAGGATAAAGCCCAGAAGTCCGGTGATCAGCCCAAGGGCGATGAACACCAGAAAGAGAATAAAGGTAGCCTTAAAGTTCTTTGTTACCGTTTGAAAGCTCCGTCCGATTGCGGGAAATGCTCCTTTTTGGTCAATCATCACTGAGACCAGGGTGAACATGAGCAGGAATGCCACAATTATCCCCGGAAGGACTAACAGCATGGAGCCAACCCTAACAGCTATTGCAAGAACAATAGCGGCGATGACCATGGGCACAATCCGGGATACAAGCCGTGACCACCCGAGACCCAGGGTTGCGCGTTCATCTTTGAGCGCAGCTTCGGCCATACCGATTGTCATGCCGTGAGCCAGCAGCCCCACCAGACCGCTGAGAATCCCGACAAGAAATATTCCCCCCATAGCGGTGCCGATCCCGGCCATAGCCTGTTCCGGACTGGCGGCCATTTCGTCATTGGCAAAACGGCCTATCATTGGGACAGCCGAACCGACCAGGGCAAGTGAGAGCAAGGCCGAAAAGACGCTGGTCACCAGCATTGGAATGAAAATGAGCGGGTTCTTCTTGGATACATCAAAACTTTCTTTGAGAATCTGACTAATACTCATGGCACCCTCCTTGAAACGGCGTTTCACCGTTCCTGTAAACAGCATAGGCGCTATTACGTCTGCACACAAGCAACTTCTGCCCGATTATACAATCACGTCCCTACGCCTGCTACAGAGAGAACGATTTTCCCCGTGGTGTGGCGTGTTTCGCTTTGCCGGTGCGCCTCTGCCACCTCTTCCAGCGGGAATGTCCGCTCCACGTGAACCTTGAGCTTGCCGTCTTCAATAAGCCGGGCAAGCGCCTCAAGTCCGGCATAGTCGGGTTCCACCAGAATGCCGCTTGTGCGTACGTTGCGCGCTGCGGCGGCGGAAGCTGCGTCCTCCGGGACGCCCCCGGTAACCACAATAAGCATTCCGCCCGGTTTTACTGCCGGAAGCAGGCGCGCGCAGTTCTCTCCGCCAACCATATCCAGAATAAGATCCAGATCATTCAGTTCCTTCCCCGGATCTACCCTGGTGTAGTCCACCGGCTGGTCAACACCAAGGGACTTCAGAAAGTCATGCTTGCCGGCACTTGCAGTACCGGCAACCCAGGCACCGCGCGCTTTGGCTATTTGGACTGCCAGATGGCCCACCCCGCCGGCGGCAGCGTTTATGAGAACGCGCTGACCCTTTTCCAGGTGCGCAATATCTGTGAGCGCCTGCCACGCCGTCAGCCCGTCAAGGGGAAGGCCGGCAGCCTGGACATGGGAAAGTGATGCGGGTTTTTTCACAAAGTGGCGCGAGGGGGCGGTAACGTACTCGCCGTAGCAGCCCGCCTGGCGCGGAAACCACGGCATGCCCATCACCTCATCCCCAGCGGCAAACCGTGTTGTCCCGCGTCCGAGCGCCTCCACCACACCGGAGACGTCCCACCCCAGCACAAAGGGAGGCTCGCCAAGAAAGCCGCCGTGGCTTCTTGTCTTCCAGTCAACCGGGTTCACGCCCGCCGCGTGCACCCGCACGAGCACTTCCGTTCCAATTGGCTCGGGCCGCGGCGCCTGTGCAATTTCCAGTACGTCCGGACCGCCAAGAACCTTTTGAGTTACTATGCGCATGGAACGCCCTCCTTCCTTTAAAAGGTACTCGCACACCGGACCGCCGTCCACCGTATAGCCGTGCCGGAATCAAACAGCCCCGGCGGGACAATCAAAAAGTTCTTGTGCGCACGCCCGCGCTGGCGTATCCTTTATGGCAAATACAGGTAAAAACACAGGTAAGAATGAAACAGACACTATCACTGGTTGCAGGCATGCTTCTCCTTGCCGGCTGCTCAAATCTTGAAATGCAGATGCCTCCCACCCCGGACCCGGAGGTAACGCTGTCCGCCACTAGTGTGCCTGATGCGGACGCGCCGTCAGCCTGCCGGCAGGTGACCTTTTCGCTCTCTCAACTTGGCAGAACCCACAGCGTAACGGTCACGCTCCTGGTAGACGACGGCATTGGTGTGGAAGACCCCGGCGCACCCGGTTCCTTCATTGCAAAAAGCCATGCAGGGATATCCCTGGAATATGAAGAAACCCTTCCCTACGGCAGCGCAACCTACATGCTTGAGGGCGGCACGGTTGAGGCGGATCTGCACTACAACTATTTCACCGACCTGGCGTCACAAACACAGGAGAGTGCAACGACCTCGGTCGTGCTTAACGGGCCGTGTGCTTCCTACCCCGCTCCGTCTGACGGCTGTGCCCCGTACAGCTATGAGCTTGGATGCCTTGACCTGGTGGCAGACGCACAACCGGGGACCGGCGCACGGGAGGCCGCAGCGGGCAGATATGATTACATGTTCTGTTATGTTGGGCTGGCAGAAATACGGCTGCGCAATCAGGCGGGAGAGGTCTATTTCACCTGGAAAAATCCGGCGCTTTGACCTGCGGCAGACACGGCACTCACCGCGTCTCCTGGGCCTCACTCAGGACCTCCGCAGCGAGCTCGGTTAACTTCTTTTGGTCATGAATAACGTAACGCCCGCCGTTTTTTGCAAGCGCGCCGGCAGATGTCAGCTCAGACAGCGTGCGGGTAAGGTGACGGTAGCTGGTACCGAGCCACTCTGAGAGCTCGGTGAGGTTGCGAGCCTGGAACTCCGGGTCACGGTGGGTAAGAAAATAGGCGGCCAGGCGAGCGGCAACGGTATAGCCGCTGTGTACCGCGCCTGAAACAGAGCTCTGCCTGAGCTTGCCGGCAACACTGCGTCCAAGCGCCAAAATCACCTGGGACATGCGTTCGCCGCCCCGGCGGACTGCGTCCATGGAGACGGAAACGCTCTCCACCTCCGTGGTGCACTGAACGGAGCAGGTGGCGCTCGCATCCAGGAAGAACTCAAGATCTCCCACAATGTCGCCGGGACGGTAGGTCTCAATGAGAACGGTCCGCCCAGCGTACAGCGGCAGGAATACGCGGGCCCGTCCGGAAACCAGGAACAAGAGTCGCGGCATGGGGTCTCCCGCCGTGCAGAGGTAGCTTCTTTTGTGCCGCCGGTCAGTCCGGGTATCTTGCTTCAGGATTTCACGATAGTCCGGAAAAAGAGAAACGAACGAGTCCCGGGCGGATGATTGGGACATATGTCCTATCGGTTTATCATGAGATGGCACAAAATTCCAGCATCACGCAGGGGGAGGATTACCGCACCGTGTATATTCTTTTGGCCGTTCTTACCGGCGGTCTCATATCTGTCATGATCAAAGCCAACGGTGTGCTTCAGGCCTCCACCGGGGCAGTTGCCGCACTCCTCATTATTCACCTGTCCGGCCTGACCGCGGCAGCCGCCTACACACTCACAGGTGCGCTACGCTCTGGCAGGCGATCGGCTCACAAGAGCCCCGCGTCCGCGCCGGGTGCAACCCGCGCGCCGTGGTGGTTTTTGGGCGCCGGAACGCTTGGCGTGGTTGTGGTGTTTGCAGGCAACGCTGTGTACAGCCGTGGTGGGGTTGTGCTCACCCTCATGGGAACGCTCGCGGGACAGGCGGGTGCGGCGTGGATTCTTGAGAAGAGCCGCTGGTTTGACGGCAGGAAATCACCGGCCACGCAGCGCCTTCTCTCCCTGCTGCTCATCCTGCCCGGCACGGCGCTTTTTGGTGCCGCAAGCGGGGTGGGCGCGCTCTGGATTGCGCTCTCCTGGCTTCCGGGAATATTTTTGATGGTTCAGTCGATGATGAACAGCCGGAACGTGCTCCGCTTTGGGCAGCCGGTCATGCTTCTATCCAACTATGCAAGCGCGCTGGTGATAATTGCATGTTTGCTGTTGCTGCATCCAGAGATTCTGCGCGGGGCCGCAGCGCGTGCGGCGCAGCTACCCGTCTATCTCCTGTTGGGGGGCGGGGTACTGGGAGTCATGGTCATCGCACTGTCCAGCTTCCTCTTTAACCGGGCGGCGGCGCTGCAGGTTGTCCTGGGTATTTATGCCGGACAGCTTGGTGTTGGAATTCTGATCGATGTTGTCTCCGGCCGGCCGCTCTCTGCGGCTACGGTTGCCGCGGTGGCAATGGTCATGACCGGGCTTGGCGCCGGCGAGTTGAGACGGCGTCAGCCTATGATTCCCACGGACGTTCTAACAGCAGGTACCAGCGAAGAAAGGGAGTAAGCACGTTCCAGGCGTGATGGCCGTAGCCGCCCGCCTTGAGGTACGCACGCGGGACACCGCGGTCGCGCAGGAAGGTGTAGACCATCTGATCCCGCCGGGCTATCTGATCTGCCGTAAGCTTTAGAAGCTGCGCTGACGGGAGTTCATCTCCCTCATAGCTGTCAGCACCGTAGAGCACAATGGCAAGGTCAGGCAGCCCAAAGGTGAGCATGCGCTCCAGGCCTTCGCTGAGGCGGGGGAGGTAACGTTCCTCTTCCCCTGCGTCCACGGGTATATCGATATCACTGGGAACAAACGATGGGTGCAAGCTGCCGTCCGGCAGGTACTGCTCGCGGTCCAGCGGCCAACCGTGCGCCATGTGGGTGCTCAACGTCCGGATGGTGGGGTCTCCGGCGGTGAGCGCGGCGGTGCCGTCGCCCTTGTGCACGTCAAGATCTATAATCCAGATATTGCGTGCCAGCCCTTCGGCCTGAATGCGGCGGGGCGCAAGGACCACATCATTGACCAGGCAGAAACCGTCACCGGTATCACGCTTGCCGTGGTGCATGCCGCCGGACATGTAGAAGCAGTAGCCGCGCAGAAGTGCCTGCCGGCAGCACTCATACGAGCCTGCCACGGTACCAAGCGCGTAGCCGAAAAGCTCCGTAAGCGGACGCGTGGCGTTATCAGGATTATATCGATGGTAGTTTCCCTCTTCGTCGATGAGCTCGTACGTCTTGATCACCTCCGCCTCGCAGCGGTCTGAATAAAGGGTATCTACGTATTCCGGGCTGTGTACGCGCAGAAGGTCTTCCCGGGTTATGGCCGGACCGTCTTTCACGGTAAGCCACTGCTTGATATATGGAGCAAGCTCGGGATCACCTTTCAGGTTTTCCAGGGTGATGGCGACGTTGCTTGGCAACATGGGAATTTCTATTCCGTAGTCACTTACCGGAGGTCTGGAATTTGCATCATGAAGAATCATGGCTATACTGTACCGGATTTCATGCGGATTTCAAATATCGTAGGTGAACAGTTTTACCGCAGGTCTACCCTAAAGGTGGCACCAGAGCTCATTGGGCTCTATCTGGTCAGACGTGATCCACAGCAGCCGGACGAGGTGCTTTTTGCCGGCCGGATTGTGGAGACTGAAGCGTACCGTCAGGATGATCCCGCGTCTCACTCCTTCCGTGGTCCCACCCGGCGCGCCCGGGTCATGTTTGAAGCAGGGGGCCTGGCGTACGTCTATTTCATTTACGGCATGTATGACTGCTTCAACGTGGTCACGGAGGCAGAAGGTTCCGGCGGCGCGGTTTTGATCCGGGCCATAGAGCCGCTGGTTGGCGTAGAACAGATGACCAAAAACCGCACTGCTGCGGGAACAGGAATCTGGCCCGCTCATCGCATTGCAAACGGTCCGGGAAAACTCACCCGCGCCTTTGGCATAACCACCGCCGCGCACAACGGCGCTTCGCTTGTACACGGGGAGATAGTCATCACGCGGAGCCTTAACGTACCGGACGGCAGCGCGGCCCCGGTACTTACCGACCACAGAATTGGCATCACGCGCGGCACCGAAAAACGCTGGCGCTTTCTCCTTTCAGGCAGCCGCTATCTCTCCCGCCCCCCGTCCGAGGGAGCCCGGCGCTGGCAGGAAGGCCCCGATGGCACGTAATTCCGCCGCACACACCCGGACGCGGGGCGGGACGGCACCGGGCGGAGTCACTGGCGCCACCGTGCCGCAGCAGCTTGCCTTTTTCATTCCGCTTGGTCTTACCATCGCCCTCATAAACGTCACCCACTCCCTTTTTAACGCCGCGCTTGCGCGTCTTCCCAGTCCGGCTGTGAGCCTGGCGGCCTTTGCCGTGGCCAAAAATGTGCTTCAGATCCTGCAAAGCCCTGCAACCCTGGCACGGCAAACGGCAACGTCCCTGGTGGAGGATAGGACGGGACTCTCTGCGGTGCGCAAGTTCTCGTTTCGCGTGGCGCTTCTGGTGGCTATTGGAATTGGCCTGTTTGCCTATACACCGCTTTCCAACTGGTTTCTGGGGGTAGTGCTGGGGCTCCGCGGGGCAACCCTGGAGGCGGCTGTCCGCATCATGAAAGTCTTTGTGCTCTTTCCCCTGGCCGTGACCACCAGGGATGTGTCACAGGCGGTTGCGATCCGGCTGGGAAGAACACCGCTTGTCACCGCCTCCACCCTGGCGCGCATAGTGGTGGTGACCGTTCTGGTGTTTCTTGCCGGACGGATTTCCGCGGTACAACCGGATGTTCTTGCCGGCCTCATGTTTCTCTCCGCCATTGTGACTGAGGCACTGGTGATGGCGGGAGGCGCCAGATTTGCCCTTGGCCGCTATCGGCGTGAAGCCGGGGCCGCCGCGGAGGCGGACAGGAGTTCTGAGGCAGCCTCTGTGCAGAGACCGCGCCTTGACACGCGCTACATCCGCCGCTTCTTCTATCCGCTTGTGGTCACCTCTCTTGGCAGAACGCTGGTGCGGCCAATCGTAAACGCGGGGCTTGCCCGCACGGTGAGTCCGGAAACCGCCATTGCCGGGTTTGCCGTGGCGTGGGGGCTGGGGTTCATGATTGCCGGTCCGCTGGTGATGTACCACCAGGTACCGCTCCGCTTTGCGGACCCGGGCTCCCGCACCGCCATGCGGCGGGTCCGGCTCACAACCGTGGCGGCCGCGGTGGGGCTTTCACTTTTTATCGCCTCTCTCTCGGCAAGCGGCGTTGCGGCCTTTATCTTCCGTCGCTGGATAGAGGCGCCGCTGGAGGTCACAGAGCAGGCGGTGAAGGTACTCCGGGTCATGAGCCTTCTTCCCCTGGTAATGGCTACCCGGCAATACTTCTGGGGAATGTATATGAGAGAACATCGAACCCGCCGAATTGGCGCCGGCAAGGTGTTAAACGTGAGCTTCCTCGCGCTGACCCTGCTTCTGCTTCTGGTGACGCAACCGGTAGCGCCTGCGGTGTGCGGCATGATTGCCATACTGGCAGGAGAATCTGCGGAGACCGCCTTTCTGGCAGTTTCCCGGATGAGAGCCGGCCGGTAGCAAAATGCCCTGCATTGTAATAGATTGGATGGTGAGGTTTGTGTGATAGCACGTGCAGGCACGCTGAGATTGGTGGCTTTTCTCGTTATCGGTACCGTACTGGTGGCCGTGTTTTTCCTGCTGGTTGCCGGCGGAAAGTTATTTCAGAGAAGGGACATCTATTACATTGATTTTCGCAACACATCGGTTAACGGTCTGCAGGTGGGAAGTCAGGTGCAGTACAACGGAATTTCAGTGGGTACCGTGGAAAAAGTGGAGTTTGCGCCAGACAGCGTGCAGCACGTAGTGGTGACGGTATCAGTCAAGCAGGATGTAGCCATAAAGCAGAACGTAAAGGCGCGGCTGCAGCCGGTGGGTATCACGGGAACAAGGCAAATTGAACTCTTTGGCGCAACGGATCAGGCGCCCTCTCTTCCGGCAAAGTCACACATCGCTGCCGAGCAATCGGAGCTGGATCAGCTCACGCAACCCGCGCTCGGCATCGTCACTAAATTGCAGAAGGTGCTTGCCGATCTCAATTCCATTCTGGGAACGGGCAATCAGAAGAATATTGAAAGCATTCTTTCAGACACATCGGCCATTCTCGCGGAAAATCGCGCGCCGCTGCGCCGTGCGGTGACCGGAATGGAACAGCTTGTGGGAAACCAGGGTGAAGATGTCACCGCGATCATTCAAAGTTTGAATACCACCGCTGCCAATCTGGCGCGCACCAGTGACAGTCTCCGGGAGCTTCTTGCCCAGTCCACACCGGGCGGCACCACCACGCTTCCCGCGCTCCTGGAAAACATCAACAATGCGGTTACAGACGCGGCCAATGGCATAAACACCATAGAATCCGTGGTACTCCAGAGCCAGAACAGCCTCCTCAACTCCGTCTCCCTCCTTCAGGAAACCCTGGAGAACCTTAACAACTTCTCGATGGTGATCAGTCAGGACCCGTCGCGTCTGCTCAGGTAAAACCCGAATGCCAGACAGAGGGATATAAGGTGTGGAAATGAAACGATTGTTGCTATTGCTGCCGTTCGTCCTTCTTTTTTCCGGTTGCTTCTCCCGTCCAATTGAACCAACCACGTACTACCTCATGGAGTACGTGAAAGACGCTGCTACCGCGGTTCCCTCTGACGGTTCGGCCATTGCCGGAACAGCTGTGGTGGCCCCGTCTCAGGTTTTTCCGGCGTATGACCGCCGTCAAATTGTCCGTCGGCTGGACGGCCCGCAGATCAGATACATGACGCGAGATCTCTGGGCGGTGAGCGTCTCAGATGGCGTCACGGACATGCTCTACACCAGAACGCGCGATTCCGGCGTCTTTACATCGGTAAGCCGTGACCTGAGAACGCAGCCTGCACCCTACCGCGTTTCCGCACATATTGACCGTTTAGAGTACGTCTGCTGTGACACGCCGCCGCGTGCCGTGGTGGAAGGAGAACTTGTCTGGATAAGCAGTGAGAACACAGAGGTGCTGGTGCGCCACCGGATAGCGCTCGATGTTCCGCTTTCTGCTGCGAGTCCGCGGCTTTTTGTAGAGACCGTCAACGAGGGCCTCTCCCGGGAGATCGACCACTTTCTCCAGGAGGTAGCAGACCGTGGCGCACGGGGTTGAGTCACGCCTGTATCGTTCCGGTGAAGCAATTGTGCTGCAAGGGGCGCTCACGCGGGATACCGTTCCGGCTCTTTACCGTGCGTTACTGGATGAAAACGTGCTTGGATGCCGCGTGGTTGACGCTGGCCGGGTCACTGCCGCGGACAGCGCGGGGGTAGCGCTCACGGAAAGCGTGCGGTTGCGAATAGCGCGCGGGCGCGGAAGGGAACATGAGCATGAGGTTCCCGTGCTGGGGGCGCCGGGTTTCCTCTCCAGCGCGCTGGACATGTATGCGGCTGACAGTGAAGGCGGTCCCCCTCCCAGACGTACGCGGCTTCTCTCCCGCACCACGCAGACCCTTTCCGGCGTGCTGCGTCTGGTCAGGGAGTACCTTCAGCTCTCTGCTGACGTGTTTACCTGGGCTGCGGTAGGCTTGGTGCGCCGGGTAAAGCGGCGGCGCGGCGCCTTTGTGGAACAGTGTCTGCGCATCGGCGTTGACTCGGTGGTTATTATCGGTCTTCTCTCCTTTATTATCGGGCTAATCCTCGCACTCCAGTCTGCGGCTCAGCTGCGGCAATTTGGCGCCAACATCTTTGTGGCAAACCTCCTTGGTATAGCCGTTGTGCGCGAGATGGCTCCCATGATGACCGCAATCCTGGTGGCGGGAAGAAGCGGTTCCGCTATCGCCTCTGAGGTGGCTACCATGAAGGTCACCGAGGAACTGGAAGCGCTCACCGTTATGGGACTGGATCCGGTACGCTATGTCATTGTGCCCAAGCTCTACGCCATTACCGTGGTCATGCCCATTCTTGTCACCATATCGATGGTACTCTCTCTTTCAGGCGGAGTGGTAATCGGCATGACCTATCTCAACATTTCGCCGCAAAGCTTTCTTCAGCAGCTCTTCAGCGCCGTTGCGCCGGGAGAAACCGCCATAGCGCTCTTTAAGAGTGTCATCTTTGCGTGGCAAATTGTCATTGTGGCGAGCTTTAACGGCTTCCGGGTGAAGGGCGGTGCGGAAGGAGTTGGGGTGGTAACAACCGCCGCAGTAGTTGCGTCGGTATTCTCCGTGATTGTGATAGACGTCCTTTTCAGCTTTCTCTATCTTACGTAAGCGTATGGAAGGTGAAACACCGCTCGTCGAAATTAAGGATCTCACGGTTCAGTTCGATGACAACGTAGTCCTTGCGAACACCAGCATAACCATCTGGCCGCGGCAGGTAACCTGTATAGTGGGGCAAAGCGGCTGCGGAAAGACCACGCTGCTCAAAGCGATGCTCCGGCTTGTGCCCGTTGCAAAGGGAAGTATTCATGTCCTGGGAGAGGACATTCTGCGCCTGGGGGAAACCGAGCTTGAGCACCTGCTCACGCGCGTAGGCGTTCTCTTTCAGAACGGCGCACTGCTCAATTCCGTCTCCGTCTTTGAAAACATTGCCGTTCCGCTTGAGCAGCACACCAGCCTCCCGCCTGAAATTATAAAACGCATGATCCAGGTAAAACTGGGGCTGGTGGGTCTCCGGGACGCTGAAAGCCTCTTTCCCGCGGAGCTTTCCGGCGGGATGAAAAAGCGTGCCGCTCTGGCACGCGCGCTGGCGCTGGATCCTGAAGTGCTTTTCTTTGATGAACCGTCTGCCGGCCTGGATCCCGTGAACAGACGGCGGCTGGACGATCTCATGCTCTCACTGAAGGACAAGCTGGGCGTGAGCCTCATAGTTGTCACCCATGAGGTGGAAAGCATCCGCAACATTGCAGACCGGATTCTCTTCATAGCAGGCGATGCAATTATCTTTCAGGGCACGCAGACGGAAATGGAAGCATGCACCATTCCTGCAGTGAGAGATTTTTTTGGTCTGGCGGCTCTTCCCGCCTCTGCCGGGCCGTCAGTCGGAGGGCATCAGTAGGAGGCAGGGACACCGCACAGCTTGAGAATGGTGTGATAGAAGCGCTCGGGGTCATCGAACATAAGACAGTGACCGCCGGGCTGCAGTTGCACGTGCACTCCCTCCTCCGGGAGTTTGCGAATCTGCTCATTTTCCACCAACTCTTCCCGGTTTCCCTCCCCAAGGAGATAGACCACCGGAATGGAGAGGGCGCCAAACGCCTGGACCAGATCCGCCGATCTGCAGTATTCAACCAGAGAAACGGCGCTTCCGTGCATAGCCTCCGGACTGGTCTTGGCAAATGCCTTCTGCATCGCGGCAATGCAGGCCGGTTCCTTCTTCACAAGCTCAGCCGCAAAGTGGCTGTAGCTGTTCTTCTGCTCTTCCGCAAAAGTCACCCGGTAGTCCGCGAGCGATTGCGATGCGATCCTGGGAGCCCAGCCGTGAGTCGCGGTGATGGAACCCTCCACCAGGATAATTCTGCGCACCAGGCTGGGAAGCAGTCCGGTAACGAGCAGGGTGATAGGACCGGAGTGACTGTGTCCTACCAGAATGACATCCTGTAATTGAAGCGACATGATCACGGCGCGTATGCGCTCTGCCTGTTTGGTGAGATCATAGTCTCCGTCGCTGGTGCTGCTCTCCCCAAAGCCGGGGATATCCAGCGCAACCAGTCCGTAGTAACGGGCGAGTTCTGATTGGAACGCGGAATCAAAGTACTCCCGGGAAGCCGAAAGTCCGTGAAGAAAGACAACCGCAGGATGTCCGGGCAGGAATCGATACGCAATCCGAAACGAATCCCCTTCAAATACGGAAACCCTGCTCTCATTTGGATGCGTCACGCCCATGGCCACCTCCTGAACTGCTATATCGTCATCCGAGTCTCTCGGTCACAACTTCAAGCAACCGGGAAGAATGCGGCTGAAGCACCCCCAGCTTCACCTGCTCGTCCCCGGAAACAGCAAACGTTTCTCCGTTCCACACGTCGGCCAGCTGCTGTGGAGGCGGCGCCAAACCAGAGAGGCGGGAGAGATGCACCGTGGCCTCCCGGCGCTTGCTTTCGGCGTTAAATACCCCGATGTACCCCGCCGTGTTGTAAATGAGCTCTGGAATCTCCCGTTCCATCAGATCAAGGGCGATACAGTCTCCGGTAATACAATTATCGTGGAGCCGGATGATCCGTTCAAGAAGCACAACGTCATTCTGTGTAAGCGCGGCAACCTCGTCACTGAACAAAAGCATGGCTCCGGCCAGAATTACCGCGTTTATCTGGGTGAAACGCTCGTCACCGCTGAGTTTTGTCCTTGTTCCCCGCATCATAAGACAGTCCGGATCGTTGGTCCACAGCCTTCCGTGCATGGCGCTTCTTACAAGCGTATTGCGGACTGAGTTCCGCACGCCCACCATGGCACCGGTGCGCAACAGGCGTCCCTTCTTTTCAATCCAGTAGGGACCCGTGTCCGGGCCGACCCGCATGGCATCAACGCTTCCCACCCCTGCGGAGAGCGGCATGCCGCACCCCACAATGAACGCCTCCGGTCCCGCCTGGTCCCTGAGGATACTCATTCCACGCTTCAAGACCTCAGCCCGGGAAAGCGTCAGGTCATGATGGGTCCCGCCGCGCAGGCACGCGCCAAAAAGAAAATCACACTTGAGATAGTCAAATCCCCAGTTGTGAACGATGGTGTCTATGACGCGCCGCAGATACTCCTCAAAGCGCGGGTGGGTCACGTCCAGACCGTAGTAGAGTTTGCCCGGCCAGAACAGATTGTATCCGGCAACCAGTTTGGCGCCCTTTTCATTACGCAGCAGGTAGTCGGGATGAATTCGGGCAAGTTCTGACTTCCGGGAAGCCACAAAGGGCGCAAGCCAGAGACCCGGCCGCATACCGGCCTCCCGTATGGCGCGCGCAAGCTCGGGCATGCGCCCGGCAAACTCAGGTCTCAGGCGGAGCCAGTCTCCCACCCCCGTCTGGTAGCCGTCATCAATCTGAAAGACACCCTGCGCAAGGTTGCGCGCACCAAGCGCCTTCAGATTTTCCAGAAGTATTTCCGGCGTGATCCGGTTGAAGTAGAAGTACCAGCTCGACCAACCGCGTACCGTCTTCTGCGGGCGCGGAAGCTCCATACGCTCCCTTACCCGTTCCATGTAGCCTGCGTAGAGTTCCTGTCCGGGGCCGCGCGCCATGATAATCCCGTCCAGATCGATGCGTGCCCCGGGAGATATCATCTTCCTGCCGAAATCGTAGGTGATTTCAAAGTAGCTGCGCTTCTGGTTTTCTTCTGAAAGGTTCAGCTTAATGTAGAAGAACTGGCTAAACGGTGCGCCCTGTCCAACCAGAAAAGAGTCACCGCTGTCCGGATTTGTGAAAAGGGCAAACATGTCTGAACTGAACACACCGGGAAGGTTGGAGGGCAAATTGGCCAGGTTGCTGTTTGCCAGGGAAACCAGCTTGAGCCACGGCCGCAGCGGCCGTTCATCCAGCCGGTAACTGCGCGCGGTGGACCATGATTGATAGCCGTTTCGCAGGAATGTAATGTTTTTTACCGGGAAATTCCGGAGCCAGCTTTCCAGTCCGTTTTCCGCGGGAAACACCAGGCGCGTAAGGCGGATGGAACTCTCGCTCACGTTTTTCAACGTAAACGTGAGGCGGCATCCAAACCCTTCCCGGTCACTCCAGTGGCCTTCCAGTTCCAGAAGCTCGTTTCTGAACAGGAGGTGTCCTCTCCGTCTCGATTCAACCAGGGGAAGCTGGTAGGCACGGCGCAGTACGCCGTCTTTGATCTGACACACCGGATCCAGCTCAATTTGGTCCCAGAGGATCTCATAGTGGGAACGCCGGTTGCCGGTGTCATTGAGCACAGGCACCTCCGTTGGCGGGTCCAGTTCGGCCCAACCACATTCTTGCACGGTTTGGCAGCCGGAGCAAGCAGAACAGAGTGAGGCGGAAATTGTTGACCGGATCAGCGGCGGCGGAAGGGGAAGCGAGTTACTCGCCTGCTATGATTTCAAAGATGCGTTCAAGATCTTCCATAGAGAAATAGTCAATTTCAAGCTTCCCGCGCGTATTGGAGCCCTTGATGACAACTTTTGTGCCCAGGGCCTGGAGAAGCCGCTCCTCCATTTCTTTAAGCTCAACGCTCTTTCGGGGAGTGCCTTGTGCGGGGGCGCCTCCGGAGGCGCTTTTCGCGCTGCGACCCGCGGATGCGCCGGAGGGGGAAGCAGGGGAAGCCGGCGCCTGGTAGACACCGGCGTTCAGGGCCGCGGCCATGCTCTCTGCTTCACGGACCGAAATACCATCGTCCTTAATCCGTTTAACCAGCGTCTTACGCGTACCGGTATCTTCAACACTAAGAATGGCACGGGCATGCCCGGCGCTCAGCGCGCCGTCTGAAATTGCCTGTTGAATATCTGATTCCAGCTTGAGAAGCCGGAGACCGTTGGCGATGGTTGACCGGTTCATGCCGAGCCGTTTTGCAAGCTCATCCTGGGTGAGTTCCGCGGTTTCCATGAGGATACGGAACGCGGTCGCTTCTTCAATGGGATTGAGGTCCTCACGCTGGAGATTCTCAATGAGCGCTATCTCAAGTTTCTCGTCCTCTGTGAAGTCGCGGAGAATAACCGGCACCGTGTCCAGGCCGGCCAGTTTGGCGGCCCGGAATCTGCGCTCCCCGGCAACAATCAGAAAGCCGCCGCCGGGAGATTCCTCCACCAGAATGGGCTGAATGACACCCTTCTCACGGACGGAGTCTGCAAGTTCCTTAAGCCGGTCCTCGGAGAAGTGCTTGCGCGGCTGGTCCGGATTTGGCCGCAGGTCATCGAGTGGAACCGATACTACAGAGTTCAGCCGCTCGACCTGTTCCATGTCGCGGCCCTGGAGCAGGGCATCTATGCCCTTCCCGAGACGTCTCTTAGCCACGCTGAAGCACCTCTTCTGATAGTTTCTGGTAACTCCGGGCACCGACGCAATCCTTGTCGTACTGATTCACCGGTACCCCGTGCGAAGGCGCTTCCGAGAGCCGCACATTGCGCGGAATGATGGTCCGGAATACGCGTTTCCCAAAATAGCTAATGACTTCCTGTACCACGTCCTGTGCCAGCCGGGTCCGGGAATCATACATGGTGAAGAGGATTCCCATGATCCCGAGATCGGGATTAAGTCCGCCTTGCACCTTCTTGATGCTTTGAAGTAGCTGCGTGAGCCCTTCCATGGCAAAGTATTCGCACTGCAGCGGGATAATCACTTCATCCGCCGCCACCAACCCGTTCAGGGTGAGAATTCCAAGGGAAGGCGGACAATCCACAAAGACGTAGTCATACTCTTTCTTAAGTGGCTCAAGCGAACGTTTCAAGTAATACGCGCGGTCCTTCTGGTCAACCAGCTCCACGTTGGCACCGGTAAGGTCAATGCTTGATGGAATAATTCTGAGGCGTTTTACTGAGGTGTCCAGGGTAACCTGCGATGGGTCAGTCCCGTCAGTTATCACTTCATAGATCCCTCTGTCCCGGTTGGACACACCCACGCTTGAGGTAAGGTTTCCCTGCGGGTCAAAGTCTATGAGGAGAACATTCTTGCCGGCTTCCGCCAGATACGCGCCCAAATTGACGGCACTGGTAGTCTTTCCGACTCCACCTTTTTGATTTGCAAAGACGATGGTCTTTCCCATGATTCTGTTGGCGAGTATATCCTAGATGTGTTTTCCTGTCATGGGAGGTTGTCTCCCGACGCAGGGCAGAACGTGGCTGAGACTGGCGTGCGCCGGGTGACAACAAAAAAATCCCGACGCGCTGGTGGGCACAACAAAGAAAAGCCGGCGTCGAGATAGATGTTACACTGTTTTACTGCTTGCGGGTTGATAACTTGAACGGCATGTAGAGAGGACAAATCCCCACCACGCTCGTTGCAAGAAATATGACCGCAAGAATGCCAAGGATCACCGCAAGCGCGCCGGTTATCTGACCGGTGAAATAAAGCACTGCGACGACCGCGGCAAGCAGAACTCGAATAATTCTGTCAACTGTTCCCATGTTCTTCATACACACAACCTCCTTGGTTGCTTCTTATATAATATAAATACTATATAGCAAACCGGCAATGTGTTTCCGAAAATTTTCTGCTTTTCCACTCATGCCGGCTTTCCTGCGCCGGGTCTTGTCATGGTAGTCTGAAAGTATGGAAGAACCCCGTCCTGCAGAGATTAACCGCAGAACCTGGAACGCGGCAGCACTGTTACACCGCAGGGAACGGCTGCCTGCGCTTACAGAGCGCTTTTCCCATCCCGGGTCTTCGCTCCTGGATGACGTGCTTACCGCGTTCTTGCGTGAGCGCGGCCTTGCCGGACGGCGCGTGGCACAGCCGTGCTGCAATGACGGCCGCGAGGTCATCTCGGTTGCCAATTTGGGCGCCGCGCGCGCTGTTGGATTTGATATTTCCGATGAGTTTATCGCTATCGCCCGCAGCCTCGCTCACCAGAGCGGGGTGGCCGCTCAATTTCACCGGGCAGACGCGTTGGACCTTCCGGATACGTTTCACGCGCAGTTTGACCTGGTTCTGGTGACCGCAGGTTCACTCTGCTGGTTTGACGACCTGGATGCATTCCTTGTCTCCTGCGCGGCGCTTTTACGAGACGGCGGGGAGCTCGTGGTCCATGAGACTCACCCGTACACCGAGTTGCTCTCCACTCCGGAGGAGCAAGAGTTTGATCCGGCCAGACCGTACCACGCCCACAGATCATACTTTGCCGATGTAGCCTGGGAGGAGGAACCGCGCATGGCGTACGGAGATCCCGCTTTCCGGAATGAGCTTTCTTTCATCTCGTACCCGCACACCCTCTCAGATATCTTTCACGGAACCATTTCAGCGGGCATTCGAATCACCGACTTTCGGGAATATCCGCATGATATTTCTTCAAGCTTCTCTCACATTCAGGAAGACGGGCGCGTGCCGCTCTCCTTCCTGCTTCACGGGGTCAGGTGATCCCCCGGCGGGCCTACGCGCACATAGTCTATCCACGCCTCTGAGTGTCCGCCGGTATTGTCGCTGTCCCCCATGACCGCGATGCGGGCGTATGCCGGCGGATCTTCTCCAAACGCATTCCGGTAGTCTTTTACAATGTTGCGGCCGTGGGTTTGCCAGCTTCCGGTTAGGCTGCTCCCTGCGTCTACCGGAATCATCATCGACCGGTCAGAAAACGCATTTGGATAAAAACCGGGAGATCGCGGCTGGTTTGCCCAGATATAATTGAGAGCTCCCTCCGGAGGGTATTCCCCGTAGATCAGTTTTGCCGCCGCGTACTTCAGCCTGGTGCCCAGCCGTGCCTCCCCGGGATCAAACCGGAAGAGCACGTAAATGCGAACCGCGTAGTCATCACCCTCTTTCTTTGTGAGATCTCCTGCGGCAATCACGTGTGCCACGTTCCATCTCCAGGTGATCTGCGGATCGTCGTAGACGTTAAACTGCTCTGAGAGCACAAGCCCGCCGGCAGAACCGTCTGTGAGGATATGCAGAGCGCTTACTCCGTCGTGCGTTACCGCTTCGTAGCGGGTGAAAGGAACATCTTCAGAAAAGCGGATCCGGGAGAAGCCCTCAATGCTGTCAAACTCCACGTCTATCTGGGAAAAAGCCGGGCTCGTTAGAAAAACGAGGGAAATGAGAACGATGCACGCTCTGTGTCCGGGCATCGAAAGCTCCTTCAGTTACCCACACGTCTCCCGCACAATAAGCTGCGGTTGCAGTGAAATCTGCCGCGGAACGTGGTGGCGGCCATTTTGATGATCCTTAATAACTTCAATCAGGCGTTCGCAGGTGAGAAAGGCAATCTCTTCAGATGGCTGGCGGATCGTAGTCAGCAGGGGCCGCAAAAGTCCCGCCAGCGGAGCGTCATCGTATCCAACAACCGCAACATCTTCCGGTACCCGGCATCCGCGGGAGTGAAGCCCGTGAATAATTCCAAGCGCCATGAGATCGTTGAGCGCAAAGATGGCGTCCGCTTCACACAGGCCGTTGGCCTCCTGCCGGGCAAGCTCAAAACCGGACTCAAAGGTAGACTCACCCGTGAACTCTCTCAGTTGTATAGAACGTTCGGCAAGCGCCAGGCCCATCTTCACGCCGGCAAGCCGGTTTTCAAACTCAGGCGCGCCTTCCCGGTCATGAAATGCGATTACCGTTTGAAATCCAAGGCGCGCAAAGAACTGCCCCACAAAAAGACCGCCCTTTTCATGATCCACGTATACCCAGTCTATGTCATGCCTCCCTTCCGGCGGCGGGTAGTGAGAGTATACGTAGGGTATCCCTTCAAGCTGGAGAAAGCGTTCCGTCTGCCGGTCCACGTAAGGCCGCACCAGAATCAGCCCGTCTACCTTCTTTCTGCGAACAAGTTTCCGAATATTGTCAACGTTACTGAACCGGTTGCGGGAAAAAGCCACAATAAGGTCCATATCTTCCCGCTCAAGACTGCGCCTGAGGTTGTTGTGCAGCGCACTGTGATAGAGATGAACATGAATCTTGTCGTAGTCTTCCGGAAGGATAATGCCGATGGTGCCGACCTGGCTGGTACTGAGCCCGCGCGCAGATGCGTTGAACTCGAAGCCCGTTTCCCGGGCAATATCGGTGACGCGCTTCTTGGTGGCCTCCGCGACAAGCGGGCTATCGTTTAAGCTCCGCGATACGGTTGAAACACTGACGTTTGCTCTTTGCGCAATATCTTTAATTGTCATAGGGCACGCAACTTCTCATCGGGGTAAACCCTACCCAGGTCCGCAAGGGAGAAGAAGTGGCAGACCGCACGTATTTTCCTGCGGCCACCCCTTCGCGCGTCCCAAAGACACGCCGAGCGTCCGCCTTTGTCGTGACCTCTCTGCTACGACTTCTGCCGGTTCTTGCGCACGTCGATAATGACGGCGACCACAATGATAACAGCTCGCATGACTTGTTGGAAGTCCGCGGAGACGTTCAAAAGGTCCAGGCCGTTTTTCATGACCCCGATGATCACCGTGCACAAACGCGGAAATTGCAGTTGCGCGCTCTCACCTGGCGGGCCTATACTACCTTCCATGTCAACACAATATCTTCTCAATCACATGGCCATTCCGGCCCTCTCCGCCACCGAACTACTCCAATCAAGCCACTCGCTGCACTTTTCCGGCATTGAGTTGCGCAATGACATCGGAAATGGCGATCCCCTGCGGGGAGAACCGATTGAACAAATCCGGGATCTCGCGGCGGAGCTTGGCCAGAACATCTTCAGCATCAACGCACTACAGCGGTGCAATGACGCGTCGATACAGGAAAAACTTATCGATACATTGCAATCGCTTGCAAAAATCGGCCGGGATCTCCATGTTTCGGCCATCGTCATGTGTCCCGTGAATGACCAGGGAGATCCGCGCAGCGGCGAGCAGCAATACCGGGAGCTCGTGTCAAACCTCATCACACTTGCCCCGGTCTTTGAAGACAGCGGACTTGTTGGACTGGTGGAGCCGCTTGGATTTCCGCAAAGCTCACTCCGCTCGCTCTCAACCGCACTGCGTGCCATAGCTGAAAGCGGCAAGACATGCTACCGCGGATTGCTGGACACCTTCCACTTTGCCCTCGGCACCGACGGCTTTGAGGAGCTCAACTCGTACGCGCTCGATGCAGTGGGCCTTGTCCACGTTTCCGGCGTGGAGTCGGACACCCCGTATGGCCGGCTCACCGATGACGACCGCGTCTTAGTCGGCGCCGGAGACCGCCTTGAAACTCGCCGGCAGGTCAGCCTCCTGCGCCAGCGCGGCTACGCCGGTTTTGTCTCGTTTGAGCCGTTCTCGCCGGTACTTCACAGGATGCCCGTGGAGGAAGTTGTGGGTGCGCTCAGAGAAAGTGCTTCCTACCTGGATTAAGCTACTACTGGTGCGAAAATTGTTGGCGGGGGTTTTGAGGCCGGTGAGGGTGCGGTAGAGGGCAATAAAGAGGGGCGGATTCCGCCCCTCTTTCGAAAAACAACAATATTGGCACCACTTCAAATGGCATACGATGAAAAACCGCCGTCTATGGCAATCACGGCCCCCGTGACAAACCGCGCTGCATCTGAAAGCAGCCACACCACCGCGCCGACCAGATCATCCGGATCACCGTAGCGGCCCAGGGGGGTGTGTGCCACCACCTGTTTGGCGCGCGGGGTAAGCTCCCCGCTTTCCTGATCTATGTGCAGGAACTTCAGTTGCTCGGTCATGAAAAAGCCCGGCGCGATGGCGTTCACGCGAAGCCCCGCCTTTGCAAAGTGGACGGCACTCCAACGGGTGAAGTTGGAGACGGCCGCCTTGGCAGCGGAATACGCCCCCACTTTGGTCAGAGGGGTCATCGCACTCATTGAGGAGATATTGAGGATAACCCCGCTGCCGCGCTCTGCCATGGAACGGGCAAACGCCCTGGTGGTGCTAAAGGTACCGAGGAAGTTCAGAGAGAACGTCTGGCTGTACCCTGCCAGCGAGAGATCAAAGAAGGTCTTTGTGTCCGGCAGTTCGAGGTCAGCCTTCTCAAGAAAGTCTTTGTCTGTGCTTCCGTTGGGATTGTTTCCGCCGGCACCGTTTATGAGAAAGTCCGGAGGACCCATTTGCTGCTCGACCAGCGAGGCAACGTCATCCATGGCGCTTTCGTCGAGGACATCGCAGACAAACGCTTCAGCGGTTCCGCCTGCCTGTCTGATTGCGTCCCGCCGTTTGATCGCCTGCTCCTCGTTAAGGTCCAGAATGGCTACGCGGACACCAACCTCGGCAAGCGCCGAGGCCATGGTGCCGCACAGCTCACCGCCGGCGCCGGTTATGACCGCAAGTCGGCCGGAAAGGTCAAACTGCTGCATAACCCGTGATGTCATTTGCCGTACTTCTTCCAGTGATCGCCAAAGATCTTCTCTTCATTTGGTTCGACCGGCTTAATGGGCCGGGAAACCCACGTCACGTTGCGGAAATGCTTGTCGGTGATGTTCTCAGTGGTGATATTTCCGCCCCACGTTCCGCATCCCAGGGTGAGTGAGAACGGCATGCCGTTGTCGTAGTTGCCGCTGTTTGCGTAGCTCTGCGGCTGGCGAACCATCATGCGGCTCACCGGTGCGTACGTGGCGAGCTTGAGAATGTTCTCATCGCTTGTGGAGTGAATACCGCAGCTGTGACCGTAACCGGAGAAACCGGTAATATCACGTACGTAATCAATTGCCTCGTCAAACCTGTCAAACTTCCAGAGCGTGAGGACAACGGAAAGCTTTTCACCGGCAAACGGTTCTTCCGGACCAACCTTCTGCGCCTCTACCATGAGGAACCTGGTCCCCTCGGGAACGCTGAATCCGGCAAGCTCGGCAATCTTTGCTGCCGGCTGCGCCACGATCTTGCGGTTCAGCGCATGCCCGTCAGGCCACATGGCAGCCTTCAGCTTGCTCTTTTCATCGGCACTGCACAGGTACCCGCCGTGTTTGCCAAACGCCTCTACCATCTTCTGATACACGCTCTTGTGGATGACCACGGAGTTTTCACTTGAGCAGCTGGTCGCGTTGTCAAAGGTTTTTCCCTTGAAGATCTTCTCTGCCGCGTCTGCAATGTCTGCAGTTTCATCTACCACAACGGTTGCATTTCCGGCGCCCACGCCGTAGGCGGGCGTGCCGCTTGAATATGCGGCTTTCACCATGCCGGCGCCGCCGGTGGCCACCACCAGGTCTGCCTCTTTCATCAGTTCCTGGGTTAGCTCAACGGAGGGATCTTCTATCCACTGCACCAGGTCGCCGGGACCTCCCATCTTCTCAATCCCTTCACGAAGGTACTTTGCCGCAAGGCCGCTGCAGCCTTTTCCCTTGGGGTGCGGTGCAAATATTACAGCATTTCGGTTTTTCAAAATGGCAAGTCCGTTACAGCCCACAGAAGAGGTCGGGTTGGTTACCGGAATGAGGGCACCAACAACGCCGACCGGCTTGGCGACCTTCATGAGCCCTTTTTCCGGGATGTCCTCTATGACACCCACGCTCTTCACGCCCTCGAGATCACGCAGTGTTCCGAGAATCTTTTTCTTATGCTTGAGAAGCTTGTCCTGGTAAACGCCCATGCCGGTCTCTTCAAACGCCTTGGTGGCACACGCCACGGCGTGATCGTCCCGGTAGACTTCCCAGCCCGCTGCGGCCACCAGCTCATCGATTTGCTGTTGTGACCAGAACTCCACCTGCTTCTGGGCAGCGCGTGCCCGTTCTATCATCTTTTTGATGTCAGCCATGTTGTTACTCCTATTTGTCCGGATTTGGAATCATGAAGTCGCGAATGAGTCCGCACAAATCGTGATACCCTTCTATGAATTGACGCAGCGTACGCACGGTGGCGCCGAGCTCATCGAACTCATCAATGCTCATGCCGTCTGCGTTATACATCCTATTGAAGTCCTTAAACTTTCGAGACAGCTCGTCGATGATGGCCGGGTCGACCGGATTGTCAATGCGCTCTTTCACGGCAACGTCCGAGCCGTTAAACCGCTTTGCCCATTTGTACGGAATAGTGAGTGAGACTTCTCCGCCAATGAACTCGGACCACTGATAGTGATTGCGGTACGCCGCGGCAAGCAGGCGCGAGCGGTATCCGCGTTCCTTGAAAATCTTGTAGGCGTTTTTGAAAACCGCTACACCGGCCCACTCCAGGCTTTCCGGATTGGCGATGATGTTTTCCTTGTTTGCCACGACCTTCAGCCAGTCGTCTACGCGGCCAACCATGATGGTGCAAATGGGGGCCATCATGGAAGTGTCCTTTCCTTCTTTCTCCCGGCGGGCAATACCGCGTTCCACCGCTTCTGCAACGGCGATTACCTGCGCCACGCTGAAAGAAACGGTCGCGTTAATACTCGCGCCCTGGTAGGTGACCTCTTCAATTGCTTCCACGCCTGCCTTTGTTGCCGGAATTTTGATATTCATGTTCCCGGCAAGTGAATCAAAGTGCATGGACTGCTCAATGATCTTCTTCGTGTTACGGTAGAAGCGCGGATCGGTCTGAATGGAGAGTCGCCCCCTCTTTCCCTTTTCCTTGTCAAACACCGGCTTGAGAAGCACCGCGCCTTTTACCGCCATTTCCTCAATGACTTTCCAGGCGATATCGTCCTCACTGCCGTCGGGCAACTCTTTTATGATCTCGTAAATGCGATCTTTCCAGAGGTGCATTTCCTTCTGCAGCACATTGTAAACAATGACCGGATTGGTGGTAGCACCCACCGCACCATTTTCAATGCCGTAGGTAAGCTCTTCTATGGAACATGAATCGTTCCAGTAATCGGTGGCCGTTCTCTGGCCTGTCTCGTGAAGCGGGCTCTTGTATCCCATTGCACTTCCTCCCTCTCTCATACTTTTCCGGATCATTTAAAATTTCCGGACCTTTCCAAGGTTTTCTTCCAAATCTTTCCGCGCCTTTTGTACCGAGGCGCTTGCCGAAACCTCCGGCACTCCGACTCGCCACCAGCTTTCGTAGCCGTGCGTCATCGATTTCCGGGTTACTTTTATGTCTATTACCACCGGCCGGGTCTCAGCTTTTGCCGCCCTCATGGCCGCATGCAGTTCATCCATGGTTCGTGCCGTGAATCCCGCCGCGCCGTACGCCTCGGCGTGCTTTGCAAAATCCAGTTTCAAATAGTCGCCGGACAGCTTTCCGGTCTTCGGATCCCGCCTGCGCCACTCGTTTCCATAACTGGATATACCCTGATTGGTCTGCAGGTTGTCGATCACCTGAAAGCCGTTGTTGTCAAAGACCAGTACGATGATTTTCACACCGTCCTGTACCGCGGTGAGAAGCTCCGAGTGAAGCATGACATACCCGCCATCGCCAACGAGTGCGTATACTTCCCGGTGCGGCGCGGCAAGCTTTGCGCCAAGTGAGGCGTTTATCTCGTAGCCCATACAGCTGAAGCCGTACTCCATGTGATAGCCGTCACGCGCTCTGCAGCGCCACACGCGCTGCATGTCACCGGGCAGGCTGCCTGAAGCGCTTACCACAATGTCAGACGGATCAAGCAGCTTCTCATTCAACTCGCCGAGCACCCGTACCTGGCTGAGCCCGGCCGGATCGTCTCCCGTGTAGAGCGCGTCCACCTCTTTGTTCCAGCGCGTCTGGATATCTTCAATCTCTCCGCCGTAACTCGACGTGTAGCCGCGTTTGGAGAGCTCCTCGCTTAGCTGATTCAGTGCTTCCCGCGCATCAGCGGTAAACGGATGGGCGTTCATCTTCATGGCGTCAAAGGCGCTCACGTTAAGGGTGAGGACTTTCAGTGCCGGGTTCTGGAATGCCCACTTGCTCGCCGTGGTAAAGTCTCCCAGCCTCGTCCCAACCGCTATGAGAAGATCCGCGTCACGCGCAATCACGTTTGCGGCCTCACCGCCGGTAACACCAATTCCACCCAGGTTGCAGGGATGCTCCCAGGAAACCGTTCCTTTTCCTGCCTGCGTCTCACCAAAGGGGATCTGGAAGTCCGATGCAAACCGCGCAAACGCATCTCCGGCCTCGGAGTATCTCACCCCGCCGCCGCATACCAGAAGCGGCCGTTTGCTTGCAGCGATCATTTCTACCGCGCGTCCCAGCGCCGGAGCCGTCAGCGGCCGGCGCTCAATGTAGTGGACCCGTTTGCGCAGGAACTCTTCCGGGTAGTCATAGCTTTCCGCCTGTACATCCTGGGGGATAGCAAGCGTCACCGCGCCGGTTTCAGCCGGGTCGATGAGTATGCGCATCGCGTTCACGCAGGCGGTCATAAGCTGTTCCGGCCGGGAAATGCGGTCCCAGTACTTGCTTACCGGGCGGAAGGCGTCATTGGCGGTCATGGTTGCATCGCCGGGCGATTCTACCTGCTGCAGTACCGGATCCGGCTGGCGGCAGGCAAACGTGTCCCCGGGAAGAAAGAGGACCGGAATTCTGTTTACCGTTGCGGTTGCCGCCGCAGTCACCATATTCATGGCGCCCGGTCCTATGGAGCTTGTCACCGCGTACATGCGCTTGCGGTTGTGCTGCTTGGCAAACCCTATTGCGGCGTGCGCCATGCCCTGCTCGTTGTGCCCCTGGCGGAACACCAGATTGTGCTTGCCTTCTACAATCGCCTCGCCCAGGCCGACCACGTTGCCGTGGCCAAAAATGCCAAACACACCTTCCACAAACTTGTGTTCGACGCCGTCCACATCGACATACTGATTGTCAAGAAAGCGCAGCAGTGCCTGCGCCATAGTCAAGCGAACCGTTTTCACACCACGCCTCCTATTTCTGCACCTTCTTCTGGTGTTCCAGGACCTTCTCAAGCGGAACGTCCGGCCAGATCGGCGCCTTACTGTCCATCACCCACTCGTGCTTGTCCACGAAGATACGGGAATCCGGACCAAAGCGGTCATTTTGAAGATGAGGAATGAGCCAGATATAGTACATAGCGTAGCCCGGTCCTGCCGTCTGCGGATGCGTCACATTAGGCGGAATAGTCACCGTATCTGCGTTTTTCACTTTAAACACATCATCGCCCTGTTCAGAGAACCCAAATCCCTGCTGCGGGAAAAAACGGAAATGGTAGATCTCCGGCTGAGCGTGCGTATGCGGCGGGTAACTCGACCACTTACCGGGATGGTTAATCACCTCGCCAAGTACCATCGCACTCTCAGGAGCCGTTGCCGCGTCAAAAATGGTGCGCACCGTACGCGTGCTCGTATCCTGCATCGTCCCCGCGCCAAAGCGGTCTGACCGGTACTCCCCGGGCTTCCACACCTTTGGGGTAAAGCGCTTTGGATTGCGCGTGCGCTGTACCGCGAGCTCGGCTACGCCGGTGTCAGCTGAAATGGTAACCTCGGCACCCGAGGGAACGTGAAGCGCAATCGGTTCCTCGTCCAACAGGCTGCCGCGCGCTACCTTCTCGCTGCCGCTCTTGCCGTCAAAAGACCACTCAAACGTCACGCCGCCGTTCATCAGAAGAAAGGCGCGCTCCTTTTCAACGGCGCTCTTGAAAGGTGACCCTGCTTCAACGCGCAGGATGCCAAAATCCATCAGCATATCGCTGTGTTTTCCATCTATCTCCGTAATGGACGTGTATCCAATTGAAAATGGCTCGTCATTTCTTGGAATAAGCACAGTAACTCTCCTTTTCCGTTTTATCCGTTCATACCCAAAAGACCCCGGGTACGCCTAAAGTGCTCTGCATGGCGCCGGATCGCTTCCTCCGGCGGGGCCGAACGCAAAACATCAACAATTTCCTGATGATCCCGGCCAACATCATTGTAGCTCGACATTCGCTCGTAGGACTTTGCAATCTCCAGCCGCATGAAACTCTGCAGTGTGCCGTACACCTCTTGAAACAGCTCGTTCTCACCTGCCTCAATAATCATGCCGTGAAAACGGTAGTCCGCTTCCGCCACGGCGGCTGCATCATTCTCCAACGCGGCTCGAGACATCAGGTCAACTTCCTGCTGCAGCCGCTCCACCGTCTCCCGGCTCCGGGAGTCACCGGCTGCCAGCGCACGCGCCAGGTGTGAAAAACAACGCGTTTCAATAGTCTCGCGCAACTGAAACACATCAAGCAGGTCTTCGGACCCAAGCAAGAGCGCCCACGTCACCGCTTCCCCGGAAATGCTCGCCCGGTCACATACAAACGTGCCCTTTGCCGCCATGGACTTCACCACACCCAGATGCTGAAAGACCTTCATCGCCTCGCGGATGGAAGAGCGGCCCACGCCAAACCAGGCTGCCATCTCCTGCTCCGTGGGAAGCCTGTCCCCCGGCCGGTATTGCCCTGAGGCAATCAGCTCTTTAATGCGATCCATAACCTGACTCACCACCGTTTCACGGTGCAGGTGCTCCCCGGTAGAACCGCCAGCAGCCTGCGCCCCCGGCCGGGTATCTGTCATACTCTCTTCGCGCATGGTAAAAGTCCTATTGCTGCGCCGAAACGTGCACTACGTTGATTATCATATTGTCAGACAATATATGATACACCCTCTCTGTGGGTTGCGTCAAGGTACTGGTGCGAAAATTGTTGGCGCCCGTATGGGACATTCTCTGGTGCCCGTTCACGGCGCTCACAGATTGCCGGAATCCGGGTCTTCGCCTCCACCAACAATTTTCGCACCACTACAAACTAATCAAGATAGACCGGCCGTTTTTCCCGTAAACTCTTCGTTGCTGCAAATGCAACCACCGTCGCCTGTGTGCCGTCATATACGCTTACTTCCGGCTTTCGGCCCTCTCTCATGCAGTCAATGAACTCCTGAAGCTCACGGGTAAAGGCCTCCGCAAATCGCTCGGGGAATGCAGGAACGCATTCTTCGGTGGCGCCGTTTTTGGTGTAGATCACCGCGCGATCTCGCCGTGGAACGCCGTCAATACGGATCGCACCCTCGGTTCCGATGACCTCAGTTTCGATGTGGTATCCGTGCATTGCGGTGCGGCCCGTGTAAAAGAGTGCCATCTTGCCGTCACTGGTTTGCATAAGTGCAGCGGCGTTGTCCACATCGTTGTGTTTGGAAAACTGCGAATATTTGTAGGTGCCGCCAATGGCGTGCACCATGGAAAAATCGCGTTCCAGATACCAGCGCGCGAGGTCTATATCGTGGATCATCATGTCAAGGAAGATACCGCCGCTTGAGGCGGCAAAACGAATAGCGCCTTCAATGAGTGCATCCGGATCCAGCCCGTATGCGCGCACCAGAAACGGTTCGCCAATGGTGCCTGCGCGGATCTTCTGCTTGGCTGCAGCATAGGAGGGATCAAAACGGCGCATGAATCCCAGCATGAACACCTGCTCAGGGTGGGTCTCAACCGCACGCTCGGCAGCGGTGCACTCGTCAACGGTCACGCCGAGCGGCTTTTCGCTGAATACGTGAAGTCCGGCTTCCAGCGCCTCTGCTATCTGGCGACTGTGTTCTCCGCTTGAGGAGACAATGATCACCCCATCTATGCCGCCCGCGTCGAGCATTTCTGTAAAGTCTGTGAAACACGAGGCGATGCCAAGCTGGTCCCGCGCCCGGTCAAGCTCGTCGGAATTGATGCTGCACGCCGCAACAAGTTCTGCCCCACGTGATTTGTAGGCAATTGTTTCCGCGTGGCGCAGCCCAAGCCGGCCGAGACCCACAATTCCCAGCCTGACATTCTCCACGCTCAGGCTTCCTCTACCGCCACGGCACGCTTTGTGTCCAGGGATTTCCGCGCGGCCAGGCCAATGAGAATGGGCTTCAACCCGTCTGCGCCACCAACCGGTGCGTCTTTTCCTTCACGCAGCGCCGTGACGAACGCCTCCGACTCCGCGGCAAACGCCGCCATGTAGCGTTCCAGAAAGAACCAGAGCGGTTTTTCACCGTGCTCGCCGTCAACAGCCATACGGCTCACGCGGGTTTGCGTATCGTTCTCTGCGCGGAGCATTCCCTTTGAGCCAAACACCTCAACGCGCTGGTCATAACCGTATACCGCCTGGCGACTGTTATCGATGACGCCAATGGCGCCGTTCGCAAAGCGGAGGGTAATCACCGCCGTGTCCACATCGCCTGCCTCACCAATTTCTTCATTCACCAGGACGGCGCCGGTGGCACTCACTTCCACAACGTCGCTTCCCGCGAGGAACCGTGCCATGTCAAAGTCATGGATGGTCATATCCAGAAAGAGACCGCCGGACACCTTTACGTACTCGAGGGGAGGCGGTTCCGGATCCCGGGAGGTGATTTTTACCAGTTGCACCTGGCCGATATCTCCGGCGGCCACAGATTTTTGTACAGCGGCAAAGTTGTGGTCAAAGCGGCGGTTAAATCCAACTTGCATGGTCACGCCCGCCGCTTTCACACGCGAAAGAGCGGCTTTAACCTTCTCCGCTGAGAGATCGATGGGCTTTTCGCAGAAAATGTGTTTGCCGGCGTCCGCCGCTTCGCTCACAATCTGCGCATGCGTATCCGTGCTTGAGCAGACATAGACGGCATGAATCGTCTTGTCCTCCAGTATCCTGTGATAATCCTCGTAAACGCCGGGAACGCCGAGCTCGGCTATCCACTCCCGCGCCAGATCGATCTTTGGGTCTGCAACCGCAACTAGCGTTGCACCAGGTACCCGTCCGCTCAGGTTGGTCGCGTGAATGCGGCCTATGCGTCCCGTACCAATTACCCCAATTCGAACACTGTCATGTATCGGTTTCCTTGACATTCTTAAGGCTCCTTCCGGGCTGGTCCGGTGTTGTAAGGGACCACAGACAATGCAACCGTTTCCAGTCCACATAGGATTATAGCGCCGTCGGGTAGCGCCGTAAACAGAAAACCGGATTTCAGAAAGAATTTCCGCCTCCTTCCTATCAATTTCCCGCCCAGAAGGACTAAGGGCGGGCAAAACCCTCAACACCTCAGTGTACGGTCCTATGCAACCGTGTGCAACTTCTTGTTGCAGAACAGCCAGAATCCGGTGATACTGTGCTAGCAGAGCGACCTCCGCCGGCCACGGCAGTTGCAACGAGCTTTCTCGCAGCCCCGTACCGTCCCGCGGCGCAAGGAGACCTAAGATGATCAAAATAGCAAACGCCCCGTGTTCATGGGGAGTTCTGGAGTTCGGCCTGGAAGGTGAGACCGCCGGGTATGAGCAGGTTCTCGATGAAATAAGGGAGACTGGATATACAGGCACCGAGCTGGGAGACTGGGGCTTCATGCCTACCGATCCGCCAAAGCTTGCGGACGAGCTGGCGAAGCGTGATCTGGATCTGGTGGGCGCATTTGTGCCGGTGGCGATGCGCGAGCGCAACGCAAGCCGCAAGGGCATTGAACAGGGTGTGCGAACAGCGCGCCTCATGGCCGATGCCGGTTTCCCCGACGCTTTCATCGTGCTTTCGGATGACAACGGCACCGTGAAAGAAAGAACGGAACACGCGGGCCGGGTGACACCGGACCTGTATCTTTCAAAAGACGAGTGGCGGATCTACTCTGACACCGCCGCTGAGTTTGCCCGTAGTGTCCGGGACCAAACCGGATTGCGCACCGTCTTCCATCACCACTCGGCCGGTTTTGTAGAAACTCCCGGAGAGCTGGAAAAGTTTCTCTCCGCCACTCCGGCGGATACCCTTGGGTTGGTCCTGGACATGGCTCACTACCTCTACGGCGGCGGATATCCCGAGGCGGCGCTCGGCTACTTTTGGGACCGCATCTGGCACATTCATTATAAGGACTGTTCCGCAGAAATAGCGCGACGGGCCCGCGCGGAGAAGTGGGACTATTTCACGGCGGTGAGAGAGGGCGTATTCTGTGAACTCGGACACGGCGCCGTTGATTTTGCCACAATCACCGATGAGCTTCGCGCAAATGCGTATGACAGCTGGATTGTGGTTGAACAGGATGTGCTTCCTGGAATGGGAAGCCCAAAGGAGTGCGCCGGAAGAAACCGCCAATTCCTCGCCGGACTGGGGTTATGACAGTACTGGTGCCAAAATTGTTGTTTTTGCCGGCCAAGAAGCGATACTGCGTTCTGCACCGTCGGGAAGACGGCACAGAACGCATTTTTCCGGCTGCCAACAATATTGGCACCAGTAGCAAAAGGAAGCTACACAGGGGGTCAGAGTTTTTTTAGTTCCACAGCACCCGTGATCTTTCCGCCGTTGTCCAGAACCAGTGAATCCTTCAGTGTTTGATTTGCGAAATAGACGTTGCCGTCTACAGTGGCATCAATTACGGAAAACCCTTCTGCCTCAACGTACACGTCTCCTTTGAAGGTTCCGCCCTGAATACGTGTATTCTTACTCCTCACAATGAGCCTTGGTGCGGTAAGCGTGTAGCTGGCAGTCTTATTACGGTTCTTATCCTGGTTATAAAGTGCAATCTTGCGACCGGCCGGAACCTGTTTGGGCGGGTTGCTGTGATCCGACTTGGTAAACTCGCCTTCCACAACAATATTCTGGTCAACGCTCAAGTCCTGTGTTACAGCAATGATCCATGTACCGTCCTTTCCCGCTGCCTTGAGAAAGGCGTCCGCCGTGCTCACAATGGAGGCGGAACTCACAGTGTCGGCCGCGGCTGAATCTGTAGACGAGGAGCTCGTGTTGCCGGAGCAGCCGGCAAACAGGAGTGTGACAAAAAGCAATGAAATGAGAATCGTTGAATAGCGCATGGAGAACTCCGATATCGAGGTGATTTATTACTGATTAGCTTAGAATTAAGATCAGTGGCTTAGTGAACACCGAAGTGCCGCACGGTGTCAAGCCTGAACCACGTTGTGACATTTCCGTACTGGTGCAAAAATTGTTGGCGGGGTCAAAATCCACTCTCTCCTTCAATTTCTACGGGTCACAACGGCTGAAAGACAAGAATCAACAATATTGGCACCAGTACCTAGGAGCCACGCGAAAAGAGTATTTCCACCCGGGTTCCGTCCGCCCCGTGAATAGACAATTCGGCACCGAGTTGCGACGCAAGCACTTCAACAAGCCGAAGCCCGAGAGTTTCCTGCCCTCCCGCCGCGTGTGACTGCCCAATACCGATCCCGTTGTCTTCAACGAGGAGGCGATACCTGCCCCCGGAAGCAGGTTTCACAGAAATGGTAATGATGCCGGCGTCCTTTTCATCGGACGGAAAGGCGTGCTTGAGCGCGTTGGTGACCAATTCGTTCACGATAAGGCCCAGGGGCACGGCGCGGCCGATATCGCAGTAGATTGAGTCGATATCGTAGCGCGTTTCAACCCGCTTGCCTCCACTGTACGTCTGTCGCAATTTATCCACAAGCTGGGTGATATAGTTGCCGAGGTCCACGCCGGAAAGATGCTCGGTCTGATATAGCAAATTGTGAATGCCGGCCATGGCAATAATGCGGTCGCGGGTCTTCTCCAGGGCGCCGAGTGCTTCTGCTTCAGAGTTTACACTGTTGGCCTGCAGGCCGATGAGGCTGGCAATTACTGCGAGGTTATTCTTTACGCGATGGTGGATTTCGGTAAGGAGGACTTCCTTCTCTTTCAGGGAAGTCTGGATTTCTCTCTCAGCCTCTTTTCTGTCGGAAATATCGCGGGCAAACGAGAATGAAAACTGTTCTCCGTCATACTCAAAGTAAGTGATGCTGACTTCCACCGGAAACTCGCTGCCGTCTTTTCGCCGGTGAATGGCTTCTACACTGGAGCGGCGCACCTTTCGCATACGCTGCCGGTGATCCACCCAGCTTTCAGCGGTCATGCGTGGATTGATGTCAAAGACAGTGAGGGAAAGGAGTTCCTCTCTGCTAAATCCCAGGCTTCTGCACGCCTCCTGGTTTACGGCACGAATGCGCCCGTCCTCCTCGGATATGCGAAAGACGCCCAGGGCTGCGTTATCCACGCAGTACTGGCTCATGTAGAGATCCCGCTCAATTTCTTTGCGTGAAGTGATGTCATGAATAATGGAAAAAAGCAGCTTCTCGCCGGCAATGGTAACGGTGCCTCCAAATACTTCCACATCGCGCACGCTGCCGTCTGCTATTCTGTGACGGAACTCAAAGCGGGTTCGCTCTCCAGTGTAGGCACTCCGTATTCCCTCAAGGGTACGTCCAGGGGGGAGGGTGTTGATATCGGTTATCTTCATGCCGCGCAATTCGTCGCGGCTCCACCCGTAAAACGCGGTTGCCGCGGGGTTTGCGTCTATGATACGCGCGTTTTTTGGATGAATGACCAGCATGACCGCGTGGCTGTTGTCAAAGAGTGAACGGTACCGCGCCTCCCGTTCTACAAGTGCCGCCCTGGCACGTATACGGTGCTCCTGGTCCAGAAAGACCCGCGCAATGAGCACCAGTCCTGCCGAATAGACGGCAAGAATTACGATGCCCAGCCGCTGCACCACTAAGAGCGCGACGTTTCCGGGAATCACAAACTGTGTGGCAAGCATCGCCGCGTGAAGCGCAATTCCGGCTCCCCACAACCTGGCGGTGTCATTCCATCTCACATCCTTCATGCGAAGGATGTAGTAGGCGCTTCCGGCCAGCACGGATTCGACTATGACCAGGACGCCGGCCAGCGCTCCGGATCCGCCAATTATGAGGCGGTAAGCTGCTGTCAGAATGCCTGCACATATGGCCGGCATGGGGCCGCCGATAAAGCCGGCTGAAAAGAGTACGATTGATCTGCCGTCGTATATGACTCCCGGGGCAAAGCGGAGCGGGGTCATCATGCCCACAATCCCAACCAGCCCAAAGAGTATCCCAACTACCAGCGGATGCGCTACGGTCTTCCCCGACATGCGCTGCCGGATAATCTCGTAGCCTACCGATAGTGCTACCAGAAGCGCAATGTTCTGTACAAGGTCAAGTATCAACGTCACCGTGCAGGGGCCCCTTTCACACGGAAAATTGAATAGTTCCAGTTCATGATTTCGGGAATGAGCATGTCCTGGTATTGAAGGAAGCGCTTCTCATACCGCTTCTTCGGCACTTCATCGCCGGGAGAGCGCGGAACGATTACATAATCGTAGTCTGCGAGTGTCCCGTACGGCTCAGTTCGGTCAATGGGTTGTTCAGCGAACTCATGTTTTGTGAGGACCAGCAGTTTGGTACCGTGACACCGGGAGAGGATTGCGCGCTTTATCTCCCGTTCCGCCTTTGATTCTATGTAGAGATTTCCGTCGTGCACGCAGCTGGTACCCTGAACAATGAAGTCAAACGGCTCCCGCGTGAAGAGCGTCATGTCCGAACCAACCACGGTGTAGGTCACCGGATCAATGGTGCCGGCCAGAATAGAGACGGTAATGCGATTATAGTTGACGTTGTGGTTGAGAAGCGTCTGCAGGGATCCTACGTTGTGGGTATAGATGGCGTAATGTTTTTCGTCGTCCCACGATTTTTCGGCCAGAATATTGGCAAGATGGAAGACGGTGCTTCCCGCTCCTAAGAGGACGCGGATCGGCCGTTCTTTGGCAATGAACCTGGTCTCATTGGTGATTTTGTCATAGACGCCGTTGGCAACCTTGATTTTCTGGGTAACGTAGAGATGTTGCTTCTGGTAGAACTGGACCATCTCATCATGAATGGCCAGCGAAAAGCTGTTGCCGTCCCGGCCGCCTGCAATCTTGCGGAAGAGCTTCACGCCCATTTCATCCTCATAACGGCGCAGCTGCGTGTATATCCACTGGTTGCTGTTGTACGCAACGCCGTAGTGATCGCGCAGAACATCACGTACCTGTTCTATGGGTACCTCAATTTCCCAGATAGATTCTTTACTTGATAGCTCATACACGTCTGAGAAAAGAAAGAACATTTTCATGGCAAGATCGTCTTTTTTGAGTCGATGTTTGCCCGGTACCTTGCTGTTGTCTTTCATGCCGTATTGTGCCTGTTAGGCAGATTATAGGTGATAAGCAATATGAGCGAAAGTGCACAATCAACGTGTTACCTCACCAAATAGCGTTTTGATCGTCTGCTTGCAAAGCCGTGCTATAGTGCGCAAAACGACCGAAAGGAGGAGCCTATGAACAGGCGCGCACTTCTGATACTGGTTACGATAGTAGTGGCAGCTGGAATGGTTTTTGCCAGTGGATCGTCTGAACAAACGGCAGGCGGTCAGAAAGTTACCCTGACCATTGCCGGCAGAGACGGCGCATACGGCGATGCCATGCAGCTTGCCGCAGATGAGTACTCAAAACAGAATCCAAACGTAAGTTTCGAGATTCTCAAGCTTTCCGGATCAAACCTTCTGGAAAAGACGGTTATCGACCTTAGAAGCGGAACCGGTACCTACGATCTCATCATGATCGATGATCCTATTGCCCCGCGCATGCAGCAGGCCGGCTGGCTTGCAAACCTGGATGAAATGTATGCCGCGCACAATCAGAAAGTAGATCCGGATTTAATCAATAACGTGGTGAAGCTCGGCCGCTACCCCTACGGTGACAGCGGCACGCTCTACGCACTTCCCCACGTGGGAAACGTGGAGCTCTTTGCATACCGGACCGATCTTGCCGAAAAGTACGGCTATTCCAGCCTGGACAAGTGGGATCAGGTACTCGAGCTTGCAAAGAAGATGAAAGCCGGTGAGTCCGATGTAACTCCCATTCTCTTCCGCGGCGCCAAGGGCAATCCCATTGTCACCGGCTTCCTTCCAATCTACTGGTCATTTGGAGCCAAAATCCTCGATAACGGAAAACCCGCGTTTAACACACCGCAGGCAAAAAACGCACTCGACTTCTTCCTGGAGCTCTCAAAGTACGCTCCCAACGGCGTCTCCATGTACCAGTCAGCGCAGGTGCGCGATGCCCTCTATTCAGGCGCGGGCGGCGTTGCCATAGAGGTGTGGCCCGGCTGGATTGGTGATCTGGACAACCCGGAGAAATCCAAGGTAGTCGGCAAGGTGAAAGTGACCAATCATCCCGGAGAGGTCAACCCGTCCTCACCGCTCATCGGCGTGTGGCTTCTTGGTATTCCCAAGGATTCCAAGAACAAGGAAGAGGCGTTTAAGTTTCTGCAGTTTGTCACCAGCAAAGCGATGCAAAGAGAAATTGCAGACAAAACCGGCATTCCTCCCACAAGAGTGAGCGTTCACAAGGACTCCGCCCTGGTGGAGAAATATCCATGGTACCCCGCCGAGCTGCAGGGACTGGAAACCGGTGTGGCACGCCCCCGCACAGACTACTGGAGTGAAATTGAGACCGCCCTCGGCGGCTTCCTCCAGCAGGCGCTCATTGGGGATCTTACCGCCGCGCAGGCACTCGAGCAGACTCAACAGAAAGTTCAGGAAATTATTCAGTAACAGCACTACGTGCCGGCCTGCCCACCGGGCGGGCCGGTTCAATTTGCGGAGAACGATCATGCAAACCACGTACCGGTTGAAGGGCAACGCCTTCTACTACATCATCTTTGCGCCGGCCTTTTTGCTGATACTCTTTCTCACCATCTATCCGGTCTTTTCGGTTCTGGTGAACTCTCTTTACAAGTACAATTTTCTCTCTGAAGGAAAGACCTTCATCGGCCTGCATAACTTCAAACAAATCCTTGGCGAGGGAATCTTCCGGACGGCATTTGTAAACACCGTCATCTTTTCGCTGGTGGCTACCATCACCGAGGCAACACTTGGCGTAGCCCTGGCCCTCCTTTTTTACGGCAGATTTGCCGGAAAGCGGGCGGCCATGACCACGGTCATCTTTCCCATGATGATCTCCACCATGGTGATTTGTGCCATCTGGAAAACCATGTACCACTATGACATCGGGGTGCTCAACTATCTGCTGACCAGCCTCGGCTTTGGGCGCGTGGGCTGGCTGACAGACCAGAGCATAGCGCTCGTATCCGTCATGATTGTCGATGTTTGGCAGTGGACGCCGTTTGCCTTCATCATCGTCCAGGCAGGACTCAATTCGGTTCCAACCGAGCTCTTTGAAGCCGCACACATCGATGGCGCCGGCTACTTCGGCACCCTCTTTCACATCACAATTCCCATTCTGGCAAATCAAATCCTGCTTGTCTTTCTCCTGCGCACCATCGATACCTTCCGCATATTTGACAAAGTGTACGCGCTCACCCAGGGAGGCCCCGGTAACGCGACAGAGACCGTATCGTACTTTATCTACAGAGAAGGATTCTCCTTCTTCAACCTGGGACGCGCGAGTGCGGCGTCAGTCTATACGCTTCTTGTCATTGCGGTCATCGCAACGCTCTACATTCGCAACATCCTGAAGGAGGAATCATAATGGCGCGCAGTGCCCTTGGCAAAAAAAGCTTCATCTTCTGGGTGTTCCTCGGCATCGTACTCCTCCTCATTGTGGCGCCCATTTACTGGATAGTCATTACCTCATTCAAGACTCCCACGGAGAACATCCTGCCCGTGCCGACGCTTTACCCGCACGTAATCACACTGAAGAACTACGTGAACGTCATCCAGGGCGGCGTATTCGGCAATTTCTACAACAGCCTCTTTGTGGCCGTAATCTCCACCGTGACCTCCCTTGCGCTCTCGTTTCTGGCAGCCTACGCTCTCGGACGGCATCGTTTTCCCTTTCGGTTAAACAACCTCTTTCTCATCTGGGTGCTTGCCGTGAAGATCCTGCCGCCCATCGTCCTTGCCATACCGCTCTACACCCTCTTTACCGGTGCCGGGCTCATTAACACCCGCATTGGCCTTGTCATTGTCTACCAGGTCTACACGCTGCCCTACTGTCTCTGGATCATCTTCGGCTTTGTAAAGTCGCTTCCCATAGAGTTTGAACAGGCAGCTACTATTGACGGCGCGTCAAAGACGCGCATCCTCGTTTCCATCGTCCTGCCCCTGACTTCCGGCGGAATCATTGCCACCTCAATCTTCAGCATCATCATTTCATGGAACGAGTTTCTCTTTGCGCTGCTCTTCATCCGTACGCCCTCACTCTTAACCCTGCCGTTAAAAATCGTTGACTTCATTGGAGAGTATGAGACGCTGTGGGGCGAGCTCATGGCAATTGGTCTTCTGGCGACCATTCCCATACTCATCTTCTCAGGATATGTATACAAACGGCTCACCGCCGGTTTTGCCATGGGGCTGCGATGATCACGTGCAAGCCACTTGTGACCGCCCACACCGGCTGTGAGAACACACCGGACAACACCGTGGCGTCCATCATGCGCGGCATCACCTCTGGTGCCGATATTGTTGAAATCGATGTTCGATCCACCGCAGACGGTCATCCCATACTCATGCACGACGAGTGCCTTCAAATCGGAAGTCACGGTCCTGTTCCGGTTAGCCGGATAGCGCTTGAGGATCTTTTCGCGCTGCAAGAGCGTGGGAAAATCACCTTCTCGCGCCCCTCCATGGAAATCACCGTTTTTGAAGACGCGCTCGATCTGGCAAAGGAGTCCGGCATCATCCTGAACATCGATCTCAAAGACTCTGCCACGGTGAACGCCCTGATCCGCCGCATTATTACCCGGAACATGGAAGACTACACCGTCATCTCCGGCTGCGACCGTGAACGAGCCACCCTGGTGAAACAGGAGTATCCCGCCGTTCAAGTACTGCTCAACGTAGAAGACAATCCCGCACACGCTCCGGACTACCATAGCTTTGTCCAACGCGCCTGCAACACGGCACGTCAAGCCGGCTGCTGCGGCATAAACATCGACTTTCACCACTGCCGCAGAGAACTGGTAGAATACGCGCGCCTGCGCTACCTCCCCGTCTCCGTCTGGACCGTCGACCAGGAAAAAGAAATGTCGGCCATGATAGATCTTGGCGTGCATTCAATTACCACCTATGAGCCGGGAAAGTTGCTGAAGCTCATGTCATCGGGCGTAAGCGGGCGGTAGAACACCTCGCCGGTCAGCGCGTTGCCGACGGCCAAATCCGTCCTGAGCGGACTGGTACCGCGGTACCCCCCGGCGAGGGAGACCGCAAACCGCGTTCCCACGTCAATTCTGGTTTCCCTGTCCCGCGGAGTACACACCGTAGGTGAGCTGGTTGAGAATTTCATCGGTCCATCTCAAATCCTCTGCGTATTTGTTATCGTACCGATAGATCATTATTCCGCTGCCTGACTCTATGGGAAGCGCACGGTATCCGCTTTCGCGGTGATAGGTACGGCCGATGACATCTTCATAGGTCTCTACAGTCCCGGAAAAGACCTGCAGGGAGACCCCCCAGATCGAGCCGGGGTGTAACCGCCCGGCTGAGTGACGCGCCAGGGGTTACCAGTCCATCTTTATTTCCCGTGCCAAACCGGTCACTGCCGCGATTACAAACTCACAATCGTGTAATGTAGCGATTTCATTCTATCCTCCGTACGTGATATGTGCGTCATGTAATACTCAGCAGCGTTGAACGGGAATCGGTATTCGTACCGATTTTACCGAATCATACGAATGTAGGAGCCCATGGAATCGAAGCAGCCCACTGGCGGGAGGCAGCAAAAGCAACTATAGTTGGCACAGGAAGCGAGAATGCGTAGCGGGAGCGTTTGTTTCCCAAGCAGTTGACGAGGCTGTTTATCCTGCGGAGTTCTCCAACTTTCCCATGCGGCCGGCTGACGTGGCCGCAGTAAAAGTTCTTTGGAATACTTCAGAAAATGGCGATTTCGGACGAAAATCAGGATAGGGTGTGTTTTAGTTGAAAATTCTTTGGAATCTGATAGAGTAATATACGTGACTGATTAAGGTTTTCAGATCAGGAAAAAGTGAGAAGGTCATCGGATGCGAAAAGATGCCATCGGCGCGGTTCAAGAAGAGAAGCAAACACTTCTTGCCTTCATTTCTCAGCTTCCCAAGACTGAAATTCACCTTCACATTGAAGGTCTCGTCAGCGTAGATTCCATTTGGGCGCTGATTCAGAAACACAAGCTGGAGCTCGGCATCAAGAGCAAAGATGCGCTTCGCAAGAAGTTCCACGTCACGAGCCTCACTGAATTCATCGATCTGTTTATCAACATTGTACAGGCGTGCTTCCTGGATGTTGATGATCTCGACTACCTGATCTCGGACACCAGGACCTACCTGAAACGCAACAACATCCGATACGCAGAAATATTCTTTGCACCTACAAAGCTCATCAAAAACGGCCTGCCGTTCAAAGAGATGATCGCAAAACTTCACAAAGGCGCAGAGATTCTCAAGAAAGACGGTTTAGAGATAAAATATATTGTTGACGTCTCAAGGGGTTTTGGCCTGGAAAACGCCATGCGCAATCTGGACCTTACCCTGAAACACCACGTACCGAGCGTAATTGGCCTTGGTCTCGGCGGTGCCGAGCAAACAGGACCGGCACATGAGTACAAGCCCGTCTTTGACAAGGCAATCAAGAACGGCTTGAAAGTGGTAGCACACGCCGGAGAAGACGTCGGTCCAAAATCGATCTGGGAATCCATCGACCTGCTGCACGTTTCCCGCATAGGGCACGGCATCGCCGCGATCAAGGACCCGCGCCTGATGAACACGCTGCGCGATCGCCAGATACCGCTGGAAATATGCCCTACCAGCAATCTCTTTACCCGGAAATTTGCCACCTCTTTCGAGAACCATCCGGTGCGCGCCTTCTTTGATCACGGCATGTATATCACGGTCAACACCGATGACCCCACGCTCTTTGGCGTGGATCTTAACGACGAGTACCTGAACCTCATTGAGCACAAGATATTCTCTCTGGACGAAGTCATTGAACTCGTAAAGAACGGCATCTACGCAACGTTCCTGCCGGAAGAGCGGAAGAACGCGCTCTGGGCCTCGGTAAGACAAAAGATCGATATGAGCTCATTCAAGCCGAAAAGCAGCTAAGAACCTGACGGCTCTCCTCACCCTTCCGGACCATCTTTCTCCCCGGAATCTTCATCGACTGCAAAAACCTGTAACGAACCCCGGGAAAGCTCTGCGACCTCCCGCGAAAGCCGGGGGAGCTCGCTCCTCGGCAGACGCCCGTGAAGCGCTACTGTTTCACCGAACGCCTCCCCCGCGATCTTTCCGTCACGCGCCGCGACTGCCCGGCGGACCGGTTCCAACAGTTCGTACGGCGCCTCAATCTGGAAACGCACCTCGTCTACAAGAATGCGCGTGGGAAGCTGCGATAGAACCAGCTGGGCCGCCTGTGTATAGGCACGCACCAACCCGCCTGTTCCCAGTTTTGTGCCGCCGAAATAGCGAACGATCGTCACGAGCACATTGGTAACACCACTTCCCTTCAGGACCTCCAGCACCGGCCGCCCCGCCGTACCCTTCGGCTCACCGTCATCGCTCATCCCGTGCTGCACGCTTTTCACATCGCCTATAGCAAATGCGTAAACCACGTGCCGACATCCCGGGTGCTCTGCCCGTATCGCCTCCACGCGCTCCTTCACCCCCGCCGCATCATGAAGCTCTGCCGCCTGCGCGATGAAGCGCGAGTTCCGTGCCGTGGTTTCCGCGCGCGCCGGTTTAGTTGGAATATGCATCGAGTCGCTCATTCCTCCGGCGCCCTCTCTTTCCCGGCAGACGCGTCCCGCTCCCGCATCTTTCCCGTCTGCACATCGTGGCGGCGCAATTCCCCGCCACGCGCTGCCAGCCGCGTTTCGTATCGAAGCGCGCCCACACCTTCAATCAGCATCGCTACTATCGCGCTGTACGCCACGAGCTTCTGAGCGACAACCTGTAATTTGAATCCCTGAGGTACCGGAATGTCCGGCCGGGTATAGAGCAGAAAAAGATAGGTGCCCAGGATAAGGCAGAAAAGCACATACACAAAGGCGTAAACCCGAGGGTAATCGCGCTGCAGCAGTATGAGCAGAAGGTTCAGCAGCGCCGCCACCAGGAATCCTGTGAAACCGATGTAGACCATAGTGTTGTGCAATTCGAAGGCGATGTTGCGGGGAATAAAGCCGACACCGAGGAAGCCGATTCCACAGATTGTTCCAGCAATACGGAGTGTCCCGAAGGTACTGGTGCGAATATTGTTGATTAACCGGAGACCGCTTCTCTGCTTTGCTTCTACCTTCGTTTTACGGCCAGTTTTGCGGTCACCAACAATATTCGCACCACTACGGAATAGACCCGGGATTGTCCAGTAGTACGCAACCATCGCCGAACCAGCGAGTGTCATTGAAAAAACAAAAAGCATCATGGAAAATGTTTTGGGATCGCCAGCGGGAGTGCGAGTCTCTCCGAGTTCGCTCAGGTAATCACCCCAGAAGCGATAGTGGCGGAGAACTCCGTCTTGTCGGTACGCAGGATAGACCGTCATGGCAATAATGGTGAAAAGAACAAAGAGTACGCATGCTGCAATAGTGAAACGAAAAACTCTCTGCCTGTGGCGCCTGGTCATCTGCTTGCTCCTTTGGGCGATGTTTCACGTGAAACACTGATTAATGCGGAATTGGTAGTTGAGGCTACTCACTTTCATTGCCAGATTCTGTTTCCAGTGACTTCGTGAGAAAGCATCAAACGTACCCTGTGATTTTAGCACTCGTTGAGGATCAGTGCATCCCGGTGAGAGCGAACAGAGGTTTTCACTCGGCAGGAATAGAGCGGTAATGTTTCACGTGAAACATTTGAGTGGTCTTAAGACAGCCACCGGTGATCTTTTTGGCGATCTATGCAAGAAGATGTCCCGACAGCAAATTGACCTGACAGTCTCCACGGTCTTGTGAATCTTTCGGGTCGTTCTCACGACAACTACGCACCGACGGAGGGGTTGAATACTCGTGTTTCCAAATCGACTCCATCCAACCGCATTTCATCTTCATTTGACTCCAAAGATGACGCGTAGACACAAAATCCCTTCCAATTTCGTGAACCAACTCCGTCGGTACACCGGCCTTTTCGGCGTGCCGTAATTCGTTTTCCGCATTCGCCCTATCAGTTATTCTATGAGGCGTGGCAAAATTATGAGCCGCCATAAAGATACTCATACGCTCCATTTGGCAGTTCACCTCTCTCCCGTGTTTCAATGTCTCTCTTACGTGCTCACCCATGTTCTTTCGAATTTGCCGGTCCACGTAGTTCACCGGGAAGAGCGGATTTGACACGGTTCGTGCTTTACGGGAACTGATCCGTGTGTGGATAAGTTGATTCGTGTCCATACGCTCTTTCAGCTCGGACACCTGGCGCAGAGCCTGGATGTATGTCTTGTGCTCATCGCTATATAAATGCGCCTTCTTTTGGTCGCAACATCTGCGTGCGATCAGTGGAACGGCGTCAGACAGAAGCCGTGAGCAATCATTTCGAAGCGCGTGAGCTGGAGGCCGCCATATTGCATCAAGACGATCTCTGGTTTCTCTCTGCAGCGCCGTCATGGCGCCTCTTCTCCTGAATGTCGTGTGAACCGCACCGTAGATGAATTGTGACGAGCACCCCACCAGGAAAGTTATGTTGTTTGGAAAGTATTGCGAGCCGGCAAAGGATTCGAATCCGTCCATAGCAACGTCTTCGTTCATCTGAAGATTTTCCAGCGTCTCGCTCATCAGCCAGAGACTGTTTCTGGCCAATCTTCTTATTCTGTTCTGAACCACCCGGTAGGTCACCCCTGCAAACCGCCCGATCTGACGCAGACCGCTACCGCTGTAGAGGTGTTGGAATAGCCATTTCAGGTCAATTGTGCGATGTGTCCAGTAATGAATAGAATATGTCTGACAGGAGCACGTGTGCCCGCAGGATCGGCAGCGAAACCGAAGAATATCGCCTCGGCACTTCGTGTTGTACTTGCCATGGCGCACATACCATACCGTATCGTACGCCTTCACGGGATCAAAGAATTGGCATTGTGGATTTGGACAGAATTTCGGAACAGGTGAAGTTGTGCACATACACGTACCTCCACCTGATCCAACGGACACATTTTTTGTCCTACTTCATTACTGGTGTCAAATTTGTTGGTGTCCTCATTCGACCCTGTTCTATAGCCGCTATAACTGACTTTTAGCCCTCAAGAAAACATAAACCACAAAACTTGCACCACTATTCTGAGTTCGCCTCATCATTCTCTGCTCTTCCCATCCCAACCGCATAATCCGGTCGCTGGATATCCACCACCCGAACGCCTGTGGCGCTGCGCGACTGGACCGGGATCTGGGCAACGCTGAGCTTCACGGTGCTGCCCTGGGAGGTGATGACAATGACTTCGTCTTCTTCGCTGACGGTCATGATGCCAATGACCTCCCCCGACTTGTCGCTGGTGGAATAGAGCATCTGTCCGCGGGTGCCGCGGCCGTGCGGGTGGAGGTCGTCAAAGCGGACCCGTTTGCCGCTGCCGTACTCGGTGACGAGGAGCATGTTGGCCTCGGAGGTGACAACCACCACGCCGGCGAGCTCGTCGTCTTTGGTCAGGCGCATGCCCTGAACGCCACGGGATGCACGGCCCATGGAACGGACGCTGTCTTCGGTAATGCGCAGGCCCTGCCCGCGGCGTGATGAAAGGACCAGGTCGTCGCTGCCGCTGGTCAGTAGCGCCGCCACTACTTTGTCGTCCTCATCGAGGTTAATGGCCGCGATGCCACGGGTCTTTGCGTTGGAGAAGTCCGAGACTTTGACTTTCTTTGAAATGCCTTTGGAGGTGCCCATGAAGAGGAATTTCTGGTCGGTGAACTGTTCAAAGGAGACAACGGCTGCTATTTCTTCATCGGCGGAAATGGCAAGGAGGCCTCTGACGTGACTGCCTCGGGCGGTGCGGGAGGCTTCCGGGATTTCGTGAACCTTAAGGTAGTACGCCTTACCCGCGCTTGAGACAAAGAGGACGTAGTCATGCGTGGAGCCGATGAACACGTGCTGGATGAAGTCGTCGTCCATGAGATTTGAGGACGATGAGCCCTTGCCGCCGCGGCCTTGAAGGCGGTACGCGGTGAGCGGCACGCGCTTTATATAGCCGCGGTGGGAGATGAGCACTACCATGTCCTCACGCTGAATGAGGTCTTCAATATCGATTTGCTCAATTTCATCGGGGACGATTTCGGTACGCCGGTCATCTCCGTACTGTTCGGCAAGACGGCGTGTTTCGCTCTTGATGAGCTCGAGGATTTTCTCTTCGCTGGCAAGCAGTTCTTTGAGTTCCTTGATAAGCGCCCGTATTTCGCGCAGCTCGTCGATGATCTTCTGTGTTTCCAGGCTGGTGAGCCTCTGCAGCCGCATGTCGAGGATGGCCTGCGCCTGGATCTCCGAGAGCTTGAAGCGCTGCATGAGCGCGATGCGTGCGGTGTCTACGTCTTTGGATTCCTTGATGGTCTGGACCACTTCATCAATGTTGTCCAGCGCAACTTTCAGCCCTTCAAGGATATGCTCCCGTTCTTCCGCCTTGCGAAGCTCGTACTTGGTGCGCCGGATGATCACTTCACGTCGATGCTTGATGAACGCATCGATGATCTGGCGCATGTTAAGTGTCTGGGGCCGGCCGTCAACGAGCGCCACGGCGTTCACGTTGAAGTTGACCTGCATTTGCGTATTGGTAAAGAGCTGGTTCAGGATGATTTTAGGGCTTGCGCCTTTTTTCAGCTCAATGACAATGCGCATGCCGTTGCGATCGCTTTCATCGCGCAGATCGCTGATCCCATCGATTTTGCGATCATGCACCAGGTCTGCAATGCGGGTGATGAGGGTTGCCTTGTTCACGAGGTAGGGAATTTCATGGACGATGATGACGTCACGGCCGCCCTTGGTTGATTCAATGCTGAAGCGCGCGCGTACGGGAATGCGGCCTTTTCCGGTTCGGTACGCATCACGGATGCCGCGCCTGCCGTAGATGATGCCGCCGGTGGGAAAGTCCGGCCCGCTGATGTAGTTCATGACGTCGTCAATGGAGATATCAGGCTCGTCGATCACGGCGCAAATTGCCTCGGTTACTTCACGCAGGTTGTGCGGCGCCATGGTGGTTGCCATGCCCACGGCAATGCCGGTGGCGCCGTTACACAGCAGGTAGGGAAAGGCGCCGGGGAGTACCAGCGGCTCTTTCATGGTGTCATCGTAATTGGAGCCGAAGTCTACGGTCTCCTTGCGGATGTCGGCGAGCATTTCCTCGGCTAGCCGGGTGAGCTTGGCCTCTGTATAACGCATGGCCGCCGGCGGGTCACCGTCAACGGATCCAAAGTTGCCCTGTCCGCGGACCATCGGGTATCGCATGGAGAATTCCTGCGCAAGGCGTACCAGCGCATCATAGATGCTCTGATCACCGTGCGGGTGGTACTTTCCAAGAACGTCGCCTACAATGCGCCCGCTTTTCTTGGAAGGCCGGTCACTGCGCAGCCCCATGTCGCTCATGGCGTAAAGAATGCGGCGATGGACGGGTTTCAGACCGTCACGCACGTCCGGTAACGCCCGGCTGACAATGACCGACATTGCGTAGTTGAGATAGGATTCTTTGACTTCGTCTTCAATGGCGATAGGAATGACTCGCCCGTGACGTTCTTGATCAGACACGGTGTTCCCCCAATGTAGGATCTGATAGGTGATTCTCTGCTATACGTCGAGGTTCGATACGGTCAGGGCGTTTTGCTCTATAAACTCCCGTCTGGGAGCCACATGCTCGCCCATGAGCGTGGTAAATATTTCCTCTGCCTCCACGGCATCTTCAAGCTGTATTTGCATGATGTTACGTGTTTCCGGATTCATGGTAGTCTCCCACAACTGCTCCGGGTTCATTTCTCCCAGACCTTTGTAGCGTTGAATGGAGACTTTTTCCGCCTGACCGTTAATGTCTTTCATGATGCGCTCGCGGTCCGCATCGTTATAGGCGTAGAGATCTTTGTTTGAGTGGGTAATCTTGTAAAGCGGCGGCATTGCCAGGTAGACGTACCCTTTGGCTATCATTTCCGGCATGTAGCGGTAAAAGAAGGTCAAAAGCAGCGTCCTGATGTGTGAGCCGTCCACGTCCGCATCTGCCATGATGATCACTTTGTGGTAGCGCAGCTTCTCAACATCAAAGCTACTGCCGATCCCTGCGCCAAGCGATTGAATAATGGGCTGCAGCTTGTCATTTGAGAGCACTTTTTCAATGCGCGTCTTTTCCACGTTGAGCATCTTGCCCCAGAGCGGAAGAATGGCCTGGAACTGCCGGTCCCGGCCCTGTTTGGCAGAACCACCGGCGGAGTCACCCTCTACAATGTAGACTTCTGCCTTGCGCGGATCACGTTCGGAGCAGTCGGCGAGTTTGCCGGGAAGACCGCTGCTTTCAAGAAAGCTCTTACGACGGGTAAGGTCACGCGCCCGGCGGGCCGCTGCGCGCGCTTTTGCCGCAACCACGGTTTTTTCGAGTATGGCGTTTATGACCGAGGGATAGGCATCAAAGAAGGCGGTAAGCTGCTCATTCACGAGCGACTCTACAATGCCCTTTACTTCCGAATTCCCGAGCTTTGCCTTGGTTTGTCCTTCAAACTGCGGATCCGGCACTTTCACCGACACTACTGCCGTAAGACCTTCGCGCACGTCGTCGCCGGTGAGGCTCTCATCGAGTTTCTTGCCGGCCTTTGACTTACGCGCAAAATCGTTGAGCGTGCGGGTCAGCGCGGACTTGAACCCAATGAGGTGGGTGCCGCCTTCCACGGTGTTAATGTTGTTCACAAATGAGAAGATCGTTTCGTTATACCCATCGTTATATTCAAGCGATATTTCCACTTGAACGTCATCACGTTCGGCATCGAAATGGATGGGTTCTTTGTGAATGACGGTGCGGTTCTTGTTCAGATACTCCACAAACTCTTTCACGCCGCCGTCAAACTTGAACTCGTGTGATTTGGGAGTGGGAAGGCGATTATCAACGATGGTGATGAGAATTCCCTTGTTCAGAAAGGCAAGCTCACGCAGCCGCTTGGAGAGGATGTCAAAGCTGAAGGTGAGATTCTCAAATATGGTGGCATCCGGAAGAAAGAGCGTCACGGTTCCGGTTTTTTCTGTGTTTCCAATGGTCTTTACCGGTGCGTCCGCAATTCCCTGATGGTACTTCTGGGTGTAGATCTCTCCTTCCCGGTGCACAAATACTTCACACCACTCGGAGAGGGCGTTCACTACGGATACGCCTACTCCGTGCAGACCGCCGGATACTTTGTAGGAGTTCTTATCAAACTTTCCGCCTGCATGAAGGCGGGTCATGACAAGTTCCAGGGCGCTTACGTTTTCCCCCGTGTGGAGATCTACCGGAATGCCGCGGCCGTCGTCCTCAACGCGGATGATGTTATTCTTTTCAATGGCGACTGATATTTCACTGCAGTAGCCGGCAACAGCTTCATCAATGCTGTTGTCAACAACCTCATATACCAGGTGGTGGAGGCCTTCAGGCCCGGTGCTTCCAACATACATGCCGGGCCGTTTGCGAACAGCCTCGAGACCCTTTAGTATTTGGATACTTTGAGCGGAGTAGCTTTCTGGCATAGTTAACGTCCGATTTTCCTCTGTCCCTTAGATTTCAGCAGCAATATCCAGGGATGTCTGCGGGGATTCGATATTACTATATTATATGATTTTGCCCCCCAAAAGTAAAGCTACAGCCCCCTCGCCGACGCATGGTCATAAGCACGCTGCACCGGCCCGCGAGCGGCTCGCTCGGAATAGCGCATCTTTCTCATGTAATGGTGAAATTATAGATTAGCAAGCTGTGAATAAGTTGTGGACAAAGCAGAAGAGCGGTGTGGATGAAATAGAGCGATAGCACACCCGCGCGTCGGGTAGTTGTTTCGAATAGGGCGGAATTCCAATTTCAATATCAGGTGAGCGTTGGTCTGCCGGGTTATCTATGATACAATGCTCTCTTGCATATTCACAGAACGATCAGCTCGAGTTACGCGTAGGTGAGCATAAAATGTGAATAACCTGTGGATAAACATCGGAGTGCACACATGAGTAATGGATCGTGGGACTATAGTGTTTTCTGGCACGAGGTCATGAAGCAGATACGCGAGGAGGTATCCGAGCAGGAGTATGCGATGTGGTTTAACCGCATGGCGTATTCCCGCTCGGGAGAGAACGAAATCTTTGTTACCGTACCCTCCTCTTTTTATCGGGACCAGGTGAAGCAGCGTTATCTTTCGCTCATAGAGCATAAGCTTCACGAGCTCTCCGGCTCTTCGCTGCATCTTGATTTTGATATCAAAAAAGCGGTGGCCAGTGATGACCAGACGGATCACAACCCCGGCCACAAGAAGCTGGAACCGCCTGTAAAACAGCCGCAGGCGCCACGCAAGAAATCGCCTCACGGCACGCTGCGTGAAGAGTACACCTTTGATAACTTTGTTATTGGACAGAACAACTCATTTGCCGCAAACGCGGCCATGGCCATTGCAAAGAACCCGGGCACCGGCTACAACCCGTGTCTGATTTACGGCGGCGTTGGCCTGGGAAAGACGCACCTTATTCAGTCCATTGGCAACTCGGTTTACCACGAGTTTGACAACCTGAAGATTGTCTATGTAACCATGGAAAGCTTCACCAATGACTTTATCCAGTCCATCCGGGAAAAACGCACCCAGGCATTCAAGAACAAATATCGTTACGCAGATGTACTTCTCATTGATGACATCCACTTTCTTCAGAAGAAGCCGGAGACTCAGGAAGAACTTTTTCACACGTTCAACGCACTCTATGATGCAAACAAGCAGATGGTCTTCACCTGTGACCGCCCGGTGAACGAGATCCGGGACCTCACCGACAGACTGCGCAGCAGGTTTGAACGCGGGCTCAACGTAGACCTTCAGCCGCCCTCCTTTGAAACACGCTACGCCATCCTCAAGAAGAAGATTGAGAAATCAAACCTCCATATTCCCGAAGAAGTAATCGAACTGGTCTGCACCAACGTCACCACAAATGTTCGTGACCTGGAAGCGGCACTAACCAAGCTCGTTGCGTATGCGGAACTGGTGGACCGGGAAATCACGCTGGAGATTGCCAAACAGCAGTTAAAGGATTTTTTCGCCAGCCCAAAACAGAATAACGTCACCATCGATATCATTCAGCGTGTTGTAGCAGACTACTTCAATCTATCCAGCGGCGAACTCAAGGGAAAGAAACGTACCAAGGTCATCGCTTTTCCACGTCAGCTTGCAATGTATGTGGCCCGGGAACTTACTGAGTACTCCACAACGGAAGTGGGTCTTGAGTTTGGCGGCCGGGATCACACAACAGTCATGCACGCGTGTCAGCGTATCGAAAACAGAATGAGAACAGATCCCACCCTGGAACCAACCATCCAGTTCCTGATCAGGACCATTAAAGAGCAGGTTACCAAGTCTTGAAAAGGTGTGGATATTCTCGGGTAAACATGCGAATATCGTGTGGGTAAGTGCTACGGCGTGTGGAATTGTGGACTATAAGGGGATAAGCCATACAGGTTATCCAGAAGGTGATACCCTTACCTGCAAAGCAGTTACCTGGCTTATCCACATATCTACAGCGCCTACTACTATTATGACTAGAATATATATCTAGTGTATTGGAGGAAAGACGGAATGAAATTCATCTGTGAAAGAGACACCATCATGAAAGAGATCTCCATCGCAGGGGAGATCATTTCATCACGGAACAGCCTCTCAATCCTCTCAAACGTTTTCATGGAAGCTGTGGACAACACGCTGGTACTGAAAGCCACGGACTTGAAAGTAGGTTTTGAAACCCGGATTCCGGTAGAGGTGTCCACTCCTGGCAGCACCACCGTATTCTGTGACAAATTCCTGAGTATTTTGCGTTCACTTCCCTCCGGAGAAATTGAATTTGAACAAACAGAGGGACATACCTTTGTTATTCGTCCCGTCTTTAAAAAGATTGATTTTCAACTCAAGAGCATCGATTCAGATAAATTTCCGGAAATTCAGCTTGCGGCCGAAGAGGCGTTCTTTGAAGTATCTCAGAAAGACTTCATTGAAATGATCACCCAGACCATCTTTGCCGTCTCTGATGATGAAACACGCTACTTTATGAACGGCGTTTACATGGAAAACGCAGACGGAGATCTGGTGATGGTCGCAACCGATGGACGGCGTCTTTCCTATATCCGAAAGACGCCGGAAAAGCCTATCAAAGAGTTTGACGGGGTAATCATTCCGCCAAAAGTCCTTACCATGATCCGCAAGCTTGCTTCCGGAGAAGGAATGTTTGCCCTGGCGGTCACCGAAAAGAACATCTTTGTCACGTTTGACAACCAAAAAATATCGTCTGCTCTCATAGAGGGACAGTTTCCAAATTACCAGCGCGTAATTCCTGAAGAACAGACCCATGAAGTACTGGTACAGCGGGACGAGCTCACCGAAGCGCTCAAGCGCGTGTCTCTGTTAGTTGAAAAGTCACGTCGTATCTACATCTCCCTTGGTGAGGGGAACATGGTGCTTGACTCTGAAGAGAGTGAAATAGGCGTTGCAAAAGAAGAGCTCTCCTGTCAGTACAGCGGTCCGGAAATCAAACTCGCACTGAACTACCTCTATCTCTCAGAGCCGCTGAAGGTGATAGACTCAGAACAAGTTTCCCTGCAATTCACTGAGGCAAATCGCGCAATCACTCTCTACTCCGTACCGCAGGGCGAGTACTTCCATATTGTGATGCCTATGCAGCTCGATTAAGCTGCGAGTTCCCGAATGGGATTTCGCCAGATTCGCTTTTTTAACTTCCGTAATCTCGAAAATCAGAGCATATCCGTGGATACGCCCGAGCTCTTTCTGGTGGGAGAAAACGGCCAGGGTAAGTCCAACTTCCTGGAAGCCGTGTACATGCTCTGTTACGGCGGCTCGTTCCGGACAAAAAGCGATGACCAGCTCTGCCGATGGGAAGAATCACAGATGGTCGTTGAGGGCGATCTTACCACCACTGAAGGCGAAGAACAGCGCATCACCTACCGTGTGGACGAACGGAAAAAACAGATTGCCCTGAATGGAAAAGCGGTCTCTGACAGAAAAGAACTCGTGCACATCATGCCGTGCATCGTTTTCTGCCACGATGACATACAATTTGTCAAAGGCGCTCCTGACATGCAGCGCTACTTCTTTGACCAGACCTTAAGCCTCTATGATCCCATGTTCATTGACGTTCTGCGCCGCTACCGCAAAATACTGCGTCTGCGAAATAACGTGCTGAAAGCCGCGGACACAACCCTGCTCCCCGTCTACGACCACCAGCTTGCCGTAACCGGGGTAGAACTGCAGGCGCAGCGCCAGATAGCCGTGGAAAACTTCAATAAGACCTTCGCGCAGTTGTTCACGCGCATATCAGGCCTGCAGGACGAGCTGTCCATCGTGTACCGTCCCTCCTGGAAGGGCGAGGGTGCGACAGAGGCGGTGGAGCGCAAACTCTCAGAACGCCGCGGCCGCGATCTCTACATGGGCACCACCACCAGCGGCCCGCATCGTGACCGGTTCATCTTCATGCAGTCCGGCCGCAACTTCACCGATACCGCCTCAACCGGTCAAATCCGCCTCGTATCGCTTATCCTCCGCGTAGCACAGGCCGTCTTCTTCTCCGAACAGGCAAACCGTCGGCCCGTACTTCTACTCGATGACGTGATGCTTGAACTCGACCCCACGCGCCGCAGCCGCTTTCTTGCCTCTCTTCCCCGCTACGAACAGGCGTTCTACACCTTCCTCCCGGATGAACAGTTTTCTTCCTACATCAAAGATGATACAGTGGTGTACACGGTTCAGGCGGGATCCATCCATGAAACACGCAGGTGACATCCTTGAAGCATTCTTCCGGATGAACAACATTTCCGGCGGAGAAGAGTACGTAGCGTTCTTCCGCAGCTGGCAGAACATTGTTGGTGTAGATCTGGCCAGCCACACCCGCGTGGCAGACATCAAGAACAACGCACTCGTTGTTGAAGTGGACCATCCCGGTTGGATGCAAATGCTTCACATGAAAAAGGATCGCATTCTGCGCGATATTAAGAAAAGGTTTCCGCAACTGGGCATCACCACCTTGCACATGAAGCTCGTCCAGGAGCTTTCAACCCGGGTGCCCTCTGACTCCGCCGCCCCCGCAAGCGAGAAGGCAGCAGGCGGAGCCGGAAGCGGGACATCACGCACCACTGCTCCGCATCCGGGAAGCCCCACCGGCGGCGAATCGCCGGAAGACCCCGCCGCAGCCCCTCCCCAGCCGCCGCCGAGCGCGTCCGACCGCGAGGCGCTCAAAAAGATTGAGGATGAGAGCTTTCGGGAGAAACTGGAGCGGTTGCGAAAGAGCATCGCAGAGCGTGATGGTGGAAAATAGGTACTGGTGCGAATATTGTTGTTTTGCAAAATGGGTGCTTTCTTCTGCTCTTCTGTAGCTGTTTTGAAGGCATTATTCGTGTCACCAACAATATTTGCACCACTACGTATTGGTTGACAGGGTTTGCGGCTACTCAGTATACTACGTTTCCCGTACGTAGAATAATTCGTGCACTTGTTACAGTAATCAGGACCGGTATCGGTCGCGCCGCAGGCGGGTCGATTCCAAGGAGAATAGAGTAATGAAACGAACCTACCAGCCGAGCAGAAGAAAGAGAAACCGGCGTTTCGGCTTCCGCGCCCGGATGAAGACCAAGGGCGGACGCCTGGTGCTGAAAAGAAGACGCGCAAAGGGCCGGACAAAACTTTCCGTGTCTGATGAGAAGAAGCCTTACTAGGGAAGAACGACTCAGGCGCAGATCGGATATAAAACGGGTGTTTGCATCGCCGTTGTCGTACCGATGGAAAGGGCTTCAGATGAAAATGGCCAGAAACGGCTTGGATTACAACCGTGTGCTTGTTGTGCCAACGCGAAAGAGCGGCAATGCCGTCCAGCGTAACCGGGCCAGGCGGGTCGGTAAAGAAGTATACAGAACTTTGAAACCTCATATTCAACCTGGATTTGATCTGGCGTTTATCCTTTATCCAGGCAATTTTTCATTTCAGGAAAGGCTCGATCAGTTCTCTCATGTGCTGCGCCGCGCAGAGCTCATGGCCTGAAGCACATTTGCCGCTTTCCCGGTCCGGACACACCGTTTTCCCAATGCAGTCATAAGGAGAACTGATGGATTCTAAAACAGTACTAGCCGTTGTGCTTTCGGTGGTGGTTATCACCGTGGGCTTTCTGGTGCAGAATATGCTTTTTCCGCCGGAGCAGCCGGCGCCTCAGGTGTCATCAACGCAGGAACCAGTGCCGGGAAGTGAAGGTCAGTCGGCCTCTGCCGGCCAGAGCGGTCAAACAAGCACTGAAACAGGCACTTCGCAGAGCGGCTCGCCGGCAGAGAGTTCCGGCTCACAGGGTGCAGCCGTTACCGGCCAGCCGGCCGGTCCCACGGCGCCGGGTACCGTTGTTCCGGTTCAGGAATCCGGGATTTCAACGCGAACGCATGTTTATCAAAACGATACGGTCAAGGTAACCTTTGATCCGGCAGGCGGCTCTGTATCTTCCTTTGAACTCTTGAAGCACAAAGGAAAGAACGGGCCGGTTGAGATGATTCAAAACGCTGATACCGGCCGCAACGCGTTTACCGTAGCATTTGGCGGACCGAATGCCTCTGCTGAAAATGTGCTGTATCACTACAAGGACTCAACAGACCCGAACGTCATTGAGTTCTACCGCCAGTTCTATCTTGCAGGACAACCCGGCAGGCCATTCACGGTTCACAAGAAATATACGTTCAAGCCGCAGGAGTACCTCTTCCAGCTTGATGTAACCATAGAAAACAGCGTGAACGAGTACCTGCCGCTCAACTTTGACGGCACGGCCTACACGCTCAAATTCGGGCCGCAAATTGGTCCTGCCTTTACGGAACTGGACGGCAGAAACGAATATCGTCACTTCTACACGTACCAGGAGGGCAAACGCCATTCGGTAAATCCGGGCCGTGAGAATGAAAAGACGGTTTCCGAGCGGGTTGCATGGGCAGCCATAGCCGGAAAGTACTTCACGGCCATCGGCGTACCGGATGCTACTGATTACGCAATTACGTTCTCTGATAAGCAGGTACCGGGTATCAACACGGCCTCTCAGATGTTTTTCTCGCGGCCGGTAATTAAGAGCTCACGCAACACGGATGTCTACCGCTTCTACATTGGTCCTAAGATTAACCGAACGCTCGCTCGCTACGACAATGCAAACGACAACGCCTTTGGCGTGCGCAACCTGGATCTGGAAGCCACGGTTGATTCTCGATTTCTCCTGGGCTGGCTTGAAAATATTCTCAAATTTATTCTCCAGACTATTTATCACGTGGTTCCCAATTACGGAATTGCGATCATCATCCTCACCTTCATCGTGAAGATTATCATGTGGCCGCTTACTCATAAGAGTTACGAGTCCACAGCCCGCATGCAGGAAATGAACCCAAAGATTCAGGAACTGCGCGATAAGTACAAGGACAATCCGCAGAAAATGAACGCGGAGATGGCGGCCATGTACAAGCGTGAAGGGGTCAACCCGCTTGGGGGTTGTCTGCCGATGCTTCTGCAACTGCCGTTTTTCATCGCCATGTTCGGCTTGTTTAACAATCACTTTGACCTGCGCGGCGCCGCGTTCATTCAGGGCTGGATAAACGATCTTTCATCGCCTGAATCTATTATTCACTTTAACAATTTCACCATACCGATTCTGGGATGGACCGATATTCGCCTCCTGCCGATAATTTTTGTAGCGACGCAGATTATCACGAGCAAGTTTACCCAGACTCCCGCATCCGGCGGATCTGCCAGCCAGATGAAGATGATGACCTATATGCTTCCCATCGTATTCTTCTTCATTCTGTACAATATGCCCTCAGGGCTTCTGGTCTACTGGATTGTGACCAACGTACTTACGGCGGGACAGCAGTACTACAATAAGCGACTCATGCACAACCGCGCCGTGGCGGCAGGAAAGGCATAGGGGAGCGGATTTCTCTTTGAAACAAAGAATTCCCGCCAGCGGGCGGGAATCAGGAGTGAAATATGGTACGAGAATTTGAAGGGAAGACCGAGAAGGAGGCAATTGACAACGCGGTTGCCACACTTGGACTGGAACGCGACGAGTTTGATGTGGAGATCATCGATACACAGAAGTCCGGTTTCCTGAACCTTCAGAAGAAGGTTCGAATCCGCGTTCACGTTGCCGGTGGTACCGCAACGGTAGAGGAAGTGACCGATCCGGAAAATGATTTTGAGCATGCTATCGTGGATTTTCTCTCCACGCTTACTGAGAAGATGGGTTACCCGGCGGAAACGCATATCATGTACCGCGAGGAGAACAAGATCGGCATACGTATGGATTCCAAAAACTCCGGGATGCTGATTGGACGGAAGGGAAAGAACCTGGACGCCCTGCAGTTGCTTGCAAACGTTGTAGCGGGCCGTCTGGACCACTCTGACATCAAGATTATTCTTGACAGTGAGAACTACCGCGCCAGACGTGAAGAAAGCCTGATCCGGCTGGCGCAGAAGGTTGGCGACCAGGTGAAACGCACGCGTGGCTCGCGCCTATTGGAACCGATGAATCCGTTTGAGCGGCGGCTTATTCACACAACGCTCAACGATATCACGGAAATTGGCACCAAAAGTGAGGGCGAGGGGCTCTACAAACAGGTACGCGTCTTCTACAAAGGGGTTGACAGATAGGAATTCACGTGATTGTGGATAACCTGTGAATAGAAATCGTCCTGAGTAAACATACGGAATTCTCCCGTGGAAAAGAGCCCACTCCGGTGGGCCTTTTTATGCCAAAATGCCCCAATACCGGGTCATTCTGACCCAATTCTAACCACAAACATATAGATAAAAGATATTACAATACAGAATTCCCCGCGGATCCGTGAGTTCCGCCACTTGGCCCGGTTTTTGTTACATGTGCACATCTTGTGGACAAAATTTGGAAAGAGTTCTTATCCCCTTGTTTGATAACGCTTTAAGTCGTATTCTGTCTACCTGTATGGACAGCACAAACAATCTTCAAAGAACCGCGCTCTACAAGTGGCACCTCTCCCACGGAGCCAAAATGGCCCCGTTTGCCGGATGGGAAATGCCTATTCAGTACGCGTCCGGGGCCCTTGCCGAACACCGGCTCGTGAGATCTTCCGCCGGCCTCTTTGATATCTCCCATATGGGTCAGGTGGAGGTCCGTGGAGCAGGAAGCGCGGCTTACCTGGATGAGCTTCTCTCCAACGACATAGCCGGTATAGCGCCAGGGGCGTCACGTTACGCGCTCATGTGCCGCGAAGACGGCGGTATTATTGACGACGTGTTTGTCTACCGGCTTGCCTCGGAACGCTTTTTGGTGGTGGTGAATGCCGGGAACCGGCCCGGCGACGTTGCCTGGATGACCGGGCATCGGGGAGCACACCACGTGGATGTGGTGGATCTTTCAGATGAAACGGCGATGCTGGCGGTCCAGGGCCCGCGCGCGCTGGAAGTTGCCGCGGTGGTGTGCGAGGAGGATCCTGGGGAGATTCCGCGGTTTGGCATTACCGAGATGCTTGTGGCAGACAGCCCGGCTGCAGTGGGCCGTACCGGGTACACGGGAGAGGACGGTGTTGAAATCTTCGTACCGGTGGAGTATGCTTTGACGGTCTGGGAGGCGCTGCTTACAGCCGGGGATCAGGCCGGAATTGAGGTGCAACCGGTTGGGCTTGCCGCGCGCGACAGTTTGCGTTTTGAGCCCGGCTTTGCCCTCTACGGCCATGAAATTAGTCTTGATGTAACCCCGGTGGAAGCGCGGCTGACCTGGGCCTGTTCGCTTGAAAAATCGTTCATTGGGCGGGATGCCATTGCCGTGCGAAAAGATGAAGGTGCGGCACGGAAGCTTGTTACCATTGGAATGACGGCACCAGGTGTTCCGCGCGAGGGTTACCGGGTGCTTGCAGAAGACGGAGCGGCCATCGGCGAGGTGGTCACCGGCATGTACGCGCCGACTGTGGACGGCTATTACGCAAACGCATACGTGAAAAGCGG